>Ga0265295_1009587_pt1 | contig 10300 bp, 12 predicted proteins | sample Munlansysbiofilm_FD_192503 | JGI IMG/M metagenome (GOLD analysis project Ga0265295, IMG submission 192503) | Leachate microbial communities from a municipal landfill in Southern Ontario, Canada - Methane capture system biofilm | ecosystem: Engineered > Solid waste > Landfill > Unclassified ... | reverse complement strand
TTTTCTGCTGCCAGTGTCGCTTTGGCCGTGGTGGCGGGGGCCGTGCCGGGGCCGCTGATGATTTCCACCAGCTGCATCTGCCGGGGCGGGTTGAAGAAATGGGTAATGACAAAATCCCGGTCGAACCGGGGTGGCAGACCGGAGACCAGCCGGGCGCGCGGTAATGTCGAGGTGTTCGACGACACGACCGAACCGTCTTTCCGCACCGTTTCGATGCGGGCGTAAAGGGCCTGCTTGATGTCCGGCTTTTCGACGATCGCCTCGACGATCCAATCAGCGTCGGCCAGCAGCGCCAGATCGTCTTCGGTATTGCCGATGGTGATACACTCGGCCGCCGCCGGATGCATGAAGCCGCCGGTCTTGAGCTGGCGCTGCAAACCGGCTTCCGCCGGTCCATTGCGCTGCCCGTCCTGGCCCGGAATATCCAACAATAGAACGGGAATGCCGGCACTGGCGAATTGCGCCGCGATGCCGGCCCCCATCGAACCTGCGCCGATGACGGCGGCCCGGTCGATGGCGGGCGTCATTCCACTGAACTGATCGCGCTGAATTTTCATGCGATTCTCCACCCATCTGTTTTTCGCTTCGGTCCGAAGACCGGAGTTTGAAGCTTAGAGAAGGAGTGACGGAGCAGGGAATGTTAGAAAAGCGATAGGAGAATATGAGGAGTGTTGTGCTGCGTTGCAGCATAATGCATGGAACCCCGATCGCCGGTTCTTAAAGACCGGGGATCGGGGAGGTTCACACAAACCGTTTTCGTGCGCGTTTTAAGACGCTGTTTGTTCCAGAATCACATGCAGGTATCGATTGAGGCTGACCTTCTTGTTGGATAGGCCGAGCTTCTTGCGGATGTTGTGGCGATGGAAGTCGATGCTTTCCTTGGTCACGCCCAGGATATGGGCGATTTCCTTGCTGGAGCGGCCGGCTTTGACATAGCGGGCGACGCGGCTTTCCGCCGGAGTCAGGACCAATGCCTCGGCGCGGGCCGCGCCGGGAGACGGCTTGGGAGATGCGCGCCCGGCGCTTGCGACGCAGCATTCCATGGCGTGGACATAAGCCCTTTGCTCGGCGCTCAAGGGGGTATTCTTCAGCAAGCCGATCAGCGGAGCCAGATGATGCTTGAGCGTCCGGTCTTCAAGGTAAGCCGGGTCGGTGCCGCGGGCATCGATCAAATCGATGACCGATTTTAGCACCGTCTTCATATCGTCGAGACTGTAATCCTGAGAGCCGGAGCGCGCCCCGTCATCGAGCTTTCGCCAGACGTCGTCGTCGGTAATGTCCAGGCAGATCATGGCCAGTCCGACGACATCGCCGCCATGGCCGACCAGGGGCGACAGATGGGAATGCCAGTTGCTGGCGATCGGCCGTCCGTGCCAGACGGTGTTCAGCTGGACATTGTAATGGGTTTCCCCTCTGACCGAGTTCATCACACGGCCGAACCAGGGGTCGAAAGGCAGGGAAGGGACGGACAGGATATCGGCGTAATGAACCCCCACCGGCGGCTGGTTGATATAGGGGGTATATTGGCGCATCTTGTCGCTGTAGATTTTGTTGCATTTTCGCAAGATGAGATTCTTGTCGAAAATAGCGACACCCGCGATGCATTCATGCACGGCTGAATGATCGAACGCCTGTTCCCAGTCCGATTCCCATTCCGGTTCTGTGGCGCCCAGGGTGCCTTTTTTCAAACTGATTACGCGAGATCTTATGTTCTCGACCGAAACCGACATCACCATATCGCTTCCTCCGCAGCAACAAGGGTGTCATCACGCTCCATCGCCTTAAGCTCTCGTCCACCGCCCGGGGGCCGGACTGCATTTTTTCGGATCGTAAATAAGCGTCGCGTGCAGCCTGCGGCGGTTTCCCGGCAGGATGGCCGAACGAGGTCAAGGACGAGAGTCAATACAGCACAGCCGCGAGGGACCGCGCAAGGCGCGTTTCCGTTTTTCGTCGGTTCCGGCGGAGCAGCTGGCTTTTCTGCCGGTTTAGAAGAGACGGTTGAAAGCCGCGACCGCCGCCGCAGGCCCGTCGGGGTCGTTCCAAATGGCGCCAGACACCGACAGGAAATCGGCCCCTGCCTCGATCAGCAGCGGCGCGTTCTGTACGGTGATGCCGCCGATGGCGACGCAAGGAACCTCCATTATCTCGGCCCACCAAGCCAGAGTCTCGATCTCGGCGATGATCTCGACCTTCTTGGTCTCGGTCGGAAAGAAACCGCCGAAAGCGACATAATCGGCTCCGGCCTCGGCGGCCTCCATCGCCAGATGGCGGGAATTATGGCAACTGACGCCGATGATCGCCTGGGGGCCCAATATGGCGCGGGCTTCCCGATAGGGCGTGTCGTCCTGGCCGACATGGGCGCCGTCGCAATCGGTGCGGGCGGCCAAATCGGGGCGGTCGTTCAGCAGAAAGGCGACTTCGCGCGATTGCGCGATGGGACGCAAGGTGTCGATGGCGCGCAGGATTTCGTCGTCGGGGCAATCCTTCAGCCGAAGCTGGATGGCAGCGACGTCCCCGCCATCCAAGGCGGAGGACAGGCGGTCGGCGAACAACGCCAGATCGCCCAGATCGGGCGGCGTGATCAGATAGAGGCGGCAGGCGATGGGAGTCTCTCCTTGCTGTCTTTTAGGCCGAGCAGCGGTCGTTCCGTTCCAGGAAACGCACCGCCGAAGCCTTCATGTCCGGGCAGGTAGCCAGATCCAGTATAGCGCCATCCTCTCCGGGTGCGTAAATCTTGGCGTTCATCTGGGCGGCGATGTCGCGCAACTTCGCCAATGTCGAATCCAGGACATCGACGCGCACGGCCTTGATGCCCGAACGTAACGCGGCCAACGCCAAGCCCGGCGCGTCGCCGCAATCGAGCATCGCTGTCGCCTGCGCGCCGGGAACCCGGTCGAGCGCGGCCTCGGCCAGGGCGCGGAAGAATAAGGGTCCCATCGATTGCGCGCCTTCGGACGGCGAACGCAAGGTTACGGGAACGCCCGCGTCACGGGCGGCTGTCAAGGCCAGGATGGCTTGGCTCAGGGAATGAACGATAAAGGTCGTCATCGGCGAACTCGTGCAAGGCTGGCGGGCCGCCCCGGATGGGGGCGGCCCTGGGTCAGCCCTCGAGATCGATGCTGTAATTCTCGATCACCAGATTGGCGAGCAGGCTGCGGCACATGCCGTCCACGGCTTCGCGCGCGGCCTTAGGATCCGTTTCGGCCAAATCCAGTTCGATATATTTGCCCTGACGGACATTGTTGACGCCGGAAAAACCGAGCGAGGCGAGGGCGTGGCCCACCGCTTTGCCCTGGGGGTCGAGAACGCCTTCCTTCAGCGTGATGTGAACCTTGGCCTTCACGGGATCGTCTCTTCTGTTGCGTTAAAGGGAGGAGGTGTGCGGGATGTCCGGCTTATTGCACGGTCTCGGGGCCGCGCAGGTCGCGGGGGCCGCCTTCGGGCAGGATGCCCAGCCGCCGGGCCACTTCCTGATAGGCTTCCTCGACACCGCCCAGATCGCGCCGGAACCGGTCCTTGTCCATCTTGTCGTTGGTCTTCAATCCCACAGACGGCAGCTATCGGGGCTGATTTCGTCGGCAAGCACGATCTGCATTTCGTCGCCATTGTAAAGGCGGCCGAACTCGATCTTGAAATCGACCAGACGGATGCCGACGCCCAGGAACAGGCCGGTCAGGAAATCATTGATGCGCAAGGACAGCGCCATGATGTCGTCCAGTTCCTGGACGGTCGCCCAACCGAAGGCGGTGATATGCTCTTCGGACACCATGGGGTCGCCCAGTTCATCGGACTTGAAATAATATTCGATGATCGAACGGGGCAGGGCGGTGCCTTCGGGGATGCCGAAGCGCTGCGACAGCGAGCCGGCGGTGACGTTGCGCACCACGACTTCCAGCGGCACGATCTCGACTTCGCGCACCAATTGTTCGCGCATGTTGAGACGACGCACGAAATGGGTCGGGATGCCGATTTCGCCCAGCCGGGTCATCAGATATTCCGAGATGCGGTTGTTCAGCACGCCTTTGCCGGTGATCGTCCCCTTCTTCTTGTTGTTGAAGGCGGTGGCGTCATCCTTGAAATACTGCACCAGGGTGCCGGGTTCGGGGCCCTCGAACAGGACCTTGGCTTTACCCTCGTAGATCTGCTTGCGTCTGGCCATGATTTTACATCCGGAACGTGAAGGAGGCCCGCCTGTTTCAGGCGCAGGCGGACCACGCCACCCTCGATAAAGAAGAAGGACGGCCGGGACGGCATCGAAGCCCCGGCTGCCCGCTAATGATGCAGGGCACCATATAGCAGGGGGACGGACAGTACAACAGCGGCCTCTTCCGCGCCGCTCAGGATGGCGTGCGGGGTTGGACGCCGAACGTCACATGCATGGCGCCCCAATAGCGGCCATGAATGCGGATGGGCATTGCCAGGTTGCGCAGCATTCTCATATCGCCGGTCGCCACCTCGCGGATATAGCTGGTGACGACATAGCGTTCGCTGGAATCGGCCGCGAGCTCGGCCGCCCGGGCCGTCGCGCCAGGCAGCATCTTCCGGCTGCGGCAATTGGCCGCGTTCCAGACGGGGTCGGACCCTTGCGGCTTGGAGCAATAGCGGTTGTTGGTGGGGACATAGCCGTTCCGATCGGTGGCGCACACCGCGTAAAGGCGGGGATCGCGCGCCAGCAGCGGTTCCTGGATCGGCGGCAGGATACGGTCGGTCAGAGCCGCGAAGCGGGTCATATGCAAAAGGGGATTGGTGCCGCTGATCGGCTGATAGTCCTCATCGAACAGATCCGCCATGGAAATATCGCCGGAATCGACTGCCCGTTCGAATGCCTCCGTGGTGCGCCGGCGCCCTTCGTCCGCGATCGAGAACACCCACAGATCGAGAATGTCGAGACGGTCGATCATCCGTTCCAGCATCCGCGCCGGCATGCGTTCCACATCGTCGAAAACCAGAGCTGTGCTTCCGTCCGGACGGGGGCGGAGCGCGCCCGCGAACGATCCAAGCCAGGGCAGGACCAGCGCGCCGCGCGACAGATCGAGGGGTTGGCGGCAACGCAGCAAGGCGTCTTCGGACGATAGCGATAAGAGCCGCGCATCGACGTTTCTGTCCCCCAAATCCAGGCTGACTGGCATATCGAGGTCGAGGCGGTGCAGCGCCGACCGGGATGCCGCGCTGGCATTCACCACCGCCGACAAGCGGGTGGTCATACCGGCCAGAGCGGCGGCGATGCCGCTTTCGCGCCGTTTGACGTCATCGGCCTTTTCAGTGGCCCGGTTGGCGTAATCGCCGATGGCGACGACGTCTTCGACCGTCTGATTGACGTCCGCCGTCATCTTGTGGGCGCTTTTGCTGATTTCACGCGTGGCTTCGGTCTGCTGGCCGGTGGCGATGGCCGCCTCGCCGCTGATGGCGCGGATGCCGTTCACGGCCTGGCCGATCTGCACGATCGCGGCGGCGGCGGCCGTGCTGGTGCGTTCGATGCCGGCGATCTTGGCCTGGATATCCCGGGTGGCGGCGCGGGTTTGAGCGGCAAGATCCTTGACCTCGCCCGCGACCACGGCGAAACCCTTGCCAGCCGATCCCGCGCGTTGCGCCTCGATCGACGCGTTCAGCGCCAGCATGTTGGTCCGTTTGGCGATAGTCTCGATCAACACCAGGACGCCGCTGATCGCCTCTGCCGCTTCGACCATGCCGCCGATGGTGTCCGACGCCTTGGCAACGCTGCCGACGGCCTCTGCCGACAGCGCCGAAACCTTATCCATCATGGCGGCGATCTGGTGCGCCGAAGCGGCCAATTCCTCGGTGGCCGCGGCCACGGTCTGGACGTCTCCGACCGTTGCCTTGGCGGTGCCGGCGACAGATCGCGCCTTGTCGCTGACTTCCGAGGCCGCGCCGATCGCATCCTTGATCGATTCTTCGACCCGATCGATTTCTGTGCCGATGATTCCGACCGTGCCGGCGATCTCGCCGCCGACTGCCGCGGTCAGGGCGTCGGCGGCGTGAAGGCGTCGGACCGCGCGAATGCGTTCGTCATGCGCCGCCTGTTCAGCCTGATCGTCGATTTCCGGTTTTTCCGCGCTATCTTCCTGCCGTGGCCTGCGGTTGAGCAAATCCTGGAAAACATGTTTCCCCCTATCCCCTGTTTTCGCTTCAGGCCGGTTTGAACGGCTGTCGAAAAAGAGGAGGACTGCAATGCCCGTGCCACGGGTAAGAGACGGTAAAAGGCCGCCCATGTGCGGAAACGATGACGGCGCGTATCGGTCCGGGTGGTGAAAGAGCGCCGGAATGGAGCGGATGCGCGGGGTTCCGGGGTGATGACGATGGAGATCGCCCCGATCACGAGCGGGATCGGCCTATCGTGAAACAATAGCGGAGACGTTTTTTAGCAACGAGGCTCTAGCGGTGGTGACGCTAGAGCCTTGTCCTGAAAAATGACGGTGGCGTCCTAAAAACTGACGGCGGCGTAGCGCGCCGTGTCGGGCGGGCCGGGGGCGAACAGCCAGCGGGGCGGGGTGCCGATCCGTTCTACCGAAGGTAGGGCCAGCAGCGAGGCGTTGCGCGTGCCGAAGCCGCCGTCGCGCTGGACGTTCAGACCCAGCGGGCCGGTTTCCCCAAGCAGCGCGCGCCAGCCCCGCCAATCGTCCAAATCGGGTTCGGGGATGGGGGCCTTTTCAAATAAAGGCAGATAATGTTGGATGCGCGGATCGTCCGGATCATTCAATTCACGCGCCGAGATCATGAACAATCCTTCGCCCAAAGGATGGATGCGCAAGGATTCTCCGTCGGAGCGCAGCCAGAAAGCGTCGCGGTTGTCTGCGACCATCAAATTGAAGGGACGATAGGCGGTGACCTCCAGCGCGGACAAAGCGCGCACGGCGTCGATCGCGTCGGCGTGATCCAGGGCTTCCAGAACCAGTTCCCCGCGCGAGCGTTTGCCGGCCAGGGGGCCCAGCGTGCCCATGCGGTTCAGCAGCATCGCCGCCACGCCTTCGTCATTCACCCCCATCCAGGAGCCTCCGGCCAGGACGTCCAGCCCCGCAACCAGATTGGGCCGGTCGGGCCAGTGCCGCCCGGGCGGCCGCCAGGGACGGTCGATCATCTCGTCGCGGTTGGCGCCGATCAGGATCGGCCAGTCATGCTCTGGTCGGCGCAGGATGACGACAGTACACATCGCGGTCGGCTTCTTTCCAATGCGTTAAGCTGCGGCGTTCGCGGCTGGTTTCCATTATAATGGGGACGGTACGGATCGTTACACGCGATGTCCATGAGGTTTTAAGGATGACGGGCGGGGATACGCAATCAGCGGAATTGTTCGAGGACCGCAAGAAAGCGGCCGAGGCCAAGTTCCGCCAGGAACAGGCGCAGGCTTTCCGGGCCGAGGCGCGGCGCGCCAAACTGGCCGGCTTGTGGGCTGCCGAACGGCTGGGTCTGGACGGCGACGCAGCCGTCGCCTATGCCGCCGATATGGTGGGGATCGCGGCGGTCGGCGCGTTGAAGGCGCTGGAAGCGCGTATCGCGGAGGATTTCGCCGCCCGGTCCATTCTTCTGGCCGAAGGCGAACTGGCGCGGCGGCTAGGTGAATTATTGGCCGAGGCGCGGCGTCAAGTGGCGGCCGATCTAGAGGCCGCCTGCTCGACGCCGTCCTGACCCGGCTTTAGGATTCGCCGAACACCCGCTTGAACAGGGTGCCGACATGGCGCGTATGGTGGCCCATGTCGAACAAGGCGTCGATCGCCTGAGCGGACAGATGGGCGGCGACGGCGTCGTCGCTTTTCAGAAGATCGGCGAAATGACCGCCGCCCTGCCAGGACGCCATGGCGTTGCGCTGGACGGTGCGATAGGCGTCTTCGCGGCTCATGCCGGCCTGGGTCAAGGCCAAGAGCACACGCTGGCTGAAGACCAGCCCGCCCAGACGGTTCAGATTGGCGGCAATGGCCTCGGGGTTGATGACCAGCTTGTCGATGATTCCGGCCAGCCGGACCAGGGCGAAATCCAGCGTCACGGTGGCGTCGGGGCCGATCATGCGCTCGACCGACGAGTGGCTGATATCGCGTTCATGCCACAGGGCGACGTCTTCCAGGGCGGGGATGGCCATCGACCGGACCATCCGCGCCAATCCGGTCAGATTCTCCGACAGGACCGGGTTGCGCTTGTGCGGCATCGCCGACGAGCCTTTCTGCCCGGGCGAGAAATATTCCTCGGCCTCGCTTACTTCGGTGCGCTGCAAATGGCGGATTTCGGTGGCGACGCGCTCGATCGAGCTGGCGATGACGGCCAGGGTGGTGAAGAACTGGGCGTGGCGGTCGCGCGGGATCACCTGGGTCGACAGCGGTTCGGGCACCAGCCCCAGCTTGCCGGCGACGTAATCCTCGACGAAGGGATCGATATTGGCAAAGGTGCCGACCGCGCCGGAAATGGCGCAGGTGGCGATGGCGGCGCGGGCCTGGGCCAGCCTTTCCCGGTTGCGCGAGAATTCGGCGTAGAAACCGGCGAATTTCAGCCCCATCGTCACCGGCTCGGCGTGAATGCCGTGACTGCGGCCCATGCAGACCAGATCGCGGGTTTCAAAGGCGCGGCGCTTCAGCGCGGCCAGCAGCGTCTCGATATCGCGGTCCAGCAGGTCAGCGGCTTGGACCAGTTGCACCGCAAGGCAGGTGTCCAGCACGTCCGACGATGTCATGCCCTGATGGATGAAGCGCGCCGATTCGCCGACATGTTCGGCCAGTTCGGTGGTGAACGCGATCACGTCATGCTTGGTTTCGGCCTCGATCGCGTCGATGCGGGCGATGCGTTCGGGCGTATAGGGCTTGTCGCCCCGTTCCCACACGGCGCGGGCGGCGTCCTGGGGGATCACACCTAACTGCGCCTGGGCGTCGCAGGCGTGAGCCTCGATTTCGTACCAGATGCGGAATTTGTTCGCCGCATCCCAGATGCGGACCATGTCGGGACGGCTGTAGCGTGAGATCATCGAAGCGCCATGTTGTGGTCGGTTGGGGAAAGCTGACCGTTCCTTAGCGCAAAGCGGGGCGTTTATCCACTCAAGATCAAGGACGGGACCCGGATTGCGGAGCCAAGCCCCGCAGCCTCGGTCATGAGGCGGGCGGGAGCCAGGGGGCCACACCGCCGCCCTTTACGCCCGTCAAGCGCGATGGAGCGGGCATCGTCCCGCTTCATCGCCGGTTTCACTGGTGCGGGATCAGTGTTTGGAGCGCGAGATCGCTTTGATGATTCCGCGCGGCCGTCCTGACGCTTCCTCTATCTTGCGGTCCTGGGATTCGAGATAGGCTTTTGCGGCATTATCTCCCCCATCCAATCCTTCCAATTCGGTGGTCGGGACCTTGCGGTTGGAGGTTTGCGAGCCGTCCTCATAGACGACGTCGAACAGGGTGAATTCCTTAGTCTTCTTTTTCGCTCGCGTGTTCAGAGACATCATGATCCTCGGCTAATGCGGTGGATGCGCCATCGGCATCCTCTTCCATCGGGGCGGAGTCGGCGCGGCCGGCTTTGCGCCGTGCGGCCTGGGCTTCGCGCTTTTCGATCTTTTTGGCTTCTTTGCTGCGTGTCCGTTCGGTCCGGTCGAACCTGTAATTCGGTTTCATTCCTGTCCGATCTCCTGTCGCATCCCGATGTTAGGGGGGCGAATCATCTCCGTCCGCTGCCGGACAATAGGGCAATCGTTTCCGGAATGCCCGATCTATCGCACCACCAGCAGGATCAAATCGCGCGATTTCTTCCTGGTTTGGGACGCAAGGGTCCGATTCCGTTCGGTTAGGCCGCCGCCACAGAGGCGGGCATAGACTCACCCGTGCGCCGCGGCGGCTTTGGCGTGCTTGCGGACAATATGCCTTCGCTGCGTCGGACGCCAAGGACGGGCACCTCGATTCGTCCCAGCCGCTTGATGCCGGACGCCGACAGAGCCATTGCCTCGCCCGCCGTGCAGATCGGGGCCTCTTTTGCGCCGCAATCAAGCGCGAGGGCGGCATGGGCCAGCAAATGCTCCTGAGCGCCGTGAACGGGGATGACGAAGCGAGGGCGGGCGTGACAGTGCATGGTCGCAAGCTCGGCGCGCCCGGCATGTCCGCTGACATGCACGGTCAATCCGTCCGGCGCATCGTCCCGGGTCAGAATTTCGACGCCACGATCCCGCAGCGGTTTCAAGACGCGGGCAACCTCGTCCTCGTTGCCCGGAATCACGCTGGACGACATCACCAGCGTGTCACCCAGGCCGAGTTGCGGCAGACGCCAATCATTGCCGCCGGCCAGACGGGCCAGGGCTGCGTTTTCTTCGCCTTGTGCGCCGGTG
>Ga0265295_1009586_pt1 | contig 10302 bp, 8 predicted proteins | sample Munlansysbiofilm_FD_192503 | JGI IMG/M metagenome (GOLD analysis project Ga0265295, IMG submission 192503) | Leachate microbial communities from a municipal landfill in Southern Ontario, Canada - Methane capture system biofilm | ecosystem: Engineered > Solid waste > Landfill > Unclassified ... | reverse complement strand
TAGTATGTGAGGAACTGCTTCTTGCCGAACTCCGCGTTGGCGTCATCGAACATGTCCTTGAATTCCAACAATCGGCCCTTTCCCGGTTTGCCCATAAGTGCCAGAACTCTGTCCGAAGAATGTTCCGGAGCGACCTTGAGCTGTCCGGAGACGTGGTTTTTCACTATTGCGTCCACATAATCGATCTTATTGTTTTCGTCGGCCAAAACCATGTCGTACCTTATTCCAGAGGTCACGAACACCTTCCTGACGCCCGGGACGTTCCTGGCCCTTTTCAGCAGGCGCATCTGCGCCGTGTGGTCAACGTGCAGGGACCGGCATACTTCGGGGAACAGGCACTGCTTGTCTTCGCACGCCCCCGTTTCCATCTTCTTTTTGCACTCGATCCCGTACATATTGGCGGTCGGCCCTCCAAGGTCGTAGATGATGCCGTTGAAGCCTTTTTCTTTGGAGAACTTCTCTATCTCTTTTATGATGGAGTCCTCGGACCTGCTGATCACCCTTCTGCCCTGGTGGACGGCTATGGCGCAGTAGTTGCATCCTCCGTAGCAGCCGCGATGGGTGGTTATCGAGTTTTTTATGGTGTCTGCGGCCTTTACGTGGCCGTCTTTCAGGAACGAAGGGTGGACCTTGTTCTCGTAATCCGACGAATATATCCTGTCCAGTTCTTCGGTAGTAGGGTCCCTCTGCGGAGGGTTCTGGACGAGATATCTGTCACCGTGCTTCTGGCACAGTCCTTTTGCCGTTATCGGGTCGCAGTTGTGGTAGAATTCACGGTATGCGTAAGCGAATTTTTCCATATCCTCGGAACATTCTTCGTAAGAAGGCAGCTCGATATGTCCTTCTTTCAGCTCTTTCGAGATATAGCATATCCCTCTTATCTGCGAAGGATCTTCGCCATCACGCAAGGCATTGGCAAGTGCCAGATTCGAAAATTCTGCCATTCCGTAAGTTATATAGTCGGCCTTGGCATCGAAAAGTACGCTTCTCCTGACAGAATCGGACCATACGTCGTAATGGGCTATCCGTCTTAGGGAGGCCTCTATCCCGCCGAGGACTATGGGTCTGTCCTTGCAGAATTTTTTGATCATGTTCGTATAGCTGATGGTGGCCCGGTCGGGACGTCTGTTGTTCATTCCTCCGGGCGTGAAGTCGTCGTCGTTCCTGATCTTTCCGGTCGGAGTGCGGTTGGCGACCATGGAATCGACGCAGCCGGCCGAGACGGACCAGAACAAATTGGGAACCCCGAGCTTGCCTATATCCCCTTCTCCGGGCTGCGGGATTATCCCCACCTTGTATCCGTTATCGATGAGCCAGTGACCGATTACCGAGCTACCGCTGTAAGATGTGTCATAATATGTGTCTCCTGATACCAGGATGATATCGAGGGATTTCCATCCCCTTTCTTTAGCCTCCTGCAACGTGGTGGGTATGAACATATCGGCCGTTCAACGCTGATAGATTATAGATTGATTTTGATTAAGTTGCTGAAGACGGAAACATGGATGGGGGTCGCATTCGGGATATGATCTTCCAAATGGCTGATATCTCCCACTTCCCAGCTCGAGTCGCGGCCGTATATCACCGGATCATCGGTCGTCTCGCAGAACATGAGGCCGGGATATCCGTCGAAGTTGCCCTCCAGGCCGGGGATGACCACGCCTCCTCCCATATGCACGATCATGGGGATCATGTAGACGTCGTACCCCATATATTCGGCGATGGAGACGAAGAGTACGGACGTATCTTCGCAGTCTCCCGACCTGATATACAGTATCTCATACGCCGTAGCGAAATATTCGTCAGTGCCGTAATTTTCTTCGTCGTACCTGTAATCCACAGTGAAGCTGACGAAGTCCAGAGCGCACTGGACCTTATCGATGTCGCTTGTGTACCCGGATGTTATTTTTTTGATGTTATCGGCGATCGTCTCGATTGTCGGGTCCTCTATGATTATATAGTCGAATAATTCCATCGAACGGAACAGCCTATCATAGGCACGGTTCCAGTTCGATGAGAAAAATCCGTTCAAGTCAAATTTTTCGGCGTCGAGTACCAGGAACATAGCGTATTCGTTGTACGCGTCGTCGACCGGGCTGTAATTTTTCCATGCGTACGAGCTTGTCTCGATGGAGCTGCTGAACGAAGTGCTGTCGGGATATGACGAAGTGTGGGTTATGGTCATGCTCCGAAGGTCGGAGAGCCTTCCGGAATTGCCATCGACCGTGAGGGTCCAGATGCCCGGGGCATCCTCGTAGTAGTTGCATTCGAGGACCTCTTCGGTACCGTCGGAACAGACGCCCGTCGCCGACCACGTATCTGTCGAATAAGGCGAGAACACGTCAAAGCATGTGAAAGAGAAGGGCTCCACAAATCCGGTCTGCGTAAACGTGAAGCCCGCATCCTTTTCGATCGCGGAGCTGACGTAGAGCTCTGCATCTCCTCTGACCGTGTAGGAAATGGACGTTCCGTTACCGACAAGGGCACCGTCTTCGTTCCATTCGTCGACAACATGATATGGTTTTGCGACCGCTGTGAGCGATATGACCGTACCGTATTCGAACGTGCCCTGCCCGGTCACCGTTTCGATATTATCGTCGTACGAGACCGTTATTTCGTATGGTAACCCGTCGTCGGTCGATCTCTCTCCGCTGTATCCGTCCGTTGCCAGGCTGATACATGCCGTAACGGCGAATATGACTGTCAACAGGACGGCTGTCGCGCCGGCGGGGTTCACACACGCCTAAGGATTCGATAATATATCAGCTCTTGCCGACGGGCAGCTCCATGATATGGTCGCACATCAAGAATCCGTTCCCGATATCCCTATCGACGTCCTCCAAGGCGACGAATCCCATGTGCTCGTAGGCGGAGATCGCCCTGGCGTTTTTCCTGTGGACCGTCAGATAGATGGACCTGAGCCCCATCCTCTCGGCGATATCCACGATATGCCGTAAAGAGTACTTGGCAAGACCGGATCCTCTGTAGTCCTTCTTTATGTAGAATTTACTTAGGAACAGCCTTCCATCGTCCTTTTTATACGCGATGAATCCCACGTCCTTGCCGTTTTCTACAATTAGCTCATAGACCGTGCCTTCGGAGATCTGCTTTCCGATCGATCCCGTTGACAGATTCTTTTCAAGCATGTATTCGATCTGAGCATCGGTCACCATGTCCGCGTAGGCCTCATGCCAGATTTCGGATGCCATCGAGCTTGTCTACATAACGTCGTTCTTTTCCATCACTGTCCGGTGGCCTCTGACGCGGGAGACCCTGGCGCCGAAAGCGCTCAGGCTCGATTCGAAATTGACGCCGTTCTTGATGTCTTCTTTGTCCTCGACGGACTTACGGATGCTTGAGATGGTCAGGTCCTCGGTGATATCGACCGCATCGGGAAGCGACCATCCGTGGACCAGGGCCGCAACCAGCCCCGAACCGAAGATGTCCCCCGTGCCGTGATAGTATCCCGGTATGCGCTCCTTCATCACGTACTGCACCTGATGGGTCTTGCAGTCGTACGCTGCGGTCCCGAGCTCCGTTTCGTCGAAATATACGCCGGTGAGCACCACCTTTCCGGCCCCGAGGACTTCCGACTTCCTGAGCAGGCCCATGATATATTCTTCGGAATAAGGGCCTTCCTTGTACGGTTCTCCGAGCATTAGTGTCAGTTCTGTGATGTTCGGCATTATTATGTCGGCGTCCCCGCACAGCTTGCGCATCTCGGGCGGGAAGTCGGGGCCGAACGTCGAGTACAGTTCGCCGTTGTCGGCCATGACGGGGTCCACGTACACTTTGGTGTCCGGCCCCTTCAGCATGGCGATGGCCCTTCTGACCACGTCGACCTGGTCCTTGGAGCCCAGGAACCCGGTGTATATTGCGTCGAATTCGAAGCCCATATCTATCCAGTGCTCGACGATCGGAACGATGTCCTCCGTCATATCCCGGTATGTGAATTTCGGAAAAGGTCCGACGTATGTCGACAGGACCGCGGTCGGGATGACCGGGGTGTTGATGCCGGCGGCCGAAAGGATCGGCAGAGCTACAGTGAGCGAACATCTTCCGTAGCATGAGATGTCATGGATTGCGACGACCTTCTTTTGGGCCATATCGCAACGCATTGCGACAAACTAATAAAAACTTCTGTGAATGACAAAATAACGTCGCTATTTCAATGCTGTTGCGACTGCAATGCTTTTTAGCATCCTCCGTTATCATCGTGGGTGATGAGAAAGTCCGATCGGCACCTCGAAGAGGCACTTGAAGATTACAATAGAAAGGTGGAAGAGTACGAGGAGAACGGGACCAACGAGCAGCTTCTCGAAGCATACGTGAACAGAGGATGCGTCCTTTCGATGATGGATTCTTTCATTTCGGCGATGACGGACTTCGACGATGCAGAAGAGATCATGGACATCATGGGGTCTCTCGGGGAAAAAGTCGATGCCGGCACCTATGTAAAGGCATACGTTTCGAGGGGCGAGATCCAAACATCCGACGGGGCCGCAGGAATGGCCGAGGACTATGCCACAGCGTCGGAACGTCTGGACGACCTCAATTCGAGCTCGAGGCATTTCGACCAGCGGGGCATCGTAAAAATGTGCATTTCATGTGCCGAAGACCTCTTGGACGAAGGATATCCGGGAAACCTGGAACCGTTCATCGTCAAAGCGGAGAAGATGCTGTTCGACAAGAATGATACATGGTCCAGGAACCGTTACGTCGAAGCCCTGAATCTGATGGGGCAGGCCGAGCACGAAATGGGCAGAAAAGAGGAATCCCTCCATTACTATGACCGTTCCATATCCGTCTGCCAGGAGCTCATGGGCGAAAACTCCCTCGATGACGAGATGGCGCTGATATTCGCACTTGTGTCGAGAGGGGACCTGGAGGTCGAAGACGAATCGTTCGAGGACGCCGTCAGGGACTATGAGGCCGCCATCGCGATATTGGAAGTGATGCTTTCGTTCCACCGTCCGGAGACCAGGGAGCTGCTTATGCAGGTCCACAGGGAGGTTTCCGAGGTGCTCATGGGGATGAACGAGTCCGGAGAGGCGGAAAAGCATCTCCTTCGCGCGCTGGAGCTGAACATCGGCAAAGCGGCGGTCAAATTCGCCGAGGACGACGAAGAGCACCCCTGATCCAGGCGGACCTCATACTTTCGGAACATTCGGGGGACCCCGGGGAACGGTTATAACAGGGACGGCATTATCCGAATTATGCAAGGTCTGTTCTGCAAACGCTGTAGAAGCCTGAACCTTCCGGGAGCTGAACGTTGCCGCATCTGCGGCACCCGGTTGAGCGAGGACGCCGTCAGCGCGCAGAGCTGTCTTCTGGAAACGGAAGACGGCAGCGAAGACACATTCGTCGAAGACACTCCGGCGTTCGCCGAAACCGAGAACGAGGCGGCCCCGTACCTACCGTACGTCCCGCGCCCAGGGCAGATATCGATAATCAGCGACATCAGGGGCTGTCTGGACTCCTCCCGCCATATCGTAATGGAATCCGGGACCGGTACAGGCAAGACCATAGTTTCCTTATCGGCCGCGCTGGAGCACGCCATTCCCAGGAAGAAGAAGGTCGTTTACCTCACACGAACGGTATCTCAGAGCAATCAGGTGATGAGCGAGCTTAAGGCCATATCCAGGGTTAGGCCCGTTTCGGGCCTCCCGATAACGGGGCGCGGACGTTCGTGCCTCCTTTTCAGGAACGAGTCGCTTCCCGCGAACGTCCTTTCCTCGCTGTGCGAGAACCGCAAGCGGGGAAAGGGGGACAAATGCAAATATTACGGGCGTACGAACCAGATGATCGAGGCAGTATGGGATTACTGCAGGACCCAATTCCCGACATCCGATCAGCTGGACAATTATTGCGAGGCCAGGGGCGTGTGCCCCTACGAGGCTAAAAAGGTGATAATGAAGTCTGCCGACGTAGTCGTGGCGCCCTATATCCACATCCTCTCGGACAACATACGGGATACGTTCATGGGCAACATGGACGTAGACAGTAAAGACATCGTGGTGATAGTCGACGAGGCCCACAACATAATCGATGCGGCAAGGGAGCAGGAGAGCTTCCGCATATCGGTCAAAATGGTGGATGCGGCGATAGACGAATGCACAACCTTCAAGGCCACCTCAATAGGTGAGGGGATAAAACTCGAGGATTTCCTAAAGCAGACAAAGTCAATCATCAAGAAAACTGCCGTCGATAAGCTGGAACTTGGAAAAAAAGAGGAGATCATAGAAAGGGACGTCCTCAAGGAAGGGCTGACCCAGAAATACGATATCGGCGAGAAAAGCTTGGATGTCGCCATATCAAACATGGCTAACATAGGTTCCGAGAGGACGGTGCTGCTGTCAGAGAGCGACGACCGCAAGGTATCGGACATAGATACGCTGGCAATATCTCTGCAGAGCTGGCTTGGCGCCACGGGAAGCAACTACATCAAATCGATAAAGGCCGGCGAAGACGGGGATTATCTTTACGCGGCATGCGTGGAACCGACCGACGTGTCGGATTTCATGCGAGGCCTGGATGGAGGGGTGCACATGTCCGGTACCCTGCGCCCCTTGGAACAGTATGTCAAGACAATGGGGCTTCCTACAGGGACGGTAAGCAAGACCTATCCGTCCCCGTTTCCAAGAGAGAACCGCCTCGTCGTCTATATGAACGATGTCACCACAAAATATGACGAGATGAAAAAGGACCCCAGCATTTTCTCCAGGATAGAGCGCAGGACCGCCAAGCTCTGCAATGCGGTCAACAAGAACACTCTCGTTTTCTTTACATCTTACGGAACAATGAACAAGATGAGGCCGTTCCTGGAGCGCGACATAACCCGGCCGATGTATTGGGAATGCTCAGGTCAGCCACGCCGTACAATGGAAGAGCTGGCACAGTTCAAAAAAGGGCGTGACGGCGTATTCTTCAGCGTAATGGGGGGATCTATAGCAGAAGGGATGGACTTCCCCGGCGAGGAGCTTTCCCTGGCAGTTATAATCGGGATACCCTATCCGCCTCCCTCGCTGGAGGCCAACGCGCTTTCCGAACTATACGATACAAGGTTCGGCCAGGGTTCGGGATGGAAGTTCGTCAGCGAGGCCCCGGCCACAAGAAAGATAAAGCAGGCCATCGGACGTCTGATACGAAACGAGACCGACAGGGGCATGTGCGTGATCATGGACAAACGGGCCGCGAGATACGCTTCCGATCTGGACGCACGTCTGACCAAGGACCCTATCGCGGACGCAGAGCGGTTCTTTGACAAAGACCGATTCTGCTGAGAACCTGACTTGAGAGTTGATTTGGAAAGCGTCAGGGAGGAGTTTCTCACTCACTCACGCTGTTGGCTCCGCCAGCAGATACGGCAAGGCGAACAGTGCCCGAGCGAGTGAATTGTCAATGTCGCTACACAGGCGCCGTTATCTGCCTTTTCTATGGTGTATCTATCAGATTGTATTTTTTTTGAATAGAAAGGTTTTCCACAGAACCATCATCGCGATTTTTTCAGTGGTCGATCCTCGGATCGAAATACACATCAGAAGTCAGATGGTAGAATCTCTCTCCTATCGACGGCGTAATCGAGGATATATGGGCAGGTCCTGGTCCGTCCATACGGGCGAGCTCTGTCCGTAACGAGTTAGCATAGAAGAAAAGGCCGTTGGAGATCTGGAACATCTTATTTCGCCGGCCATTTTTATATACGGGGGACGGTCATTTTTCGTATTTTTCGAGGGAATTTTTGACACATTCGACAGAATGCATTTCAATAATTTCATCGTCCGAAAACAATTCGAACATAAGTTAGGGTTATATCCGCTTAGAATGATGCTCAACTATGGGGTATGAAAACCGTACGGAATTGTACAAAATGATTGAGGAGATACGAGGAAGGCCCCTCATAACATATATGACTAGCAGGCGGCAGTCAAGCGGCGGAATCCTCAGTATGGACGTCATACCCGAATTCTGTGAACATCTCAAGAATATACCGAAGGACATAAAAGAAGTGGATATCCTGATATCGAGTGAAGGCGGAGATCCAATAGCCGCATGGAGGATCGTGAATCTCCTTCGCGAGAGGTTCGACAAGATCGGCGTTCTGATTCCATACGCTGCAAAGAGTGCAGCCACCGTATTGGCGTTGGGTGCCGATGAAATCGTGATGCATCCGTTCTCTTGTCTCGGTCCGATAGATATGCAAATAAATCTTTCCAATGGTGCTCCCGGACCGACGAGGCAGTTTTCTACCGAAGACGTAATTTCATATCTGAATTTCCTGCAGGAGGACCTCAGAGTGCCCGAGAGGTTGTTCGGAACGGAGGCATCCAAAGCGCTCCTTGCAGAATTGAAACCCACCGATGTAGGTATTGTCAAGAAGAGCATGACCTTCATAAAGTCGATAGCTACGAAGCTTTTAGAGACCCACATGGATGACAAGGAAGCAATCAAGGAAATCGTGGAAAAGTTCACAAGTTTTTCCCATCACGGATATACCGTTGGTAGAAGGGAAGCAATCGCCTTGGAACTTCCAGTGATGACCGATTTCAATGAAAATCTTGAAGAATTAATCTGGAAGATCTGGGAAGATGCCGACCGCGAGATGAAATGCAAGGTGCCATTCGATCCTCTTGCGATCATCGGAAGCAACAAGGAGCTAATGGACCGTCTGAATGTAGTGACATTACTACCCCCGTCAGACGTTCCTCCCACCACGAAGAGGATCGAGAACATCATCGATGAATCGATAGTTGCTTTGGTGGAAAGCGATAATCTCAGGAGTCACTATGTATCAAATGCTATGATAAGTGCCGTCAGGGGGAACAATTTAAGTATCGCCTGCAACGTAGCAATAGTCAGTATTGGGTGGATAACCAAATACGGCAGAGGTGAGAAATATGGAGCAGAATGACAGGATTGTGTTCGTAACGATGAGCGGTAGCGAGTCCTGTACCAATTCTGTACCGTATTGTATTCGTTTCGCCCCGGAAATATCTTTCGAAGCTCCGATCAGCTCGTTCATGAAAGAGGAAGATTCCGGTGTAGATGATGCTACGATTCACAAATTGGCATCGTATTACAGCAGCACGCTCAAATCCTTGAGCGAATGATGTGATTCTTCAACCATTTTTCTATTTCTTCTTCTTCAACTATATCTGACGCTACAGCTCTGACGAATCTATCGTTCTCGTCGGTGTTATTCTGGATTATGTATTCTGTATCGCACTATATGATAAATGCAGCGGTCATGAAGGCTGTACGCTTGTTTCCTTCCATGAACGGGTGGCGTGTGGCGATCCTGTGAAGATAATATGATGCTCTCTTGAAAGAATCATCAAAGAAATCATCACCATAGCAGATCGTTGGAATGCAGCCCCAATCTCTTATGGCGTCCCTGAGAGATTGTTCTTCATCGTTTCCTCTGTCGATAGCCTCGCGGTGAAGTCTGATGATGAGCTCAGGAGTTATCTTCAGCACGGTAGCCTATGTACTTTATGAATAAACAATGTTGCGTTTTTTAAACACATTTCCAAAGGATACAAACCCATATGGAAGAATAATGGTGCGATTCTGATATTTTTGCCCACTAATATGCCATCTTTTTGCTGTAACCGATTCGGTCCAATAGCTTCGCATCTGTGATATGTTTCAGCAGCCTCCGGTGATGACGGTAGAAAGGAAGAGCCGATGAACGAGATCCAACCGAGGGCTCAACTGCAGTATAAAAGAACGCCAAAGCAATATCAAAATGATAAAGAATAAATCCAACGTGGTTCTGGTATGTTACGATGGCCCTTATCGATGTCTTTGCGGATCTCAAGGTCTGGATATCATTGGGATTCATCGCAGGTCTGCTGTTCGGTTCTATAGGGGAGGTCGCATCGTCCGTAATGATGATTGTGCTCATAATGCAGATGAGCGTTTCCCTGGACGGACTGACCTTCCGCAAGGAAGATATGAAAATCTACCGGAAACCTATACTTTGGGGAATAGTCTGCTGTTTTGTCATAAATTCCGCGATAACGATATTCATCGGTTCGATGTTCATACCGACAAGCACAGCGATATGGTATGGCTGGGTCATGCTGGCGTCTGTACCATCTGCGGTTTCCGTCGTTTCCGCATCCCTCTACCTTAACGGTGACACCAAGGCGACGGTCCTGATGACCAGTGCGATCTACATCTCGGCCCTGGCGATAACTCCCCTGATAAGTTGGGCCCTTTTGGGTTCGGCAGTGAGCCCGCTGGAAGTATTACGGTACATAGCGCTTTTCATCGCGATACCATTGGTCGCATCTCAGG
>Ga0265295_1009585_pt1 | contig 10302 bp, 9 predicted proteins | sample Munlansysbiofilm_FD_192503 | JGI IMG/M metagenome (GOLD analysis project Ga0265295, IMG submission 192503) | Leachate microbial communities from a municipal landfill in Southern Ontario, Canada - Methane capture system biofilm | ecosystem: Engineered > Solid waste > Landfill > Unclassified ... | reverse complement strand
TCAAAGAACATGCCTTAAAGCCCTTTACGCTCGAGGCAAAACCGATCATAGAGAAGTATCTAAGCGAGATAGAGGTCGACTTGTGCGACTACACTTTTGCGGCAAATTATATTTGGCTTGCCAATGCGAGCGGATTTTATACGATTATCAACAATTGTTTTTGTCTTTTTGCGATGTCGGGAGGGGAACTTACGATGCTGCTTCCCCCTATCGGGAGAAAAAAATATATCAACGACACGATTATCCAATGTTTTGAGATTATGAATGCCAATAATAGTTCGATCTATTATTCCCGTATCGATTACGTCCAAGAGTGGATGGTGGAGGAGTTTGTCCAAAGTGCCGATGAAGCCGAGAGCATGTTTACGATGCTTGAGCACTTTTTGGTGGAGAAAAAACTGGTCGATTATATCTACGAAGTCGATGCGCTTATCGAGCTTCGCGGCAACAGTTACCACACCAAACGCACCGAGATCAACAAGTTTAAAAAATCGTATCCCGATCACCGCGTAGAGGTTTTAGACAGCAATAAACACAAAGACGAAATTTTGACCCTGTTTAACAAATGGGTTTCCGACCGCGTGCGCTACATGCCAAAAGAGGAAGCAGAGGTGTTTTTAGAGGGGATCCACCAAGAGCGCCATGCCGTCAAACGTATGATCCGTGATTACGATGCACTGGGACTGATCGGGCTTGTGATCTACATCAACGACGAACTTAAAGGGTTTACCGTCGGGGAGAAGATCAACCAAGATACCGCATCGGTGATTATAGAGAAGACCGATTTTGAGGTTATGGGGTGTGCGCAGTTTATCTTCCGCGAGTTTTCAAAGATGCTCAAAGAACACTACAACGCAAACTACATCAACGTAGGGGACGATATGGGGTTTGAGAACCTTCGCAAAGTGAAGATGTCGTACCGCCCTTACAAACTTGTACCCAAATACACCATCTACCAAAAATGATCCTTCGCCAAGCCCGACCGTGCGATGCCAAAAAGCTTTTTGTTTTAGAACAAGAGCTATTTGAGCCGCAAAATTACCCTCTTTCGTATAGTTCGTTTGTGTATCACGTCAAAAACAATTTCCTTTTTTTAGCCGAGGAGGAGGGGATGATAACGGGGTACATTCTCGTGCTCATAAAGCGAAAAACTCCGAAAATCTACTCTTTGGGAATCTCGAAAAATCACCGTAAAAAAGGGATCGGCGCACGTCTTTTGACACATGCCGTGGAAAAGCTTAGGGCAAAAGGGTTTCTCTCTTTGGTGCTAGAGGTGCGCACCGACAACACCCCCGCCCAAGAGCTTTATAAAAAGTTTGGGTTTGTGAGGAAAAGAATCGAAAAAGAGTTTTACAAAGATGGCTGCGACGCGCTTATTATGGAGTTAACGTTTTAAAAAGCTAATCGCACTTTTTATCGCATTAAGATAACTCAAATTGTTTGCTTTGCCTTTGTACGCTATATCAAACGCCGTGCCGTGATCGACGGAGGTTCTTATGATGGGCAGATTGAGCGAGATATTGACACTCTCGTCGAAATAGAGTGCCTTGAGCGGGGCTAATCCTTGGTCGTGGTACATTGCTATAAAATAGGTAAAGTTCTCTCGAAAACGGGGAGTGAAAGCGACGTCGGGGACGATGGCACCTACGAAGAGCTCTTTGCCGATTTGCTTGTTGGCTTTTTCTATCGCCGCTTCGATGATGCGCTCTTCGTCTCCTAAAACGCCGTGGTCTCCCGCATGGGGGTTCAGCCCTAAAACGGCAACTTTGTGCTCCCCTACGGAAGCGTGAAAATCAAGCAAAAAACGGGTAAGTTTTTTTAATTCTATCTGTGCGGGAACCTCTTTAAGGGGGATATGCTCGGTGTAGAGGGCGACAAACATTTTCTCGCATCCGAGCATCATAATCGCTTCTTTTTCAAAACGTTTACGCAGATAGTCGGTGTGCCCTTTGTGTTCTAGCCCCGCCATCATCCACGCCTCTTTGTGGATCGGCATCGTCACAAGGGCGTCGGCTTCGTTTTTTTCGCAAAGTTCTATGGCATGTAGAAACGAATCGAACGAATATTTGCCGCTTTGTGCGCTTACTTTGCCCGCTTCGATGGCAAACGACCCCGCGACGCTTGAGAGGCGTAGATCTTTGGGTATTTCACACGAGAGCATGTCACATGCCAAAGAGAGCATCTCTTCGTTGATGCAGTAAAGCGGGGTGCAAAGTTTTGAGACCTCTTCGTGGGAGCGCAGGGCTATTTCGATCCCCACGCCGTTTAGGTCGCCCACGCTGATTGCTAGGATAGGTTTCATCGCGTGGTGAGCCTTTTCATTTCGGCTACGGCAGAAGCAAGACCGCTAAAAATACTGCGCGCGACGATGCTTTGCCCGATATTAAGCTCGGTGATCTCTTGTATTTGCATAATCATCGAGACGTTATGGTAATTTAGCCCGTGCCCTGCGGCAACTTCGAGTCCGAGTTTCTTGGCATGTTTGGCAGCACTTCGCAACTCTTCGAGCGATCTCTCAAGCATTATCTGTAGCTCGTGGCGTTGGCGTTTTAGCTCTTTGATTGCATGGTTGGAGTGGGGGAGGTTGGAGTGGAGCATTGCGTAGATATTGGCAAAACTTCCCGTGTGTAGCTCCACCATTTCGGCACCCAGTTCACGCGATTTTTCCACCGCTTCAAGGGTCGGGTCGATAAAGAGCGAAACGGGAATAAGCGCATCGTGAAGCCTCTCGATAGCATAAGCGACGTGCGATTCTTGACCCAAAACGTCTAACCCTCCCTCGGTAGTGACCTCCTCACGTTTTTCGGGTACCAAAGTAGCGCGGTGGGGCTTGGCATGTGCGATAATCTCCAAAATGGCACGATCGATGGCACACTCTACATTCACGGGGAGCTTGGAGTGGAGCATAATGTTTGTAAGGTCGGCATCTTGGATATGGCGGCGATCTTCGCGAAGATGGATAGTGATCTGATCCGCACCGCTTTGGCATGCCACGAAAAGCGCTTGGAGGATGTCGGGGTCGTTGACGCGACGTGCTTCGCGAAGCACGGCTACGTGGTCTATGTTTACCCCTAAGGTCATTTTATGCATCGGTTTTTCCTTTGATGTTTTCTATAAAAATTCTGTATTCCTCCTCCAAACGGGAAGGTTCGATCGGCTCTGCGACGTAGACGCGGACGATTTTTGTTTGTTCAAAAGGAGCCTCTTTAAAGACGCTCTCCAAAGTGTCGTCTATGAATACGGGGCGGGTTTCGAGGTTGTTTGTTTTGGCAATATTTGTAGCGCCCGTTTGGAACTTTTTGATCCCCGCGCTTTTGTGGCGCTCCCCTTCGGGGAAGATATAAATATTGAGATCGTTGACTTTTGCAAGTTTGTATTTGATCTCTTTAAAAAATTTCATAAGCCCTTTTTTGTTCTCTACATCGACGCTGATGCAACCGCTGTATTTGAAAAAATCGCCGTAAAACGCATCGAAAAGTTCCTGTTTGGCTATCCAAACCCCGTTTTTTTTGTAGCGCGAGAAGATGTTTTCCATCACGATAATATCGAGCAGCGAGCGGTGGTTGATCGCATAGAGTACGTGGTCGTGTTTTGGGATCGTACCGTGGAGTTCTACGGAGATATTGAGGTATTTTAAAACGGCGTTGGAGTACTCTTGTCTTTTTTTGGAGAGTTGTCTATGGGACTCTTTTGGGGAGAGAAAAGGGTGAAAGTATGTTTTTTTGTAGAGTTTGATATAGCGGTATCCAAGCCGTATCATGTAGAGATATTTTCTAAGATCTTTAAACATAAAGCCCCTTTAGATAGTCTTTTTCAAAGTGGAAATTATAGCGAAGTTCGATGTGTACGGCATAGTAAAAAGTTACATGCCGTACAATGCGGAATTATTTTCTGTGAAGCGGATGTTGGTAGTCGTTTCTTTCGCACGCACTAAACGCCGAAGCGACACCCAAAGCCAGCAACACGGCGATGATGATCGATCTCATTTGCTCTCCTTTATAAGTTTAGGTTCTTTGATAAAGTTGTTCTCTATCCCCATTTTTTGGATCTCGTCGTACGTCGAGACGATCACCTCGTTGTCGATTTCGAGTTTTTTATCTTTAATCTTTTCGGGATATTCCATCTGGCTTAGAATATGTTTTATACAGTTGATACGCGCTTTTTTCTTGTTATCCGAGCGCACAATCGTCCACGGCGCATAATCGGTGTGGGACGCTTGGAGCATCAGATACTTGGCATGTGTGTACTCGTCCCACATTTTTTGCGATTTTTGATCGACGGGGGAGAGTTTGTACTGCTTAAGCGGGTCGTCTTTGCGTTTGGCAAACCGTTTTGCCTGCTCCTCTTTGGAGACCGAAAAATAAAACTTAAAGAGTTTAATATCGGAGTTGACGATCATCCGCTCGAAATTGGGCACGCTGTTTAAAAACTGCTTGTGCTCTTTGTCGCTGCAAAACCCCATGACGGGTTCGACGCCGGCGCGATTATACCAGCTTCTATCAAACAAGACAATCTCGCCGCCTGCGGGAAGGTGGCTGATATAGCGCTGAAAATACCACTGGGTGCGTTCGGTGTCGCTGGGTTTATTGAGCGCCACGATTCTGGCACCGCGCGGGTTTAGGTGCTCGGTGATACGCTTGATAGTACCCCCTTTGCCCGCCGCATCGCGCCCCTCGAAGATGATGAGCACTTTTTGCCCCGTATCTTTAATATGGTTTTGGAGTTTTAAAAGCTCTATCTGCAACTCTTCAAGCTCTTTTTGGTAGGCAAGAACATCCTCTTTGACCCAAACGGGAACACGCTTTTTCTTCTTACCGCGGTTGCGGCGCTCTAACTCTGCAAGCTGTTCCTCTTTGCTTTTGCGTCGGTCTAAATGCTCTAAATCCTGTTCGGTCGAATCCTCTTTATGCTCTTCTTGGATTAAATTGCGTTTATTTCCCATAGAAACCCTTTTTGGTTAAAGTCGTTTAATTGTAAACAAACAAAGATTAAAAAGAGGTTTGAATAAGATGCTCAAGCATACTCGGATCTTCGCTAAAACCGAAACAAATCTTCTCGCCGCATACCATAAACCCCGACTCGTCGCTGCGTTTGCACCATACGAACGGGTAGCTTAGCGAAGCGATCGTGTGTGCGTTGGTGCGTAGTTCGGCGTCGGTTGCTTTGACGGTACGATCCCCTTTTAAATAGCGCAGCATCTGTTTGAGCAAATACGGGTAGTAGATGGGGCGGCGTCCGAGTTCGTAGGAGTTGTACTCCAGCGTTTTAAACGCAAAACGGGTGTATTTTTCATCTTCGAGCAGGGTGCCGAGTGTAAGCAGATTCCCCACCGTGATGCCGACCGAGCTTGTGTAGGTGCTATCACTCGTCTCTGCTTTGGTTTCAAACTCGCCGATGCTAAAGCGCCAGTCCCCTTTGTCGTAAAAATCTTCCAGCGCTTTGTTGGCAAAACCTTGGGCGCGGATGAGGTAAATCTCCTCCCCCGTGGCGTTGTAGCCCGCCAAAAGTGCCGAGGTTAAAAACGCGTAGTCTTCCAAAAATGCTTTGATTTTTGGTTCTTTATGAATAAGCGTCGTGTGGTAGAGGGTGCCCTCTTTATACATCGTCGCCAAAAGTGCATCGAGTGCATCGGTTGCTTTTTGGGTGTATTTAGCATCGATGGCTCCAAGGAAAAAGAGCGATTCGATCATCATCGCCGACCATGAGGTTTGGATCTTTTTGTCTATAAAAGGGTACTCTCTGTTTTTGCGTAAATTTGCCAAAACCTGTTTTACCCCCGCAAAATCTTGCGGCATTTTTCCCTCTTCGAGGCGGATGATGTTTTTGCCTTCAAAATTGCCGTGGTGGCTTACGCCGAGTTCCCGAAGTATGGCATGTACGTTTTCGTACCCCGCTTTCGTGAGTGCTTCAAAACACTCTTCGTAGGTATAGATAAAATAGGTTCCCTCTTCCCCTTCGCTGTCGGCATCGCTTGCAGAGTAAAAAAGATGATCCTCGCTCATAAAATTTTCCCAAAAATCGGCAATCTCTTTGGCTATCTCTAAGTGGCGCTCATTGGCGTAGGTGAGGTAGCTTTGGGCGTAGAGTCTGCACAGCAGGGCATTGTCGTAGAGCATCTTTTCAAAATGGGGCACCAAAAATTTCTCATCGACACTGTAGCGGCAAAAACCTCCGTCTATGAGATCGTACATCCCCCCTTGTATCATCGAATCGAGGGTGGTTTGCACCATCGCGCGCGCGGCTTTGTCATCGTAAAGCCTGTCGATGGTTAGAAGGGCATCAAGCGTTGTGGCATGTGGAAACTTCGGCGCGACCGAAAAACCGCCGTAGGTCGTCTCGTAGTTATTTTTGGCTTGAAGCAAAAAGTTTTTTATAAAATCCTCTTTGAGGTGCGTTGCCTCTTTTGGGTGTTCTTTGTGGTTGAGAAACTTTTGGATCTCATCGGCGTTTTCAAAGAGCTTGGGGTCGTTTTCATTGACCTTGGAGGCGATGAGAGTGGCAAGCTCACTAAATCCCATCCCCGAAAACGTGCCGTCTTGGGAGTGGGGCGGGATGTAGGTTCCCGCAAAAAAAGGCTTGTTTTGCGGGGTGCAAAAGATGGAGGTCGGCCAGCCGCCGCTGCGACGGTTTAAGAGCAGATGCACCTCTTGGTAGTGTTTGTCGATGTCGGGGCGCTCTTCGCGATCTACCTTGATCGAGATAAAGTGCTCGTTTAAGATCCGTGCGCACTCTTCGTTTTCAAAAACCTGCTCCTCCATCACGTGGCACCAGTGGCATGAACTGTACCCTATGGAGATAAAAATCGCTTTATTCTCCTCTTTGGCCTTGGCAAACGCCTCGTCGCACCAAGGGTACCAATCGACGGGATTGTTTTTGTGCTGCTGTAAATAGGGGGAATCTTCGTGTGCTAATCTGTTTGGCATGTGGTTTCTCTTGTTTGGTATTTTTCGTGTAGGGTATGAAAAAGAGGCTTCTTGTTTGCTTAAATTTAATTTTGATGAGGTTATAATCGCTTCACTTTAAACTTCTAAGAGAGCAGATGCATAGCGATTTTATAACTTTTTTGCGCGGCAGACGCGGCGTTTTTCTTTTTGTTTTTCTTCTTATATGTGCGCTTGGTGCAGGGGTGTTCGTCTATTTTACGATGCAGGTAAAAGAGGAGAAAGTAGAGAGGGTGTACGAGCAGACGGCGGTAGCGCTTGATGCAAAACTCAAAGCGGAAAAGATGAACGCGCTTGAGATGGCGCTCATTATCTCCAAAAACAGCGGGCTTATCGACGCGCTTGAACAAGAAGACGAGGAGAAGGGGTATGAAATCCTCTCCGATATTATGATGACCATCAAAACCAACACCTCCCGCTACATACGCGCGCAGGTGATTACGCACGATTATCTTATTTTTGCAAGAAGCTGGGACGATATTTATGCGGGGATGCCCATAGGGGATTACAGGAAAGATTTAGATGCCGTAAAAGCCGCCAAAGAGCCGCGAACCTCCATAGAGATAGGGCGGCGTTTGGGGATTAAAGCGAGTGTTCCCGTGTATAGGGATGGTGTTCTTTTGGGGTTTGTCGAGGTGATCGATTTTTTTGAATCGCTTACAAACTATTTTCGCGCACTCGGAATCGATCTGTATGCGCTTTTGGATTATAAATACTACAACGATGCGGTATTGATGCAAGAAAACGTCGTGGTGCAGCAACATATCGTCGCCAATATCAACCACAATTTCAGCCATCTTCAAACCCTCAACAAGATCGACTTTAAAACGCTTAAAACCAACCGAATCGTACGCGAGGACGGAAAATATATCTTTTACGAGACGATGCATGACGGTGCCCATGAGCCGATCGGGGCATTCGTGTTTGTGTTGCCGCAGGAGTATTTGGAATATTTCCGCGATCCCGAAGACGACATCTCTTTTCTTATTAACGTTACCCGAAGCAGTCTTTACGATGTCGTGCAAGAGAGTAATCTCAAAGGGAACGTGTTTGAGCGCTACAGCGGCGAGTCGCTTTTGTATATGAAAGATATCATTATGCAGGAGGATAGGGAGTTGTTTATGGACGAGGCGTACAAAAAACTCGATACCTACACAAAAGACGAGCTAATCCAGATGATACTCGAACATAAAATAGTGAAAAAAATAGAGGGGAAAATACGATGAAACTTTTACTGTTAGAAGACGAGTATTCGCTGCGCATCAGCATCAAAGAGTTTTTAGAGGAGATTGGGCACGAAGTGGTATGTTTTAGCGACGGGCTTGAAGCGTACGATTCTATTTTTGAAAAAAGCTACGACGTACTTTTGCTCGATGTCAACGTTCCTTCGCTCTCTGGGTTTGATCTGCTGCAAAACATGCGCAAAGAGAACAAAAAAGTCCCCACTATCTTTTTAACCTCGATGGTGGATATAGAGTACCTCAAAGAGGGGTACAAACGCGGATGCTGCGACTATATCCGCAAACCTTTCGATCTTCAGGAGTTGGAGCTGCGTATAGAGCAGGCGTATGCGAGTTTTTATCTCGATGATACGAAAACGGTCTCTCTTGGGTGCGACATCAGCTACGACATGACACGGGGCAAACTCACCCATAAAGAGGAGGAGATCGTGCTGCGCAAGGTGGAAAAAGACCTCTTGGAGGTGCTTATAAAAAACAAAAACAGCGTCGTCTCGACCCAGATGTTTCAAGATGAGGTATGGGGCGAGTACGTAGAGCCTGCGACGATCCGCGTGCAGCTTAACAACCTGCGCCAAAAGCTCCCCGAGGGGGTGATTCAAAACAGAAGAGGGTTGGGCTACATCATTGAAAGATAAAAAATACGCGCTCACCTATGCGCTTCTCTACTCCTCGCTTGTCGCAGTGATTTTGCTTGCACCTTTGTTTTTTTACACCGTGTATATGAAAAATATTCATGAGATCCAAAACGAACTGTTTTTAAAAGAGAAGTCGCTCCTTATCGTAAAAGCGATGGAGGAGTACAACCAAAACGAAGAGTATTTCGAATACCCCCGTTTTCACACCTTTACCTCGGGGCTTTACGATAAAAATTTTCAGCCAATATTTTCTTTGATCGAGGTAGAGAACAAGCAGTTTAAAAGGGGCTACCATATAGAAAATAAGAACGCATTTTTAATGCTTGAACTTCCCAAAGAGCGCTATTTCGGCGCAAGTTATTTGATTGTTTCGAATGAAATCTCTTACGCGGTAGTATATGAGAAGGTGGTGGTGATCCTTTTTTCGATTTTTATTTTGGTGTTTGTGCTAAGCCTTTTGTTTTTAAGCCGTTTTGCCAAACCGTTTCAAGAGCTTAATAAAAAGCTCGATACGTTCATCAAAGATTCGATGCACGAGATCAATACGCCTCTCTCTATTATCAACGTCAATATAGACCTCTACAACCGCAAAAATCCCCCCAACAAATATATGCAGCGGGTCAAAGCCGCAAGCAAGGTGCTCTCGAATATCTATAACGATATGGATTACCTTATCAAAAACGACCGTATCGACTTTAAACCCGAGTGGGTCAACCTCTCAAACTTCGTTTTGGAGAGGGTGGAGTATTTCTTTGAAGTCGCGATGATTAAAGATATCGCACTCTATCACGAGGTGCAAAAAGATATAGAAGCCTACATCAACCCCAAACAGTTGCAGAGGGTGATCGACAACAACATCTCCAATGCGATCAAATACTCCTATGAAAACTCCAAAGTGCTCGTGCGTTTACATGCCAAAGAGGACGGCGTGTACCTTTCGTTTGTAGATAACGGAATGGGGATCGAGAACGTCGCAAAGATATTTGAACGCTACTACAGAGAAGACACCCAAAAAGGGGGATTCGGAATAGGGCTTAACATCGTCTCTTCCATCATTAAAAAGTACGGCATCGCTCTTTCAATCGAATCGACCCCCAAAAAAGGGAGTGATTTTACTTATATCTTCCCGCATGCCATGATCCACACGAGGGAGTAAGGGCTTTTTCTTCCGTAAAAGACGAGGTTTTGACCTCGTTTTTAATCTTTTTTTTCATTTTACATAGATTTTACACTTCACCGTTATACTACCCCTCGAAATAGAAACGAAAGGGGTAAAAATGAAGAGATCGTTCACGATTTCCTTACTGGCAAGTGTGACGCTTTTTGCAGCAGACTTAAGCAAAGTAGTGGAGAGTCCAGACGCATCAAAGATTATGAAGGCAGATATGCTCAAACCTGCAAAATCTTACGACATGCCAAAAGACTGTATCTCTACCGACGCAAAAGTGATTGCAAGGGGTGCGTATATTTTCCATAATCTCAACG
>Ga0265295_1009584_pt1 | contig 10303 bp, 5 predicted proteins | sample Munlansysbiofilm_FD_192503 | JGI IMG/M metagenome (GOLD analysis project Ga0265295, IMG submission 192503) | Leachate microbial communities from a municipal landfill in Southern Ontario, Canada - Methane capture system biofilm | ecosystem: Engineered > Solid waste > Landfill > Unclassified ... | reverse complement strand
TGGTGGATGAAATCCTTTGGAACAAGAATATCAAGAAGTACAGAATCAAGGTCAAGGAAAGCGATATCCTTACAGAGATGCAAAACAACCCTCCGCAGGAGTTGATGCAAAATGAATCTCTGCAGACCAATGGAATATTTGACAAGAGCAAGTATCTATCAGCCCTGAAAAACAACCCCGAGTTCTTCGTAATGATGGAAGACTATGTGCGTAGCTATCTGCCTCGCAAACGTTTGCAAGATCGAATCAAAGCAGATTCAGGGATCACAATGGATAGCCTGAAGGCTGATTATGTCAAAGATAATGACGTTGTTAGTGGTAAGATCCTGTTCTTTGATTTCAATACCATTACTGAGGTTGAAGTCAGCGATGACGAGATCAAAGCTCAATATGATAAAGATCGTGAAGAGAAATACAAGAAGGGACCAGCTTCCAGGGCCAAGTTCATTGCCTTTGAAGAAAAACCTTCGGATAAAGATTTTGAAGATGTGAAAAAGGCAGCCATCGAAATCCGCAACCGTGCAATGAATGGCGAAAGCTTCAAAGAACTTGCTATGGAATATTCAGAAGATCCCGGTTCAGGACAGAACGGAGGATCACTGGGAGTATTTGGAAAAGGCCAGATGGTTCCGGAGTTTGAAGCTGTAGCATTTGCTCTCAAAGAAGGGGAGATTTCTCAGCCTGTGAAGACAAGTTTTGGCTGGCATGTGATTCTTTGCGATAAAATCGTAAGCATGGATCCAGAAAAACCTGAAATTGAAGCCAGTCATATTCTGTTCCGGGTGGAAGCCAGTGATGCCACCAAAGCTCAAATCGAAGAAAAAGTGAATGAAGCAGAAAAAATCGTGCGTAAAAAAGGCATTGATGAAGCTGCAAAAGCCTATGAACTGGAAGCTCAGGATACTGATTGGGTAGCCCATGACGCTCAATACATCCCCGGCATCGGCCAGAATCGCCAGATGCTAAGCTGGATGGTTAGCTCAAAAGCCAAAGCAGTCTCCGATCTAATGCGCGATCAACAAAACCGCTATATCATTGCCCAGTTAACCGACAATCAGAAAACCTATTATGAGGATTTCGAGAAAGTTAAGCTGCGCATCAAGTATGAGCTGGAAAAGGTGAAAAAGATCGCCATGGTCAAGCCTAAGGCCGAAGAATTCGCTGCCAAATACAGCAAGGATCAATACTTTGCCAAAGCCGAAGCTGAAGGCTGGAAAGTGAATGACGTAAACAACTTCAAAAAGGGTAACAGCGTACCTGGAATGGGGATTTCCGAAACCTTTGCTACTGAAGCTTTGAAGCTTGAAGCCGACGGGATGACCGATCTGATCCACACGGAACAGGGTAGCTTCATCTTTATGGCAACCGAGCGTAGAAAACCTGATATGGCTGGATTTGAGAAGGACGAAGCCAAGCAGCAGGAGATTCGGGACAAGATGGAAAATTCCGCCTGGAATCGCTGGTTCACTCAGATGCGTAAGGATGCCAAGATCATTGATAATCGTGCCAAATTTGGCATGTAAAGCATAAACGGCAGCATTTGGCGGCCACCATTTTGATTGCGGGATGCGGAGTGTAATGCTTTGCATCCCTTCTCTTTGAAGGAGATATTATGAGTAAACTAATGGCAAGTGTCAGTGGAGTAAGAGGCATCTTTGGTGATACTCTCAATCCAGCAGTTGTTATGAAATACAGCGCCAGCTTTGGTCTGTATCAGAAGAAAAACCACGGCAAGGGCAAGATAATCGTTGGTAGGGATAGCAGAACCACTGGAATCGCGATGTTGAATGCCATCGTATCATCCTTACTGAGTGTGGGGCTGGACGTGGTTGATTTGGGGATTGTGGCAACTCCCACAGTGCTTTTGGCGGTTGAGGAAAGCGATGCCATTGGAGGTATTGCCATCACTGCCTCGCACAATCCTCCCCAGTGGAATGCCATGAAGTTCGTGGATGCCGATGGAATGTTTCTCGCTCCTCCAAAAGCGGCAGAATTTTTGCAGCAGGTGGATCAGGATATTGCCTGGGTTGATTGGCAGGAGATCGGTAGTCTGTATCAGGATCAAGATGCCATTCAAAGGCACATTGATAAGATTCTGGCCATTCCCTATCTTAACCTGGAGTTGATCCGGGCACGCAAGTTTCGGATTGTTCTGGATTCCGTCAACGGAGCTGGAGGCTTGATTTCACCCAAGCTACTGGAAGCACTTGGTTGTGAGGTGATCAATATCAATGATGCTCCCACCGGGATCTTTGCGCATCCTGCAGAACCCTTGAATCACAATCTGCTGCAGTTGGAGGAAGCGGTGCAAAGGCATCAGGCCGATCTTGGCTTTGCTACTGATCCCGATGTTGATCGCCTCTCCATTGTATCAGATCGCGGGCAATGCATTGGCGAAGAGCTTAGCATCGTGCTCTCACAGCTTTTTGTATTACCAAAGAGCAAGGGTGACATCGTGGTTAATCTCTCTACCTCTATGCTTAGTGATGACATTGCCGCCCAATTTGGTGTCAAGGTTCACCGTACCAAGGTTGGAGAGATAAACGTGGGCAAGAAGATGCAGGAATTGCACTCCCCCATCGGCGGCGAAGGAAATGGCGGGATTATCTGTCCAGAAGTTCACTACACTCGTGATGCTCCGGTTGGGATGGCTCTGGTATTGGGACTCCTGGCAGAGACAGGAAAAGCCCTTAGTGATATCGTGGACGAATTACCCAAATACTACTTCGCCAAGGATAAGGTGGATCTTGATTCGGCAAAGATGGAAAGCGCTATGGCAAGAGTGCCGGAAATCCTGAAAGGTTATCAAATCGACGATCAGGATGGCATCAAAGGCGTAGGCGATAAACACTGGATTCACATTCGCAAATCCGGCACGGAGCCCATTATCAGGATATATGTGGAAAGCGATTCGCCAGAGCGAAGTAATGAGATTTGTAAGAATACTATCGCGAAGCTGATGGCTTAACGGGAGGGCTCCTGCGGAGCGAGATGGGCACTGCGTGCGATATAGGTTGCTGCGCAACGAAATGGGTGCCTGCGGCACGATATAGGTTGCTGCGCAACGAAATGGGTGCCTGCGGCACGAGAAGGGCTCCTGCGGAGCGATATGGGCACTGCGTGCGATATAGGTGCCTGCGGCACGGCAATTTACGGGAAAGCCATAGGGTTCGACACGTCTGAGCCTCCCCAAGACTTCGCTTCGCCTAGGGTACCCCGGTCGTGTCGAACGAGGCTGAAGGCTGAGAAATTAAGCAACTTCGCTGCTTTCGCAGACGAGAGGTCTGCAATCCTATCCCCCCGCTTGTCATTAACTAAGGCTGTTTCATTGGGGTTCAGATAGCCCAGTGGCAGAAAATCCACATCCTCGCCAAAATGAGCAGGTGATGCATTATTTCGGCTTGACAGCAGATTTTGGTCTCTCAAAATTACATTTGTATGAAATGGACATGGGATGAGAGTATGTTGATTACTCAGGATTCTGTTTAGTTAAAGCGGTACATGCCAGGATGCCTTCGGCCACAGACAGGTTACCCTATCTCATTTCCCGAAGTGAAATTCTTCAAAATGAATTGCCGTGCGCAAGGCATGGCTATGGCTGCATTGCAATTGAGCAGCTACAACGCTGATTGCGGCATGATGCTGTATGCTTCCGCTCATTGAGAGCACCCAAGGCATAGGAGTATCAGCGCAAAAGCACCAAAAAAGGAGAATCTTATGAAGGCAGCTTTGCTTGTGCTTCTGGCCATTGCACTTAGTTTTTTATCCGCGCAAATCTCCACATCTATGACAAGTATTCCGCTTACTCCTGATCCGGATATGCTGCATGGAACTTTAGCAAATGGCATGAAGTATTACATCGTCCAAAACTCCGTTCCGGCAAATCGCCTGGAACTGCGTCTGCACATTGATGCCGGCAGCATTGTGGAGGATGAAGATCAGTTGGGGCTGGCACATTTTACCGAGCACATGGCGTTTAACGGGACTAAGAGGTTTACCAAACAGGCAGCTCGAGATTATCTCGCTTCCATAGGCGTGGGTCAGTTGCATGGCTACACCGGCAGCACCAACTTTGACTATACTAAGTATCAGCTCAGAATCCCCACCGATGACAATGAGCAATTGGAAATGGGCTTCATGATTTTGGCAGATATCGCCCATCAGATCTCATTTGATCCTGAAGAACTGGAGCTGGAGCGTGGCGTGGTACTCGAAGAATTGCGCTTTAGAACGGGTTGGAGCCTGCGCCTGATGGATCAGTATGTGGAGCATAGCTACAGGGGTAGCCGCTATCCTGAGCGCTTTCCTGCAGGGAAAGCTGATGTGATCAGCAGCTTTGACCGAGACACCATAGTGCGTTTTTACAGTGATTGGTATCGTCCTGATTTGCAAAGCATCATCATTGTGGGTGATCTGCCCAAAGCGGAAGCTCTGGCTTTGGTGGAGAAGCACTTCGGAGTGATTCCGGCCCGAAACAATCCCCGCCCGCGTGAAAGCTACTCCATTCCGGCATTCGCCGCTAATCGTGCTATGGTCTTCACTGATCCGGATCTGCATTTTAGCTCAATCGGTCTGAATTGGGTTTATGAGAATACGCCACTGAGAACTGCGGATGATTATCAGAACTATCTGTTGCGCGAATTGATCTCCACGATGTTTGATCAGCGCATAAGAGAACTGGTGGCTACCCAAAATCCGCCCTTCTCCTCTGCTGCATTCGCGTCTGAATACGGATATGGAGAGTGTTTAGAAAGTGATCTGGCTGCCTGGGGCGTTTCCGAAGGCAAGAGCGTGGAAGCCTTTACAGTGCTGATCAGAGAATGGGAAAGAGTACTTCAACATGGTTTCACTCTCAGCGAACTGGAGCGGGCAAAGGTATCCCAGCTCCGTATGCTCGAAGCTGAAAGAGATAAGCATGGCAGCGTGCCCTCCGCCGAAGTAGCTGAGCAGCTGTTTGATTGTGTTCGTTTTGGGAAGATAATGATGAATCCGGAGCAGCAGTTGACGCTGGCCAGAAGTATACTGGGCGAAGTGGAGCCGGCAGCAGTAAATAGCCTGGCCAGGCAAATGACTCAGGACAAAAAGCACCTGCTTTGGTATTATGGGCCCCAAAAAGAGGAAGCAATCCCTCCTACCGAGGATCAGATGCTTGGCATCCAGGCAAAAGTACTTAGAGAGAAGATAGAGCCTTATGTGGACACAGAAATCCCGGAAACTCTGCTGAGCGAGATGCCTAAAGCCGGGTCAATTGTAAAGGAAAGCGTAAGAAAGGACAGCGGGATCAAGGAATGGATCCTATCCAATGGAGTACGGGTCTATAGCAAGCAGACGGATTTTAAAAAGGACGAAATCCTGTTTGCGGCAAAGAGCCCCGGTGGTTACTCAGAGTACCCTTTGGCGCAATCTTTTGACGCGCGCTTTCTGGGTGATTATCTTTACCTGACCGGAGCCGGTGAGCACGATAGAGCAAGCTTGGTGAAAGCTTTGACCGGCAAGATAGCCGAAATCGGTTTTAACGTGGATAGTTCTTCGCATCAAATCAATGGCTCCACCACACCCAAAGACCTGGAAACCTTGTTCCAATTGATCTACCTCTTTGGCACCCAGGCCAGATTTGATGAGCAGAGCTTTGGGGTCTATACTGCCACAATAGGTCCCAGCATGGAATTCATCAGTAATGAAGCAAATCTGGTCTTTGCTGATTCTCTAGCCTCCATCCGATGGCAACGGCATCCCATGCTCAGAAACAAAAACATCAATCATTTCAACAGCTTAGAACCTAGCTCATTACAACAAATACACCGGGATCTCTTTGGTAACTACGCGGATTTCACTTTCCTCTTTGTGGGCAGTTTTGATGAGGATGCGCTCAAAGAATACTGCAAAACCTACCTGGCAAACCTGCCGGTGGGAAAGAAAAAAGGCAAGCTCGAAGCCAAAGCCATTGCGCCCTTTAGCGGAAAGGAGACCGTGAGCTTCAAAAAAGGCAGCACCGCCAGCGCCCAAGTGACGCATATCACCAGTGGATACTGTGAGATGGACACTGACTCAGCCTTTGCCAGATTGGCTTTGAACATGCTTCTGACCAGAAAACTCCTCGAAAACATCCGGGAACGCATGAGTGGAGTATATGTGATCTACAGTCAGTATGAGGAAATCGAGCACTCAGGCAATGGACGTCCGGCCTATTCTTTGGCCATAAACATGCATTGCGATCCTCTGCGGGAAGAGGAGCTAAGCGCTGCTATCATGGCTACTCTGGACAGCTTGAGGGCCGGATACTATGATGAGAGCTATGTGCAAGAGATAAAGGCTCAACTTAGTAAAGTGTATGAGGATGCTTTTGGAACTAATGAGTACTTTTGCAAGGTGATAAGCAAGAACTTATACAGCCCCAGGGAGATCGATTGTTACCTCCAGAATCCGGGGCGCATCGAAAGGCTGGATAAAAAAATTATCACGGATGCCGCAAAGCACCATCTGAGCTTTGATAAGAGTCACCGCAAACTTGTGATGTTGCCGGAAGATCCGATCAGTCTGGAGTGATGCCACAAACTGAAGGATCACAAAGCATATACTATAGAACGCGCCAGTACAAAAGCCCGGAATTTCTTCCGGGCTTTCTATATTAAACGGGGATCACTCCCCCATCGGTTTTACTTTCTTTTTGTGAGATGTTGCATTGCCTGCTTCTCTTTGTGAGTAGCGTGAGTAAGATCAACCACCAGGTTACTGGCTACAAAGATGGAGGAATAAGTACCGATGATCACACCAAGGCTGATCGCCAGGGCAAAATCATGCAATACGGTTCCACCAAAGAAATACAGAGCCAGAGCTGTGATCAAGGTTGTTCCGGAAGTGATCACGGTTCTGGAAAGAGTTTCGTTGATGGAGTAATTAAACACCTGTCCAACGGGGTCTTTGCGGCGGATCTTGAGGTCTTCACGGACACGGTCAAAGATTACGATCGTATCATTGATACTATAACCCACGATGGTAAGCAGAGCAGCGATGATCTGAATAGTGATTTCTTTCCCGGTAAGCGCAAACACACCAATGATAATGATCACATCGTGCGCCAGGGCGGCAATCGCCATCAAACCAAAGGTCAATTCAAAGCGGAACCAGATGTAGATGATCATCAGGATCAGTGAGATTACAACAGCAAGAATCGCATCGGTACGTAATTCGCCGCCAACTTTGGGGCCAACTTCATAGATCTCTTCGATCACATCACGATTCATGTCCCGGCCTTCAATATGTTTGGGGAAGTTCGTTTTGATAATCTCGATGATCGCGGTTTTGGTATCGCCAGATACTTCATCCTTGGATTCAGCACTCTTGATCTTGATCATGAAGGTTGCATCATCAACGATTCCAACATGTTGGATTTCGGCCTCGGGGAAGCCGTTGTTTTTCAGAACAGTTCTAAGTTCATCAATCTGAATGGGGGCTACAGAGGTATCCAGGGCTTTCAGATCCACTTTGGCAGCCACACCACTGGTAAAATCTATACTCCAATTCAAACCACGGACAGCAAGTCCGATAATCGCAGCCAGGATGAGAATCCCAGAAATGACATAAGCTCCCTTGCGCATTCCTACGAAATTGATGTTTGTATTTTGCATTAATCTCATTGTTCTCTCCTTAGATGCTCAGAGTCTTTTTGGTACCGGTGATGATGAATGTATCAAAGATGGAACGTACAAAGACGAGCGCACAGAACATTGATCCAATGATACCAATTGCAAGGGTTACTGCAAATCCACGGATGGGGCCTGTACCAAACTGATAGAGCACGATGGCAGCGATCAGGGTGGTAACATTGGCATCCCACACGGTAATTGTAGCTCTCTTGTAACCTGCATCACAAGCGGAGCGAGGGGTTTTGCCTGCATCAAGCTCTTCACGGATGCGTTCAAACACCAGCACGTTGGCATCAACCGCCATACCGATGGTCAAAATGATACCGGCAATACCAGGTAGGGTCAGAGTAGCACCAAAAGCGGTAAGCATCGCCAAAATGAAGCCCACGTTGAAAACAAGAGCAAAGTCTGAAACCAGACCACCAACTTTGTAGTAAATCAGCATGAAGAACATTACGATCACCAGGCCGATGATACCAGCAGTAGAGCCGCTACGAATGCTATCGGCTCCCAGCGTAGCTCCAATAATCGAGGTTGAAGCTGGAGTAATCGGGGCAATCAGGTTACCAGTATTAAGCACAATCGCCAGCTCATTTGCTTCTGAAGAAGTAAAGCGGCCAGTGATTTGAGCTCTGCCACCGGCAATCCGTTCCTGAATGTTCGGAGCAGAATAAACAATACCGTCAAGAACGATGGCAAGACGTTTACCCACATTATCGGCAGTAACCTGTTCAAACTTCCGGGCACCCTCACGCTTCATCTCGATAGAGATATAAGGCTTGTTGGCAATGCGGGGATCGGTGGAAGTGGAAGAGCCATATTCAACCTTGGCTTTGGAGAGATCAGCCCCAGAAAGCTCTACCGCAGAGGAAAGCACGTGCAAAGCACGATCTGCTCTGGTAGTTTCGGTGTTTGCCCGATCCAATGAAATCTGCCATCCGGCAGGCACTGCTCTCTGGAACAAAGAATCAGCCAGAAGCTGTTGGATGATATCCACATTATCCCACTGCACTTCATAGTCCATTTCGCCGGGACGGATCAGGCTGCTGAACACGCCGGATCCTGCAGGGTTGCCAAGACTATCGGCACTGGCCAGTGTATCGGCAAGAATGGCTTTATCCTGTTTATCCAATGCTTCAAGAGCCGGGAAAAAACTAAGATTTGCGTTGATATTGGCATCGATGGTATCCAAAACCCGCTTGGCCTCTTCAGGCTGAGCAACTATTTTGAACTCCAACATAGCGGTTTGCTTGATCAGGTTTTCTGCTGCCTGATAATCGCTAACACCGGGTAATTGAACCATAATCCGGTTTTCGCCGAGTTTTTGAATGGAAGGCTCAGCAACGCCAAATTGATCTATACGCTCGCGGATGATCTTGATGTTTTGATCCACCGCACCACGTGCATCAGCTACAGAGAGTTCAGAAGTATCTACTTCTAAAAGAATCTGCATGCCACCCTTGAGATCGAGCCCGAGTTTGAGCTTGTTTTTAGCCCACCATTCAGGCAGATTTGGAATTGCCAAAGGAGCCAGATAAAATGCTGTTACGCATATGAATATGATTATTGAAAGACCGCGCCAGGAAAACTTCTTCATTGGCTTTTGCTCCCTTATTTCGTATTTTTTACATTAAATCATCGTGTCCGATCCAAAAGTCTGATCAGCCACTATTCGTCAAGGTCTTTTTTCTGGTCAGCTTATGTAGTCTTGAATCCCACCGGCTTGTTTTCGCCCTGGCCAAGCACTTTGATTTCTCCGTGTTGCTTTTCAAAATTGGCAACATTCTTTTCCAATAGCTGTAAAAGTTGTTTTGCATGCATTGGAGTCATCACTACTCTGGTATAGATCCGGGCATCCGGAATACCGGGCAGGATTCTGCCACAATCTACGATAAACTCTGAAGGGGAATTGGTGATCATGAAGAAATTGGCGTAAGTGCCTTCTCCTACTTTCTCGTCAATCTTGATGTTCAGTTGGTTCTGAGGTGTTTGGTTTGCCATTTGTAACTCCTATTTCTTGATAATTTGTTATGATTCCGTTTGCACGGATGTGTTTGTATAGGTCATTGAAGTGTTTTGCCTTGCGGCAGATTGAGCTGTTTCCGACTATGATCAGCCGGTCAATCGCCCTGCTGAGGGCAACGTTTAGTTTACGATCAACCTGACCATCTTCATTGAGAGACTGCAGGTTCTTCAACATGCTTGCTTTGCGCAGAGGAAGGCAAAGGATGATGATCCTGCGTTCGGAGCCCTGGAAGCGTTCAACTGTATCAATTGTAAATCCCTTCAATTCCTTGCGAAGGGCATAGATCATAGCCCGAAAGGGCGCTACTATTCCCAAATCTCTTTCTGGATCACTAATATAACCCTTTGCTTGGAAGCTCTGGATAAGCTTATTGATAATCTGAACCTGCAAGGGATCATAGTAATCTTCTGTGCTTGCCGGACATTCTATCCAGAGTAAGCGCTTATTGAACATTTCTAAAGAGTCTTGCTCTTCCAGGGCTTGTTTCTGGCTATCCCTGGCACTCTCCAGCAGGTTGTTGTAAGTGGCTGCCACCAGTGCCGCTATCTCGTCGTGCATCCGGTAATGAGTTCTCAGCATGTCAGTATGCTCTTGCCAGCCAGCACTCTGATAACGGTTGTATAGGCGTTCC
>Ga0265295_1009581_pt1 | contig 10305 bp, 10 predicted proteins | sample Munlansysbiofilm_FD_192503 | JGI IMG/M metagenome (GOLD analysis project Ga0265295, IMG submission 192503) | Leachate microbial communities from a municipal landfill in Southern Ontario, Canada - Methane capture system biofilm | ecosystem: Engineered > Solid waste > Landfill > Unclassified ... | reverse complement strand
GACACGCTAAAGAGGCAGAGGAAAAGGCTGAAAAGGAAAGACTCGCTAAAGAGGCAGAGGAAAAGGCTGAAAAGGAAAGACTCGCCAAAGAGGCAGAGGAAAAAGCTGAAAAAGAAAGACTCGCCAAAGAGGCAGAGGAAAAGGCTGAAAAGGAAAGACTCGCCAAAGAGGCAGAGGAAAAGGCTGAAAAAGAAAGACTCGCTAAAGAGGCAGAGGAAAAGGCTGAAAAGGAAAGACTCGCTAAAGAGGCAGAGGAAAAGGCTGAAAAGGAAAGACTCGCCAAAGAGGCAGAGGAAAAGGCTGAAAAGGAAAGACTCGCCAAAGAGGCAGAGGAAAAGGCTGCACAACGAGCTATTGAGATTAAAAGAGTTATCAGGGAGATCGCTGAAAAAGAGGCAAAAGAGGCTGAAGCCAATGAAAGTCACATTCAGGGGGCTGACAATACTTCAGCGGCCAGAACAAAATACATCCCTGCTATTCTTGCAGGTATTTGCTTTGTCCTGCTGCTTTTAATGGTAGTGGGTACAAGTATCAGCAACTCCAAAAAATTCTATATCAAGCACACCAATGCTGGCGTGGAAATATGGAAGGGACAATTTGCACCCATAAGTACCCAAAAAATTGTTTTTCTAAAAAACATAAAGCTGCCGAAAATGACACAAAAGGTCTATTCAAAACAAGACATCTTTCCCATTCCCTTTAATTACTACCTTGGCATGGCAGACAACCTGATCAAAGAACAGGGACTTCCCGATTTTCAACCGCTCATTGATCTTGTGGGTAAAGCCTCTGATTTTGCAACAACAACAGAGGAAAAAGAGACGATCGCCCGATACAAATCTACCATCCACGACGCACTGATGAATATCAAGTCAACCGAAATAGTCCTGCCCATTCAAGCTGCGGAACAGGAAAGCGCTCCAGCTGCAGCAGAACCAAACAGGGAAGGTGAAAACGCTTTACCAGCATTGGAAACACAAGAATAACAACCGTAAAACTTTAAACAAATATCCTATTGACTCAAAGCGCGTCATGGGATATAAAGTCTCTATTAAATTCATTGGGTGATCGTCCAATGGCAGGACTACGGACTCTGACTCCGTCAATTAAGGTTCGAATCCTTATCACCCAGCCATAAGACACAAGCCTTTCAGCATTTCCCGTTGAAAGGCTTTTTACTCGGCTATAATCCTGCGCACATCAGAAAATGCAAATCCTGCTCGTCCCCGAATTTTATGTCTTCGGTCTGGTGCTTTTTCCAACCTATCAGCATAGATCCATGTCAGCGTTGTGGCCATCATGCAGAAGTTAAGGTGATTCAGTACTGATTCCGCATTCCGAACTTGTGCTTTTGAGCTACCAACTTCCTGCTTTATCTCCTTAAAACCGGATTCTATTTTCCAGCGTGCGCCATAATATTCTATTGTTGATTTGAATTTTATGCTGTTTGTAACTGAACCCATAATTTTGACCAATGTTTGTTGCAACACGCTATTTATTATCAAAAGCACATATGAATTTACGAATTTTTAACAAGAATATATTGACCGATGACCAGCGTTTTATTTTGGACTCGCTACGCTCGTCCGCAGTGGGTTTTTAAGGCATAGGCAGGAAAGCTTGAATAATACGGAAAGGGGAAGCAGGATTTTCCTACTTCCCCCCGGTGCATTACTCAATGCTACCTGCTTCCGGCCATCCCTTGTCAGGTTGCTCCCCAGCAGAGCCTGACTCCGTTTCACCGAAACTGTTAATTTTTATTCATGTCGTCTGTGGTTTTAATTCTCAGTATCATGTCCGCATCCACTGTTTTTTGATCGCAGAACATGGCATAGGTCAGGGCCTCCTCACAGATATTACCGATCAGTCTTGGAAAACCATATGAATATTCCCGTATTGCCGATAAAGCATCCTCTTTGAAGATGGGTGCTGTACACCCGGCCCATTTAAGACGTTCAGTAATATAATTAGCGGTGTCTTGTTCCGATAGCCCAGTCATGTGATATCGCATTCTAATCCTTTGATTTAGTGGTTCCATGACTGCAAAGTTCATCATACGTTTTAAATCGGATTGACCCGACAAAATAAGCAAGAACGGATCAAAGGAATCCATCTTAAAATTTGTCAGCAGGCGGATTTCTTCGAGAGGGCCAGGCTTCAGCAGATGGGCTTCGTCAATAATGAGAACCACTGTCCGGCCCCTATGTTCTTTGGAATCGAGAAGTTCTTTCTGGATTTGTTGATAGTTTCCGCTTTTGGTAAATCGGTTCTGCAATCCCAACAAAGCATTGATATGCCTGAGAATGTCCGTCCGGTTGAGCGTGCTTAAGGGCGTATAAACAACATTGAAAAGGTTTTCATTAAGAGTATCTGCAAACCGTCTGGTGACAGTTGTTTTTCCCACACCTGGGTCCCCTGTCAGTAACATGATGCCACCCCTGCGCTTCATATAATCTAAACGTGCAAGGGCTTCTGTAAAGATCAGCGTATCAACAACATCAGCAGTTTTGATTTCTTTGTCAAACGGGTAGTGTTTAAAGCCGAACCAGGCCAGGAGATCTTTCATTTCTGAACCTTTCCCCTGGCATAAGAGATATTTGTTTCAGCCTGATGAGGTTTGAAAGTTCTGGCGTTCTGACGTTTATCAACGAATTTGAGACGACAGACCCGGATATCTTTATCATAGAGATACAGTTCCTGCTCCGCATCCACTGGATGGCGAACATCAATACGCTGCCTGATATAAGCGGTGGGGACTTCAAAAATATTACCTTTAAAACTGATGGTTGCATCGTTGTTGACTACCCGCTCATGTCGAACAAGAAATATTTCATCCAACTCCGACTTAGTCGGCCGGGTGATATTGGTGTGGTTTACAGACCTGTGATAACGGTCAATGGGCCGTTCGTCTATGCCGGTATGCAGTTTATGATGATAATCATCATGCAGCCAGATGGCGAATGCTGCATTGAGTTCTTCTAATGTTATTTTTTCGGTTAGGGTTGATAGAAAACGATCCCGAACCGTGCGGAAAAACCGCTCAATTTTTCCACGGGAAGGTGAATCATAGGGTTTGGAATGGATCAGTGATATACCGGATAATGCACAGGCTTTGGCCAAGAAATCAGAACTAAAAGACGCTCCATTATCGACGTAGAGGCGTTTCGGAAATCCAAAGGCAAGAAAAGAATTTTTCAGTACCAGGGTCAGGGAGAGGACTGTTTCTGTAGGCGTAAATGCATGCCCCACGATCATCCGGCTGTGGTCATCTATGATGGCACACAATATGGCTTTATGCGTTTTTCGATTTAGGGTTACCAGGGGACCATGCATAAAATCGCCCATCCAAAGGCAGTTTACATGATCGGTTTCAAAGCTGGTCCGTTCATCCCGGCGTTTGTTTCCAAAAATTAACAACTGCTCTTCTTTAATAATTCGCAACAGAGTATTGTAATGAATGGGGGGATCTCCGATATGACCTTTTTCCGTAAGCATTTCGTGGAGCCGCTTCACGGTAATATAAGGGTACGCCTTACATTGAACCCTGATAGCATCCATTAGTTGCGGGCCAGCTTTCCTAGGCCTGCCTTTATCGCTTCTTATTTTGGGTTTCAAGCCTTCAAAACCACGCCTTTTGTATGATTTGAGCCAGGATTTCAAGGTGGATACTTTGACCTTTCGGCTGCCATAGCGTGGAAATTCATGACGTTTGGCGGCTTGGGTGCGGAAGTACTCATTTTGTACTCTCCCTGGTTCTACCAAAACAGGACTGATCAATTTATAGCGGATCAAAGCAATTTGTTCACGAGCTTCATTGTCCATAACATCTCCTATAATGATATTGTCGTCAAAAAAATGTTGTCATAGTCGACAATATAACCTGCTGAAAAGAAAGATGTTATCAATCTTGTGTCAGAATATGCCCAAAAACATCATTCCCGTTACCGGGAGCTATCCTGGTCAACAGAGTAATGGACCTTTCCATCCCGGGATTTTATTTTTAAGGTGGGCGAATACGGTCACAGGATGCCCTTCCAAATAAGCATTTCCCGGTTCGTTTGAAATAATATCGTATAGCTGGCTTCACATGGCAGGGTTTGGGACTGGCGACCCCGGTGATATTTTGAAGGTACAGATAAATCCTTGTGATCATTTGCCTTGAATCAAATTTCTTACTACCAGGTAAAGAAACTTTTTCATGGAAAATGTGATGTCCGCGAAGAAAACCGGCCTGTATCAATACAGCCCAGGTCTCTATAAGATACGGTGTTACTAAACAATCTGGAGAAAGTTCAAGGCTGGCACCATAATAGCCTTTCTGTCCTATTTGTTGAAAATCATATACCTTGACCAAGGTGCCGATGACGGCATCAACAGTATATTGGCAATAAGGAATCAGCTGGCTGGGCAACAAGGAAAATGTTTTACCTGTTTTATCGCATAAAAACCTGGGAACCGGAACTCTTTCCTTTTTAAATGGAAACAGGTCTACGGCGTAACGATGGTATTCTTTGATGGGTTTATGACAGTCTTTTTCTCCGCAAATAAGGCATTTGCTACCGACATAATCCTGAAAACATATGTTTGAAAAGTCAACTTTGTATTCCCATATGTTCGAATATGTGTTAATGAATTGGTATTGGATATTTTATATCCTCTGGAAGTTGGGAAGGAGGCTATTGGTGTAGACACATCCTTCCCAACTTTTTCATTATTATCGGTCCCAGTCAAAAGATTATTGTGAATTCCATACATTAAAAAACTGACTTTTTATATATCAGCGGTCAAAATAATTTGCAATTGTTGGGCGAAAACCTGAATAAATAATATTGTAATCAACACTTGGTAGCAAGCCTAAAGATATACAACAGGGGCAGGAGTTTGTTCAGCTATGGTGCGATATATAAAAAGGGAAAGGAAGTACAACGGAGGAAGGATGGTAGGAGGGAAGGTTTTAAGGAGTAAGGCTTCTATGGCAGTTGGAGCACGCAGGCAGAGAACAGATCTACTATAGGAAAAGCCAGCATCCGTTACGCTACCCACTGCCAGAACCCATCATGTTATTTCAGCAGGGCAAGAATCTCCGAAACATCTTTTGCTGTTTTTATAGCATCTCTGCTTGTTGTGAGTTTTTTCAAGTCATCAATTTTGTCCACCTCTGACATGACAGCATCAATGTGTTCCGGGAACTTGAGGGCTATGCCCAACTCAATGCCTTCTCTGAGGCCTTTCAACTCACCTTCCAGCTTACCTTCCAACCTACCCCGCTCTTCACCTTCTTGCCTAAGTTTCTCTGCAATTGTCATAACATATCCTCCCATATCTTTAGAGATAGCCTGCTCAACCATCTTTTTTATTTCATCCAATGACAGACCATCATCGTCACCCACCACAGATACCAGGTACCGGAGCATCATCTCTAAATATTGCATCCCGGTTTCTTTTTCCATCAATGTTCCAAACAAGGAAAATATTTCGGGCAATCTATGCCGCAACTCCTGCTTATACATATATTTGAACAGCAGCATCATCACCCGACCCATGACCGTCCCTTTTATCTGATCATCAGAGAACCGGTTCAGGTCATAAAGCTCAAACCCAAAGTCTGGGATGTACCCTAGAAGTTCATCCACCGGGCCGGATAACATCGATGTCAGCCGCATGGTACCTTCTGGCCACTCCTGCCTTCCATGGCAAATCAGCAACGGTATCACAATGGGTAAGCTTATAGGTTCGCCCTTGTGCTGTTTTATATGCAGCCGCCAGATCTTGACCATGTATTCCAGCAGCTGGAGGTGAACATACCTGTCATGATAGCTTTTGTGTTCAAACAGCAGGTATATGGACCCTGCGCTTCCATCACTAAGTGTAACTTGATAAAGTATGTCGGAATAATAGTCAGCCAGCTCTTTTTCAATGAAGCTGTCCTTGCTGATCTCCAGGGTGGACATATCCACCAGATCCAGAACCTTATCCGGCAGGTGGTTGATTAAGAAGCTGTGGGCATTCTCCCGATCACTGTAGACTTCCCGGAATAGTTTGTCATGGGGATTAATTACCCCTGGGGTGTCGTTTTTATTTTTATCTGTCATGGTGGAATTTTACCCTGCCGGGGCTGGTTGGGTGAAGGGATATATTTTAGTTTGTACTGGCCTACTGGTTGTAATAACGGAAGATCAGTTTTAATTTGCTGCATAGATCCAGCACAAATATGACATTTCATCAATTATGTCTCCTTTTCAGGTTGTCCATCCATCTATCAGGATCAGGCTTATATGCTGTAACCACCCTAACATTACCCTCGTTCACATCAACGGCAAAAAGAATATGAAAGATTATACCCTTTATCGTCGACCAGATAAGATAGCTTGGAAGATATTTATCTGCAGGATACGATTCTATCAACACAAAATTATCAACAGAGTCTAAAATCAAAGAAAGTACGAGAAATTGACCGTTTCATAAGTCGCATATTGACATGATATGTCCAATATACTTGTTTTGTGTGAATACAATCCTGAATAAAATCGACAGGATTTTCTGGGATATTTATGGGTTGGGTCAAACCGCAGTATCTCCCTGTTTTCAGATCATCTTTCAGTGATACAGGATTAGGCAGACCAAATTTTCTAAACATTATAACCATGCCAAAAAAAAGACACAAGCACAAAAAACTGGCAGAGCAAAGAGATATGTATTGAACCAGTCTTTTCATGGAATATATTCCATCAAGCCCGTTGATTGCCTTGGGCTGCTTTTCATTGTTGTTTCCATTGAGAAACCCGGCTCAAATGACATTATAGGCAAGCACCCGGTCAAGCATTATCTACCTGCCCCCATTCAGCCCCTTCTCTAGCCCGAGCTCCTTCAGATTATCGCAGATTTATCATACAAAGTTTCAGGAGCAATATCGATATTACCTGGCCATACAACTGTTCCATATTCAACTTTTGCCGCCATAAAAAGAGAACCTTTCAGCCGATTAAAAGGTCTCTTATCAATAATAGAAGCCATATCGAACAAACGCTTTTCACCATTTTCAAATTCAAGCAACAAATGATAGTTTGCGTAGGGCTTAACTTTAATAATATCCAATAATTCTTTCATTGCTATTCCTTATCGTACTTATCTTAATGGTTCTATACGGAAAGGTTCCTCACCACAAACTGCAAGCTCCCAATTAGAATTAGAACTGCCAGCAAGAACAGCTCCATCATTAATAGAAACGGAAGCTTTCTTACCCTGATAACGAGCATGAATATGAGGTAAATGATGTCGCACATTATCTTCAAAAAAAATCGACACCAAAATCTCGTAAAACATGCTTATAGTGGGCATAACTTTTCAATCTCCATATTATTCCATTAGCGCCTACCATCTATCTTTTCTTTAAAAAAATACCATAACCGCAAAACTCGTCAAGCACTATCTTTTTTGTAGTTCCTGCTTCACAAAACAGTTAAGGAAAGAAAAAGTTAACATAAGATCGCTTTCCCATAGCAGCCAGAAACCAAGAAAAACAGGCGGGTCAAAAACCAACCAACATCAAACATCACAGCAGCAACAAAAACCCAGCGTGCATTATCTACCTGTCCCCATTCCCCCCACTCGCAAACAACAAAGCCCCCACCACCGAAGTGATGAGGGCCTTGTTTGAGGTCAGGTTATGGGATTAGGATATGTGCATTATTTACCTGTCCCCATTTACTTCCTACAAAAGATTAGAAGGATGAAGCAGCCAACATGGGGAAGACAGCAAGGAAGAAGACTCGGAAACAAAAAAAACCAGCACCACCGAAGTAATGAGGGCCTTAAATTCCTTAGAAGGCCCATTTAGGGGTCAAAATGAACCAGATCGCTTTATATCTCCACATCCCTTTATGCGGTTTCTTGCTCTTTCGTTACTATATACCCATTAGCTTTGAGAACATCTTGAAGAGCGAGGTGAATTACATCTTGATTTCCATCATTCAAAGCTTCCTTCAGATAGATTGAAGCATATTCAGGGTCTTTAAGTTTTTTGATTAACCATTCTTCGTGACTAACTGATTTCATGCTCACCTCTTCTTATAATCTGCCCAATAAACTTTGGCTTTTTGGATATCTTGTTTTTGAGTTTTTTTGTCGCCACCACAAAGCAAAATGACAATGGTATTTCCCTCATTAGCAAAATAGACTCTATAGCCTGGGCCATAATCAACTTTAAGCTCATGAACGCCTTCACCAATACGGTTGATATCACCGAATAAGCCCAGACGCAATCTATTGAGACGCATGTTTGTTCTATTCTGAGCATTTACATCTTTTAAAGAATTAAACCATTCTTGAAAAGGAACCATTCCCTCTTCTGTAATGTAATGGCGTATATCTCTAAGTTTTGCTTCCATCGTATATCTCTAAGTTTTGCTTCCATTATGGAAAGTTTATCATCAATGTCTTATCTCGTCAATTTTAAACGAAAAAAAGCCAATGGCTAAATAATCATATTCAAGATTTGACACCTGCTTCCACACAAACTCACTCTACCAGTCTTTTCAGGAAATATATTCCATCAAGCCCGTTGATTGCCTTGGGGCTCTTTTCATTTTTGGATTGAAACAGGTGCTTTATGCGTTGATAGTTTTCTTGTACAAAGGCTTTTGTTCCGATGATTCCCGAATCAGAAAAATACCGTGATCTTGATTTAAAACGATCAACCCTGGTGACCTCGAACTCTTTATCTCTCTCTTTTTCCAACACTTTCTGTTTAATCTGTCGACCTTTCGCTGTATCCATTGCACCGGTTTCATACAAAAACCTTCTGTAATCTCTGAACCGCTCATCTGGATCTGAAACACCAAATGTTTTAAGTCCAAAATCAAGGGATAAGAATTCATCCTTGTCACCATTTCCGCTTCTCTGCTACTATCCCCATTCTGTCCCCTCGCAAACAACAAAGCCCCCACCACCGAAGTGATGAGGGCCTTGTTTGAGGTCAGGTTATGGGATTAAGGCATGTGCATTATTTACCTGTCCCTGTCCCCATTGCTTCATTCCCATTGCTTTTTTTCAGAGCTCCATAGCTATCAAGATACAAAGTGTCTGATGCTACATCAATACCACCTGGCCAGACAACAGTGCCATACTCGACATATGCTTTCATAAAAACAGCAGAGGATGCAATACGATTCCAAGGAGTCACAGCAATAAGTGGACGCATGTCAAAAAAACGAAATTCTCCATTAGCAAACTCCAACTCCAATTGAAAATCCAAGTATGGCTTTACATGAACGACATCAATCAACACGGCAGCACCTCATTGAAGGGGAGGAATACGAAAAGGCTCTTCTCCGCTAACTGCCAGCTCCCAGTTAACTTCCAAAGCTTCTCTATGAATTTCTATCCATGCCTGAACAAGCTTGAGTTGTTTTGGAGGAATCCAGCCCCCCAGAACCGATCCATCCTCATATAGAAACAACGACTTCTGCTCCCTGATATCGGACATGAATATGAGGCAAATGATGCTGGCGGTTATCACGGAAAAACATCAAAATTAAAATTCCATAGAACATGCTTATCGTGAGCATTAAATTTCCTTTATACTCATCACAAACATTGTATATGTCATTATCAGCAGAATAATAAACAATAGTATTAAACCGGTCAAGAGCAAAATCAAAATATTAATATAATACCGTCAAAGTTCTCCTTTGACAAAACAGTTAAAAAAATATCAGCCATAAATTGTTTACTATCCTCATGCCTCCCATGCCTTGTTAAGCAAAGTTGACATAACATCGCTTCCCATAGCAGTCACAAACCAATAAAAAACGGGTCCCAAGCCAACCAACATCACAGATGCAGCAACAAAAACCCAACGTGCATTATCGAGCATGTGGCAGTCAGAAAGCAAGAAGAAGAACAGGCAGGTCAGGCAACCGGCAAATGGCTGAAATGGCTGGATCAAGATTTGACCGGTGACACCAGCCAGAAACCAAGCAAGCAAGAACGAAAACAGACAAGAGCCAGGAAACAAGAGGGTCACAAACCAGCCAAACACCAAAATTCAGCAAAAAATCCCGTGTGCATTATCTACCTGTCCCCATTCCCCTATGGCAGTTGGAATACGCAGGCAGGCAACAGATCTACTCTACGAAAAACCAGCATCCGTTACGCTGCCCACTGCCAGTACCCCATTATATTATTTCAGCAAGACCAGGATCTCCGAAACATCCTTTGCTGTTTTTATGGCATCTCTGCTTATTGTGAGTTTCTCCAGGTCATCATTTTTGTTAACCTCGGACATGACAGCATCGATGTGTTCAG
>Ga0265295_1009580_pt1 | contig 10306 bp, 8 predicted proteins | sample Munlansysbiofilm_FD_192503 | JGI IMG/M metagenome (GOLD analysis project Ga0265295, IMG submission 192503) | Leachate microbial communities from a municipal landfill in Southern Ontario, Canada - Methane capture system biofilm | ecosystem: Engineered > Solid waste > Landfill > Unclassified ... | reverse complement strand
CCACTAAGTTATTTCTATTGCTAAAAATAACTTCGTTCAACTTGCATGTATTAAGCCTGCCGCTAGCGTTCATCCTGAGCCAGGATCAAACTCTCCATTGTATATAATTTTAAGTTTTGTTCTGACTATTTTCTTTTGGTAAAAATTTACCCCGGATATTTGCTTTTTATTGTTGTCTCACTAAATAATTCAAAGAACTTTATTTTTTGAATCCTGCATGAGTATTACCTCAATTGGGACTGCAAAAGTAGCGAAATTATTTTAACCACCAAATGTTTTGCAAACTTTTTTCTGTCTTTTTGTATATATGCTTGATAATCTGAGAGAAAAAAAACAATCTTTTTTTTTCTTTATTACCAAAAAGACAGTATCTATGCAAATATGAAAATTAAAAAACTTTTGAAGTCAATAATACTAAAAATAAACGCTTTTATTTATTTTAGCACTATAAGATTATTTAAAATGATTAAATTTGTCGTTATGTTTAATTAAATTAAAAAAATGAACTCTTATATATATAGATGTATAAAGATAAACTTTGTCGTTGCTTTATCTCTTTTTTCACTAACAATCATGGCTCAAAGACGAACAACGAGCGACGAAAAGTTTAAAAACACAAACATTGAAAGACCTTTTTTCACCGGTGGAAATTTTGGTTTACAATTTGGAACCATTACAGCCATTGACGTTTCTCCAATTTTAGGATATCGATTTACTGAAAACTTTGCTGTTGGAATTGGCGCAACATATCAATACTACCGAAATGGCAGATACAATCCAGCAATTCAAACCGATATATATGGAGGAAGAGTCTTTGTTAGGTTCTACTTTCTTGAAAAATTATTTCTTCATGGTGAAGCTGAACTAATAAATTTTGAAAAAATTGCTTTCATTCCAGGAACCGGATCTACTCAAAATGAGCGAATTTGGGAAAATAATTTATTTTTGGGTGGAGGCTATCGGCAACTTATTGGGGAATTTACATCCATGCATATTAGTATTCTTTATAATTTCAACCAAGGTCCCTACTCACCTTTTAGCAATCCACAAATTAGAATTGGCTTCGACATTTCACTTTAAACATCAGAATCTGTGCAACTTACACAATTTATAATAAAAAGATTAATTAAAGGAAACAAAAAAAAGTTTTCTCGTCCCATCTACCATCTAGCCATTGTGAGTGTTAGCATCAGCATTCTGGTAATGATCCTCTCATTATCCATCGTTAGAGGTTATCAAGAGTCAATTACTGAAAAAATAAGCGGCTTGGGTGCCCACATTCAGGTATCCAATTTCGATTTGAATAATTCGTATGAATCTGTTCCCATAAATGTATCCAAAGATTTGGCGCAAACAATTCAAAATACTGATAATGTAAAACATGTTCAAATTTTTTCTACCAAAGCCGGAATTCTGAAAAAAGACGATCAAATCGAAGGCATCGTTTTAAAAGGGATCACCGAAAAGTATGATGTAAATTTCATAAAAGACAATTTAGTATATGGTGAAATTCCAAACATTGTCGATTCCATGAGTTCAAACAAAGCTCTTATTTCTCAAATTACGGCAAATCGGCTGAACATTGATACCGGCGATAAAGTTCAAGTTTATTTTATTCAAGATCCGCCCAGAGTGCGTGTTTTTGAAGTTTCAGGAATATTCAATACAGGAATGGGCGATTTTGATAAAAAAATTCTAATTGTCGACAACAAACATATTCAACGCCTGAACTCTTGGGAAAGTGACCAATGTTCAGGAATCGAAATTATTTTGAAGGATTTTGCAAAACTAGACGAAACACTAAGTGAAATTAATTTAATCATTCCGTATCATCAAAAAGCACAAAGTATCAAAGAGATACATCCCGATTTATTCGACTGGATTAAGCTCTTTGACGTTAATATTATCGTCTTAATTACCATAATATCAATCATTTGCATTATAACCCTCATCACCACAATTCTGATTTTCATTCTCGAACAAACATCATTTATTGGTTTGATGAAAGCCATTGGAAGCTCCAACAATCTAATAAATAAAGTTTTCATCACTTTATCCATTCGAATCTTGAGCTGGGGGATTTTGTGGGGCAACCTAATCGCTTTTTCTCTGATTATCATTCAAAATCAATTTAAAATTTTCAAACTAGACGCCGAAAGCTACTACATCGACCACATCCCTGTAAAGCTAAACCTATTCCAATTTTTGGCAGTTAACATTCTGTCCATTATTGTTATTAGCATAATCGTATTATTTCCTATATATATTGTAACCAAAAGAACCACAACTATAAAAGCAATTCGTTTTAAATAAGATGAAAAAATTTGAAAAATTAGGATGTTTTGAAGGAAACAAAAAATGGGCTGATTCTATCTCCCGAAATGAGCCTATTATCGGGCGGAAAGATGATATTCGCAGTGAATTCTGGCGCGATTATAACCGATTGCTACATTCAAATGCATACCGAAGACTAAAACACAAAACTCAGGTTTTTCACACCACTTCAAACGACCACATTTGCACTCGAATAGAACATGTAAACCACGTTGCATCCGTTAGTTATACCATTTGCAACGCACTGGGACTCAATACAGAACTGGCTTTGGCAATTGCCATTGGACACGACATCGGACACGCTCCATTTGGTCACGATGGAGAATATATTTTATCAGAAATAGCCCAAAAGTCGTATGGCGGAAATTTTTGGCACGAAAAAAACAGCCTCCATTTTGCCGATTCCATTGAAACTCTTCAAAATCAAGAAGGAATTTATGACAATCTAAATCTCTCCTACGCTGTTCGCGACGGAATCCTCTCTCATTGCGGAGAAGTGGACGAATATGCGATTTTTCCACGAGATGAAAACATTGATTTAGAAAAAGTTCACAAACCCAATCAACATCCTCCTTTCACATGGGAAGCCGCCGTAGTGAAAGTGTCCGATAAAATATCGTATCTCGGAAGAGACATTGAAGATGCCCTTTTGCTGAATATCCTTTCCAAAGATCAAGTAAATGAATTGATTGAAATTCTTGCAAAAATCAATCCTGAGCCTTTTAAAGTGATTAATAATACGGTATTGATTCATAATTTCGTCATTAATTTATGCCAAAACTCCGAGCCAACAAGAGGGATTTGCTTTTCGGAATCTTATACTGAAGCACTTCTCAAAATCAAACAATTCAATTATAAACATATATATTCTCATCCTCGATTAAACCAATATTTGGATTATAGTAAGCTCATTATCAATACAATATTCGATGCTTTAACAATTCCTGGTAGTGAATTAAATATCCAGAATCATTTTCAAAATATCTATCAACGATATCCCTCATTGGCACCGCATTTTGAGAACTGGCTAATAAAATACTCTGATTATCAACCATATAAAAGAACAGAATTAAAATATCGAAATAAAATAATTTATGATTGTACCAAACATCGAGATTACAACAGAGCAATCATAGAATTTATCTCTTCCATGACAGACCAATTTGTAGTTAATATTTATCAAGAACTAATCAAATTTTAAATGGAAATAATGTATTTAGCTTTTGCAAAGCCTGACGACTCATACATTAATGAAGGATGCCAAAAATATAGCCAACGCATTCCTCACTATATTAAATTTCAATATCGGATTATTCCAGCTTTAAAAAACAATAAATCCCTTTCGCAAGATCAGCAAAAACAAAAGGAGGGCGAAAAAGTTCTAGCTCAACTACAAAACTCTGATTTCATCGTACTTTTGGATGAAAAAGGTCACGAAAAATCATCTGTGGAATTTGCCAATTTTATTGAAAAAAAAATGGTTTCGGGATTAAAAAGATTGGTATTTGTCAGCGGTGGACCCTACGGATTTTCAACAGACATATACAATCGTGGAAATTATAAACTATCACTTTCAAAAATGACATTTTCGCACCAAATTGTACAACTATTTTTTATGGAACAACTTTATAGGGCTTTTACCATTCTCAAAGGCGAACCTTATCATCACGAATAAAAAGAAAACTTCAATATTCCTCATTTTTTCCTATTTTTGCCAAAAAATAATATACCATGGCTATTCAAAAACCAAGCATTCCAAAAGGAACTCGCGATTTTACACCAAGCGAAATGGCTCGTCGCAACTATATCTTTTCTACCATAAAAAATGTATTTGAACGCTACGGCTATCTGCCAATCGAAACTCCAGCAGTAGAAAATCTTTCAACTTTAATGGGAAAATATGGCGAAGAGGGCGACCGTTTGCTTTTCAAAATCATTAATTCTGGCAACTATTTGGAAAAAGCAGGCGATGACTTTTCTGATTATAAAAAACTTTTACCAAAAATTTCGGAAAAAGGTTTACGATACGATCTAACCGTTCCGTTTGCGCGCTTTGTTGTAATGCATCAAAATGAAATTGCATTTCCTTTCAAAAGATCTCAAATACAGCCTGTATGGCGTGCAGACAGACCCCAAAAAGGACGCTATCGGGAATTTTTTCAATGTGATGCAGATGTGATTGGAAGCAACTCTTTGCTGAATGAAGCGGAACTTTTGGCCATGATTTCGGACGTTTTTTCTGCCTTAAAAATAAATGTGGTTATAAAAATCAACAACCGAAAAATTCTTTCTGGAATTGCCGAAATGATTGGTCAGGCTGATAAAATCACCGATATTACGGTCGCCATCGATAAATTAGATAAAATTGGAATCGAAAATGTAAACAAAGAACTTTTAGAAAAAGGGATTTCCAAAGAAGACATTCAAAAACTCCAGCCCATCATTATGCTGCAAGGCACTACTGAAGAGAAATTAGAACAAATAAAACAGAGATTTAACTCGATTGAAGTGGGCCTGAAAGGTGTGGAAGAACTGGAAAAGACATTTAAATATTGCGAATCTTTCGATTTGAAATTTCCTGTGGAATTGGATTTGACATTAGCCCGTGGCTTAAATTATTACACCGGTATTATTATCGAAGTCAAGGCTTTGGATGTGAATATTGGCAGCATTACTGGCGGCGGACGTTATGACGATTTGACCGGAATTTTTGGTCTCAAAGAGATGTCGGGCGTAGGAATTTCCTTTGGTGCCGATCGAATTTATGATGTATTAAATGAAACTCAGGCTTTTCCAACAGAAATAGAGTCGCTTACCAAAGTGCTGTTTTTAAATTTTGGCGAAAAAGAAGAAAGTTTTGTCATTCCATTGCTACTCGAAGTACGTAAAAAAGGCATAAGTGCCGAACTCTATCCCGATGATGCAAAAATAAAAAAACAGATGAATTACGCCAATCAAAGGAACATTCCAGTAGTCGTTATTGTTGGCGAAAATGAAATAAAAAATAGTAGCGTACAAATCAAAAACATGATAAATGGAACGCAAAACACGGTTCCTGTGGAACAAATGATAGGAGAAATAATTAAAAACTTATAACATAAAGCATTAATAATCCAATGAATAAACACATTATCACTCCAGAACCAATCAGCATTGATTTGGTTAAAAACATTTTAAAGAACGACATTAAAATTGAACTTTCTGAAGAATCCAAAAAACGCATTGAGCGTTGTCGTGAGTATTTGGACAATAAAACACTAAAAACCGATCGCCCAATTTATGGAGTAACCACTGGATTTGGTTCATTATGCGACAAAGTAATTTCGCACGATGATTTGGGAAGACTTCAAAAAAATCTGGTAATGTCGCACGCATGCGGTACAGGCGAAGAGGTTCCTCAAGAGATTGTAAAACTGATGATTTTTCTAAAAATTCATGCTCTTTCTTTGGGTCATTCGGGAGTACAACTAAAAACAGTAGAACGCTTGGTCGATTTTTTCAACCATAATATCACCCCTGTTGTTTATCAACTGGGTTCATTGGGTGCTTCCGGCGATTTGGCTCCCCTCGCCCATTTGAGCTTGCCTCTGATTGGTGAAGGCGAAGTTGATTTTAACGGAGAACGCATTAGCGGTGAAGAACTAAATAAAAGAATGAAATGGGAAAGCATTGATTTGCAATCAAAAGAAGGTTTGGCTCTGCTAAACGGAACACAGTTTATGAGTTCCTATGGACTTTGGCTGATGATAAAAAGCGAATTAATCTCAAATGCTGCCGATATGATTGGTGCTTTATCGTTGGATGCTTTTGACGGTCGCATAGAACCTTTTTATCCTTCCGTTCATAAAATTCGTCCCCACTACGGACAACTCGAAACAGCTGAACGATTTAATAATTTGCTTTCGGGTTCTGAACTGATTGTTCGCAACAAAGAACATGTACAAGACCCCTACTCTTTCCGCTGCATTCCTCAAGTTCACGGTGCTTCAAAAGACAGCATTTACTACGTTCGTAGTGTAATTGAAACCGAAATCAATTCGGTAACAGACAATCCAACTATTTTCCCCGATGAAGATTTGGTCATTTCAGCTGGAAACTTTCACGGACAGCCATTGGCATTAGTATTGGATTTTTTGGCCATTGCTTTATCTGAACTCGGCAGTATTTCCGAACGCAGAACCTATCAATTAATTGGTGGAAAACGTGGTTTGCCATCGTTTTTAGTTGCCAATCCAGGATTAAATTCCGGATTTATGATTCCTCAATACACAGCCGCTTCTATTGTAAATCAAAATAAATCGCTTACCATGCCTTGCTCTAGCGACTCGATTGAATCATCTCAAGGACAAGAAGATCATGTTAGTATGGGTGCCAATTCAGCGACAAAAGCATATCGCATCGCAAAAAATACCGAGCGAATTCTCGCCATCGAATTGCTGAATGCTGCTCAAGCACTGGAATTCCGACGTCCTTTAAAATCCTCACCCATCATAGAATCTTTTGTTGCCGAATATCGCAAAACAGTACCTTTCGTGGTAGATGACACTATTTTGTATAAACTTATTCAAAAATCAGTTGAGTTTCTTGAGTCAACAGATCTAGCATTATAACTAATAGAAAATAAAAAAAACGACAAAACTGCAAAAGCCAGTATTTGTCGTTTTTTTATGCCAGAGTTTTTGATGTTTTGACAAGTTGATTTTAGTCGTTGAGCGGACAGAATCGAAACGCCGAAAGAAGGCAACACATCATTTTCGATAATCGGGCATTTTCAATAAATCGTGTCTTTGATTTTCAATATATCCAACCAAAAAACCTTGTAAATTTCGTAGATTTAAATACTGCTTTACTCTGTTTTGTCCCTCTTCATAAGAGTAAAAAGTTCCAATGCTATATTTAAACATTCCTTGATGGTTTTCTTCAAAAATTTGGTCTTTTCCAATGATGTATTTTTTAAAATCTTCTTTATTCTGTTTTGACTTTGAAGCACTTAACTGAATTCGATAATAATAATTTTGGGTAACACTATCGTTTGTAGCAATCATCATATTGTCCAAAACATCTTCTCCCCGTTCTACTTCAACAATCGGCTCTGGCTCTTCTCCGCAGGGTATTTGTAAGTTTTTTACAATAGCATTGGAATGAGCAATTGAAAAGGACGTTTCGTTAATTAAAATAGGACAGGGTTTGTACGAAATCTTCACCACTTGATTCTGATTGTCAAAACTCATAAAAGCAGCGTCGCCCAAATGGAAAATCCCTTGTACATCCGATGGTGCAATAATATCAAAAGAGAATTTCAAAATACTGTCTTTGGGTAGTTTTTGCCAGATTAAAGTAATAATGTTCGACGTTTCAAAAACGTGGACATCCGAATTTTCAATATTAAAAATAAAACCACTTGGAATACGTTGTTGAAAACGAGCCATTTTGCCCTGACTTATCCCACTTATCTCATAATCAAAGGTAAAGCAACGTATATTTTCATTATTATTATCTATTTTCCGATGGCTTTTTTGAGCGAATATTGAAGTCGTAAATGCAATAAACAGCAATAGCGATGTTGGTTTTAAAAAGCTCATTTTTAATTAAAAGGTTTGATTCACAATGTCAAAGTCAATCTGTTTTTTAAACAAATCGACGTGCCTGACTTTGATTTTAATAGGATCTCCAAGGCGATATTTTTTTCCATGACGCATACCCACCATCTGGTAATTTTCCTCATCCAAAGTGTAGAAATCATCGGTCATTCGTTTCATTGAAACCAAGCCTTCACAGCGATTTTCTTTAATTTCAACAAACAATCCCCACTTGCTAACACCCGAAATATGAGCATTGAATTCTTCCCCGATTTTATCGGCCAAATATTCTGCTTGTTTGTACTTAACCGAAGCTCTCTCTGCATCAGCAGCCTTCACTTCCATAATGGATGAGTGCTTGCATTGGGCTTCCAAAAACGCTTTATCAGCAACATTTTGATGAGCCAAATATTTTTCCAACAATCGATGAACCATCAAATCAGGATATCGACGAATGGGTGAAGTAAAATGGGTGTAGAATGGAAAACCCAGTCCATAATGCCCAATATTGTCTGTAGAATAATGGGCTTTCGACATGGTTCTAACGGCAATAGATTCAATCATATTTTGTTCGCCTTTGCCTTTGGTATCAGCAAATATTTGATTTAAGGAAGAAGCAAATGTTTTTCTGGAATTAAGCCGCAGAGAATAGCCCAGTTTTTTCAAAAACATCGAAAAAGTAGCAACTTTCTCCTGATTGGGTTCATCATGAATTCGATATACAAATACTTTTTCTTTCTCTTTGGTCGATTTAGAGCCAATTAAAGAAGCCACTTTGCGATTAGCCAATAGCATAAACTCTTCAATCAACTGATTGGAATCCTTAATCTCTTTGATGTAAACGCCAATCGGTTTTGAATTTTCATCCAAATGAAATTTGACTTCCGTAGACTCAAAATTGATGGCTCCTTGCTTGAAACGTTCGGCTCTCAACTTTTTGGCCAGCGCATCCAAAGTGAGTATCTCTTCTACATAATCGCCGGTATTCGTTTCAATAATATCTTGTGCTTCTTCATACGAATATCTTCTGTCAGAATTAATGATGGTGCGACCATACCACTCGGAAGTGACATGAGCATTGGAATCCATTTCGAAAACAGCAGAAAAACAAAGTTTCTCTTCATCGGGTCGCAAGGAACAAACTTTGTTGGAAAGTTTTTCGGGCAACATTGGAATGGTTCTGTCAACTAAATAAACGGATGTAGCTCTGATATAAGCTTCGCGGTCGATGATAGAATCGGGTTTTACGTAATGTGAAACATCGGCAATATGAATACCGACTTCAAATTTTCCATTTTCTAGTTTTTGAAACGAAATGGCATCATCAAAGTCTTTGGCATCATGCGGGTCGATGGTGATAGTGAAAATATTTCTAAAATCTCTTCTGTTTTTAATTTCAGACTCAGAAATGGTTTCCGGAATTGCATCTGCCACATCCTCCACTTCTTTTGGAAAAGACCATGGAAAATCGATGCCCGCCATAATAGATTTCATTTCCACTTCATTGTCGCCAGGCATTCCCAGAACTTCAATTACCGCCCCAATTGGATTTTTAGAATGTTCGGGCCAATCCTCTAATTTCACAATTACTTTTTCTCCATTTTTGGCTCCATTTAATAAATCGTTGGGAACTACAATATCTATGAGCATTTTTGGATTGTCGGGAATAAAAAACGAAACCCTGTTGCCTATTTGCATCACCCCTACAAATGTAGTTCTCACGCGTTCAATCACCTCCACAATTCGTCCTTCTATTTTTCTGGTTTTGCGTCTGGGAAACAGTTGGACTCTAACTTTATCGCCGTGCAAAGCACGATTGGTATTTAATGCCGAAATAAAAATGTCTTCCATGCTCGCATCTTCAACAACCACATAAGCTTTGCCTGTTTGCATCATATCCACAACACCTACAATTGTAGATGCCGAAGATTGAGCATTTAATAAAATTGGATTTATTCGATATTTTCCTCTGCTAAGGTCAATTAAACTCCCTTTATCAACTAAAAACTCAAGGACAGTAACCACTATTTCTCTGGATAAACGGTCGGTTAAGCCCAGTAATTTTGATATCTGTTTGTAATTAAATGAACGATTGGGATCGTTTAAAAAAACATTTAAAACCTCTTTTTTGAGAGTTTCAATCTGTTCATTTCTATTATTATTCTTGCTTTTTGCCATAAATTATATTTTTATTGAGCCGATTTTTTGTTCTATCGACTGAATTTTTGTTTTCATTCTGTTGTTTTTATTTTTTTGCACATCGAATTTAACAGAAGAATAAATGCGATTGCAATCGGTGACCAAACAGTCGTGAGCCTTGGATAACAAGTCGAGAGCTTCGTTCATGGTCGGTGTTTCGAAAACAGTTCCCATGGGTGTAAGTTGATAGGGAA
>Ga0265295_1009579_pt1 | contig 10308 bp, 9 predicted proteins | sample Munlansysbiofilm_FD_192503 | JGI IMG/M metagenome (GOLD analysis project Ga0265295, IMG submission 192503) | Leachate microbial communities from a municipal landfill in Southern Ontario, Canada - Methane capture system biofilm | ecosystem: Engineered > Solid waste > Landfill > Unclassified ... | reverse complement strand
AGCAGCGAGGACCCTATCGGCCGCGTCACGCTCACCGAGATGGTTCAGCATGAGCATAGCCGAGAGTATCTCGGCCGTCGGGTTGGCCATGTCCTTACCCGCGTACTTGGGCGCCGAACCGTGCGTTGGCTCGAAGACGGCGCAGTCGGTGCCGATGTTGGCGCCCGGCGCGATGCCGAGACCACCGATGAGGCCGGCCGCCAGGTCCGAGAGAATGTCGCCGTAAAGGTTTGGGAGCACGAGTACGTCCCACCACTCGGGATGCAGCACGAGCTGCATACAGGTGGCGTCCACGATGTAGTCCTCGAACTCGATCCCCGAGTCCTTGTACTCGGCAGCGACCTCACGGGCGACCCTGAGGAAGAGACCATCGGAGTGCTTGAGGATGTTGGCCTTATGCACGGCAGTGACCTTCTTGCGGCCGTTGGCGATCGCGTAGTCGAACGCGTACTCGACGATACGACGGCTACGGGTGATGGAGATGGGCTTGAGCGAGATGCCCGAGTCCGGCAGGATCGTACCGGCTCCCTCGGCGGCAGCGAACTCGATGAGCTTGCGCGCGCCCTCGCTCCCTTCCTCGAACTCGATACCTGCGTAGAGATCCTCGGTGTTCTCGCGAACGATCACCAGGTCGATATCGTCGTAACGGGCACCGTTGCCGGGGATCGAGAAGGCCGGGCGCAGACACGAGTACAAGTCGAGCTCCTTGCGGATCGACACGTTCACGCTGCGGAAGCCGCTGCCGACCGGCGTGGTGATCGGACCTTTGATAGCCACCTTGTTCTTGCGGATGGAGTCCAGGACATGCTCCGGCAGCGGAGTGCCGTACTCCTCGACGACGGCAGCGCCCGCCTCGACGACTTCCCACTCGATGTCGACGCCGGTCGCATCCACCACACGCCTCATCGCGGTGGTGATCTCCGGTCCGATGCCATCACCGGGGATCAGGGTCACAGTGTGCTTAGCCATACAGACATACCTCCAGGTGTTCGCGGACGGCTCACTCGGCGCGCCCTCGGACGGGTGTATGCGGCAGCAGAACGCCGCATCTGTGCCTGCTGATTGTACGGCAGCACGGGCGGCTGCGTCAGAAGCGTACGCTGCCGTACACCGTTCGGGGTGTAGACCGCTACAGCAAGCCGAGTCCGCGCAGCGTCCCCGTGTGATAAGCGACCACGCCGCCGAAGAGCACGACGGCGACGATCGCCAGTGCCAGGATCGACCGCTTCTCGCGTCCGAACCAGATCACCGTGCTCGCTATCACCATCGCACCGAGCTTGATGATCATGGCGGCCATCAGGCCATGATCCTGGATAGCAGCAGCAAGAACGGGGTTCCCTTCGTACGCGATCTCGAGCTCGAGCACCACCACGGTGAAGTACCCGTCGATCAAGGAGAGGACGTTTATGAGCAGGACCGTGAAGACCACGATCCAGGAGTGATCCCGCATCGTACCCAGCACCGGATACCGCCTACGCCGATCGAAACCGTGTCGTCGATCCACGAAGCGGTATCTACGATGGTGACGGCGCCGGGCGACCCGCCGCTCGACGCCGTCCCAACCGGGGGTCTGGGATCCGGGCACAGAGCCGCTAGTATCGGTTGTCGAAGACCCGCGGCGTCTTCTTCTCGCTGCGCGGCAGCTCCCCGACCGCAACCGCCATCGGCCTGATCGTGAGCCCGATCTTGTCCTTGATCTTCTGTCGCAGAGCAGCCTCGACGCCCTCGCGGTGCTTACCCTCGAGCGCCTCGAAGAAGACCGTCATGACGTCCCTGCCCTCAAGATGATCGATCATGATCTGGAACTCACTCGACGCACCCTCGACCTCGCGCAGGCACTCATCGATCTGCGCCGGGAAGATGTTCACACCTTTGACCTTCACCATATCGTCAGTACGGCCGAGGACTGTGTCGATACGCGGGTATCGCGACCCACATGCGCACTCGCCTGGCACGAACCGAGTGAGGTCGTGCGTCCGATAGCGAACGAGCGGCGCACCCTCCTTGCGCAACGTCGTGATGACGAGCTCTCCGACCTCACCCTCGGGCACCTGCTCGCCGGTGTGCTGATCGACCACCTCGAAGTACACGTAGTCGTCCCAGTAGTGCATTCCACACTCGCACTCGCAGCTGATGCCGATGCCGGGCCCGTATATCTCCGTGAGCCCGTAGATGTCGTAGAGCGTCACGCCGAGTTCGGCCGCGATACGGCGACGCATCTTCTCACCCCAACGCTCGGAGCCGATGACACCCTTCCGCAGGTGGATCTTGCCCCCCACGCCCCGCTTCTCGATCTCCTCGGCGAGCAGCAGCGCATACGAGGATGTGGCGCATAACACGGTGCTCTTCATGTCGACCATCATCTGTATCTGCTTGTCGGTATTGCCTGGACCGGTCGGCACGACCATCGCACCGATGCGCTCGGCGCCAGCCTGGAAGCCGATGCCTGCAGTCCACAGGCCGTAGCCCGGAGTGACCTGGATGCGGTCGAGATTCGTGATGCCCGCCATCTCGTAACAGCGGGCGAACTGGATCGCCCAGTCCTCTACGTCGCGAGCGGTGTACGGGATGATGATGGGTGTCCCGGTCGTACCCGAAGACGAGTGGATGCGGACTATCTTCTCCTCGGGAACGGCCGCCAGACCCAGCGGATACGCATCGCGCAGGTCGGCCTTCTCGGTGAAGGGCAACTGCTCGAAGCCTTCCCAGTCCGCCACCGCACCGGTATCGATGCCGTCGTACATCTTGCGATAGAACGGACTCCGCTCTGTGAGCCCGTCGAGCACGCACGTGATCGCATCGAACGCCGCCTGTGACTTCATCGGAGGTCTCCTCGTGTATAGCCCGCGCCGAGAGCGAGCGCTTTGACATTCATCTCCACGAACCGCTCGGCGAGCGACCGTCGGATGACGCGCTCGAGGTCGTCCGCTGAAAAACCGAGTACACCTGCCTCGGCTGCAGCACCTAGAAGCGCAGTGTTGAGCACCTTCGATGACCCGCATGCCTCACATACCGCGTCGCCATCCACGACGATGACACGCTCGCCACACTCGCGCAGATAGCCGAGCATCTTGCTACCGTCGTACTCGAGACGCGCCAGTGCTGCCGTCACCGGAGGCATCGCGCGCCTGCCAACCACCACCGTACCGCGCCCCGGGGCAAGATACGGAAGACATCGAACGGCCTCACCGGGCTCGAATGCGATGATCGCATCAGCCGTGCCATGCGGGATGAGCGGTGAGTGCGCGGACGGACCGATGCGCACGTGGCTCACCACCGATCCGCCGCGCTGAGCCATACCTATCGTCTCGGCAGTCCGCACCGACAGTCCTGCATCGAGCGCAGCCCGTGAGACCAGCTTGGCGGCAAGCACAACGCCCTGACCACCGACACCGCAGAAGATGAGATCGCACGCCTCTGCGCTCACTGCGCCACCCCGATCGCACCGGTCGGACACACCTGCGCGCAGATCGAGCAGCCGTAACAGAGCGACGTATCGATACGCACAGCGTCGTCTGCCAGCACGATCGCAGGACAACCGAGACGCTGAACGCAGACCTGGCAGTTCGTGCAGAGGTCGGGATCGACCTCATACATCGGCCCGGGTGTGGTCACCGCGATACACGGCGACTCGAAGATGACCGCCGAGACGCCTCCTGCATCGACGGCCCGCCGAACGGCAGCCTCCGCCCCGGCGAGCTGCATCGGATCGCAGGTCTCGATATGCGACACACCGAGCGCCTCCAGTACGGGCGCGATGGCGACCTTGACCGCCACTTCGCCCTGCACGGTGCGCCCGAGACCCGGATGCGTCTGGTGACCGGTCATCGCCGTCGTCGAGTTATCCAGCACCACGAGAACGATATCCGTACCGTTGTAGACCGCGTTCACCACGCCCGGGATACCGGTGTGGAAGAAAGTCGAGTCGCCAATGAAGGCAAAGTGCGTCGCGTCCGGCTCGGCCCGTTCGAGACCCTGAGCGATGGTCACACCCGCGCCCATACACAGACACGTGTCCACCATCTCCAAAGGGGCCGCGTTGCCGAGCGTATAGCACCCGATGTCTCCCGAGAACACGGCCTTCTTCCCGCGCATCGCACGCTTGACCGCATAAAACGACGCTCTGTGCGGACAGCCCGCACAGAGCACCGGAGGACGCGCAGGCGGTTGCGGAGCCCCCGAACACACGGAGACGACGGGGGCAGGCACGCCGAGGAAAACGGCGATCGCGGCAACCACAGACTCGACGGTGTTCTCACCGGCACGCTGGATGTGGCCGCTACGCTTGCCGTGGATCGTCACAGCGAGCCGATCCTCACCCGCCAGCATGAGCAGCTCACGCTCGATGACCGGATCGAGCTCCTCGATCACGAGGACCTCGTCCAGTCCGTCCAGGAACTCGCGTGCAGCGGCTGCCGGGAAGGGATGCGGTGTGCCGACTTTGAAGAGGCGACAGTCAACACCGAGTATGACGAGTGCCTCACGCACGTAGACCTCACTCACACCACCGGTAGCGATCCCTCGCGGCCCGGGGCCAGCCACCACGTTATATCGGTACGTCGACAACTCTTCACCCAGCCGCGGCAAGCGCTCCTCGATCATGCCGTGGTTCGCATAGGAGAGTCGCGGAAAGATCACCCAGCCGGGACCTCTCTCGAAGACCCCTTCTGCCGGCGACACCGTACGCTCCTCGACCTCGATCGGCGCATACCCGTGACACACACGCGTCGTCGGCCGGAAGAGCACCGGGGTGCTGAGCCGCTCGGAGAGCTCGAACGCATCCTGGATCATCTGATACGCCTCTTCGGGCGAGGCGGGGTCGAATACCGGCAGCTTCGCGTAGGCCGCAAAGGTACGCGTGTCCTGCTCGGTCTGCGAAGAGATCGGACCGGGGTCGTCAGCGACGACGACGACCATACCACCCTTCACGCCGATATAGGCGAGGCTCATGAGCGGGTCGGACGCGACGTTCAGGCCCACCTGCTTCATGGTCACCATAGAACGTACTCCCGCATATGCGGCGCCCGCCGCGACTTCGAGCGCGACCTTCTCGTTCACCGACCACTCGGCGTAGATACCACCCGGACTGCGTTTCACGACCGTCTCAAGTATCTCGCTCGACGGCGTTCCCGGATAACCCGTCACGACACCGATGCCGGCGCGTATAGCGCCGGCGGCGATGGCGTGGTTCCCCATGAGGAGTTCGCGGCTCACTTGACCGAGAAACCGCCATGCTTGCGGAAGTGCGCTGCGAGGCCACCGTCAGCAAGAAGCTGTGCCATCACAGGCGGCAGCGGCGCAAAGGGGATATCCGTCCCCTGTGTGACGTTCTTGAGCACGCCATCTTCGAGGTCGAGAGAGAGTTCGTCTCCGTCACCGATCAGGTCGGTATCGCACTCCACCACCGGCAGACCCGTGTTGATCGCATTGCGATAGAAGATGCGAGCGAAACTCTTTGCAAGGATCGCCTTGGTGTTTGAGTGGATGAGCACCAGCGGCGCCTGCTCGCGACTGGAGCCCATGCCGAAGTTCGTACCTGCGACAAGGAACCCGCCGTCCGGGCTTACCTTTTTGTAATACTCGGGATCCAGATCCTCCATGGCATGCACTGCCATGGCCTCCATGTCGGCGGACTTGAACTTGTGCTTGCCGCTGATTATGTAGTCGGTATTGATGTCGTCGCCGTACTTGAACGCCTTCGCTGTGACCGTCATCTTATGCCTCCCCTCCCATGAAGTACTTCCGCGGATCGGTGATGACGCCCTCGATGACCGATGCCGCTACGGTAGCGGGACTGCCGAGGTAGATGAACGCGTTGGAGTTACCCATGCGCCCCTTGAAGTTGCGGTTGGCTGTCGAGATGACGTTCTCACCATCGCTCGGCACGCCGTTGTGCGTGCCTACACACGGTCCACAGCCAGGCGTGACCATCGCGGCACCGGCTTCGATGAGATCGCGGATGTAACCGGCCTCCATGGCGTCGAGAAGGATCTGCCTGCTCGCCGCAGCGACGATCAAGCGTACGTCAGGATGCACCTTACGACCACGCAGGATGTCCGCCGCGACCTTGAGATCCTCGAGGCGACCGTTCGTGCAGGTGCCGATGTAGCCCTGCGCGATAGGCGTACCGACGACCTCCTCGATCGGCGAGACGTTGCCTACCGCATGCGGCTTTGCGACCTGCGGTCCGATGGCCGAGGCGTCGAGCATGACCTCGGCGGCATAGATCGCATCCGCATCCGGATCGACCGGCGCAGGAGCGCGATCGCCGCGACCCTCGTACCAGGCCAGCGTCTTGGCATCGGCCTTCATCAGGCCGGCCTTGGCGCCCACCTCGATAGCCATATTGGAGATCGTCATACGGGCATCCACAGAAAGCGCATCGATGACCGGACCGTGGAACTCGAGCGCCATATACGTGGCACCGTCCACGCCGATGCTTCCCGCGAGCGCGAGGACTAGATCCTTGCTGAACACACCGGGCTGTAGCTCACCCGTGTACACGACCTTCATGGTGTCCGGCACCTTGAACCACAGCTGCCCTGAGGCCATGGCCGCAGCACCGTCAGTGGAACCGACACCCGTGGAGAATACGTTCACCGCACCGTAGGTGCAGGTGTGGCTGTCGCAGCCGACCATGAGGTCGCCCGGCACCACATGACCTGCCTCGGGGATGAGCTGGTGGCAGACGCCACACCCGACATCGTAGACTTTGACGCCGGTCTTCTTACCGAACTCACGCATCATCGTGTGTAGCGCCGACACGCCTTCGATAGGGCTTGGGCTCGAGTGGTCCATGACCACCGCCACCTTCGCCGGATCGAACACACCATCCACGCCCATATCCTCGAGCGCGCGGATGGCGAGCGGCGTCGTGCCATCCTGTCCCATCACGAAATCCACGTCCGCGACGACGATATCGCCCGCATGCGCATCAGTACCGGAGTGTGCCGAGAAGATCTTCTCAGCGATCGTCTTACCGGAAATCGGAACCACCATCCCTCTCGTCATACCTGTAGCCGGGAACCTGACACTACTCGCCTGCCGCCTGCCTCTCGGCCTTCCAGTCGTTATAGATGTAAATGAGCTCCTTGTCGAAGAGCGCCCGTTTCAACTCGATCGCCATGGTGCGGACCCTCGGCAGGAGCTCGGTCGTCACAGCCCTATCCACCTCGATACCATACTCGTTGAACTTCAGCTCGAGCGAACGCGAACCCGAGTGCTTGCCGATGACGATCTGCCGCTCGAGGCCCACCTCGCCCGGCGGGAAGACCTCGTAGGTCTTGGGGTTCTTGATGACGCCATCGGCGTGGATACCGCTCTCATGCGCGAACATGTTCGTGCCGATGACCGACTTCCACACAGGGATCTGGCGCCCGGCAGCCTGCATCACGTACTCGGCCACCTCACGGAAACGCGTGGTGTCCATGTCCAGGTCGAAACCCTCGATGTACTTGAGCGCCATCACGACCTCCTCGAGCGCGGCGTTGCCCGCACGTTCGCCCAAGCCGCCCACGGTGACGTTGGCCCAGGTGGCACCTGCATGGATGCCTGCGATCGCGTTGGCGACCGCCATGCCGAAGTCGTTATGCGTGTGCATCTCGACATCGAGCCCACTCTCCTCGCGGAGCTGTCTCACGACCTCGTACGTGCGGAACGGCTCCATGAGGCCGATCGTGTCGCAAAAACGGATCCGATCGGCACCCTCGGCCTTAGCAGCCTTCGCGTACTCGATGAGGAAGCCGATCTCGGTACGCGAGGCATCCTCGGCATTCACCGATACGTACAGGTCAGGGTTCTCGGACTTCGCGAAGGCGACGCTCTCCCGGATGGTGTCGAGGACCCATGCACGGTCCTTCATGAGCTTGGTCTGTATGTGGATATCCGAAGTTGCGAGTGAGATGGCGATCGCATCGACGCCGCAGTCGATACTCGTTTTGATGTCGGTCGTGTTAGCGCGGTTCCAACCAAGCACCGACGCACCCAGACCGAGGTGCGCGATCTCCTCGATGACATCGCGCTCATCGCCGCCCATCGCCGGGATGCCGACCTCGATCTGGTGGACACCGATCTCATCGAGGAGGCGCGCGATACGCACCTTCTCCTTGTTGGCAAAGACCACGCCAGCGGTCTGCTCCCCGTCGCGCAGTGTGGTGTCATCGATCCGCACCTGCACTGTATCGAGCGTGCTCTCGACCGGGAGATCCTTTGCGAGCTCGTGCACGACTATCGCTCCTTCACCCTCAAGACAGCCACCCCTGGTGGCTTTGCAGAACGCGCGCGGCCACACGCCGAGCAGGCCCTGCAACAGAAGTGATAGTGTACGGCACCGGCAGACCATGCGTCCACGAACGACACGAGGACGAAACGATGAACATCCGAGACGCGAGAACCTCAGATGCCGCCACGATCGCGGACATCTACAACGACGCGGTCCTCACCAGCACCGCGAGCTTCGATGTGGAGCCGAAGCCCGCCGAAGACCGGGAGCGATGGCTCGTCGCACGCTCCCCGATACACCCCGTGCTTATCGCCGAGATCGATGGCACTGTCGCTGGATGGGGTGCACTTTCACCTTACTCGGACCGCCGGGCCTACGCTGCGACCGCCGAGCTCTCCACATACATCGCAGCCCCGTACCGCAGTCGAGGCGTCGGGCGGGCGCTGACGCTCGCACTCATAGAGCGAGCAAGGCTCGCCGCCCTGCACATGCTGCTCGCACGGATCTGCACCGAGAACGAAGCGAGCATCGCCCTGGTCCGCACGCTCGGTTTCATCGAAGTAGGAACCATGCACGAGGTCGGCTGGAAGTTCGACCGGTGGCTCGACATCGTGACGTGGGAGTACGACCTCGATGATCCACGCGTCGAGGGGCGCGATTCGGGGGACACTCTTCGATAGAAGGCCCGGTGGTGGCGATGAGGACAAGGAGGATGGCGCCCATGAAGGCGAACGTCGACCGTGACCTCTGTATCGGTTGTGGACTATGCGAGCAGGCCTGTCCTGAGGTGTTCCGAATGGGCGAGGATGGTCTGGCGATGGTGATCGACGACGATCCCCCCGCCGAGGCCTACCCGGACATCGAGGGCTGCGTCGAACTCTGTCCCGTGGCCGCTATCAGCGTGAACGGAACCTAGTCACGCATCAGCCTGCCTTTGACGCGATCGCCACGGCATACAACTCTTCAAGCCGCGTGACGACGGCCGACAGTGCGTGCTGCCGCACGTCCTCCTGGCCCGCTGCACCCATCGCTTCGCGAAGAACCTGATCGCCCAGCACCCGACCGAGTGCAGCCGCAAGACCCGCGCTGTCACCGGGCTCCACGAGCAGCCCCGCGCGGCCATCCCCGACGATCTCGGGCACGGCGAGTGCACGCACCGCCACGATCGGCAGCCCCGCGCTCATCGCCTCAAGCAGCACGATGCCCTGTGTCTCGATCGTACTGGCAGTGACGAACACATCATAGGACTGGTATATACGACCGAGCGCGCTGCGGTCCATGAACCCATGCATCTTCACTCTGTCGCCGATTCCGAGTCGAGCGGCCATCCGCTCCAGGTGTTCGCGCGCCGGTCCATCTCCCACGATATCCAGCGTACAGTCCGGTTCGATCTCGAGCAGCAGAGCGAACGCCTGCAAGACCTGATCGACGTTCTTCTCATGCCCGAGCCGACCGGCATGCAGCAAACGCTTGGTCGCCGCATACGAGGTCTTCCGTACCACGATGGAGGTATCGATACCGTTGCTCAGATGTTCGATCGGCGCGGTGACCCCGTGCGAGCGCAGTTCCTCCCGAAGCGTCACCGACGGGGTGATCACCATGTCAGCCCGGTTGTACACGGTGCGCGTGAACTGCCAGGCGAACCGCGTGGAAAGCTCCACATGCTCGTCGTGCGGCAGACCACCACGTACGTCCTCGGCGACAGCAGCGACCTCATCGATAGCACCACGCCCACCCCGGATCAACCCGGCGAGTCCATGGAACATCCCGGAGTCGAACATCCGCTCGTAGACCATCGAATCGACGATCCGGTCCTGCAGACTATCCAGCCGAAGCAGACGGTGCGGTTCCAGGTACTGCATGAAGTCCGGGATATAGGTGTGATACGTCTCAACGATGGGCAGCCGCATCATACGGGCAGTGGCGAGCCCCGCGACACCCACCGACAGGGGCGTATGGACGTGCACGACATCGGGATCGAAGCGCCGCAACGTCGCCGCCACCGACGCCATAGATGGCAGCGCAAGCCGGGTCGCACGGTTGGACGATACGCTGAAGCTCCGGTAGCGCTTGATCTGCACACGCGG
>Ga0265295_1009578_pt1 | contig 10311 bp, 6 predicted proteins | sample Munlansysbiofilm_FD_192503 | JGI IMG/M metagenome (GOLD analysis project Ga0265295, IMG submission 192503) | Leachate microbial communities from a municipal landfill in Southern Ontario, Canada - Methane capture system biofilm | ecosystem: Engineered > Solid waste > Landfill > Unclassified ... | reverse complement strand
CACGCATCCATTTATATACTAATCGCTGGATCCTACACTCCCTTTGCGTTAATAGGGCTTCAAGGCACTATTGGATGGCTCATATTTGGAGTTGCATGGGGTATTGCATTAACGGGAATAATTTTAAAACTATTTTTCACCGGTAGATTTAAAATTGTTTCCACCATTATGTATGTTCTGATGGGCTGGATCGTAATATTTGCCATTGGACCATTGCGGGAACGTTTATCAACTGAAGCGCTTTTTTGGTTATTTGCAGGAGGCGCATCCTATACTATTGGTGCTTTGCTATATAGCATTAAGAAAATTCCGTATAACCATGCAACGTTTCACATTTTAGTATTAGGGGGAACATTTTGCCACTTTATTGCTATTTACCTTTACATCTAATTAAAACAGTAACGGAGTTGCGTAACCAACATTAGATTACTGAACTACAACAGTTTATGGATTTAATGGTATCGCCCCTGCCCTACAATAGAGTTTAACATCTCTAAACAATCCGTTTCAAAATGGATGCGCCGTTTCTAATTCATGGTGCTTTACAACAAATTATTTTTGCTACCACTTAGAGGAAAGGACTGGCAATTCGGGCAATGTTTGCCTTAAATTTATCGAGTATGGGGCGTTTTCTCCATTCATGAAGATTTATAATTTCACTCTCTTTTAAATCTTCTAAAAACCAATAGGTTAACTCCGAAGCTATTTCGGGATCATAAATCAAGGCGTTTACCTCAAAATTTTGGCTAAAACTACGGTAATCCATGTTGGCAGTGCCAATGGAACAGAACGCATTATCAACCATTATAATCTTACTGTGGTTAAACCCTTTGCGATAAAAATAGACTTCAATTCCCGCCGCAAGGAGCTCTTTTACAAACGATAGCGTTGCATAATACACAAGGCGTGAATCACTAATGCCAGGAATTAATATTTTAACGTCAATCCCACTCAGTGCTGCCGTTTTCAATGCTGTTAATATACTCTCGTTGGGCATTAAATAGGGAGTTGAAATGAAAATATTGGAGTTTGCCGAAGTTATAGAAGTAAAATAAGCCTGCATAATGCTCGCCCAATCGGAATCCGGCCCAGAGGCAACAATTTGCATTAACACCTGTTTTGTAACCGTCGTTTTCGGAAAATAGAGCGGATCGTCGAGCAACTCTTTCTTTAAAAAGTACCAATCGGTGGCAAAAATTGCTTGCAAAGCATTCACCGATTCTCCCTCAAGTTTTAGATGCGTATCGCGCCAAAACGGAATTTTCTTCTTTCCATGAATATAATGATCCGCAATGTTTATTCCGCCCACAAAACCAACTTTTCCGTCAATTACAGTTATTTTACGGTGATTCCGATAGTTGATTTTGCCCGTAAAAAACGGAAACCGAACAGGCATAAAACATCCAATTTCAACACCCTGTTTTTTAAGTTTTGAAATATAATTGCTGGTTATATCCCAACTCCCAACATGATCATAAATAATCCGAACCTTAACCCCTTCGTTTACTTTTTCGATAAGGAGTTTCCCCAATTCTTGACCTATTTTATCGGAATATAAAATGTAATACTCAAGATGGATGTGATGTTTTGCCTTCCGTATTTCTTCAAACATCGTCTTAAATGTGTCATGTCCATTATTTAAAATATGAACCTCATTAAATCTGGACAATAAAGCCTTACTGTTTTGCAACAAGAGCTTTATCATTTTTATTCGATCTTTTAAATACCGATTATGGGAATAGTCTGTCTGCGACAGGTGGATGTATTGTTGTTCACTGAGCTCCTCAAATTTGGCAAAATCAACCAATCCTTTACGGCTAAAAATCTTTTGTTTGCGATGATTTTGTCCCAAAAAAAGATAGAAAATAATTCCAATAATTGGGAATAACATCAAAATAAGAATCCACGACATGGTTTTGTGGGGCGACCGATTTTGACTTACAATAATGATTGTAATTGCAATAACGGTAATAATATAAATCCAATTGAACAAAATGCTCAAACTTGGACCAACCTGATTTATTAGATTTTCAAAATACGTTAACATGTTTATATCCTGATAATTAACATCCAAATCCTTACTCTGGAATACATTTCAACAACGCATCAATTTCAATGGACATAGCGCAATCAAAATGGGTCAATGGGCATGCTTTTCGTCCATGTAAACCACATGGACGACACGGTAGCTTCTTTGTAGTTTCCACTATTTTACCATTACTTCCGGTTGGACCAAACCCAAATTGCGGTATAGTGCTACAAAAAACTGCAACTACCGGAGCATTTACACTACTGCAAAGATGTAGAGGTGCTGAATCGTTTACATAATTCATAACAGCACCTTTCATTAAGGCAGTTGATTCAAGGAGATTTAGTTCCCCACTTAAATCCACCACATTTCCGTTACTCGATTTCACGATTCGTTGACACAAAGAATTGTCGGCTTTACTTCCCAATAGATAAATTTTATACTCGGTTCCAATTCGATTTATCAACTCAATCCATTTTCTTTCGGGAAACTGCTTTGTAAACCATATCGATGCCGGGGCTATACATATGTATTTCTCGGTCTGATAGTGCGCTACATGCTCCTCAACTTCCTTGGATAGATACAGTTTCGGTTGCGCCGGTTTATTATCGGTCAGGAACTCTATCAGTTTTTGATTCCGCTCAATTTCATGCGTTCCATCCAAATTATGATCTGCCTTATTTTGCAAGAAAAAGGATAATGGGTTCTTTCTAAAACCACTTTTTATGGGTGCATTGGAAAAGGTGGTTATCAATCCGGAACTCAAAAAACGTTGAACATTGATTACAATATCATATTTTCGTTTTCGAATGGCGAAAATCAACGTCAATAAAGATCTATATTTACTGGTTTTTTTATTCCATATTAAAATCTCTTTTATATGTGGGTTGGTTGTTAAAAGGGACTCGTTACCTTTCCGTACAAGAATATCGATTGTAGAATTTGAATAAAAAGTCTTTAGCTTTTCAACCAACGCCGTAGCCAATACTACATCGCCTATAAAAGCAGTTTGAATAATTAATATTTTGTTGCAAGAGTATTTAGTCATGCCTTAATTGTTAAATACATAGTGTATTATATTTGCTCCCATTTTCAGGGCTATCAGACGTGTTTCTTCGGAATTATTGTGCACTTCGGGCGATTCCCAACCGTCGCTTAAATCGGTTTCGTAGCTATAATATAAAACGAGTCTGTTTTTTATAAAAATCCCAAATCCTTGCGGTGGTTTATTATCGTGTTCATGAATTTTGGGTATTCCATTGGGGAAATAATAGATTTGGTTATAAATCGGGTGATTAATCGGTAACTCTACCAATGATTTATCGGGAAAAACTTTGGCTATTTCACGACGAAAAAAGGGATCAAGACCATAATTGTCGTCAACATGCAGAAACCCTCCCGATTCTAGATAGAGGCGTAGATTCTCGACCTCGGCAGGACTAAAAACAACGTTACCATGCCCGGTCATATGAACATATGGGTATTCAAATATTTGCACGCTTCCCACATCTACCTGATCGTGCATTGGGTTAATATTTGTCCCCATATTTTCGTTACAGAACTTAATTAAATTGGGAAGTGCCGTTGGATCTGCGTACCAATCGCCACCGCCGCTGTATTTTAGTAACGCTATTTTAATGGGATACTCCTGGGCAAACAATCCCGTTGTTAAAATCATAAAGAGTGTTAAAATCTTAAACATATCGATTATTGATTGGTGACATAAAAAGTATGACAGGCTGCTATTCCTGCAGTCTCGGTTCGCAAACGACTGTTTCCCAACGATATGGGAACATATCCATGTTGAATTGCCAGCGTTGCTTCCTCTTCACTGAAATCGCCTTCCGGGCCAATCAAAACAATGGCATCGGGACTTTTCTGTGCCGCTTCGAGTAGTGAAATACGATTACAATCACGACATAAAGCAATATATTTATTGGTTATATCGTGTGTTTGTTCCATGAACTTTTTAAACTTAATGGGTTCATTGATAGTTGGAAACATTGCTTTTTGTGACTGCTTTGCCGCTGCGATCATAATCCGGTTTAACCGGTCGGTTTTAACAATTGTACGTTCCGAATGATGACAAATAATGGGTGTTAACATTGAGAACCCAAACTCCGTCGATTTTTCCAACATGTTTTCGTACCGCTCCATATTTTTAGTTGGCGCAACCACCAAATGAAGGTTATATTTCAGTTTTGGAACTTCGATTACCTCGGTTATTTTATATTGAATGGCTTTTTTAGAAACCTGAGTAACTATGGCAGTAACAGCATTTCCAATGCCATCGGTGATTTGTATTTTATCATCAACACATATTCTAAGAACTTTAATTGCGTGAAAAGCTTCGTCGCCATCGATTACATTCCCCAATAGCATGTTTGGACAGTAAAACAGTGGTAATTCTGATTTTATTGTTTCATTTTTATGCATTGTCTGTTTTACTCCTCTTCTTTAATTCCTTGAGCGTTTCCATCATTTGAATCTTGGTTGTTGGTTTTTTCCGGTTGCTTTGTCTTCTCTGGGTTTGTCGGTTCATTCCCCTGTTCTATTGGATCAATTTCCGCAGGATTAACCACAGAATCTGTTTTTATACTATCGGGATTTTGATTAATGGGTTTTATTGGGTTTTCAACCTCCTCTTTAGCTCGTTTGCCTTGCTTATTTGGATTATTATTCTTTTTAAAATCCTCTTTTGTGCCTCCATTAAAATAGAACAACGATTCGTCTTTTACTCTAGGATAGGTTAAATAATAGGCATACTTTCCACGATCGGATTTAAGCTTTCGTTGACGAGTTTTCAAATCTTCAATCATGCCATTATACGCTGGATCACTTGATACAGAAAGCATTGAGTTTTTAGTATATTTAAAGAAAAACCAGAAGTTGGGATTTGGTTCAAGATAGATAATCATCTCAAGGCTAGTTTTCACATATCTAAACTCAACCGATCCATTAACATATTTATTAACCGTTTTATCTAAAATATTACCAATTCCGATTTTCCCAAACGACTTCCAAGCCTGATCAACGGCATCCCATTTCATAATTAAATTTGTAAATACCATGGTGTTTTTGAAGCCTTCTGGAATATTTTTAGGAATTCCAAAAAGTTTTTGCTCTTCAATCAGTTTTAGGGTTTGTTCCTTTCCTATTAAATCCGTCATTCCGTGTTGATAATTAAGGCCAAGCGTACTAACAGGATCTAAACTTTGCAGCTTATTAATTGTATCGGCCATATACTCGAGGTTTGGCTCATTGAAAAAGAAATTGAGGGTGACAAATAGGTCGGCAATAATTTCTTTCCGCTCCAACGAATTTATTAAAGCTCCGCGAGTTTTCAAATCTACCAATCCTAGATCGCGAGCCATATTGATGATTCCCTGATTAAACGACTCCCCACTTTTAGTGTTCAATGTCATATAATTATCGCTCGACTTTAGATCTTTAAGTTTTTGAATAGTTCCAACCTCGTACTTTTCTGTTTCACGCTCAAACTTCACAAAACCAGGAACAGCAGAATAGTTATGGTAATTTGGTTTGGTTGTCTCTGAAAAGAAGGTCGAATAGGTTTCAATGGAATCCATATTCGTTATTAACCCATGTTTAAGACTTTTCTCATTAACACTAAAATTCTCCTCATTTACCGGAATCAACACATTTTTCGGAGCTATTTCCGATTTAAACTTCACCCAATTTTGTGCAAATTGTGTGGGAAGGTTGAGCAGTTTTGTACTGCCCTCAAAGAGAAGGTACTCGTTATTGGCAAACAACATAACTTTCCCCATATATCCAAAAGCGGGATGCAATGTAAACGACTGATTCATTGATACTTCACCTGTGGCATAAGTCGATGTATTCTCTTTATTAACACTAATTACATCAAATCTAATTTTTTGCCTCTTATTATCCACGTCAACATAGTCGTAACTTCCAGATCCGGAATAAAATTTCCTTCCGGTGATATTAATTATAGCATCATAAAACTCGTGATATTTTGACTCTCTACTTGCCACAATACGAACTTGTGAAATGGTTCGGTGTCGAGCCTGAGGTTCAATTGTTATCTCCTTATCCCCCGGATATATGGTAGCGTCAGCGACATTTACAAATTCTACTTCATGCGAAGATATTATATTGTTTTTTAAATTTATATCCGTATTGGAGGATATGAAATTCAAACTATCTTGAGCAGTGTGTGTCGAAATAAACAAACCACCAGCCGGATTTTCCGTAGTTGCTTGCGATTCCACTTTATGCATTTGGTTGTAAAATGAGTGAACGGCTTCCGTAGATATGTTAAGCGTTTCATCATCAATATTCCACCCTACAACATCAGCATACGCCATATATTGATTCACTGGGAAGTATAAAACATTATCGGGCGTTGCCGATTTGAACCGGCCTTTGCGAGTTGTAAAATCTATTTCACCATTTACATTGTCGGTTTTAATGGCTATACCACTATTGTCAATGGAAGCGAGTGACCAACTGGATTTTTGTGCCGCCAAAGAGTGGTCCGTATAGGTAAAGTTCTGACTTTTCACCGTACTTCGTTCCATCGCCATGGATCCACTTCCAACAATGTCTTTAGGCTGTACTACAAACCTCCCACTCAACGAGGCTTGCGCATTAAACATGTCTATTGGTGCCGATGTTGTCAATCCAACCATCTGATCTTCATATGGATACCAATGAATCTTAATATTCTTCCCTTCCATTAAAGGCAACGGTGGTTTACTCGATGTGCGATTTAAAAATCGTTGCGACAAGGTGTTCATGCTATCCAGAAAATAGGTGAAATCGTTGCTCCAAGTGGTGGTTTTTAGGTAATTAAGATCTCCACGGACTTTTACTCCTTGGTTACTTACAGAAATTATTCCTTGCGATTTTCCATAATTGCCGTAGGTGGTCATTCCCTCCTCTTCGATTCGATACTCAAATCCGAGCGACAGATCCTTTTGAATTAGAAGCACCTCTTTAAATACAGGAAAAATATTTCCCGAATAAAACGTTCCATCCAATTTTAGTTTTTCAGCCATTGGTGCATTTAAACTGTCGATTTTATAGGGATCAATTTCAAAATAGACGCTATCGCGATCGTAAACACCACCATGAATGGAGGGATTATCATAATAAACAAATGAATTTTCGTATGACTCAAAGATTGGGAAACGTGCTATACCATAGGTTCCCGATTTGTTTTTTGGATTATCAATAAGAATGGTTCCCGTTATATTTTCAATGGCACTTTTCACTTTTTCAAAAACATGATTCCCCGCCATATCAAACTCTTTGAAAGACTCAACAACCATGGAATCAACATTTTCCATATCAATTTTAAAGCCTTCGTAATCAAACGAGAAATTATTCCCATAAAAATTATAAAGACCCGCTCTTAACTCCCCATTAAAATTTATTTGTCTGTTTTTTGATAATGTAACTTGATTATCCCAAGGAGTTGCAATCACTCTGTTTTCTTTTGAAAACATAAAATTAGGAACTCCCTTTATCTGTAAATCTAGGTTTTTAAGATCAAGAATTGCATTTTCTTTATCGCCTGATATTCGGGATGTAATTGCAATTACATCGTAATCTTTTTCACGAGTGGCTGCCATTAAATAATCGTACATCTTTTGTCGAACCTGCGCTGTTCTAGTGTCTCTATCGTAATACACATATCCCTCAAAAGAGAGTAAAATCAAAAACTGATGTATTTTCACATCGGAATATCCCATATGTCGTGCAAGCTCTTCCGCCGAAAACTGATCTAGATCTTGCTTAACAAGAAACTCCCGTACATCATACAATGGATGCTTCATTGAAATTCCCTGGAGTTTATAAAACCGATCGGAAGCAAAATAGTTGTACGATTCAAAGGAGGCTTCACTGATTTCAGATCCCGTTAATCGGGTAAAACACATGCGCGATTCGGTCATATTCCAGCGAAGTACCTCCGCATTCATTTCCACCATATGATAGGAGTTGAAATATGGACTTCGCGACATATTGCTTGGATCATTGTTTCGTATTAAATTAATCTCACGCGAGGCAACAAAATATTGCATATTAAGTCCAGCATGATAAATAGAGTCTTGATCTAGGTAGATGGAAATTTCGGCATCGTTTGAAAATGCTTTATCTTGAGTAAAGGTATATGATTCGCTTTTTGAGCGCATAAAAACAATGTTTTTTATTATCGTATCGCCATTTTCTACCACTTGTTGCTCTCTCCAAAAGTCGAGAATGGCTGGTTCTTTGGATGTTCCGGAACCAATAAATTGACTCCCATGCTGAACATACCCTCCAATATAATCAACCTGATTGTACAATCCATCGATTTTAAACCGATTTTGAAATGATTCAAACTTAGGAAATCGGGAGGTTGAAGGGCTTGCTATTTCAGCGGCCTGATAACGAAGAGCCCCATGCAAAGGTTCATCAAAATAGTTGTAGTTGTAAAACGTAGCTGTGTCAACTTCAAGCAGCGATCGGGTTAATTCAAAAACAAATTTATCGAACGTTGCATAGACTGAATCAGCTGAAAAACCCGATCGTTCCCAAGTAACTTTCCCTCCTACGCCTGAAAATTCAAATTTAGACATGTCGTAAAAACCTGAAGTCTCAAATATTTGAATACTATCCTTTTGAGCGTAACAGGTTAACGTTGATAATGGTATAATCACGGTAAGTTTATCTTCTGCATTTAACGTCAGCAGAAAATCGTTGGTAGAGGTCGTCCATTTTGTAAGGGGCGCATCAAACAATAATCGTTGTTCAATTAGTTTTTTAATGGAAAGGATGTAATTTGCAATTTTCGAGAGGGTTACATCACTTTGCCCACAATAAGTAAGAAGTAAATTATGAAAAACATCAAAATTTTTACGATGTTCAACGCGTTTTGAAAAGGAAATAAGGGTGTTTAAATAGAATTTATAAACCTCAAATGTGGCTTTTCGTGCATCGAGTAAAAGATGGGATATTTCGCAAATTTGACGCTGTTGATTATAGTTATAATATCCACTATTCCAAGTATTTGACACTTCTATAAAATAGGCAACTCCATCCTTTTTTTTCTCCGCATTTTTAGTAATCAAGTCGTTTACTTTCACAAGAAATAGACTATCGCATACGATTCCATCCTCGTCTTGTGCAAACAAATTTAATGTTGAGAATAAGGATAAGAATCCTGCTATAAAAACTCGATATTTCCAATTATTCATACCCCTTTATTGTTTCTGTAGAACTAGACATGCCCATTGATCATCGGTCAATGTATCAATGAGTTGCAATTTGTGTTTCTTGGTTTCGTCGGTTATTATCGACACATCGGAGATGAAAAATCCACTTAGAAACAAGAATCCATTGCTTTCCAAATGAGCAGCATAAACTTCCATGTCCTTCAGTAAAATATTCCGATTTATGTTTGCTAAAATCAACTCAAATTGTTCTGATATTTTGGAACTATCGCCAAGGATACATTCAATATCGGAGGTTTCGTTGAGTACAATATTCTCCTTTGTGTTTTCAATGGACCACTCATCAATATCGATTGCCACGGTTTTTGCCGAACCCATTTTCTTAGCAACAATGGCCAAAATTCCGGTTCCACAGCCCATATCCAACACATTTCGGTTTGTAAAGGTATATTTCCGCATAGCCTTTAACATCAGTTTTGTTGTTTGATGGTGTCCGGTTCCAAACGACATTTTTGGTTCAATGAGCAGTTGATAAGTAAAGCCCGGTTTTGGTTGATGAAAAGGGGCGCGAATGTAACAGAAATCGTCCACCTCAATGGGTTCGTAACTCGATTCCCATTCTTGATTCCAATTTATACGTTCAATGAGTGTGGTCTGCAAATATAAATCGGATATTCCAAGTTGGCTAATGCACTCTTCCAGAGCGTTTTGATTGTAATCGACCTCTTGAATATAGGCTTTTAAAACATCCGAATTCGTATCAAAACTTTCGTACCCTATTTCAGCTAGTTCGGCAACAATGATATCCGAATCGATGCGTTTTTCATCGATTCGGATCGTCGTTTCAAAATAATTCATACGTTATTTATTTGCTTTTACAATTTCCATAAAATCGTTGGCATTTAACGCAGCACCGCCTATTAAGCCACCATCGACATCGGGTTGGCTAAATATTTCATCGGCATTTGAAGGTTTACAACTTCCACCATACAAAATGGGCGTTTTCTGAGCTATTTCTTTACCATATTTTTTCGTAATTAACCCACGAATAAAAGCATGCACCTCCTGTGCTTGTTCTTT
>Ga0265295_1009576_pt1 | contig 10315 bp, 16 predicted proteins | sample Munlansysbiofilm_FD_192503 | JGI IMG/M metagenome (GOLD analysis project Ga0265295, IMG submission 192503) | Leachate microbial communities from a municipal landfill in Southern Ontario, Canada - Methane capture system biofilm | ecosystem: Engineered > Solid waste > Landfill > Unclassified ... | reverse complement strand
CCCTCGCAGGACGAGCGCGCCGGTGCGGAGCAGTGGCCACCATTCGCGCGATTCAGTAGCGAGCGTGCAGCGCGGCATGTCGCCCCGGTCGGGGTGACGCTCGTCGATGCAGATGCCGGCAAGGCACAGTTGCTCATCGCCGACGCACGCCGCGTCAGGGCGCTCACGGTACTTCGAGCAGTCCCATGAGCACATCACTTCTTCCTCCTCTTCACTTCTGCGATCGCGTTGCTCACTTGGGCCACGAGTATTCCGGCCTCTGTCACCCCACCAGCAGCGCGCGGCATCTTGAGCTGATTGAACCGGACGATGTCCCTCCTGCTTACGAGCAGCAGGTTCTCGGGCGCGTCGTTGTGGGGGTCGCCGTCTTTGATCATCACGCAGTGCCCGGCGGGGACGGGTCCGTTGGCGGCTTCCCACGCGAACACGTGCTTGGCGATCCAGTTGCGGTTCTTCTGGCCGTCGGCGACCTTCACCCACACATAGCCGTCCTGTCGGAGCTTCTCCGTGCCGATGGGCACGCGGTTCGCGGCGACGTTGCCCTTGGGGAACCAGCCCTTCTCACACCCGGGCGGGCAGTAGCCTTTGCGACCCTTGTTCGGTGGAATGCAGCCCTTCGCGAAGTAGCCGGTGCGCCCGGTGTTCAGTCCGAATCTGGTGATCGCGCCTTTGATCTGTGTGTCCGCCAGCTCGGAGCCGAACCGCTCACGCATCATCTGGCATATCTCAGCGTGGCTCCTGCCGGTGACGATCTCGGCCAAGTACGCCTTCTCTTCAGCGGTCCATATGTGGAACCGCGCGTTCTTGCTTCCTGGGGCCCGCCCGACCCGCGCCATCGTCTAGCCCTCCAACATCGGCGGCAGCGATTTGTTCGCGGTCATGCGGTCGTCCTGGAACGCCGCTGCCTTGAGCACGAGCGAGCCGTTGGCGATTACCTGTGTGGCGACCGCCGAGACTGCGCGAGCGCGTTCTATCTCGTGCGTGAGGCCCTCGCCTGTCAGTGCCTCGTCTCCGAGTCGCTCGAGCTGGGCGAACAGGTGGTTATTCAAGTCTGAAAGCTTGTTCATGGTCATTACTGCACCTCCGGTCTGTATGTCTGGGGATCCACGCCGCGCGGCGTCTTCCATCCGCTCGCAGAGATCCGAGCGATCATCTTGCTGGCGTCCTCGAAGCTCCACGTACCGACGTGGTTGAAGCCCTTCTGCTCGAGGAAGCGGATCTGCTTTGGGGTGGTGAGTCCTTCACGGCGGCGCTTATCGAGCCTGTCGAGCAGCAGCGACGCCTTGCCCGCGCACTCGATCGCGTCCGGCAGGATGCCGAGCTTCTCGAGCGTGGCCGTCTGCTTCTCGGACGGCGGCGCCATCTCCCACCCGAACGCGGGGACATAGTTGGCGAGGTCCTCGGCCTGGATGGACATCTCGAAGTGGAGCGGGTCGACGAGCTTGCGCTTGCGGTGCTTCATCTCGGCGAGCGTCTTAGCAAGCGCTTCTTCGCGCTCGGAGACGACATCGCTCTCGGCCTGGACTTCCACGACCTCGATGTCGACCGGGCAGCCGGCCTCTTCGATCGCCTCGGTCATCTTGCGTGCGACGTCGGCGTTCTCGGCGATGAGGTGCGCCGGGTGGCACAGCTCGTGGCGCTCCGTATGCCACAGGAAGTCGAGTAGCAACAGCGAATCCTTGCCCGCAAGCGGACGTGTGCCTCTGCCGACCATCTGGGCATAGAGACTGCGGATCTTCGTCGGCCTGAGCACCACGATGCAATCGACCGCCGGACAGTCCCATCCTTCGGTAAGTAGCATCGAGTTGCAGAGCACGTCGTAGCGTCCGGACTCGAAGTCAGCCAGCACCTCGGCGCGGTCGGCGCTCTCGCCGTTGACCTCGGCGGCGCGGAACCCGCGATCGGCGAGTATCTGCGTGAACTTTTGCGAGGTCTTGATGAGCGGCAAGAACACGACGCTGCGCCGCTCCTTGCACCCGGCGGCGAGCATCTCGTCAGCTATCTGGTGCAGGTACGGGTCGAGCGCGGTACCCACATCAGCGGCTCGGAAGTCGCCGTTTTGGATGGCAACTCCCGAAAGGTCGAGCTTGAGCGGGATGGTCTGCGCCTCTATGCGGCACAGGTATTCGTCCTTGATGGCTCGAGGAAGCGTGTACTCGTAGGCGAGCGAATCGAAGTAGCTGCCGAGGTTGCGCATGTCGCCACGATCAGGCGTGGCCGTCACGCCGAGCACCCAGGCGTCGGAGAAGTAGTCCAGCACGCGCTGATAGCTGTCAGCGAGTACGTGGTGCGCCTCGTCGACCACGATGGCATCGAAGTACGACGGGTCGAACTGCTCCAGGCGCGACGGACGCATGAGCGTCTGCACACTGCCCACGACGACACGGTACCAGCTGTCCAGACAGCTCTCTTCCGCTTTCTCGGTGGCGCACCCGAGGCCGGTGGTCAGCGCCAGCTTGTCGGCGGCCTGTGTCAGGAGCTCGCCGCGGTGGGCGAGCACAAGGGCCCGCCCACCTTCGGCGACGACACTCTCGATGACGCTCGAGAACACGACCGTCTTGCCGGTGCCGGTCGGCAGCACCAGGAGCGTGCGGCGGTTGCCCTGCTCCCACTGCGACAGGATGGCGTCCTTCGCCTCGGCTTGATACGGCCTGAGCTCCATCATGGCCTAGAAGCTCCCCGGCACGAACGTCGCGACCCCACCCTGAGCCGCTTCCTCCGGCTTGACCCAAGGAGTTGTGGGGTGGCCGATGGGAGTCCCGGGCGCCATCCACTCGGCTACACGGTTGCCGTAGCCCTTGCCGCTGCCGTCCTTCTTGTCCCACGAGTAGATCTCGATACGGGCGATGCCGGTGGCGTTGGGGACCTTGCCCCAGTCCATCTTCATGCGCTCACCGCTCTTGCGCGCGCCGATCGACGTGAAGAACTGCGTCAGCACGAACTCGAGCAGGTCCACGAGCTTCAGCTTCTCTTCGATGGTGGTCGTGCCGACCGCGCCGCCATCGAGCGTCACATCGATGACCGCCTGGGGGCACGCCGGGAGCTTGGCGCTGCCCTCGTACCGCTCACGCCGGACCTGCGGGCCGATCTTGAATGGGTAGATGCCTGCCGGGAGGACGGTGAATGAGCCGCCCTCTCGTTCGATCTCGCTGTCCCAGTCCAGTGCGGTAGCCTTGTTCTCTGCCACTTGTGGTGCTCCTTTCGGGTGTGAGGCCCCTAGAACGGGACCTTCTTGATGTCGGCGATGATTCCGAGCACGGACGGCCAGGCCGCCACGAGCGCCCCCTCGACGAATCCGGCGTCGTACTTCTCGACCGGCGTCCCCTTCGGGTAGTAGCCCTTGAACGCGACGGCCTCCTGGACGTCGGAGATGGTGACCCCCGAATCCCGGATGAGGTCGTAGAGCTTTGCCAGGTGCGACGGCACGTCGCTCAGGCGCTCATGCGCCGCGTCGCCCAAGAGCTCTGCGGCGATGGACTCGACGCTGGGCGCGTCGTCACTCGTGGCAGGAGCCGCCACAGGAGCCGCCACGGGCACCTCTTCGTGCGCGCTGACAGGCGTTCCCGCCTGGTTCTTGAGCACCGGCTCGAACGCGATTGCCTCGGCGATCTCCTTCGGCAGTTCTGCAATATCTTCGATGTCGATCTCTGAGGGCAGGCCCCACCGGTTCTTAGCATCGTAGGCAGGATGGTGCGCTGTGTAGAGGACGTGCTTGCCGCCTTGGCCCTTGCTTGTCTTGGTGCCGTTCTTGACTGCGAACGTCTTGTAAGTGGAGAACAGCACCGCGTCCGCCCACTCCTTGGTAATGCTCGCAGTACCGTTGCCCGCTTTCGTGTTGGTAAGCTTGAGCCCCCACCGGTCGTAGGCCGCCATCTCGTCAGGCTGCTCGAACTTGCGTACGTTGGCGTGCGCGGTGAGGACTACGTGCACATCGCGCTCAGCTACGTCCGTAAGCAGGTTGAGTAGTCGGCCGAACTCCTCAGCAAGGACCTCGAATCCCTTGCTATAGCCACCGAGCACCTTCGCGATGCTGTCCGTCTGGTGGGCCGCGCACACGTGAGACACACAGAGACGCTCTGCCCAGTCGGCCGTGTCGATCACGAGTGTCTTGCAGATATTCGGATTCGACCAGACGTATGCGACCGTCTCTAGCAGCATCATCCAGCTTGAGGGCTTGGGCAGGCGGCTTACGTCCATGTCCTTCGTTGAGTCCTCAATGTCGATGAACACTGGCGACGGGAACATCGATGCGAGGGTCGACTTGCCGACGCCCTCCGGGCCGTAGATCAGAAGCTTCTTCGCGCTGGGTATCTTGCCAGTGGTGATGTTCATCGGTTCGCCCTCCTCGACGCACGCGCCAGCTTGCGGCGGGTCTTCTTCGCTTCGTAGTCGGGGTCGATGAACGCCTGGTGGCGGCCCTGCAGCTTGCGTCCCTTCGCGATCGCCTTCTGGCGCGCTCCGCGGGACGCATCCGGCTTTGTGAAGTGGCTCATCAGAACTCACCACGCTTGAACGCTGGGGCGGCCTCAGGCTCGATCGCGTAGCCGTCCTCGATGACGACAGAGCACTCGTCACCGGTGGACACTCGTGTCGCGATGACCTGCAGACCTTCAGCTTCGAGCCACGTACCGAACTCGCTGAGCGTGTCCAGGTCCATCTGCTCGAGCTTGTCCATGAGCACGAAACCGCACTCGGGATTGAGCTTGCGCACGATTGCCGCCGACACCTTCAGCTGTTCAGAGCCCGACAGCACGTCCCATTTGTGACCGCTGTAGGTGAGCTCGCCGTCTTCGACCGACAGCCCCGGCAGCGGAAGGTCCGCGCCATCCAGCAGCGCCATCTTCTCGGCGCGCACGCTCTCGATCTCATCGGTCAGCGCCTCGTACTTGGCTTTGTACTCGTTCGCCTCGTCCTCGAGCAGGCTCTTGGCCTGGTTCGCGCGGACCTTCGCATTGATCTCATCGACGGCCGCGATGCTTGCTTCGAGCTCGGCGGTGGATTCGTCGACAAGCTGCTCCGCCGTCTTCTCGGCGGTCTTGAGTTGACCTGTGAGCGCCTCGAGGTCGGCCTTCTTCTGCTCGAGCTTCTGGTGCAACTCGAATATCTCCTGCTCGAGACGACCATGCGCGCCCTGCAGATCCTCAACGCGCGCCCTCAGCCGCTGGTTCTCGCCGTTCTTCGCGAGGATGTCCTGCTGCTGCTTGATGAGCTCAGACGCGCTCACCGGTTCGGCCGGGGCATCCGGGTATGACAGCGCCTCTTCGACCGCGCCGCGCTTCTGCTCGGCGATCTGGCCGATGGTGCGCCGCTGGTTGTAAAGCCGCTGCTCAGCGTCCTCGAGCTCGTATAGCTTCTCTCCGACGCCGATGATCTGCAGCAACGTCTTGGCTTTGTCTTTGGCCGTCTGCTGCATGAACCGCGGCAGGTCGAGCGCGAACGCTTCCACGAACTCGTTCAGGAGCTGTTGACCGGCCTTGTTGCCGTTCGGGTCGATGACCTTGAGTGCGGAGTTGTCTCCACGGCGCTCGACCACCAGGCCGTTGCTCAGTGTGATGTGGAGCTTCGGCGGTGTGGCCGAGCCCTCGCGCTTCGGAGACGACGGCTTGAACCTGTCGCCACCGAGCGCCCATGCGATCGCGTCGAGCACGCTCGTCTTGCCCTGGTTGTTCCGGCCACCGATGATGGTCAGTCCGTCCTTGGCTGGCTCGAGCGCGACTGCCTTGACGCGCTTGACGTTCTCTATCTCGAGACTGTTGATCTTGATGGTCACGCTGGTCGTGCCTCCCTTCGTGCTTCTCTCTCCCTGGTTTGCCGTACGGTCGGGTCAGGCATCACCGCCCTTCCCGCGAGGCGCTGGCACGCCCAACTCTTCACGCAAGCGGCTCAGCCGCTTCTTCGAGGTGTTGTAGGTCCGCTCGGCCTCGACCGACAGGCGGCGGTACTCGGCGTTGTGGTTCGTGGTCAGCGCATCGAGATGACACAAGTCGCAGACGCCTGAGAGCGTGTTCACGAACCTCTTGCCGCAACTCGGGCAGAGCATCGTCGGGTTCAGGCTCGTGATCGCCTTGAGCTGTCTCTCGGACATATTTCGGACATTGATTTCGAACGACTTCGCGAGGCTGACACCCATCCGAGATGCCTTGCGGCGAACGCACTCGATGTCGCGGTCCAGGATCAGCGCCACGTACTCGGCACCGAGCGGTGCCAGCTCCTCGATCGCGCGCTCCTCGCCGTAGGTGTACGACCCGCGCCTCATTTCGACCGCTTTGCACGGCGCTGCTTGTAGGAGGACTGGAAGACGCCGTTCTCGTCAGCGACAGGGGCCCGCATGCCGTCGTAGTCGAGTACGCCCTGCCTGCCCGGTTGCCGCTTGAGCATCTCGGCGGCCTCGGCTGTGCTTGGCGTGGTCACGTGTCGCCCGGCGTGCTTGCGGAGGTAGCCGGAGCACTCTATGCGTTCGTCGACAGCAGCGAACAGCTCGTCGGGTGAGAATGCGGCGGCCATCTAGACCACGCGCCATTCGACGGTGCCGACGCCTGAGAAGCCAAGCGCCTGCGCGGTACCGGGACCGAGGTCGAACGTGCGGCCGGCAACGAACGGCCCGCGATCGTTCACCACTGCCGTGACGGTCCGGCCGTTGTAGCAGAACTCGATCCGCGTGCCGAACGCGAGCGTCTTGTGAGCGACGTTCATCATGCCGGTCGTCAGGACCGCTCCGGATGCCGTCTTGCGCCCGTAGAAGCCTGGGCCGTACCATGACGCCTTAGCCGTCTGCCACCCTGCCGTGCTCGAGGTGGTGGAGCTCGCCTGCTTGACGCTGCTCGAGGCGGGCACGGTGCGCTTCTGCTGCTGGATGCGTGCGATGTCACGCTTGAGTGCCTCGTTGTCAGCCTGCACCGATGCTGCTGTCGAGCTCGCATCGAGCGCGCGCGCCTCCCACAACTCAGCGGCGCGGGTCGTGGACGTGAGGTCACTCTCGAGGTCGTCCATGCGCGATTCGAGCGCGGTCATGCTGGCCTCGATGCTGTCGCGCTCGGTCTTGAACGCGCTTGCGAGGTTCTGCGCCTCGGTAGCTTCCTTGACGGGGGCGTCAGCGATCGCGGTAGCCTTGCCGATGACGGTGGCGCGACCGATGAAGAACATGCTCACCACGAGCGCGATGACGGCGGCGGTGATGATGTAGCCGGTCAGGTATCGCGAACGCTCGGATGCGGTCGCTTCATGCAGGGGGCGATTCTGAGGCTTCGGCCTCTGCTCGGCACGGCGCTTCTCAGCGGCCGGCCACTCCATCTTCAGCATCAGTTGCTCCTCTCAAAGGTTTCCAGGTGGCCACACTTGACGAGCACGAGCGGACGGCTTCGGAGCTCCTGGACGGCGGCGATCAACCAGCCGGTCATGCCAGCGCCGATGAAGAATCCGGACAGCGCGCTCACAGGCCGGCCCTCCGGGCGACGAACATCCCGCCGACGAATGCTTCTGCCTGTGCGAGCGTCAGGTGACTGGCCACGAACGGCGTTCCGGCGCCGTAGGCGGCATACGAGCTCGTGGCCTCTCTGCGCGCCACGTAGTAGCCCTCAGTGGGGGCGTGGAACACGGCTGAACGCTCCAGTCCTGCGGCCTTCAGCCGCCGCGTCAGACGTGCGCAGTGCTCGTCAGTACTCATGTGACGTCTCCTCCTCGGTGACGACCTCGTAGGGGATGTGCAGCTGCTCCGCTAGCGCGATGAGGTTGACCTTGCGGGAGCCGTGCTTGCCCACCAGCGGCCACCCATCGCGTTCTGCGACGCGCCCTGCCGTAGTGGGGGAGCGGTAGCCCAGCACAGCCGCCACGCCTGCGATAGGCGCGAACGGGGGGAACTCGTGCCCCAGGAATAAAATCCTGGTTGTCATGAAAGACAACCCTCAGTTGAGTTCGAAGTCAAAAAAACACCCCGAGCCTCCTCACCAAGGATCGAGATGATGCTGTTCGCCATCCTGATGCTGGCCCTCGCTGGATCAGCCTCGATTCTCATGTACGTGTCTCGCGAGATTCCAAGCTGCCCCGCCAGGGCTTCTTGTGTGAGCCCCCGGTTCACGCGTGCTGCCTTCAGTGATATCGACGCCATTGAAATCAACTCCCCGTTGTGCGGACTGACAACCATGAGTGGAGTCTACAATTCGTGGATGAATAATGCAACCCCGAGTTGAGAAATCTCCACAATGGGCAGATACTGTCTGCGTGAACCCGACCTTACTTAGAGGGTGTGACATGGACCGAATCGATATCTCGAAGAGGCTGGAGCACTTCAGGCAGCGTGCGGATATGACTCAGCGTGAGCTTGCCGAGAAGGTCGGGGTGTCTCCGCAGGCAGTCTCGAAGTGGGAGTCCGACGATGAGTGGGATCCAACGATCTACCGGCTTCGGGATGTCGCGGACGCGATCGGTATCGCGATGGAGGATCTTACGGGGTGGTATCCGAAGGAGAGCTTCCCGATGGTCGGACGCGTAGCCGCTGGCCAGCCGTCGGAGGCTATCGCGCTGAACGCCGAGGACCGCATGTATGCGCCACGAGACATCGCCGCTGATGTGCATCGAAGCGCGTTCTTTCTCAGAGTGAGCGGCGATTCGATGAATCGTATCTTCCCCGAGGGCATGGCGTTACTGGTCGACCCAGAGGCGCAGTGGTCTGACCGCGACATCGTCGTTGTTACCGTCAATGGGGATGACGCAACCGTGAAGCGCATCTTCACGGCTGGAGACACTGTCGTCCTGCACCCCGAGAGCACGAATCCAGAACATCAGGATATGGCGTTCAGTTCGGGTGATGACTTCCGCGTGATCGGGAAGGTCGTCTGGGCGGCGTATCCATGCGCCGCTCACTACTAGGGGGTGGCGTCATGGGCAAGCGCGTATCGCAGGGCGTCGAGAAGCTCGATCGACAGAAGTACCGTCTGTGGTGGACGGACCCACGGACCCACAAGGAATGCAGCACCATCTTCTACGGCACCGGAGCCGCGGCTATCGCTGCCCGGGCTGACATCGTGGCCAGCATCGATCGCAAGACGTACGTAACGCCGTCGAAGAAGACGCTTGGCCAATACGTGGTGAGCTACCTGCGGGCGATGAAACTCAAGGATGACGTGGCGCCCGCCACTCATGCCCGGTACTCGTCGCTGCTCCTCGGCACGCTCGATGAGCACCTCGGACAGATCCCGCTGCAGGATCTCGAAAGCTCGGACATCGACGCCTACTACCTCTGGGCACTCGAGAACGAGAAGACGCGGAAGAAGGGCACGGACGGCAATCTCAAGCCGATCAGCCCCGCGACGGTCGCCAAGCGCCACCAGGCGCTCAAGATGGTGCTGAAGGACGCGGTCCGCAAGCGTGAGATCAGGCACAACCCGGCCGACGATGCGTCGCCACCGAAACAGAAGCGCCCGGAGGGCATCGCGTTCACCGCCAAGGAAGCGAACACGGTCCTCAAAGCCTGCTACAAGAAGATGGACGCAACCGAGGCTCTGGCGACGCGAGTGGCGTTCTACACCGGGATGCGCATCGGAGAAGTGCTCGGCCTGCGGATCCACGACCTGGAAGGCGACAAGCTGTCTGTCGTGGGCAAGATACTCGAGATGAGCGGAGTGCTCGAGTGGAGCCCGTACCCGAAGAGCGCGCACTCGCGGCGCACTATCACGATCGACCCGATGACGGCATCGCTTCTCAAGGCGCACATCGCCGAGCAGAAGAAGCGCCGGCTGGCCATCGGTAAAGCGTGGGGACACAAGGAGCTCGTCTTCACCACGCCGTTCGGCGGCATCGTGCGCCCGAACACACTCTCCGGTCATTTCACCGACATCGTCCGGCCGCTCGAAGAATCGCATCGCATCTCGACCAACGGCGCGACGTTCCACTCCACGCGCCACACGCACGCTACGACGCTGCTCCGGGCTGGTGTGCCCATCTCTGTCGTATCGAAGCGTCTGGGGCACTCGAGCGAGCTCATCACGCTTCTGTACTACTCGCACGTGCTCCCAGGCGACGACGCCGCGGCCGCCGAAGTGATCGCCGCGAGCGGCATCTGAGATGTCGGGGTTCCGTGGAACGCAGCACGGCTGTGACAGTACCCAGCATGGTGTGAAGTGGAGGACAATGGAGAAAACGAGCGGCGTGACCTGCGAGAACGGTATTTCTTGTGTGACAGAATGAAACACTGTGGTACAGTGTGGAGCCGCGCACGAGGACTTTTAATCCCAAGGTCGCAGGTTCGAAACCTGCACGGCCCACCAGTCATACAACGCGCATGCGTTGCATATATGCCCCCATCGTCTAGCGGCCAAGG
>Ga0265295_1009574_pt1 | contig 10317 bp, 7 predicted proteins | sample Munlansysbiofilm_FD_192503 | JGI IMG/M metagenome (GOLD analysis project Ga0265295, IMG submission 192503) | Leachate microbial communities from a municipal landfill in Southern Ontario, Canada - Methane capture system biofilm | ecosystem: Engineered > Solid waste > Landfill > Unclassified ... | reverse complement strand
AGCCTTCCCGGCATAAATAAGTTTAAAGCCCGGAGACGAAACGCGGCTTAAAATAAGTGTATCGCCTTCAATCATACCGATCGCCATCACATTCACGAGTGGATTGCGATCAAACCGTTCATCGATCTGAACCGAAAGCGCACCAGAAGCCACACCAAACGCTTCATTATAAGCTTGAAAGCCGCGAACGATGGAAAGACCCAATCCTTGAGAATCTTCATCTTCACTGGCATCCGATTTAAAATGTGCACCATGAGCCGTCGCAAGCGTGAGCGCACCAGCGACGACGATGGGACGCGCACCCATGGAAAATACATCGCGCAAAATACCGCCCACACCTGTGGCCGCGCCTTCATACGGATCGATATACGAAGGATGATTGTGACTTTCTAACTTAAAAACAACGATGGCACCCGATGAAAGACGCACCGCACCAGCGCCTTCACCGACACCGGCGACGACCCGCGTGCTTACATTGGGAAGCTCTTTTAAAAGAGGTTTGGTATGACGATAACTACAATGTTCCGACCACATTGCCTCAAACAACTCGACTTCGAGTGCATTGGGCTTTCTTTGAAGCACATGTTCAATCAATGTCAGATCATCGTTGGGTAATTGACCCGCCATCTGGTTCGGCCACCTTTCACCTTTTTGAGTCTTCGCCACCGCCCATACGCCAAAACATCATTGCTAGCACCTAAGCATTAAAGAACACCGAGTCGTCTCGCAACTTCTTGATAAGCGTCTAAGACACCTTCCATGTCCTTACGAAAACGGTCTTTATCATAAACCTTACGCGTTGAGGCATCCCACAGCCGACATGTATCAGGAGAAATTTCATCAGCAAGGATGATGTCCCCAGACGGAAGACGACCGAACTCTAATTTGAAGTCGACGAGCACAATACCAACATCAGAAAATTTCTTTTGTAAAAGCGCATTGATGCGCATGGCCTGTTCTTCAATCAACCGAAGCGTCGGTATATCCACGAGAGAAATTAAAGCGATATGGGCCTCAGAAAGGAGCGGATCACCCAGATCATCCCGTTTATAGTACCATTCAATCAGCGGTTTCGGCAGCACACGGCCCTCTTCCCAGCCTATGCGCTTGACAAGTGATCCCGCGGCAATATTCCGTACCACGACCTCTAACGGAAGGATTTGAACAGCACGAACGATATGCACATTCGGTGATCGTGCTTTTAAAAAATGCGTGCGCACACCTTCGTTTTCTAAATATCGAAAGAGATGCGCTGTAATCTTAGCATTGATGGCACCTTTCCCCGCCGCTTGCCCACGTTTTTTTCCATTTCCTGCTGTTAAATCATCACGAAACTCTACCCAAAGCACGTCCGGGTCGTTGGTTCTATAAAGACTTTTGGCCTTCCCTGTATAAAGAAGTTCCAAGCGTTCGATGGTTGTAAGATCCAGTGATTGATCTTCGTGCCCTCTCATCCCGATCCCCCTTTTTGCATGTTACATCAACTTACTAGAGATTTACGCGTTTAAAAATGGTATCAATATGTCGCGTATAGACGTCTTCATTAAAGATCGTCTCCAACACGTCTTCTCCCAGAACCTCTCGTAGCGTGGCGTCTTGCCTTACAATCTCAGGGAAATATCTTTCTTCTTCCCAAGCGCGCAGGGCCAAGCTTTGTACCGTATCATACGCTTTTTCTCGACTCCAGCCCCGCTCGATCAATGCTTTTAAAAGCTGACTAGAAAAATAAAGATGGTAACCTCGTGCCATGTTGCGACGCATACGATCGGGAAATACAACAAGACGCGACAATACATCACTTAAACGCGCCAACATATAATCCACGAGAATGGTCGCATCCGGGAAAATAACCCTTTCTACTGATGAATGCGAAATATCCCGTTCATGCCATAGAGCAACACTTTCATACGCTGACACCATATACCCACGCAAAAGGCGGGCAAGGCCAGTGATGTTTTCAGCACTGATCGGATTTTTTTTATGCGGCATGGCTGAGGAACCTTTTTGCCCCGGGGCAAAACCTTCTTCGACTTCCCGAACTTCAGTGCGCTGTAAGTGGCGCAATTCGGTGGCAATCGTCTCCAGCGTCGCCCCCACAAGCGCCAAATAAGCCATATACTCAGCATGCAAATCTCGTGGTAGCGTCTGCGTCACGACTGGCGCGACAGCCAACCCTAGACGTGAGAGCACGTACGCCTCTACGTCTGGGGTAACTTGTGTATATGTCCCAACCGCTCCGGATAATTTCCCGACATAAAGTCGTGGTTCCAATGCTCTCAAGCGCGCCATATGACGACGAATCGCTTCCCGCCAATAAAGCGCTTTTAACCCGAACGTGGTCGGCTCAGCATGAACGCCATGCGTACGCCCGATCATCACTGTATCTTTATATCGCGATGCTAACGTGCTTAAGATGCGTTCCAGACGTACCAAGCCGTCCCAAATGAGACCGTTGGCCTCACGCACTTGTAACATAAGCGCCGTATCGACAACATCAGAAGAAGTTAGTCCGTAGTGTACCCAACGCTTTTCTTCTCCCAGTGTCTCAGAAATCTGCCGAGTAAAAGCGATCACATCATGTCGCGTCTCTGCCTCCAGCTCAGCCATCCGTTTTAAATCAAGACGTGCATATTTTTTGATCCGTTCATAGTCTTCCGCAGGTACAACACCGTGTTGAACCCACGCCTCAACTGTTAAAAGTTCGATTTTCAGCCATAAAGAAAATTTATGTTCCTCTGACCAAATCGCTTTCATCGCCTCGCGCGTATACCGTTCAATCATCGCTCCTTTGATTCGTCGAACGAATCAATGCTCCCTTCCATTAATATGTTCGGTTTCTATGAACTACTATTTTTATTTAAACATATTTAGCGGTTCGATTCAAGCTAAAAAACTTACTTTTAATAAAGAACGCATTTTAATGTTCGTTTTTTTGTCTTTTACTTTTTCGACCTTCTTTTTTCAAGATTTTCTTCTTGTTTTTCTTGTGATTTTTCATTATGCTTTCATTAGGGGAAAAAGTCCCATCAAACGTACAAAGCGTCTTGTCTTATAAACATATTTTTGACATAAAAAATACGTAACAGTATTTTCTGGAGGTTCCACAATGAAGCGCGCCAATCACTTCTTATCAATTATTATTCATCTTTTCGAATGGTTGCTCGCCATTATCATTATTTTAGCTGTCTTAGGGGAAGGAGCGATGATGGTCAGTTCACTGTATGATTACATTCGTACGTGGGAGCTTACAGAAAAATTTCATACTTTTTTATCGGATGCCCTACTCTATATTATTGGTTTAGAAATTGCACTTCTTCTCATCAAACGCGACCTTATTCTCATCATCGATATTATGATTTTTACCATTGCTCGCAAAGTGATCATTCAAAATGTAGCCATTTGGGAAATCCTCCTCGCCGTTCTTGCCATTGCTGTCTTATATATTCTCAAAATGTATGGTGCTAGACTGAGCCAAAAAGTGCGGCAAATGACTGCTGAAGAAAGCGAAAGCTCCAACTGAGCACAAACACATGCCTCAAAGCAATATGCGTTTAAAGATCTTATCATTTTATGCATTGCCCGCAACTTTTTGATGCATTCATCGTAACGTTATGATGGTTGCGATCGAGATTCGTCTAAGATCCTTCGTGGGGGGCACATACAATGTCTACTGATTTACCGCATCGCACGCGCGCATCTAAAAAAAAGGTGCAGAAAAAACGTTGGTCGTTCGGTTTACTGCTCTCCATGGTCATTTTTATGATGGGTTTTTTATGGTTTTTTATGTATGGACCTGGACTTGAATATCGACGCATGGCCGCGGAAATGATTCTCTCATCGCAACATCGGCAGTGGGCATGGATAACGTTTTTATCCTCTCATGAATTACAATCGATCGAAGACACGATTGCCCGTCCAACCTTTATCAATGTCACCCCGGAGGACCTGAACCATCACCCGAGTCCCGAAGCCATACCTACCTTTCATCCAGAAACGAGTCCTAACGATGCTCATAAACTTATTTTAACATTAGAGAGTATCTCTGCTTACTATGGGCCGGATCATTATTTTCGCGGAAAAATTTTAACTGTGCCAGATCCAAGTGTTGTCAAAATGGTCACATCTCAAAATCCCCAACGCGGCGAACAAATCCATGCTTTGGCGGAGCACGCTGGAGCCATTGCAGCAGTGAACGCCAACGGATTTCATGATCCGGAAGGACACGGAAACGGCGGTATCCCGCTCGGTATTATTATCGCGGACGGTAAAATTATGAACACGCCATTTGGTGGCGCGGACGTACCAGATTATATCGCCGGCCTCACCCGTGACGGAAAGCTGGTGACAGGCGTATATAGCGCCCATAAACTTTTAAGCATGGGGGTGATGCACGCCGGCGGATTTAAGCCTCAACTGATCGTCAACGGCCAAAAAATGATTACCAAGGGAGATGGTGGTTGGGGTATCGGTCCCCGTGCAGCCATCGCTCAACGCGAAGATGGTGCCATCCTCTTTATTGTGATCGAAGGCAGGCAAATCCAAAGTCTTGGCGCGACCTTAAAGGATGTGCAAGACTTACTCTATGACCGTGGCGCGGTTCAAGCCATGGCGCTCGATGGTGGCTCATCAGCCATCATGTATGTCGATGGGCAAAACGTTACAGTTCCTTCTTCTAAAGGTCATATCTCTCGATACCTCCCCAATGCTTGGGTGGTCGTTCCCGATGGTCGTAACTATGAGATTGTAACAGTTCCATAAAGCATCTGAGCACCATACAAAACAAACGTCACACATATTGGAGGAAACGACAAAAACTGATACAATAAGCCTTAACCATCTTCTTTAATGATTAGCGCGTGACTAAAGGCGGTTGATCCATGCAGGAACAAGGTCTTTACCACATTCAAACGGTCAGCGAACGAACCGGCATCTCCCTTTACAATTTGCGTGCTTGGGAAAAACGCTACGGCTTTCCTCTTCCCAAAAGAAGTCCTGGAGGCCATCGTCTCTACGACGAGAACGATATTCAAGCGCTTCTTTGGATCAAAACAAGAATGGAACAAGATCATTTAAAAATATCCGAAGCCATTCGCCTTTATCGCATGCATCAAGAAAAACTTTCTCAAACACCTGATGAAAAAGGCATCGAGCCTCAAACGATTGCAGCGTATGCGCTTTTAGAACATACGCCGCTCTCAGAAGAATCACGGGTGCTTTATGCCGCTTTAAAAACGTTTCACTTTCGAAGGTCACATCAATTACTGGATGAGGGACTAGAGCGATATGATTTAGAAACAATTGTTTTCCAATGGCTCGTACCGATTTTGAAACAAATGGAAAAAGACATAGAAGAAGGTAGCCTCACCCCCGCTGAAAAAAAAGTGATCATGGAAGTGTTGCTGGGTCGTTTGTACCGTCTGAATGCTCTCTACGACCGCGATCTTAATTTTCCTCCAGATGCCATCGCTTTTGCACCATCTGGCGAAAGTGAACACATCGGACTTTTCGCCATCACCATATTGCTACGCAAAAATGGTTTTAGCATTTTGTACTTGGGACCCGATACATCGGATGAAGCGATTTACTCTGCTCTTGAACGTCTGATGCCCAAAAGCGTTCTCGCAACCGCACATCACAAAAAAAGTATAGACAAAATCATTGCTTTATACGAAGGGCAACCGAAACTGCATCCGAAACCGCCTTGGTTTGTCGGTGGTAAGTATGCCCACGTTTTATATGAAAGGAACGATTTAAAATATATGTTCCCCTTTGAAAGAAATCGCATATCGTTTGAACGCTTGGTAAAACACATGGAACAGATCAGACATCAAGATTTGTAAGATGATGCTAAATATTATAAATATTGGTAAATATAGATAGGCGCCTTCATATAGACGCCTATCGTACACGCCGTTTGATCCGTTTTGCTTCATCCCGAAGAAGTGTGTACATATCCATCTGCGCATCCACTTCGGCCTCATGGCCTTCTCGCGTGATGCGTACGTACGATCCATCGGGCAACAATTCACGCGCATTGATATTATCATGTAAATATAAATCCAAAAAACGGATGAGACGTTTTTTGAGCATTCGATCGCGTATCGGAAAAATTGTTTCCACACGCCGTTCGATGTTACGCGTCATCCAGTCCGCGCTTCCAATGAAAACTTTTTCCCGACGATGGCTCTGAAAGACAAAAATACGACTGTGTTCCAGATAACGCCCAACGATACTCACCACGCGAATATTATCACTGACGCCGGGGACCTTAGGACGAAGACAGGAGATACCGCGGACAATAAGATCTACTTTAACACCGTGCTGTGAGGCTCGATATAGATCGAGTATGATCTCTTTGTCCGTCAAAGCATTAATCTTAGCAATAATACGACCAGGCCGATCTGGGCGAGAATGATGAATGACTTCTTCAATCAAGGCGTGGAACATCTCTCGCAAATGATGCGGACCGACCCGTACCTCGCTGAGATCGGGAAGGGTCGAATACCCTGACAGAGAGTTAAAGATCTCGGCAACATCTTCAGCGATTTTTTCATCGCTGGTTAAAAAGCTCAAATCGGTATAAAGTCGGGCCGTCTGTGGATTATAATTCCCTGTCCCAAGATGCACATATCGACGCAACCCATCAGCCTCCCGCCGTACGACGAGCACCATCTTTGCGTGTGTCTTCAGTCCAACCAAGCCATAAATGACATGGCACCCAGCTTCTTCCAGTTGCTTGGCCCACTCAATATTTTTTTCTTCATCAAAGCGTGCCCGAAGCTCAACCACCACCGTCACTTGCTTACCCGCTTCTGCCGCGCGCATGAGTGCATGCACGATCGGTGAGTCTTTTCCAACACGGTAAAGCGTTTGTTTGATCGCCAAAACATGTGGGTCATCCGCCGCATCTTCGATAAATCGAACGACCGGATCAAACGATTCATATGGATGATAAAACAATAAATCTTTCTTTTTCATCGCATCAAATATATCATCTTCCCCAATTAAATCGATCGGGCGCATGGGCGGAATCGGCGTATACAGCAGGTGTTCATAATCATGCTCGTTGATAAAGCGCATGAGAAAGGTGAGATCGATCGGACCATCCATCTCAAAAAATGCCTCATCACCGACTTCTTCCCATTCTTGCAAGACAGAACGCAAAAACGGATGCATGCCGGGTTCTATTTCGATGCGAACCGCATCACTCATGCGACGCTTTTTAAGCTCGCGTTCGATTTCTTCTAACAGATCTTCTGCTTCAAATTCATTGAGTAAAAGATCGGAATTACGTGTGATCCGAAACGCAGCGACAGCGACAATTTTTTGCCCTCGAAATAAATGGTGGATAAACATGCGTATCACATCTTCTAGCAAAATATACGTATGAATCGGCTGCGTCACTTCTTCTGCCAACGCTTCCGTACCTTGAGATATGTCTCGTCGCTCTTCTATTTCTGTATGCATGCTATCCACACGATCCACGCTTTGAAGGTCGTCCGCTTGTGTTTCATCAAAGGCACCATCATGCGCTCGGTCGCTTGAATGCGCTCGGTCGCTTAAAGTGCCCGTCTTTCTAGAACTAGCCTTCAGACCGACATCGATGCGCACAGCACGAGGCAAAAGATGAGGAACCTGTACAAAAGCAAAAAGCGGTTCACCGGGAGCATGGGCACTATGCAATGACATTTCTGGTTCGATCAAAAGAGCCAAATTCAGGCTACGATTGGCAAGCACCGGAAAAGGTCGGCTGGCGTCGACAGCCATCGGCGTTAAAACAGGATAGACTGTGTCCCAAAACCACTCTTCCAATGCTTCACGTTCTTCGCGCGTGAGGTCCTTAGGACGTCGAAAGACGATACCTTCTTGTTCTAAAAGCGGCGTCAGGACGTCATTATAGACTGCCATTTGCTTTTGTACAAATCGTCTTGCTTCCTGCATCACCGCCGTATACTGTTCCGTCGCCGTCATTTGCGTCTTATTGTCAATTATGGGATGAGGCGCATGCATCTGTTGTTTAAGTCCGGCAACGCGTACCATGAAAAATTCATCCAAGTTCGATGCGGTAATAGCAAGAAATTTCAAGCGTTCAAAAAGAGGATGTTCTTTTTCACAGGCTTCTTCTAAAACGCGTTCATTAAACTTGAGCCAGCTCAGTTCACGATTAATAAAATATTCTGGCCGGTCAAAACGTTTTCGCTCACCTTTTTTCATACGTTCCCCAAGACTCATGAGTTTGGTGGATCCTCCTTTGTTCGTTGCTCATCCTCACTCACTACGTGTGTATCGATGGTCTGAATCAGCCAATTAAGACGTATTTTTAGCCGTTTACCCAACCGACGCACCACATCTTCTAAATCATCGCGTATGATCAAAGGCGATCGCGTCACTTCAATCACAAGGGTATACGATGGTGGCACCATACCAGAGGCGGTGTACGATGTTATCGTTTGAGGAGACTCTAAACCATGGATCGGTAGGCTGGAGGCATCTTCTTCGAATCCGCCAATCGCATCGTCTCCATCGGCTGGATCCTGTATATCCGAATCCTTCTCCGAACGTTCTGGATATGCCCTCTCACCCGGCTTCCCATCATCTCGAATCAGTTGCAACGATCGAACATCCCCGGTTTGCCCGCGGTCAAGAACCCGGACCAGCCGTAAGAGAAGACCTGCAGTCTTTATCCAGCTTTCATCTTCCTCCTCTAAAAGCCATTGATATGGATAAAGGAGCAAGGCGAGTTGCCGTGGATTTTTATACCCTGCGATCGCCGCAACGAGCAGACGTTCACGATGGGTTAAAGCAAAAAGCGGTGCATGAAGCAAAACATAAAACGTATGGTCCGATGCGTTATGATGACTGATGATATGGCCTGCATCATGTAAGAGCGCAGCGGCGCGAAGCAATCTTTTATCGGATTTTTTCGGCGAAAGGAGGTGGTACGATTTTAAAAGTGTCAGCAATCGTTCCAAGAGTGTCCATGTGACATGTGCATGCTCACGATTTAAATCAAGCCCTTCGATCATACTTTCGATGCTTGTATCAAGCGGATCTTTCGGGAGGGGAACAAGGCGCTCCCTTTCCCGGGATTCGAACATCACACCATCGCGCAGTCCATGATCACTGATGATCAAGGTAGAACCGTCGCTGACCTCCAACAACGTACGAATTAAAAGCGCGCCACCGACAACCAGATCTGCACGATCTCGAGAAAGTCCTTCTAACGCTTGACGTTCAGAAAGGCGCATCCGACGAATACGCTCAAAAATCCACGTGATATCCGAACTGTCCATTTGAAAACCGTGCAGCAATCGGAGCGGATACTGCTTTTCAGCCTGAACGAGTTTGGCAATGGAACGCACGGTGCCCCCGATGCCGATAACAGGTATGTTCAAGCGATGCACCCAGTCTATCCCTGCAAATAAGGAATATAGGGTCTCCAGAGCACGGCGCACATCTTTTTCTGAAGGCGGGTCGTGCTTAAGGACGCGCCTCATCGTCAGCGCCCCATAAGGAATGGAATGCGTGGCAACCATCTCTCGCCGCTTCACAAGGGTAAGCTCTGTGCTCCCACCACCCATATCAAAAATAAGTGCATCTTTCACCCGCAGGGTATGTATCACGGCCAAATAGCCGAGATAGGCTTCATCTTCACCACTTAGAAGGCGAAAGGAAAGACCTGTTTCTTTTTTAATGCGTTTTAAAATCTCTTCTTTATTTTTAGCAGCACGGATGACATAGGTTGCAACACCAATGATCTCATTCACACGATAAAGTTCGGCCAATTTAACAAATTGTTTTAGGACGTGGATGGTTTGTAAGACACCTTCTTCACGAATGCGGCCTTTTTTATCAACATATTCATTTAAACGAACCATTTGTTTAATATTATCGAGTTCGCGTTGCGCACCGCTTTTTCCAATTTCAAAGATGACAATGCGGACGGAGTTCGAACCGAGATCAATAACAGCTTTGCGGATCACAGACCATCACCACTTCACATACCGTTAATTTCACACCACGAACAGATCAAACCGGTTCAATCCCCAAAGAATCAGGCGATGACATACACGCTCCTTAAGACCGAGCAAAACATCACGCTTTAGCTATTGATACGATTTACGGAAACTTTCTTTCATTATAACGAAAAAACATGAAAAGCGCCATATCGCCATATCATAAGTAAAAGCCTCTCTGAGATGCTCAGAGAGGCTTTTTACGCTGCCTGGCAACGTCCTATTCTCCCAGGGGGTCGCCCCCCAAGTACCTTCGGCGCTGGTGTGCTTAACTTCCGTGTTCGGTATGGGTACGGGTGGG
>Ga0265295_1009571_pt1 | contig 10319 bp, 9 predicted proteins | sample Munlansysbiofilm_FD_192503 | JGI IMG/M metagenome (GOLD analysis project Ga0265295, IMG submission 192503) | Leachate microbial communities from a municipal landfill in Southern Ontario, Canada - Methane capture system biofilm | ecosystem: Engineered > Solid waste > Landfill > Unclassified ... | reverse complement strand
TATCCCTCCACTTTCATAGTCTGTGGCGAAAGCTGGCCTTCCCTTAAGTTCTGCTCAGGCATTAGCTATCCAGCAGTTTATCTCGAAAATTTGAAAATCTGCGTAAATCCGTTCGATCAGCGTTATCTGCGTGCCATAAAGTAATTGAGATTGCGCCCAACACCGACAGTAGTACAGCGATATGGCTTAAGCCGCAGACCTTCATGTCTGCCTAACTGAGCTTTGATGCGGTTTATCAACGCTTCGGTCATGCTATCTCCTTGTTCCAGAAGTGATCATTGATCCAGAGCCAGGAAAGCACTACCCTGTATGCTAACAAATTAGGATGAGCAAGGATGAGACGGAATTTGCGATTGACAGATTTGTCTATTTTGCCAAATAGGAAATTATAGGAGCTTAGATCATGATAAACGATACCAAATATGTGTACATGACTCAGGTTATGAAAGCGATGGCACACCCTACACGTTTGTTCATCGTTGATTTACTTAATGAGAGAGAGCACTGTGTCTGCGAGCTGCAGGAACAGATTGGTTCTGACATGTCCACCATATCGCGGCACCTGGCGGTGTTGCGCAATGCCGGGATAATCGACAGCCGCAAGGAAAACAACCAGGTCTTTTACCGCCTGCTCTGCCCGTGCGTGCTGGAATTCTACCACTGCGTGGCGGATATGAACCATAAGAGGAGTTGACCAAGTGAGCGAAAAACTGAAAGAACTGAAGATACTAGGGATAATGCTGGCAGTGTTTCTGGCAGCATATTTCATCCCTTTCACAGCAACCCGTTTTCTAAACGGGTTGGGTGAAGCCTTTTTCATGCTTCAGGAATACGCGAGGCTGCACGTGCTATTATGCCTGGTTCCTGCCCTGTTCATCGCTGGGGCGGTGAGTGTGTTCATCAGCAAGGACAGTGTGATGCGTTTTTTGGGGGGCAAAGCCAAACAATGGCTTGCTTACAGCGTGGCAGCGGTTTCGGGGGCTATCCTGGCTGTATGCTCCTGCACCATCTTGCCCCTGTTTAGCGGAATCTACAAACGCGGCGCCGGGCTCGGCCCTGCCATCGCCTTCCTCTATTCCGGACCGGCGATCAACATCCTGGCAATCGTGATGACAGCCCGCATCCTTGGTTTGCAAATGGGTATTGCCAGAACGGTAGGCGCAGTCAGTTTCAGTGTGATCATCGGTTTCATCATGCATTTACTGTTTCGTAAGGAAGAGCAAGCCCGTCAGGACGGCATGAATCTGGGCGAGCCTGATAAGGGCAGACCACTGTGGCACACTTTGATCCACTTTGGATTGATGATCCTTATCCTGATAGTGCTAAACTGGGCAAAACCCAGTTCCACCACTTCCGTCCCTTTCATGAACTGGATATACTATTACAAATGGCTAGTTACGGGAGTTCTCGCGCTGTTTTTCGGTCTTTCTCTGACTTTCTTTTATGGTTTCAAACTGTGGAAGGTTCTACTGACAGCCGGTGTGGCAACCCTGGTCGGATTTCTCTTCCCAGCCCAGCCTTTGCTTTCCTTCGTAGCGGTTGTATCTTTGTTCAGTCTCTGGCTCGTGTTTGAAAAGGGCGAATTAAAGGACTGGATGAACTCCACCTGGGATTTTGCCAAATTGATCATTCCGCTACTTTTCATGGGAGTCATGATCGCTGGAGCACTGCTGGGTAGACCGGGTCAGGAAGCTTGGGTGCCATCGCGTTGGATCGAGGTTGCAGTGGGTGGAAATTCCATATTTGCCAATTTCTTCGCCGCTCTTTCCGGAGCTTTCATGTATTTTGCCACCCTGACTGAAGTTCCGATCCTGCAAGGCTTGCTTGGTTCCGGGATGGGCAAGGGCCCAGCTCTGGCGCTACTGCTGGCTGGCCCGACGCTGTCCCTGCCGAGTATATTGGTGATCAATACCGTCCTGGGACCCAAGAAGACCATTGCTTTCGTTAGCCTGGTGGTGATATTCTCCACCTTCACCGGCTATTTCTTTGGAGTATTGTTCGGATGATGATGCAGATATTCAACCAGCTTAGCCAGGCTTTGGCATCTAATCTGGCCATCGCACTGCTGGCCGCTTTCGCCTGGGGCTTGCTGAGCGTCTTGCTTAGTCCCTGCCACCTGGCCAGCATCCCTTTGGTGGTGGGATACCTGAGCGGACAGAAGGATATGACTCCCCGTAAAGCATTCAAACTGAGCCTGTTCTTCACCCTCGGCATCCTGGGGATGATGGCCCTGATCGGTTTGATCACAGGCCTGCTCGGCAGGATGCTGGGAGATGTGGGAAGCTGGGCGGAGCCGGCGATGGGGGTGATCTTCCTGATCATAGCTTTCTTCATCGCCGATATCTTCGCCATGCCCTCCTTGCTCAGCGTAGCCGGCAAATACCCCCGGAAAGGGATCTGGGGCGCGCTTAGCCTGGGCTTCCTGCTGGGAATAGCATTGGGGCCTTGTTCCTTCGCGTTCATGGCACCCATTTTGGGGATAGTGTTCACCTCCGCCGGTTCTCAATTCGCGTTCGCCCTCATCCTGGTGCTGGCCTATATAACAGGCCATTGCCTGGTGATCATACTGGCCGGTACTTTCGCCGGTGCAGTGCAGTCTTACCTTAAGTGGAGCAGCCAATCCAAAGGCACCAAAATAGTGAAATATGTCTGCGCTGGTTTGGTGTTCATGGCAGGGCTATATCTCATCTTAAAGAAATTCTTACCTTGATAAGGAGTAACAAATGATCATAAAAATCCTCGGGACAGGATGTCCCAAATGCAAGAAACTGGAAGCCAGTGCCCTCCTGGCCATTGAACAAGCCGGCCTCGAGGCCACAGTGGAAAAAGTGACCGATCTGAACAAGATCATGGACTACGGGGTGATAATGACCCCGGCCCTCGTAATCGGAGATAAGGTGCTCTCCTCCGGTAAAGTTATCTCTCCAGAAGAGATCAAGATCCTAATCAGCAAAGGAGTATGAAATGGCTGAAAACGAATGTGGATGTTCATGCGCATGCGGTAGTTCTGACTGCAGCGAGGGCTGCGTGTCCAACTCCGCCCCCACTAAGGTTTATGCCTGCGCTGGGGCTAGCAACGTGGGCGTGATCTCCTTTGAGCTCACCAAAGCCCTGCACCTGGCCAATAAATATGAAATGGGCTGTTCTACATGCATCGGCGCTGGCGATTGCGGCTGCGGTGGAACTGTGACCGCTGATGGCAAGAAAGACCTCTTAATCGACGGCTGCAAAGTAGCCTGCTTGAAAAAGTTATTCGAGAATAAGGGCATCACCAATTTCAATCACCTGATCGTTACCCAGCTGGGGGTCCGTAAGGAAGGCACTTTCGCCTTTCCACCGGAACTGATCCCTGACCTGTTAGAAAAGATCAGCAACAAAGGACTGTGACACCATGAAAAAACTACTCATCCTGCTTACCACATTGATGTTGATTGCAGCCTGTGGGGCCCAAACCGAAGGCAACACCGAGAGCCAGCCCGCGAATAATCCAACCACTAATACGGCCACCCCAGCAGCTGATTCTTTATCTCAGACCACTGAAATACAACCTGTGGCCACCTTCATCGAACTCGGCGCTGAATCTTGTATCCCCTGCAAGATGATGCAGCCCGTTCTGAAAGAGCTCCGGGACGAGTACCGGGGCCTACTGAAAGTGGAGTTCATAGACTTGTACAAGGATCGCACTGCCGCGCAAAAATTCAGTGTCCGTGTGATGCCCACCCAGGTCTTCCTGGATAAGGACGGCAAGGAATTCTTCCGCCATGAGGGATTCTATCCCAAGGCGGATATCGAAAAGATGCTGGCTGAGAAAGTCGGGATCAATAAACCCCCTCAGCAATAGCTGAGATTGAGCTAGAAAAATAAAAGAAGTCTGGTTCAGAATGAATACGCTCGCCATGACTATCAAGTATTTCCTGACCATCACAATCGAATTGACAGTGCTGTTTATCGGAATCAGCGCTCTGGTCATGCTATCTCCTTGTTCCAGATGTGATCATCGATCCATAGCCAGTCAAGCAGTTCCCTGTTTACTGACAAATCAGGATGAGCAAGGATGCGACAGATTTTTGGGTTGACATAAACTGACTATCCTGATATTGAGTTTTCGTGTTCAATTAGTCAATCTTATTATTTACTTGAGAGAGACTGTCCAGAAGTCATTATAGTAAATTTAAGCTTCACTCAATATTAAAAGAGGTAGTTTCAGGCAGTGGTACAGATTCAGAACGCATCCTTAGCATTGGATCATGAAACCTACGATTTTATTGTAGAGCATCTATATCGTATGGTGCAGAACGAATTTAGCCACTTGAACATCCTTGATGAAGTGGTCAATTCTATCCTGATCCGCATAATAAAAATGCCTTTGATTGAAGAAGACATTAAAAGCGCAGTTACTGCATTGTACCCCAAAGTGATAGAAGAGCTGTTTGTCAATTATCACAATACTGCTTATAGATACTGCTTACATCGAACTAACCAAGCTGATCTTTCAAATGATATTGCGCAAGAAACGATATATCTTTTGTTGACTTCAAAACAGGTCATAAATAAAGTTGAGTTTTGGATTAGGAAAGTAGCTCACAACCTGCTTTGCGAACACTATAAGAGTTTAAAGAATGAACGAAAGCTATACAGGGATCTAATGAATGAAGCATCCTTGATTAAGCAGATCACGAATAACTCAGAAGAATTCAGCTTCAGTGATCACGAACAGGTTATTCCTAAGTCTGTATTAAGTGGACACAATTACGCATCATATCTGGAATTGAAGCAGTATGACAGCCTGGCAGATTATGCAAAAGCAAAAAGCATAAGCTACGAAGCGGCTAAAAGCCTAAGTAAGAAGACAATCAGAAATCTAAAAGCTGAAATTCTTTTGGCTATGGGGTGGCAGGTCAGTCCAGACATCTTGGATTACAAACAATACAAATCCCTACAATCATTCATCCGGAACTTGCTCGCATCAATATACGCTACAGAAAAGGGTCTGAGTGATTTGCACAGATTACACCCCGATTTACCTAACGCGTTGGAAGGCTACCAGAGTGTGGAAGATTGGGGTATTTCTATGATTGGAGAAAGAAAATTCCGCTTATATCTTATGCATCTGGGAACAGCTCCAATCCCTTTGATGTCCACAATTATAGTTACAATCAACAACAGAAACCATATTAAGGTGGAGTCCTGCAAGCGAAACCAGCACGCAGGATCGCACAATATTCCTGCTAATCTGCTGATACCAAAGGAGAAAGGAAGAGCATTGTGGCCTTACGATAGGATAGTTTCTCTCCTCAACGAAAATAATCGCTAATCTGCAACCCCTAATCCAGGCATTTTGACACTTGTATATTAATAGAAAAATTCATGGAGTGCCAAAATGAAAAAGCTCTTTCTAATCGGGATGGTATTAGTCTTATGCTGCAGCTTGTTAATAGCTGAAATAGACTATACACAAGTAGATCCCCTAAGCCTGCCGACCTATTCCGGCTCATTGTATGAACCGTCAGTCAAGGTTGTGTATGAAGATGCCAACGGGCAGTATATCTTAGTCGAAGTTAATGGCGTATTACATGCTTATTATATGTAAGGAGGAAACATGAAAAACCATGACGACGTCTTTTCATCATCCGGTATCACAAGCACTCCGAGAGCATTCATCTATATAGCTATGATGATATGTATTTTCATCTCGAGCAGCCTATTTGCGGGAGACATTTATGTCAATGGCGACCAAGCTGTATATGGAGACGGGACTATCAGTAATCCATACAAATCGATTTCTTCAGCTATCACAGCAGCCCAAAGCTGTACAACGGCAACAACGATTCATATCAAAGGCAGGTACAATGGACAATACTACAATCAAAACCTGAGCATCAGCGGATTTGATTATCCCTTAACCCTGAAGAGATGGGCTGTTGATAACTACGAATTGATTATCAAAGGGACTGGAAACACAGTCTCAACCATATCCATTGGGGCCAATAATGCTACCATTACCATTACGGGTGCCACTATATCCAGAGCATCGGATCCTCCAACACAGTCCAATCTTGAAGGTGGAGGTATTTCGATTAATTCCAGTGATGTAGTTATCGATAACTGCGTTATCCATCATTGCAGGGCACGGAAAGGGGGCGGCATTTATGCAAACAACTCAACGGTGCAAATTAATAACACAAAAATGTTTAACAACACCGGGGTGAATTACTCAGGCGTATTCTCCTATGGTGGAGCTATTTATGGAAACTATTCCAACATGTCGATGTCTAAGTCCATACTTTATGATAACGCTGGTGAAATATCGGGCCAATCAGTAGACTGCGATGAGACTATCTACATTTATGGGGCAGATTTAAATTGTGACGCTACAACAATCATCCATGATTCACCATTAGGTGTAGTGGTAGGCGGCCCAACAGGCAACGAAAACGCCACATTCCTGAATTGCATTATTTACCAACCATATTGGAATTTTGTTGATCCTGTTTACGAATTTTGCTGTGCCTACAACACGCAATTCAGCGGTTTTGGTGGCTTGGGCAATATCATCGCTGATCCATTATTCGTAGATCAAAATAACGGCGATTTCTCACTTAGCAAAGGCTCTCCATGTATAGGTGCAGGTTTCTTAGATGCATACTGCGATTATAATGGAGATCCTGGAAATCAAGATTTGATATCACCTCATCAAGAAACACAAGACATAGGTGCCATACCATATAATGGGGATCGATTCGTTACCTATGTATTTGAGGATGATGCACAAGGCAATTGGATGTGTTTTCCTGTTTTGGATGACCTCTCTTACGTAACTATAGACAGTGTATCCTATCGGGCCGATAATATGCGAGCCTTCTTCTATGATTATGAGGGAACACCCTCTGATATGAATCAGGTTCAATTCAGATGGTATGATCCAAGTAATGTGTTTGGGACAAACATACATTATCCTGATGATGTTATTGAATGGCACCTCATGGCAGGCCAAAACAGTGATGAATGGTTCCTTGGTTACAAGGCTATCTTTTATAGCCCCTCAGAAATGCAAAGGATCCACGGCTATCATATACCCCTTGATCAATATGTGCAAGTACCTGTGCATTCTGTTGAGAATTGGATAGGTTACTTCCTGCCAGAGACGCAGACTCCTGAAGCAGCTTTTGGTTCTTACCTGGATGAGTTATACTATATTCAACACAAGGATTGGACGCTGGCAAGAACCATGATTAAAAGAGGAGCCCCATGGGTGGCAATAGGAGACACTATTACCCTATCATATGGAGATATGGTAGCAGTGAAAAGGTTTACTACCAGTATTGGGCAGTTCCAATGGACAAGAGGGTTTCACACTAAAGAGTATGTGCGTGAAGTACCTGAGTACTTTGAGTTCGTTAAAGAACCCGAATATACTGCTGTTTTTGTTCAACTGGATTCTCTTACAACCGCAAAGGAGATTGCCATTATGAGCGAAGACGAGTGTTATGGAGCTGCCGTGGTGAATGGAGAAACGGTTATGATTCCAGCCTTTATCTCGTCTCTTCCAGAAGGCTCTGAACTGGAACTCGTAGCGTGGGATGGAGTTAAGTCAAGCCCTGATGCTATACCCCTAAAGCTGTTTGATCCGGCCAACGATACCTTTATCCAGTGCAGCTCTTTTATTAAAGACAAATCCGATTATTTCTTGATTAAGACGGGTTCATCAATTCAAGACACAGATACGCCAGTGACTCTCGGACTGCGTGTAACAAACTACCCTAATCCCTTCAATCCCAGTACCACGATCAGCTACAGTGTTCCCACCGATGGTGAGGTGAGTCTCACTATCTATAACTCCAGAGGCCAGTTGGTAAACACTCTGGTAAGTAAACATATGAATAAAGGAAACTATCAGGTAGTATGGCAGGGAAGGGACACTAGTGGCAGATCTGTTGCTTCCGGTTTGTACATCACCCGCCTGGTAACAGGTGGAAAGTCCATAATCAACAAAATGCTGCTGATGAAGTAGTACAAAAACGTCGTGTATGGAGCGGTGCAGGACGCCGCTCCATACACACTTAACAGGAGCCTGCATGAAGAAGTATTTGCTGCTATCATTACTGCTGATCCCCATATTGGTATATGGGATTACCCGACACGTATCCCTGGATGGAACTCAAGCCTATATTTCCATTCAAGTAGCTATCAATGATGCCCAAAGTGGGGATGTTATATTAGTTCACCCAGGACGTTACATTGAGAATATCGATCTTTCCAATAAACAGAACCTCATCCTTGCCTCCCTGGAATATACCACCGGAGATACTACCTACGTCAGCACTACGATCATCGATGGCTCTGCCAATGCCAATTCCACTGTCCTCTTTTATGAGAACGCCGTAAACATTACCCTCAGAGGCTTTTCGATTACTGGGGGCAGAGGTTACGATTACTATAGTGGAGCCTCTGCCTATCAAGTATTCGGAGGAGGGATTTTCTTCCATGCCAACAGCAGCGTAAACCTGATCAATCTCAATATCTATGGAAACAAGGCATCAATGGGAGGAGGAGTAACCATTCTCCAGACTAATACTGTTTCACTGTCGAACGTCAACATCTACAATAATGTTGCCAGATATGTAGCTGGCGGTCTTCACATCGGTAGCTCGCCCCAGGGTGGATCACCCACGATAGTGTTTTCTCAGACGGATAGATGCAGTGTATACAATAATTTCGCTCAATGGGGAATGGATATCCACTGGCATTATATCCACAATGGCACGGTGTCTGTCTATCTGAAGAAGTTCACGGTGCCGGTTTATGAGCGTTATTATGCCGATCATTATGATGCCGGATACGATACATCTCCCTACGTGGTGTTTGATATTCAGGAAGCTTATCTGCAGCCGGTGGATGCGGATATCTATGTAAGCCCCAATGGAAGTGACAGCAATAATGGGCTCAGTCCTGCCACAGCCCTCAAAACTCCTTCACTGGGTATGCAGAGAATTGCCAGCAATCCTGCTCACCCCCGCACGGTTCATTTACTGGCGGGAGAACATCATAACCAAATAATGGGGGAATATATCCCCATTGCCATGAAGGATTACACCATACTGCAGGGTGTATCGGAAGCTCAAACCAGGCTTTATGCCGAAAACCTTATCAGAGGAACCGGAGTAGTTACCATGGGGATCAGGCGATATGGCATGACTATGAAGGATATTTCCATCACCACGAGCATGGCATCTGCTCACTTTAGCTGGGAAGTATTCGATTGCCACTTTGAGAATATCACGGTAGAGAACTCATCGACCCTACAATGGATGTTTACGGTGGGTTACATAAATAGCAACTACACCATGAAAAACATAACAATGAGCAACAACACTGCCCAGAATAACAACTTTGGCTTATATCTGAAAGGCTCAGTAATCAAGCTGGATAACATCGTGATCAGGAATAGCGGGGTTCTCTCATTGCCAAGTTTGGATCGTGGTTGTGGTACTTTTGATATTGCGGTGCGTGATACTCTGATCGTTCGCAATAGCAAGTTCATCAACAATACCCACTATTCAGAGGATGGCTTTGCCAATTTCAGGACTTTTTACGGACCTCTTTCCAGCCAAGTGGTGATCTTTGATAACTGCCTCTTTGCGAACAACAGCAGCTATGGCGGAACGCGGGATATTGATATCTTTGGTGGCCAGAGCGTTGATTTCATAAACTGCACTTTTGCCAATAACACGGGCACATACTTGGATTACCTCCGGATCGGGTCTTATGAAAACCGTATAGTGAACTGCATCATTTCGAACAACAGCAATTACTTCGACATCAGAACCACAACTGATACATACATCGAAAACAGCCTTTTCAGTAAAACAAATAACATCTACAGAGTGTACGAAGATCAATCCTTGAATTGGGGTGCGAACAATCTCATCGGTACAGATCCTCTATTCAGTGGTAGCGATCCAGCCTTGCCAAGCTCCTATTATCTGTATTCCGATGACGTAAATGGTTATTCTCCAGCCATAGACGCTGGAACTATGGATTCGGCGATTCTGCCCCTGGGCTATGCGATCCCCCAGTATGATGCCTTTGGTTTCAACCGAGTCTATGGCTCCGGAATTGATATAGGCTGCTACGAATCCCAAGGTTTTACAGGGAATGAAGAAGAACTCAACCCCTCAGTCAATGTCCTGCAATTGGCAAACTATCCCAATCCCTTCAATCCCAGTACCACGGTCAGCTACAGTGTTCCTGCTGATGGTTATGTAACGCTCAGTATCTATAACGCCAGGGGCCAGTTGGTAAACACTCTGGTAAGTGAG
>Ga0265295_1009570_pt1 | contig 10320 bp, 8 predicted proteins | sample Munlansysbiofilm_FD_192503 | JGI IMG/M metagenome (GOLD analysis project Ga0265295, IMG submission 192503) | Leachate microbial communities from a municipal landfill in Southern Ontario, Canada - Methane capture system biofilm | ecosystem: Engineered > Solid waste > Landfill > Unclassified ... | reverse complement strand
GTCTAATGATTTCTTTGATCAATGTGAGGCAAAAGCTATCGAATTTGACATTAATCAGTATGCTGATCTAATCACTGAGGGCCGGCTGAAAAATTATGCGGCTTTAGGTGATTTTGAAAATTTTCAGACACAGTTTGAACGTTTTTCTATTGCGAAAGATACGCTGGTAGAGCGTTATCTGAGCTTGCAAACCCGCAAGGCCAAAAGTAGTTTTGAAATAGACCAACTGATGGATGAGCTTGCGCGTGTTTCGCTAATTAATAAAGAACAGGCTAAGCGTATTCAGGTATTTTATTATGGCACTTCAGCCCTTTTTACGCTGTTTTTTATTTTACTATTGGTGTGGTTTTACAACAGAAATATCAAAAAATTTCCTTTTAGGAAAGCTTTGAAATTACTAGGGGTAAAAAAATCTTATTCTGACTCAGTTTAGTTTATTTATTGGCTGATTTATGAAAATAATTATGTATTTTTGAAAATTGATCTACCAATCTAAAACCAACAAGTTGTACCGACCTAAACCCAACAATTAGTTTTTATTATTTAATGTTAAAAGTTGCTATTATTGATGATGAGTTGAGTGCCCGGGAAGTCCTCATCAGCTTGCTTAAAAATCAGGGCGAAAACATTACCGTTGTCGGAGTAGCTGACGGTGTGGATAGTGGTATTGCTCTGATTGAGAGGACTCAGCCAGATTTGGTTTTGCTGGATATCAGCTTAAAAGACGGTAGCGGTTTCGACTTGCTGAAATCGCTGGATCAAATAAAATTCAAATTAATTTTTATCACGGCATACGATCGCTTTGCCCTCAATGCCATCAAATTTAGTGCGCTGGATTATATCCTTAAACCCGTGAATCCCGCTGAACTAAAAGCCGCCATTGACTTGGCTTTCAGTACCATTGAAATGGAAAATCTAAATATTAAACTGAATGCCTTTTTCAATAACTTTAAGCACCTGGGGCAGAGCGTCCGAAAAATTGTCCTCAACACGGCGAATAGCGTTTATTTGTTGAGTGTTCAGGATATAGTGCGCTGTCTGTCCAACGACCAGGAAACGCTTTTTTGTCTGGCCAATGGTAAACAAATCCTGGCTTCGAAACCTTTGAAAGAGTATGTGGATTTATTGGCGGATTATAACTTTGTCAAAATCCACAGCAGCCACCTGGTAAATCTTGAGTTTGTTGAACGTTTCGACAAAAAAAGTCAGTCAATGCTAATTTTAAAAGACAAGTCGATCGTTCCGGTTTCTGAGCAGTATAAAGGTGTTTTACTTAAACGTATGAACAGCTATTAAATGGCCAAAAAGATGAGAGTTGTAAGCGAACCCTATCATTTGTTTGCAGATCCTATTCGTTACTACAATTCCATGATTGACGATATTGAATCGGCTATTGATTATGTTTATGTTCAAACCTATAGATTTGGAAATGATGTGGTTGGAACACGTTTTAAAGATGCGCTGATTAAGAAGGCTAAGCAAGGAATTGAGGTGAAAGTGCTGGTGGATTTTTGGGGTAGCTCACGTATCAACAACCAGTTTGCTGCCGATATGCGTCAGGCCGGTATTGAGCTGCGATTTTTCGAAAAAATTAAATTTAATACCGATATTTTTACCAGAGGGCACCGGCGCAATCACCGTAAACTATTACTTATTGACAATGATATCAGTTATATAGGCTCTTCCAATCTCACTGAATATAACCTCAACTGGCGCGAGTCGATGCTGCGCCTAAAGGGAGGTGTCACGCTGGCTTTTAAAAAGGTATTTAAACAGGATTTTAAAATCTATAATACATACGTTTTTGCTAAAAACGACTATTTGCGCGTCATTCATCACCAAAAGTTTGAAATTATACGCGATATGCCTTCCATTACCAAGCAGCGGATTATGCGGCGTTATATTGCGATGATAAAGCTGGCCAAGAAATCTATCACAGTAGTTACTCCTTATTTTTTGCCGGGTTATTTATTACGCAAAGCCCTGATGGAAGCTGCTGAGCGAGGTCTGGATGTTAAAGTGATTATTCCGCACCAATCTGATGTTGGCCTGGTGGATGTGTTGCGTAACAAATATATGGGGCAATTGCACGAAAGCGGTATCAAGCTGCTGCTTTATGTGCCGCACAACCTGCATGCTAAACTGTTACTTATTGATAATAATCTCTTTAGCATAGGTTCATCCAATTTTGATTATCGCAGCTTTCGGTATATGCACGAAATCATCTTGCTGGGCGAAAACGCAACCATTATTCAGCAATTTAGGCGCTTTATCGAGGCAACACTCGAAAGTACCGTACTGTTCGATTATGAACTATGGAAACGCCGTCCGCTGATTAGCAGGTTCTTTGAGTGGCTGCTAGTTCCTGCTCGCCATTTGCTCTAATTTACAGCTTTCTAAGCGAATATTCTACTTGCTAATGTTTGGTAATCACAATTGTAATATTTACTTTTGTACGGGCTTATGTTATTAAAATAACAGCTAAAATTTTATTCAAAAACCTTATGTATTATGACCGAAAAAATTAGCTCTAAAAGAGCGATTGAATTAGAAGACAAGTATGGTGCTCATAATTATCATCCGCTACCTGTAGTATTATCAAAAGGCAGGGCTGCCCGTGTGTGGGATGCCGAAGGGAAAGAGTATTACGATTTTTTATCAGCATACTCAGCAGTAAATCAAGGGCATTGCCATCCGCATATTATCGGAGCCTTAGTGGATCAGGCGCAGACGCTTACACTTACATCACGTGCTTTTTTCAATGATGTTTTAGGTGTTTACGAAAAATTTATAACCTCATTCTTTGGGTTTGACAAGGTGTTGCCGATGAATAGTGGTGCCGAAGGTGTTGAAACGGCGCTTAAACTATGCCGCAAATGGGCGTATGAGAAAAAAGGTGTTCCGGAAAATCAGGCTAAAATTATTGTTTGCGAAGGTAACTTCCATGGCCGCACGGTAACCATCGTAAGTATGTCAGTTGATCCTGATGCACGCCGAAACTACGGTCCGTTTACACCTGGTTTTATCACCATCCCTTATAACGATATTCCAGCACTCGAAGAAGCTTTAAAAGATACTCATGTTGCAGGCTTTTTGGTTGAACCTATCCAGGGTGAAGCTGGTGTTTTTGTTCCTGACGAAGGTTATTTAAAGAAAGCTTCTGAGCTTTGCAAAGCCAATAATGTGTTGTTTATTGCTGATGAGGTGCAGACAGGAATTGCCCGTACCGGAAAGCTGATCGCCTGTGAACATGAAGGTGTTCGTCCTGAAATTTTAATTCTCGGAAAAGCACTTTCAGGTGGTGTCTATCCTGTTTCGGCAGTTCTTGCTGACGACGAAATTATGCTCACCATAAAACCGGGCGAACATGGATCTACATTTGGTGGAAACCCAATAGCAGCACGCGTTGCAGTGGCGGCACTTGAAGTGGTAAGAGACGAGAAATTAGCTGAAAGAGCCGAAAAGCTCGGTAAAATATTCCGCGAAGAGATGCGCTCCATTAAAAGCGAAATGATTACCGTAGTGAGAGGAAAAGGCTTGCTCAATGCGATTATTATTAAGCCAAAAAACGGCAAAACAGCCTGGGATGTTTGTATAAAAATGGCTGAATTAGGTGTGCTTGCCAAACCTACTCATGGCGATATCATCCGTTTTGCGCCTCCTTTGGTAATCTCCGAAGACGAACTACGCGAAGCCATCGGACGCATCAAGGAAGCAATTCTTTCTTTTGAATAATCCAGATTCAATAGCACAAAAAAAAGACCGGTTATTTAACCGGTCTTTTTTTTATTGAATCGTTTTGCTATAAAGCTGCCTTGTAGTTTTTACTTACTTCTTCCCAGTTAACCAGGTTCCAAAAGGCACCGATATAATCAGGACGTTTATTTTGATACTTCAGGTAGTAAGCATGTTCCCATACATCCAGGCCGAGAATTGGCATACCGAAGCAATCGGCTACATCCATCAATGGATTGTCCTGATTAGGTGTGGAGCAGATCGCGAGGCTTTTGTCTGATTTCACACTTAGCCAGGCCCAGCCACTTCCGAAGCGGGTTGCTGCTGCAGCATTAAATTTTTCTTTCATGGCATCGAATGAGCCAAAATGTTTGTCGATTGCAGCAGCTAAATCACCCGTTGGGGCGCCGCCACCATTACCAGATAAAATTTTCCAGAAAAGGCTGTGGTTGTAGTGTCCGCCTCCATTGTTGCGAACGCCAACAGGATATTTGCTGATGTTTTTCAGCAAATCATCAAATGTCATATCAGCCATCTCCGTGCCTTTTACGGCAGTCTGTAAATTGTTAAAATAAGCATTATGATGCTTTGTATAATGGATTTCCATTGTTCTGGCATCAATGTTTGGCTCTAAAGCATCAAAACTGTAAGGTAATTCGGGAAATTTTAAATCCTTTACGCTGGTTTTCATATTCGTAATTTTTATTGATTGAAATACTGCATTTTGGGTATTTAGAAAACATCTAAATAACCTATCATTAAGAACAATAAAAATCGAAAAATGTTCGCTTCAGTTCAGAATTCAACTAAAAGCTTCAGATTGAGCTGTCTGGGTGTAAGATAGTTAGGTACGGCGTATGGCCTATTGTCGATGTCTTTGACCCAGATGTAAGACACCGTGTTGTTAACTTGCAACAAGTTAAACACTTCCAGGCTGAGCCACATATTTTTGATGTGCCTGAACATTGATTTTTCGCTTTTTTTGCTGTGCCCACCAATCAGTTGTTTGCTAAAACCGATGTCAACACGGCGATAATCAGGCATCCGCAGTGTTTGCTGATAGCGCTGTGTGTTTGGCGGGCCAAAAGGTAAACTTGTTCCGTAAAGCAGCCTGAGATGAACCCGAAAAGTTGGGTAATTTGGGATGTAATCCTGAAAAAGAATTGAGAATTGCAGGCGCTGGTCAGAAGGACGGGGGATCATTCCAGGAAAAACTGTCACCGTGTCGGCAATGGTGCTGTTTTCTGAAAATTGATTAATTCTATCGCCGTCTGTATTAACAAAATACTGAAAGCTGTCGCCTTCAACATCTTCCGCGGTTTTGAGCAATGAGACGCTGGCCCAGCTTTCTACGCCTTTTACAAATTCGCCGTTCAGTTTCAGATCGATGCCCGTGGCATAGCCCTGCGCAAGTTGGTCAGCGTAATATCGGATGCGTACATTATCCACTTCATAAGGGATGATGCGGTCTAGATATTTATAATAAATCTCTGAGGTAAATACGAATGGCCGGTTCCAGGCTTCAAAATGTAGATCGCTTCCCAAAACGATCTGATAGGATTTTTGTGAACGGCTGTCGGCATAAAGCGATCCGTCAAATTTCCTGATTTCACGATAAAAAGGCGATTGGTTATACACGCCTGCAGCCAGCCTGAAAATCATACGTTTTTCCCAAGCAGGTTTATAAGCCAGGCTTGCCCTCGGACTAATCATTACTTCGCTGGCATAGTCCCAATAATTAGCCCTGATGCCCGCCGTCAAAGTGTATTCGGCTTCTTCACGGTCAAAAAATGTCCAGGAGTTTTGCACAAAAGCATTGGCATTGTACCACTGTAGTTTGTTATGCGCCTTGGCCACCTGAGTTAGCACAAGCGAGGGCCTATCGGGATTCTGACTACCAATATTGTCTGTTGGACGGGGAAGGGTAAAGCCAGCCGAATCAATCATTTCCCATTCGTTCAGCCGGTCGTCAACATCCTGAACCTGAAAACGCGCACCCCATTTCAGCACCTGACGGTGTTTCACGAGAGTTCCTTTATGGTCAATATTTAACACGAAGGCATCGAAGTAGTTACGGGCATGATTAAGATAGGTTCCCACACCCTGCACCTGTTTCACGTTGCCAAATTGTTCGCTTCCAAGTGAATTGTCAAGAAGGCCAATCCAATATTGACCCTGGATGTCGTATGTTTCTGTTTCTACGGTGCTGTAGGCCGAGGCAGTTAGTCGTAAATCCAGGCGATTAGTAGGTCTGTGAATCACTGAAACCGCTGCCATACCGGTGCTATACTGATCGACTTCCTGTCCATCAAAGAAAACATTTAAGCGATAAGCTTCCTGAAAAGTACCAAAATCAGTTTCTCTGCTTTCCGGAATCAATGTATATTTATTTCGTGAAAAATAACCCAGTGCATTCAGTTCCCAGGCAGGATTGAGCTGATAGGTAAGAAAGCTTTGAATGTCGATAAAATTCGGGCGGTATGCACCTTTGGTTTCTAAGGCGTTAAGTACGTATTGCGTGGTTTTGTATCGGGCGCCAATCAGGTAGGTGAGTTTTTTGCTGCGGCCTTCAAGGTGCATATCTGCGCCGAGCAAACTCAAACTTACCGAACCCGCCGTTTCTTCCGGTTTTTTATAGGTGATGTCTAATACCGACGAAAGTTTATCGCCGTATTCAGCAGCAAAACCACCGGCAGAGAAGGAGATGGATGAAACGAGTTTTGAGTTTAAAAAGCTAAGACCTTCCTGTTGGCCTGACCGGATTAAGAACGGTCGATAGACTTCAATGCCATTGACATAAACCAGATTTTCGTCAAAATTTCCACCCCTCACCGTGTATTGGCTGCTCAGTTCGTTGCTGGACGACACGCCCGGAAGTGTTTTTATCAGGTCTTCTATGCCGCTTCCAACCGTTGGAAGCAAGGCAGCTTCACGTGGGTTTAAGTTGGTCATATTACTGTTGTTGATACGCTGATCCACAATTTCAGCTCCCGGAAGGGTTGTGGTAGCGCTCATTAGCATCACATCGTATTCAAGTTGTTGACCGCTTGCCAGTCTTAACTCTCTGAACTGCTGTGTGTAGCCTATAAACGAAAAACCCAATTGCAGCAAGGTGTCGGTAGGCAACATGATGCTATATCGCCCACGCGAATCAGTGGTGGTTCCGCTAGAAAATCCTGGAACCGCCACATTCACCAGCTCGAGGCTTGCTCCGCGCTCATCAGTCACTTTTCCATAAACACGGACTTGTTCCTGAGAAAACGCGAATAATGGTAAAAAAAGTAGAGGTAAAAGATACTTCAAAAATCCCATGCTCCTGATTATTGTCTTACTATAACTCACTTGCAGCTGATATATTTCGTGAGGAAACCTCAGCCACAAAAAAAAAGCTGCTGCGATCTAATCACAACAGCTTTGTATGCTTTTTTGAAGGAGTTGTTTACCTGCGATAAAGATGACCTTGATCACTGGCGTCAACCATAGCACTGTAAATTCCTTTTTTGTTGATAGTGCGCAGGCCAGCAGCCGAAACTTTCAATGTAACCCACTCTTCCAACTCAGGGATATAAAATCTTTTCACATGCAAATTGGGCTCAAAAGTCCTTTTTGACTTCCTGTTGGAGTGTGAAACTTTATTTCCTGTGATAACTTTCTTTCCTGTTATTTGACAAATCTTTGACATGATGCTTAATGTTATAAGATGAAACCCCTTGAAATTGGGAGTGCAAAATAAGGCATAAATTTTCGATTACACAAACACAATCTCAAAAAAAATCTACTTCGTGATCGTTAATGGGCTGCAAAGATAGTTAGAATGGCCTTAAAATCTACAAAACAACTGTTTTTTGAGGCTAAAAACTTCTTCTGAAAATAATTTATGTGCAATTTTTTACAACGTTTGTCCAAAACAATTTTTTCATGAAAGACGATTTATCTTATTTTTAATCCGTCTAAATAATAAATAGTGTTATTTTTGCCCCATTAGTTTATAAATTAATTTACGAAACCCAACAAACAACATAATACTATGGTAATTGAAACGCAAAAAGTAGGCATTTTGAGCTACCAAATCAAAGTTGATCAGCCGGATGGCGAAATTTTGGAAACTGTCACTACCGAAAACCCACGCACCATGCTATTTGGCACCGGCCGCGTACTTGCAGGTTTTGAAAAACGACTGATCGGATTAAAATCCGGCGATACTTTCGACTTCGTTATTGAACCAGATGATGCCTTTGGCGATTTCCGCGAAGAGCTGTTGATGGAAGTTCCCAAGGCTGCTTTTGTGGTCAACGGAGAACTCAAAGCCGAAACCCTGGAGATTGGTAGAACAGTGCCAATGATGGACGGCGAAGGCAATCCCTTTGAAGGCCGCATTATAGAAATCGTTGACGATACAGTAAGAATGGACTTCAATCATCCGCTGGCCGGCAAAACGCTGCGCACAAGCGGTGTGGTAATTAATGTACGCGAAGCCACTGATGAAGAACTTAATCCTGCGCCATCAGGCTGTGGTTGCGGAACCCAGGATAGTAGCTGCTGCGGCGGTGGCGGACATGACCATAGTCATGATGATCATGGTTGCGGTTGTGGCGGAGGACATGACCATAGTCACGATGACCATGGTTGTGGTTGCGGCACTTCGGATGAAGGCTGCTGCAGTAGCTCGCCCGAACTTCAGGAACAAAGCACTGGAGGCTGCGGTTGCCATTAAGAGTTTGACGTTTATATAGTTGTGTGCGGGTATAAGATTCTTGAGCAACACGGAATGTATATGTATGCGGGTAGAAGAATTCTTGAATTCCTTCTACCCGCATACATCAATCCTACTCTTGATATCACCTAATGAAAAAGGCCGGATTTTTGGTAATCCGGCCTTTTTCGTCTGTTCATCCCGCACAAATGTGCTACTTTTCCGATCCAATATTGCTGTGCCTTTTTTCTTCTATCAACGGTGCGTGTTTAATTGCATGAATCAAAGCAGCTACACCAAAAATTGCGAAGGACGAAATTACAATAATAGCGATCATAACAGCAAATTTTAGAACGTTATGTCAATTGATTTTCAATTAACAGTGACAAATCTAAAATAGTTTTTCTAAACTGCAAAAGTTTTAAACATTTTATGCTTAATTCGGAATGATTATAAGCAGTAGAAAGGTTGTGAAAATAAAATAACACATTTCACGATCTTTATTAATAACATATATTTGCTGATGGAATAGGCCATACAGGCTTTGACCAACTAAACAGCAAGCCTATGATCACTTCGCCTTCTGACTTACTCAACCGTAAATTTATTTTTAACGACACTTCTTTTAATAACCTGATGCGGAAGCGCATCTACCATGTGTTATTGATTTCATCTGTTTATGACGCTTTTATCCTGGAAGAGGATGGCCGCATTGATGAGCAGATTTTTGATGAATACGTGTCCCTGAACCTGCGCTATCCTCCCAGCTTTATCCTCACCAGCAATCCCGATGAGGTTCTGGGCATTATGAAAAATCAGCATATCGATCTGGTAATTGAGATGCTGAGTGCCGAAGAAAAGGAAACCTATAAGCTTGCTAACCGTATTGAAGCTGATTATCCTGATGTGCCGATTGTGGTGCTTACCCCATTTTCACGTGAGCTTTCGCTAAAGATCGATCAGAATGAGCTGCGTGGCATCGACTATGTTTTTAACTGGTTGGGCAATGCCGATATTTTGTTGGCCATCATCAAACTTATCGAGGATAAGATGAACGCCGATCACGACATTATTGAAGTTGGTGTGCAGTGTATTATTTTGGTTGAAGATTCGGTGAGGTTTTATAGCAGCTATTTGCCTAATATTTATAAAATTATTTTTAAGCAGTCAAAATCGTTTATGACCGAAGGCCTGAACGACCACCAAAAGATGCTGCGCATGCGGGGGCGCCCAAAAATTTTGTTAGCAACTAATTATGAAGATGCCATTGACTTGTATAAAAAATACAAACGAAATATCCTAGGCATTATTTCTGATATTTCTTATACCCGCGATGGAATAACCGATCCGCAGGCGGGCATCAGGCTTTGCAAAGTGGTGAAGAAAAACGACAAGTATATGCCGCTTTTGTTACAGTCGTCAGATGCCGAAAATGCCGAGATAGCCAAAGAGATAAAAGTCGGATTCATCAATAAAAATTCCAAAACACTCTCACTGGAGCTGCGCCGTTTTATCAAGGAATATTTTGCTTTTGGTGATTTTGTTTTCAAAGATCCAGACAACCACCTGGAGGTGATGCGGGCTGCGGATCTGAAATCTCTTCAGGAAAAGATATTCCAGGTGCCCAACAAATCGCTACAATACCACATTGAACGCGATCACTTGTCCAAATGGCTGCGTGCCAGGGCTTTGTTTCCGTTGGCAGATTTGTTCAAGCTGTTTACGCCTCAAGATTTTTTAGATAGCGACGACACTAAACGCTTTGTGTTTGATGCAATTGCGCATTTCAGGCTCAACAGGGCAAGGGGTGTAATTGCTGAGTTTAACCATGAAAGCTTCGACGAATACCTGTCGTTTACGCGAATCGGCCAAGGCTCTATTGGTGGGAAAGC
>Ga0265295_1009568_pt1 | contig 10321 bp, 6 predicted proteins | sample Munlansysbiofilm_FD_192503 | JGI IMG/M metagenome (GOLD analysis project Ga0265295, IMG submission 192503) | Leachate microbial communities from a municipal landfill in Southern Ontario, Canada - Methane capture system biofilm | ecosystem: Engineered > Solid waste > Landfill > Unclassified ... | reverse complement strand
CCACCAATGGGATCCTCACCGTGGGGGGCGTGGTGAGCCTCCTCATCGGGTCCTTCTCCCTGTTCGAGCTTGAGGGCACGCCGCTGCGGCTGTCGTGGGGCACGGTCGCGGCCACGGTGGGGACGCTGACCCTGGTGTTCCTGTTCATCGCCTCGAAGGGGCTCCTGGCCCAGCGGCGGCGGCCGCGGCCGCTCACGACGATGGTCGGCCTGACCGGGATCGCCAAGGACGATCTCGCGCCCGAGGGATGGGTCCTCGTGAAGGGCGAGTATTGGCGGGCCCGGGCCGAAGGGCACCCGATCCACCAGGGCGATCGGGTGAGGGTTGTGGATCAGGAGCGATCGCGGCTCATCGTGCGCCGGGAGGAGTAGCTTCGCAGCAAACCCAGGGGCCAACCGGAGTAACCGCCCCCCTGTTCTCGCCCTGTAAGGGTGCGAGGGAGCCCCGACGGTCCGGTTCTTCCTTTCCCCAGTGGTGAGGGTACGGCGTCAGTCTGTATCCTCGGCGAGCCACTCCTTGAGGCGAGCCTTGATCTTCTTCTCGATCCTCTCACCGAGCTCGTCCCAGTCTAGGTCCTCCTCTGTACCCACCCAGTGGGCAAAGCCGCGCTTGATCCTATGCTCGATCTCGCGGCCGAAGTCCTCGCTACGGCGCTCACCCCACCACGACCGGACCCCCCCCATGCCGATCCCCGTCCAGGCGAGGAAGAGGGTGACCATGAACCACAGTCCACACGTTTGAAGGTAGGAGAGGGGTTTTGCCAGCTCAAGGTGTCCGACGATGATGCTGTTCCAGAGCATCATGATGACCCAGGCAAAGAAGAAGAACGCTGCGATCCCGCCGCTGGTTACAATCCTCCGCAATAACCTCATTCGATCCCACCTCCCAAGAGTGCTCACGTCATTCTACCCCACGGGCAGCGTCGCGATCCGGCAAGCCCGTTCAACCTCTCCCGCGCACCACCGCCGCACCGTCCCCGATGAAGCCCGACGCTACCGGCGCCGGGGCCAGGCGATCCTTACCCCGCCAAGGTACTCCAGGAACTGCTCGAACCCGTCCCGGATCGCCGGGTGCCGCAGGGGAAGCCCATCCGGCTCCATCCAGTACCCGAGCACCTGGAGGGTCTTCGCGGTGGTGTTGTACCTGCCATCGAACCGCCCCACGAACCGGTCCTGGTGGAGCATGGGGAGCACGTAGTAGCCGTAGGTGCGCTGGTCGGGCTTCTTGTACACCTCCCACGCGTAGGAGAATCCCCACACCTTGGCCAGGGCGTCCCGGCACCACAGGAGGGGGTCGAGGGGGGCAATCATCCGCACTTGCCCGTCGAGCGGGATCTCCTCCGCTGCGCGCAGGACCAGCTCCGCGTCGGGGCGGGCGTAGAACGGAGTACGCACCCCAGCCACCTGAACCCGCGCCAGTTCCCCCTCGTCCACCATCCGCTGGGGTAGCCCATCCGTACGGGCCTGGCGCAGCGACATCCACGTCTCGGCAGCCCCACCCGTGGGGAGCAACCCCACCATGTCCACCCGTTTCCGGAGGAGGTAGCGCAGGAAGTCCTCCCCGCGCGGGGTGGTGCAGGCAAGGACCGTCGGTGGAACGACCCGTTCCGTGAGATCGAAGTAGCGCCGGTAGTTTGTGCGGTGGGAAACGGAGAGCCGACCCCGGTTCCACAGGACCTCGAGCGCGGCCCCGGCGGCCTGGGTCGTCTTCCAGCCCCGATAGGCTCCCTGCGCGACCGAGAGCTCCTTCAGTTCCGCTGTGGAGAGGGGACCGCTCTTTTGCACCGCCTCGAAGACGGCGTCCTTGGCCCCGGGGTGGTCGCAGTCGAGCCGATCCTCGCGCCGCCGCTCCCACTGCTCCCCGCCCGCTTCCATGAGCGCCCGAAAGTATGGGAACTCGGCGATGGGGATCGCACATAGCATCTTGTCCCAGTACTCAAACCCCAGCCGCTTGTGGTGCAGGAGGTCGAGGAACATCCCCGGATGCGTCCCCCCCACGCGGGACTGGAGGACGAGGTCGTGGTTCCGTCCCAGGATCGGGAGCGGATCGAGCTGCACCGCCCGGAGGTCCCGGAACACCTCACGGATCCCGTCCTCGCCCTCGGGGTAGCGCTTTCCGTGCAGTCCGACGGCGGCGAGCTGATAGAGGCGCGCCTCTTCCCGCGACCAGATTAGGGACATGTCCGCGACTCTAGCACGGACAGAAGCGATCGCCAACCGAACAAGGCTATCGTTGGCGATGGGGACGGCTTTCTCTATACTCCTCCCGATGCTGAGCCCCAAGGACAGCCAACGAATCGTGGAGGATCACGCCCGGAAGATCGTCGCTGCGCTCGCAGATCTCCATCCCGACTGCAACGAAGCTGAACTCCGCCACCGGGTCCAACCGGTCCTGCAGGGGTTCGCCGCGGAGATCGGCCTGACCGCGCACGAGCGCGACGAGTACGTCGTCGCCGAAGGGACGAGGGCGGACGCGATCTTCGGCCGGCTGGTGATCGAGTTCAAGCGCCCGGGCACCCTCGCCGCGCCGCGCGCGCTCACTGATGCGCGCGATCAGGTGGCCCAGTACATGCACTCCATCGCCGAGCGGGAAGGCCACCGCCGGCTGGGGGGCGTCGTGTTCGATGGCCATCACCTCGCCTTCGTCCGGTTGCGCGACGGCCGCGTGGCGTTCGAGCCCCTTCGCCCTGCTGAAGAACCGGCCCTCGCCGACCTCCTGTGGTGGCTCGCCGGCCTCACCGGGACTGCGCTCACCGCGGAAAACCTCGCCCGCGACTTCGGCACCGACCACCCCCGGAGCCGGGAGGCCATCGCGGCCCTCGATTCCGCCCTCACCCGGGCCGTGCTCACCGAGCCTGAGGGGATGGTGGCGAAGCTCTTCCAACAGTGGAAGCTCTTCTTCTCCGAGGCGATTGACTACCAGGAGGCGTTCGGGGGGCGCAAGCTCGGACCCCTCAAGGAGTGGGCCGCCAAGGCCGGGCTCGAGATCGGCACCCCGGACGAGGCGGAACGGTTCTTCTTCGCCCTCCACACCTACTTCGCCCTCCTTGTCAAACTCATCGCGTGGCTCGCCCTCTCCCGCCACCTCGGCCCGCGGATCGGCGCCCCACTGTTCGAGGAGCTGGATCGGGCCGCGTCCTCCGACCTCCTCACCCACCTCCGCAAGATGGAGCAGGGCGGCGTGTTCCGCGAGTTCGGGATCGAGAACCTGCTCGAGGGCGACTTCTTCGCGTGGTACCTCTATGCCTACGGCGAGGCCGTCGAGGCGGCCGTGCGGGCGCTGGTGTCGCGCCTGGAGGAGTACGACCCGACCACGTTGCGTATCGATCCCGACGAAACGCGCGACCTCCTCAAGAAGCTCTACCACTACCTCCTCCCGCGCGAGGTGCGCCACAACCTGGGCGAGTACTACACCCCGGACTGGCTCGCCCAGCGACTCCTGGAGCAGGTGGACCAGGAGTTCTTCGACGACCACGAGGCGGCGGTACATCGCCAGCGGCCGCGGATCGGGAAGCTCCGCTGGCTCGACCCGGCCTGCGGGTCGGGGACGTTCCTCGTCCTCCTCGTCAAGCGCTACCGCGAGCTCGGGGAGAGGCTCATGATCCCGGAGAGCGAGCTCCTGCACACGGCCCTCGCGAACGTAGTCGGGTTCGACATCAACCCGCTGGCGGTGATCACCGCCCGCGTGAACTTCCTCCTTGCCCTCGGGGATCTCCTCGAACACCGGTGCGGGCCAATCACGATTCCCGTGTACCTTGCCGACTCCGTGCTTCTGCCCGAGATGGACCACGACCTCGAATCGTCGGGACTGTACCAGGTGCGGACCTCGGTCGGCGTGTTCGCGGTGCCAGAGGCCGTGTCCGTCCAGGGACGCCTGGACCAGTTCTGCTCGATCCTCGAGGACGCGGTGCGCGCGCGGGAGAGCCCAGATGCTTTCCTGGACAAGGTGACGGGGCAACTCGACCTCTCCACAAGCGACCGGGCCACCGTGGCTCCCCCGTTACGCACCCTCTACACCCGGCTCCTCGACCTACACCAGAGGGGGCTTGATGGGCTTTGGGCGCGGCTCCTCCTCAACAACTTCGCCCCGCTCACCGTGGGCGAGTTCGACTACGTGGTGGGGAATCCCCCGTGGGTGAACTGGGAGCATCTCCCAGATGGGTACCGTGGCGACACGAAAAGGCTGTGGGACCGATACGGACTCTTTCCGCACAAGGGCATGGACGCGATCCTCGGCAAAGGGAAGAAGGACATCTCCATGCTCATGACCTACGTGGCCATGGACAAGTTCCTCCAGCCCAAGGGGAAGCTCGGGTTCGTGATCACGCAGTCCCTGTTCAAGACCGCCGGGGCGGGGCAAGGGTTCCGCCGGTTCCGCATCGGAGAGAATGGTGCCCCGCTGGGCGTGGTTCACGTGGACGACATGGTGGATCTGAAACCGTTCGAAGGGGCATCGAACCGCACCGCGGTGATGGTGATCGAGAAGGGGCGGGCGACACGCTACCCCGTGCCCTACACCGTGTGGAAGAGGAAAAAGGGAGCGCGGTTCTCCTATGACTCGACCCTTGACGACGTCAAGTCTGCCACCCGGCTCCTCGACCAGAAGGCGGAGCCGGTGGATCCCGCTGACCCCACCTCGCCGTGGCTCACCACCGACAAGTTCGCCCTGGCCGCGGTGAAGAAGGTCCTCGGGAAGTCCGACTACACCGCCCATGCCGGCGCCTACACCGGAGGGGCGAACGGCGTGTACTGGGTGCGCATCCTCGAGACGCGGCCCGACGGGCTGGTCGTGGTGGAGAACATCACCGCAGGGGCGAAGCGCGAGGTCCCGCAGGTAACCGCGGTCCTTGAACCGGACCTCCTCTACCCCCTCCTTCGGGGCCGGGACGTTGCGCGCTGGCGTGCTGAACCCTCGGCCCACATCTTGATGGTGCAGGACCCCCAGACGCGGCGCGGGATCCCCGAGGAGGACCTCAAGGCGCGCTACCCCAAGACATGGGAGTACCTCAACCGGTTTGAGCAGGTCCTCCGGGAACGCGCCGCGTTCAGGCGCTACTTCACTCGCCAGCACAAGGCAGGCAAGGTAGTAGACACGGGCCCGTTCTACTCCATGTTCGACGTCGGCGACTATACCTTCGCCCCGTGGAAGGTGGTGTGGCCCAACATCGCTAAGACTCTTGACGCCGCGGTCGTTGGGTCGAAAGGGGGCAAGACAATTGTACCACAGCACATTGTCACCATCGTTGCCACCCACGACAACACCGAAGCTCACTTCATCTGTGCTGGCATCAACTCTGCCACGGCTAGCTTAGCGGCGCGTTCCTACTCGCAGGAGGGCGGGAAGAGCTTTGGTACACCGCACATCCTTGAGCACATCCGCATTCCGAAGTACGACCCCGCTGATCCGGTGCACCGGGCGCTCGCTGCGGCATCCCAGGAGGCCCACGCCGCGACTGCCCAGGGCGACACTGACCGCCTGGCCGCGATCGAGGCCCAGGTGGACGCCCTCGCCGCAAAGCTGTGGGGCCTCACCGACCGCGAACTCGCCTCCCTCCGCCGCGGCCTTCCGCGGGAGCTCCCCCGCAGCGCCCCCGCGCGACCGGATGAGGAACAGGGTCTATAATCCCGGCGTGGACGAGAAGCGGTACCTCGCCAGCCTGGCCCGCGCGTTCGGGGGAGCAGGGGTGGCTCCGGCCATCCCCCCGGCCGCGCCGGCCTCCCTCGGAGCCGGCGAGGAGGTGGCGACGGTGTACGGCCCTTGCCTCGCCCTCGTCTCGGCCCACCCGGCGCGTCTCGCGTTCCCCGACCGGTCGCTCTCCACGGAGGCGGTGGCCCAGGCGTTCTCGCTCCTGTTCGGGATCGGGCCGGTGCGAGAGGGGGGGTTGCGGGCAGCGGGCGCCCGCACGTTCGCCGACCTCGCCGCCCATCCCCGGTACGGCCCGCAGGCCCGCAGCTGGCTGTCCGCGCTCGCCCGTGGCGACCTCGCCCTCCTCCACGACGGGATCTCGCGGCGGTTCTCACCGTCGCACGACCTCCTCTTGCACCTCCTTGCGTTCGCCGACCGGGAGAACCTCGTGTTCCTCGATATCGAGACCCTGGGGCTCTCCTCGCTCCCGGCGTTCCTCATCGGCATCGGCCGACTGAACGGCGAACGGATCGAGGTCCGTCAGTACCTCGCCCGCACGCTGGGGGAGGAGCCAGCGATCCTCTCCGCCCTGCGGGAGGAGCTCCCTTCCCAGCCGATCGTCATCTCCTACAACGGGAAGGCCTACGACTGGAACCACCTCCGCGGCCGGTGTGCCTACCACGGGCTGAGCCCGCTGCCGGAGCCGGTGCACCTCGACCTCCTCTTCTTCGCCCGCCGGCGGTGGGGAGGGGAGCTCCGCGACTGCTCGCTCGGCGCGGTGGAGCGGGCCGTGCTCGGGGTCGAGCGGGAGCTCGACGTGCCGGGGGAGTACGTCCCCGCCCTCTACGAAAACTACCTCCGCACGGGATCGGCGGCGAGCCTCCGCCCCGTGATCGCCCACAATCGGGAGGATGTCCTCACCCTGACCCGGCTCCTCTCCGTCCTCCTCGATCGGGTGACCCGCCCTGGCTGACCTCCTCTCCGCCCTCGCCGCCCAGCCGTGGTACCGCGGGCAGGTCGTCTCCTCCTTCGTCGTTCCACCCCGGCCCGGCGTGTACGCCGCGCCCCCGGAGAGGCTCCCGGCAGCGGCCCGAGCATGGCTGACGCGAGAGGGGATCCGACTCTACGCCCATCAGGCGGAGGCGATGGAGCGGCTCGTGTCCCGTCAGGACGTGGTCGTCGCCACTGGCCCCTCGTCGGGGAAGACGCTCGCGATGGCCCTCCCGATCGTAGCATCCTTGGCTGAGGATCCGACGGCTACCGCGCTCCTCCTTTACCCGATGAAGGCCCTCGCCCAGGACCAGCTCGGGAAGTGGACCGAGCTCGCCCGGGCGCTGGGGGTGGAGGGGCGCGTGGACGTCTACGACGGGGATACCCCGTCCCACCGCCGGCCTCGGCTGCGGGCGGAGGGGCAGATCCTCCTCACGAATCCCTACGCCCTCCACCAGTACCTGGAGTGGCACCATCGCTGGGCCCCGTTCTTCGGGGGGGTGCGGTACGTGGTCGTGGACGAGGGTCACTGGTACCGGGGCGTGTTCGGGTCGGGGGTGGCTCTCCTCATGCGGCGCCTGGGACGTGTTCTCGCCCGCTACGGGGCGGATCCGACCTACGCGGTGGCCTCGGCGACCACGGGCGACGCTTTTCTTCTCGGGGAACGCCTCCTCGGCCGGCCGGTAGCGGTGGTGGACCGGGACGGCTCGCCCCAGGGAGCACGCACGTGGTGGGCGTGGGACCCGGACCTCGATCCGGAGCGATCACCCTTTGCGCAGGCGGTGGAGCTGTGCCGGTTCCTCGTCCGGCAAGGATCGCAGACGCTCGCGTTCCTCCCGTCGCGACGGATGGCGGAGGCCCTCGCCCAGGCAGTGAAGGAACGGCTGCCCGAGCACGCCACGCCCGACTCGGGATCTAGCAGCGCGGTCGCGTCGTACCGCGCCGGGTACCGTCCCGAGGAGCGGAGGGAGCTGGAGCGGGGGCTGCGGGAGGGGACGCTGCGCCTCGTGGCCGCGACGTGCGCGCTCGAGCTGGGGGTGGACGTGGGCGGGCTGGATGCGGTGGTCCTCGTCGGGTACCCCGGGTCGGTGGCCTCAGTCCGCCAGCAGGCGGGTCGGGCCGGCCGGTCGGGGCGCGACGCCCTCGTGGTCTACCTGCCCCAGGAGAACCCCCTCGACCGCTACTTCCTCCATCGCCCCCGGGAGCTCGCGGAGGGGAAGGTGGAGGTCCCTGTGCTCAACCCGCGCCACAAGGAGCTCGCCGTGCGGCATCTCCTCTGTGCGGCGGCGGAGTTCCCCCTGCGCCGGGACGAGCTCCCCCTCCTCGGAGCGGAGGAGGGGGATGCAGTTTCCCTCGAGAAGGCCGGCCTCCTCGCCGCCACACCCAACGGGTGGTCGTACGCCGGCCGGGTCCGTCCGGCGGAAGCGGTGTCCCTGAACGCCCTCACCGCACGGCAGGTGCAGATCCTCGTAGCGGGGGAGGTGCTCGAGACGTGGGACGAGCACCGCGCGCGGCGCGAGGCGTTCCCCGGCGCGGTGTTCCTCCACCAGGGGGAGGCGTTCCGCGTGCGCTCCCTCGACCTTGAAACGGGGATCGCGGTAGCCGAGCCGTCCACGGACGGGCTCACCACGAAGGCCCTCACCCTGGAGGAGGCGCGGATCCAACGAGCCCCCTCCGGAGCGACGAGCGACCTGGGGCTCGGGACGGTGTCCATCCGCGAGACGATCCCCGCCTACAAGGTCCTCAATCGGGGGCGGGTCGTGGACGTGCGGCCCCTCGACCTTCCACCGGTCGAGTTCACCTCGGAGGGGGTGTGGCTCACGTGGGACAGGGATAGCCCACCGTCGCCCAGCGGGAGCCAGTACAGGGACTTGCCCCTCGCGACGCCTTCCCCGGGTGGGCTCCATGGAGCCGAACACGCCCTCGTGGCCCTCGTTCCCCTCATCGCCCTCTGCGAGCCGGGCGATGTAGGCGGGGTCTCCTCCGTTCACCACCCGGATACGGGCCGCCCGACGGTGCTTGTGTACGACGCATTCCCGGGCGGGATCGGGATCGCCCCCCTCCTCCACGCGCGGGTGCGGGACTGGGTTGCCCGCACCGTGGACCTCCTCTCCTCCTGTCCGTGCGCGGAGGGATGCCCGCGCTGCGTGCTCTCCCCTCGCTGTGGGAGCGGGAATCAGCCGATGGACAAGGGCGCGGCCTGGGCCCTCCTCGAGGCCTGGCTCGCTGCGCACGACGGATAAGGAGGGGGGGGAGGGGCTAGGGAGGCCCCTCCCCCAAGGGAGGCTGGCCCTCGCTACGGGCAGTTCCCAAAACAGAGTTGAAGCTTGAAGTTCCACCGCCCGTCGGATCCAAGGTACCAGCAGTAACCTGGACCGGTCGGGCATTCACCGACGAAGAACTGCCATCCCCCGGACGGGCTCCAGAACCAGCCCATGCCCGGTGCGATGTACCCCATGCCCTGACACGGGGGGCACGGGGTGACCCCCCAACAGGGGGGGCACGGCCAGAACCCCGTTGGCGTGGTCTGCACGATCTGGAATGTGGTCCAAGCTGTCGCACAGCACCCACAGCTTGGCTCGGGCACGAGGCCAAGCACCGCCACCCGGCCCGACTCGGGGTCGGAGCCGAGGAGGGGGTAGGGATCAGCGTAGGTACCCATCGGCATCGCGAGGGGCTGGGTGCATGCCACGAGCTGCACCGTCTCCTGCCCGGTCGGAAGCGTGACCCGGAACTGGTAGGTGGGTTGGTCCGGGAGGACATGGGTCCCTGCCGGGCGGTATGCGTTCGGGGAGTACGGGTTCGGGAAGATCAGGCGCACATTCCCGGTGGGCTCGATATCGAACAGATACACGTACGCCGCCTGGGAGATGTAGAAGTGGATCCGGGCCGTCTCCCCCACCGTGTACTGCGAACGTTCCGTCCACACGGTGGCGGACAGGCCAGGAACGGGTGTGGGAACCAACCCAAGAGGCGATGGCCCGGATTGGGCCACTCCGACGGCCGAGCACGCCAGGACGAGGACGAGGGTGATCCATGGCTTCATCTCCATCACCTCTACCCGATCTACACCGCCCGCCCGGGGAGGGTTCCCAAGTCCCACGCGGGCTTGGATCCGGTTCGGGGACGGGGATATCATGCTCCGGGTTCCCATGTCGGCGTACGACGAGCGGCAGGTCGGGATGACCGGATGGGGTACGGCCGGAGGAAGCGGGCGCTTGCCCTCTGCCTGTCCCGGTCCGGAGCGAGTGAAGGGGGTACAACATGACCATCCTTGATTTCTTCTGGATCTTCCTCATGCTCTCCGCCCTCCAGCCTGTCCTCAGGCGGCAGATGCTGGAGGGTTCCCGTCAGCGGCTGCTTGCCAAGATCGAGCACATGCGGGGCTCCCGGGTGATCGCCCTCATCCACCGTCAGGAGACCATGAGTTTCCTGGGGTTCCCCGTATTCCGCTACATCAACATCAATGACTCCGAGGAGGTCATCCGGGCCATCCACATGACGGGCCCCGACGTGCCCGTGGACATCGTGCTCCATACCCCGGGTGGGCTCGTCCTGGCAGCGTTGCAGATCGCCCGGGCCCTCAGGCGCCATCCGGCCAAGGTGACCGTGTTCGTGCCCCACTACGCCATGTCCGGCGGGACCCTGATCGCCCTGGCCGCGGACGAGATCGTGATGTGCGAGCACGCGGTGCTGGGACCGGTGG
>Ga0265295_1009565_pt1 | contig 10322 bp, 7 predicted proteins | sample Munlansysbiofilm_FD_192503 | JGI IMG/M metagenome (GOLD analysis project Ga0265295, IMG submission 192503) | Leachate microbial communities from a municipal landfill in Southern Ontario, Canada - Methane capture system biofilm | ecosystem: Engineered > Solid waste > Landfill > Unclassified ... | reverse complement strand
GTGAAAAGATTAGTGAACATTTGGGCGGAAAAGCTCGGTCTCGATATCCCACCGATAACAATCAGGGATTCCAAAAAACGTTGGGGTAGTTGCTCCTCAAGAGGGAACCTCAATTTTTCCTTACGATCGGCTTGCCTCAGCGATGAGGAACTCTCTTACCTGGTGCTGCATGAGATGGCACACCTGGTGCACTTTAACCATAGCGCACGCTTCTATGCTTTCCTTGACCTGCACCTGCCAGCCTGGAAGGAACACCAGCAGAAGATGTACTCGTTGCAACGCCGAGCGGACCTGACACCCTAAATATGTGAGCAATTCCCTTGAAGCCTTTTTTGGTGTATCGTTGAGGGGAAGGAGAGCTATATGAAACCTGATACATTGACTGATGGAATATATCGCGTAGCGGCAAAGATCGGAAACAGGGATCTTTTTGAAGGCATCTGGCCAATACCCCATGGGGTCATGCTCAATGCCTATGTGGTAAAGGGCAGTGAGAAAAACGTCATGATCGACCTGGTCAAGGATTGGGACGGGGCTGTTGAGACTGTGGATGCGGAACTCAAGGAACTTGGACTTCCCAACGGCCAGCTTGACTATCTTGTGCTGAACCATATGGAACCCGATCATACCGGAGCCATGGTTTCCTTTGTTGAAAAGCATCCCAATGTCGAGATCCTCTGCTCAGCGAAGGCCGTACCCCTTATCAAGCACTTCTACAAAATTGAAAAGAATGTACGGGCGGTTAAAGATGGGGAGAAACTAGAAATTGGCGGGAAGACCCTACAGTTCTTCATGACCCCAAACATACACTGGCCAGAGACAATGATGACCTATGTGGAAGAGGATGGAGTCCTGTTCAGCTGTGATGCCTTTGGATCTTTCGGCCAGTATGATCACTGCTTCGATGATCAGCTGACCAAGAAGGAGCTCGATCTGCTGAAGGGAGAGACCGAGCGCTACTATGCGAATATCGTATCCTCCTTCTCCTCCTTTGTGCTGAGAGGCATAGCCAAGCTTGACGGGCTTGCCATCAAACAGGTCGCTCCAAGCCATGGTGTGGTATGGAGGAGTGAGCCGGAGAAGATCATCAATTGGTATAAGACCCTGGCTACCTACATGGACGGCCCAAGGGAAAAGGAGATCACTGTTGTATGGTCCAGCATGTATGGTAATACAGGCGCCTTGGTTCCCTACATAGTTGAAGGGGCTGAGAGTGAAGGCCTGGCCGTACATGTGTTGGAGATCCCCCAGACCCATGAGTCGTTTGTCCTGGAGAAAGTCTGGCGTTCGGAAGGGCTGGTCATCGGCATGCCTACCTACGAGTACAAGATGTTCCCCCCGATGTATCACATCATGGATATCCTCGAGCGCAGCCATGTGAAGGGACGCAAGACCATGCGCTTCGGATCTTTCGGTTGGTCCGGTGGCGCCCAGAAGCAGTTTGATGTCTTTTCAGAATCCATGAAGCTTCAATGTATTGGTGTTGTAGAGTACCAAGGCTCTGCTACCGAAGAGGACAAGCGGCGTGCTTTTGAGATGGCCAAAGAGATGGCCCGTCAGATAAAAGAGGCCTAATACTAGTATTTAAACCTGGTTTTATGTAGCAAAATACTCTTTGAGGCCATCATATGACCTCAAAGGGTATTCTATATTCTGCTAGGTGACTAAGTAGATGAAGTTGAGAAGATTGATTGCCTTAAGGTTATCCACTCACTCCACATCAAAAGAAAAAACATGCACCTGTTCAGACCCCCAGGTTTCCTTGAGGATGAGGCGGATATCCGTTACCTCATCATCCACTTCAAAGGTAACGAGGCGTTTGATATTATTCTTTATTTCAAGCTCCTTGATTTCTTCTTCGCCGGAAAGAAATTGCAGGGTGAACTCCTTTACCAGTGTCTTGGGAACATAGAATGGCTCAAAAGAGAGGAGTTTGTTTGTGTACATATTTCTTTTAAGGCCATCCTGAGGTAACGTCATCTTATTGAAGTCGCTATCGAAGACAATACGAATTTTCTTGATTGCCTGTGGAGATGGGAACGTATACTCAATGATATCATTCTTATATCCATACCACCCGTTGTCCCCGTCTGTCCCTGGCCGGTCGAGCCCATTCCTCAGGTTATCAATACTGGAATTGTTACTTGTTGCCATCAGCTTTGCATCCTTGCTGATGGAAGGTATCGCTCTTGTTACGTTGGGGAGATAACAGTCGTCATCCATCAACGTCTGCTGCAACAGGTGTAACTTGCTCCTTCCCACTTCCCGTGGGGAAAGGCCGTACGTTACCGCTATTGCTGCAGCTGTTCCTATCGCTTGACCAAGAAGGGAACAAGTTCCCATTACCCTCGTTGAGCTGAATGCAGCGTGTGAAACAGAGATGTTTCTTCCAGCAAAAAACAAATTTTCTATATTTTCGGAATACAGGGTCCTGTATGGGATACCGAAAGGCGAAGGGGCAGGATGGTTTATGTTGGGTTCCGCTTTCGCATAAAATCCCCCAGGGTGGTGGTCGTCCATTGGCCATCCTCCATAAGCGACAACATCCTTGAACAGACCTCCCGTCTCGATGTCGTTTGCTGTCATGGTGATGTCCCCGACATACCGGCGAGATTCTCTTTTGCCTGGGAGCATACCAACCCAATCCAATTCGAAACGTTTGTTTTTTTCTTTTTGTCCGGGATCATTTTTCAAGTAATCCCACATCCCATATGCTAGGGACAGCAAATCATCGCGTATGGTTTCAGCGTCCGCAATCGTGTCTTGCGTCCCTCCCAATTCCAAATACCAATAATTTTCAGTTATCGCCCTCAAGTCCGGCTTCCTGTTTTCCAAAAACTCATCAGGTATTTTCTTAGCCCACGATGGTGCGATAAAACTACGATCATCAGTACACTCCTTTGCCTGCAGAAGAATGCTATTTCCCATGGTAAAGGAGTCAGCCTTATCAGGGCCGAAACTTTCCTGATATTGGCTTTTGGCTTCTCTGCCCTGGACATAGCTAGCACCTGTTATCGGTGCTAGGATACTATCTCCCGAACAATCGGCAAAGTACGTGGCATTGATGGTAACATAAGACTGGCTCGTCATCTGCCAGCAAGTGGCAGAGACAAGCCGGTTCCCTTCCATTTCACCGTCAATGCAGGTCGTATTTAGGAATACCTGGATATTTTTGTGCTCTTTGACGATTTCAAAGAGGATACCATCCCAGATGCTATAATTCTTATATGGGTTTCTGTACAGATTTCGTAATTGAATCTCTTCGAGTATTCCGCCTTCTTGATTATTAGGTCCTTGAGCCCCACTGATCCACATCCTTACTTCAGAGGAGGCATTGCCTCCGAACATGGGTCGATCTTGAACTATGGCTACAGAAATTCCATTTCTTGCAGCGGAGATGGCGGCACAAATGCCAGCCATTCCCCCACCTATGACACAGAAGTCTACAGTAACAATTTTTTTTGGAAACGGATTTTTTTTCATGTTATTCCCTAGAGTTTATGAGTTGGTCAGTCATTTTGAAAACAGTTGAAAAGCCATTGTAAACAGCGCTAAAATCTCCTTTTACATTTATGAACCTGGCTCCATGGTCATATACATGTTTTGCAAGTTCGGGACTCCCAACAGAAGTGCCCCAATAGAGGGTTGCGTGCTTTTCAGTCGCTTTTTGTACTTTTACATATACTTCTTCCATGAAAGTGGGAGAGTAAACACCAAATTTTTTAGCACTTTGAGTCAAGTCGGCAGGTCCTACAAACAGGATATCAACTCCGGGGGTGCTTGCAATGGCATCCAGATTATCCAAAGCTTCAATATCTTCGATTTGCAGCATGGTGAAAGTATGTTGTAACGAGTGTGAAATGATTTCCTCAGCTGGAGTCGCCATGAAATCACTTCCAAGTCCGGAAAAATCCATTCCCCGCAATCCGACAGGGAAAAATTTAGTATTCCTTACTGCAACCTCAGCATCTGCCTGAGTCATGCAATGGGGGACCATAACCCCAGTGGCCCCATCCTCGAGAGGTCTGAAATAGCTTGCATAACTGTGTTTCAATATTCGCACAACAGTGTCGCAATCATAAATGGTAGCAGCGTACATGCACTCTCTAATAAGGTCGTCGTTGACAGGCTTATGCTCCGTATCCAACCAAACGCAGTCGTATCCGATTTTACCAGCCATACCGACAAAGGGTGCGGCGGCTGACCCTACCTGAGTGCAGATGGCACACTCTCCATTACGTAATTTATTAAGAACCTTACTTTCACGCATACTAGACTCCTTATATCTAATTCACAATATTCTGAGGTAACCCCTCGAAAAAACCCTTGATGTTATCCACAAGCATGTCTACGACCTTGAATACGCTCTCTCTGCTGGCAGATAGCATATGTGGAGTAATGATGATGTTATCCAATGTAAGAAAATCATTATTTTGAAGCGGCTCTGCCTTGAATACATCAAGGGCAGCCCCTCCTATCGTCCTTTCCTTTAGTGCCTCAATAAGCTGATCCTCATCAACAATCGAACCCCGACTTGTATTGATGAGAAATGCTGTAGGTTTCATTTTTTGCAAGAAATCCGCATTTACCAAATGGTGAGTCTGTTTGTTTGAAGGGACATGGATGGAAATGAAATCACTTTGACTTACCAGGTTGTCCAGATTGGTGAACGTAACATACTCCTGTCCTTCGGCGGGCTTAGAAATAAACGGGTCAAAGACAACTATCTCCTTGGTAAACCCACTGAGAAGAGAGATGACTTTCTTGCCAATGTTTCCATACCCGACAACTCCGACAGTTTTACCGATCAATTCAGTGGTCAGGGTTTTGTTGTTCCAAATCCCTTTGCGCATCTCCCTATCTGCCCGGCTGATATTCCTACATAAGGCGAGCATCAGTGATACTGCGCCTTCTGCAACAGCATTAGCATTGGCTCCAGGGGTATTGGCAACCGAAATATCAAGCTCTCTGGCTTTTGCGAGGTTGATGTTGTCAACTCCAATGCCCATACGACAAATCAGTTTGGTCTTGCCCTGTATTTTCTCCAGGTTTTTCTCATCCCAAACCTCCTGACCTGAAATAATCACGTCAGCTAGCTTTGCCTTTGGAATGAGAAGCTCAATCTCTTCTGTGGAATAGTCTGTTTTTATAATCTTTGAAGGTAGAGCGAGAAGGTTCTTTTTCAAATACTCATAAACCTCATCGCCATCACCTCGTTTCATGTTGATCAATATGGTTGGTGTTTTCATGATTATCCCTTTACCGCCCCTGAGACCAATCCTTTTACAAAGAATTTCTGGCCAAACAGGAAGACTATAAAGACAGGGAGCAAAGCCGAGGCCGAGGCTGCCATTATCAGATTGTACGAAACTGTCGCTTCGTCAAAGAAATTTGTAAGTGCGACAGGAATGGTGTACAACCGCCAGTTAGGCAGGAAGATGAGTGCATCCATATAGTTATTCCAGTTGGCGAGAAAAATCACCATAGCCAGAGATGCCAAGGAAGATGTGACGAGAGGAAGCATGATTTTTCTCCATATGGTAAATTCACCAGCACCATCTATGAGTGCTGATTCCTTAAGTTCGTTATGAATCTGGATAAATGCCTGTCTCATCAGAAAGGTTCCCATGACCGAAACGACTCCCGGTAGGATCATAGGGTAGAAGGTCCCTATCAGTTCCATATGACTGAACATGACAAATTTTGGGATCAAGGTTACCTGGGTGGGGATCATCATTGTTGCAAGGTAAATAAGGAAAATGGCGTTTGACCCTCTGAATTTAATTTTAGCAAATGCATAACCGGCTAGGGCGCTGGTCAGCACTGACCCCAATACATTGATACTGGTGATCTTCAGCGAATTCCAATAGGAGAGTAAAAAATGATAGTTCCGTTGGCCCATGCCTCCTATGTTCCAGACAACCTTATAGTTATCCAGATAGAAATACTTCGGGATCCATTCAATGGGAAGTTTGATGACATCGGCTGAGATTTTCATGGAGGCACTGAGCATCCAAATGAATGGAATTATCATGGTTAGGGAAATGGATCCCATTATCAGGGTCCAAAACGATTTTTTTAAGATTAAAATTTGATTTTTTTTCATATTAATAATTTACCCAACGCTTCTGATTTTTCCATTGGAAAAGTGTAACTCCAAACAGGAGTATGAATAATATCCAGGACATTGCTGCTGCATAGCCCATTTTGTAGAAGGAGAATGCTGAGGTGTAGATATAATAGACAAGCACAGAAGAGGACGTACCCGGTCCGCCTTGAGTCATGAGCTGGATTGGGGCAAAAACCTGGAACATGGAGATCAGTGTAGTGACAACCAGGAAGAAGGTCGTTGGGCTGAGGAAATGGATCGTAAGGTGGAAAAACTTGGTAACAGCACCGGCGCCATCGATTTCTGCAGCTTCATAGACTTCTTTGGGGAGCCCTTGAAGCGCCGCCGAGTAAATCATTACTGCATAGCCAATGCCTGACCAAATCATCATGATTATGATTGCGGGTAAAGCCCATGTATAGTCTCCAAGAAACTTTGGAGGGTTCTGAACCCCCACCAATTTCAGGAATTGCGTTACAGGCCCCCAAGGGGAGTACATCATAACCCAAATAATTGAGATGGCTACAATATTGGATATCTTAGGAATGAACATAGCCAGACGCATAGCTACTGAACCATAGCAATAGGTATCCACAATAGTAGCGAAAACAATTGAGATGACAATGATGAAAAAGACAGAAACAAAGCTAAGCAACAGAGTGTTCAACAGCGAACTAACAAACCACTGGTCCTGCCAGATATCTATAAAATTCTGAAAGCCCACAAAGTTCCAATTCCCGATACCCATAGTGAAATCCCAGTCGGTGAAACTAATAACCAAGGAGAATAGGATGGGTATTATGAAGAACAGCAATACCCCGATAATATTTGGAAGGATAAATAAATAGCCGGATAAGTCTATTTTTAGTTGTTTTGATAATTTCATGCTAACAGCCTCTATATATAGTTTGATGCTGTTGCTTTTAAGACAACAGCATCAAGTTTGCTTCGGTATTTATTTCTTTAGAAATTCATCAGCACGCTTTTTAGCGTCATTCAAGCCTTCTTTTGCTGTTTTCCTTTCTGTCAGGATAGCTTCACACTCCTCATTCATAACCTTTTGAATTTCTGGAGCTTTCTTGAAAATGGTGGTGGATGTCAAATTGTCACCCTCATTGTAGATGAAGTATTTTTTTGCACTTTCGATGTCGATGATTTCGTCCACGCCCTTAAAGAAACGGTCCATGATTGCATCCTTGTTTAAGGTTTTTGCCAATCCGATCCGCCCTCCAATAGCCATATACTCGACACCTTCAGTTGCATACCATTTCAAAAATTCCCATGCAGCATCGATGTTTTTTGATTTGGGGTTGATGCTTAGCTGGTCGCCATACTGTGCCCAGGTATATTTATCTCCACCTTTTGCAGCTACAGGCTGTGGGACAAATGCAGTGACAAAATCATGTGGGAACTGCTTTAGGTCCTTCACACTACGAATAATGAAGTTGTCAGCTACGATAGCTACCTTGCCATTGAGGAACATATTTTCCATTGTAAGTTTCTGAGTTACTGTGTCGACATGGCTTGGAGCTGAATGGTCCACATTCATCGTATTGTTCACCAGTTCTAAAGTCTTTACGATGACATCATCGTTGAGGTTTGTTTCGTTTGCTCCCGGGGCATACATCCAGTCACCACCAAGAGTCCTTGAAGATAATCTTGCCTGTACCTCATAGAAGTTCTGGGTTGAGTTCCAAAACATCCCATAGACTTTGTCCAAGCCTTCACCTTTGGTGAGTTTCTTGGCAATTTCCCTAAATTCATCATATGTCCAGGAAGTTGGAACCTCGATTCCTGCTTCATCAAACATGTCCTTGTTGATAAGAAATGATGTTTTTGTAAGGGTTGTTGGGAGTGCATAGAGTACTCCGTCTACCCTTGAGAGGGTAATTGCAGTCTCTCCGAAAATATCTTCTGGAATCAAGTTGTCCCTTTGAAGGAATGGGGTAAGATCCATCGCCATCTTTGATTCAGCACGTTTTGCAACACGGGTAAGGCCGCCGTATGAAGCATATACGTCAATTCCACTGCCAGCGAGAAGGTTGGTTTCCAACTTGAGATTGCCTTGGTCGTTGTTCACATACCGTTCGTACTCGACTTGGATTCCCTTGTCCTTATACTCCCTGTTAAAAGCATCCACCACATCCTGTGGACCATTTTCTGCAGGAATTCCCATCCATAACCGCAACAGTACTTCATCATTAGTTGAGCTGGCCTCTTTGTTTCCTTGTGCAAAGCAAAGAGAGGTCAGCAACACAAGCAAGCAAACCATAACTAGGTTCTTTTTCATGTAATCCTCCGATTATTTTTATATGTTTTAAGTATTGGGTCCGTTATGTCAGAACACAATCCGATTTCTTTTTCTGTTGTTCCAATCTATTTGGAAAATTAACCATACCTGATTTTTTCTTTGTTATCTTACGAAAATACTATAATATTTTACGATTCGGAGGATATAGGCATCAGCGGACACCCTGTTTCTGTTGTGAATCTGTAATTGGTATGATAGCCTCGACGTGTATGAAGAGAAGGATAGCCTACCCATCAAAGTTAGGCATATGGATACTGTTTTTGATTATTGTCGCTATAGTCATCCCTTTTGGTGTTTTGAGCCTGTATCTGGTAAAGGGATACGAGCAACTAATCCAAAGGGAGCTGAGTGACAATCTAATTCAGATTGTTTCCCAAAGCAAAGCGGACCTCGATAACCTATATAATCGTATGATCTATATTAGCAATGCTTTTATATCAAATGATAGTTTTCGTTCAGTGATTGAGGATGAGGCCGCAACATACTATGAGCAAACCAAAGCGTTCGATGCGATGGTTGAGTCTGTAATTACGAATGATCCAAGTTTTAGTACGGACTTGAAAGTCACAGTCGTTGATAAAAATAACCAGGTATTTGCAAACTGGAGTCAAAACTATAATGACTATTCCTTTATAAACTCCGAAGCATATGTAAAAGAGAGCAAACAAGCTGAGAAGCATATTATTTGGGGAGGGGTTCTCCAAAGTTTTATCTATGAAGATACAAAATCCCGACAATACATAACACTGGCTCGGTCGATCTATTCTGATTCCGCCCTGTCTGAATATCTGTGCACCTTTATCCTTAGTTTGGATAAAGACCGGTTCGGGGCCGTAGTCTCCCGATATTTTTCCGATGAAAAAGATTTTGCCTTCTTGAAAACTCACGACGATCGTGTTCTGTTTTCAATGGGATATGATGGAGGAAGCGCAGAGTTCCCTCCTGATGCAGTTTTTGAAAATGATGAAACGTATTATTTGACAACGATAGAAAATACCAGATACTTGGTATTTTCAGATCAATTGGAAAATTCTTGGTTCATAAGTGACAATCCTCTCTCGATTCAATTCTTTATTAATTTTCAACCTATAGAAGAACAACTTTCAACTCTAGTCAACGGTATACGCTGGGGCATCATTTTCAGCATGGTGGCAGTATTGCTGATGGTCGTGTACATAACTTTTCATGTGATCAGACCAATATCAAACTTGTCGAAAAAGATAAATGATTATTCCATCGATACGATCCCTGTCGGTCTTGATGTGAAACGTAAAGATGAAATAGGACAGATCAACACTGCTTTCATACAAATGGCAGAAAAAAACAAGAGTCTGTTTTATCGGTTACGGCATGAAAGCTTAAAAAAAGAGCAGTATTATTATGAGTCTGTAAGAGCACAGGTCAATCCGCACTTCCTATTCAATACCCTTACTACAATACGGTGGATGGCAATTATTAAGAAGGCAGACAATATTGTTGACTCGATTGATGCTTTGGCCGGCATATTGAAATACAGTATGGATAAGGGTAAAGAGTTTGTCACTTTGGAAGAGGAAGTCCACAGCATAAAGAGTTACGTCTCTTTGCAGAACTACCATTATGGAAGTCGTTTTGTCTTGCTTGAAAATATTTCACAAGATCTTTTTGAGTGTCAGGTCATCAAATTCATTCTCCAACCCATTGTGGAAAATTCCATCTTACATGCCTTTAAGGAGAAGAAATCAAATTGTGTGATTTCAATCAGGGCTATCTGCGAGGAACGGAACGCTGAAAAACGCCTTATACTCTCAGTATCTGATAATGGGATCGGGATGAGTAAGGAACAGATTGAAGAGTTTGATATTTCCAGAAAAAAAGGGTATAGAAGGAAAAATAAGGAGAGTGGTATTGGGTTCCTGAATG
>Ga0265295_1009562_pt1 | contig 10326 bp, 12 predicted proteins | sample Munlansysbiofilm_FD_192503 | JGI IMG/M metagenome (GOLD analysis project Ga0265295, IMG submission 192503) | Leachate microbial communities from a municipal landfill in Southern Ontario, Canada - Methane capture system biofilm | ecosystem: Engineered > Solid waste > Landfill > Unclassified ... | reverse complement strand
CTTATATGCTTGAAAATGTTTTGGCGCATGAATATGCCCACGCACTTATGTTCCAACTGGGCAAGTACGATCCAAACGGGGATGGGCATTCGCCGCTGTGGCAAGAGACATGCCAAAAACTCGGCGGTAAAAAATGTGAACGCTACGTCGATACGAAAGAGATTATTAACGGAAAACTGCCGTTTTAGAGCTTCTTAACGCAGCATCAAAACGCCGCTAAAACGACCCGTTTTCCCTTCGGCTCGGTAAGAGAAATAGGTTTTCGTATCGCAAGCGGTGCATTTGTTCGCAATCTCAAGATGTTTTGCATCAATGCCGCATCCCAAAAGTTGCGTGCGTAAAATCTTGTTGATGTCCAAAAAGTATTTTGCCTCTTTTGTCTGGAGCGCATAGGCAAAACCCTTGGCATGTGCTTCATCCGCGATCTCTTGCCCCACTTCGTAGCAACAGGGGCTGATACCGGCACCGATGCAGACAAGCAGATCTTTGGGTTTGGTGCGAAACTCTTTTTCCATTTTTTGCACCGTTTTAGAAGCAATGGCATTGAAAGCTCCGGCGCGCCCGGCATGGGCTACGGCGATCACTTTGCGTTTTGGGTCGTAAAAGAGTATCGGTGCACAATCGGCAACCATCACCATCAGCGGGGTGTTGCGTTTGTCGGTGATGAGTGCATCGCACTCGGGAGGGGTCGTAAAACTGTCCTCATCGCTTACGATGTGGACGATGTCGGAGTGGATTTGACGCATATGCACGAGCGACATGCAGTCGTACCCGCTCTGACATGCCAACACTTCGTGGCGAATCTCCACGAGTGAAGGATCATCCCCCACGTGAAAAGCGAGATTCTCGTTTGCTTTGTCGGTAAAAAACGCAAGAATTTCGGGAAACTTGCTGAAAATTTTAGGCGTTTGGTTCATCATGAAAAAAATTATAGCCAAAGATAGGGCATTATGATTTGAAAAGTTGTTTTTGTTACAATACACCGATTTTAAAAAAAGGTTTTGTTTTGAGAGAGATAAGTATCTACCCGCCGACCTTAGAGGGCAGTGACGTTGCAGAGAAACGTCGAGAGATTCGGGAATATTTTCATAATACCTATAATCTTTTTGAGAAGATGTTTGATGTTTTAAAAAGCGATGAAGTATTTACGCGCAAAAGCGAGCCTACTCGCCATCCGATGATCTTTTATTTCGGGCACACGGCGGCGTTTTTTATCAATAAACTTGTTTTGATGCAGCTTATCTATGAGCGTATTAACCCCGAATTTGAATCTATTTTTGCCGTCGGGGTGGATGAGATGGATTGGGACGATATGGACGAGGGGCGTTATAGATGGCCGAGCGTGGACGCGGTGCGAGCCTACCGCGATGCGGTGCGCGCACTGGTGGACAGCTTTATCTGCACGGTCGATTTTACCCTGCCAATTACCCAAGAAAGCCCGATGTGGATCGTTTTGATGGGGATAGAGCATGAGCGGATCCATATAGAGACCTCGTCGGTCTTGCACCGCCAGATGCCTTTGGAGTTTATCAAAGATGAGGGCGGTTTTAGTACATGCCAAGAGTTTCCTCCGCCCCCGCAGAATGAATTGGTGCAGATAGAGGGGTGCCGAGTCGTTTTGGGCAAAGAAAAAAGCCATAAGCTTTACGGTTGGGATAACGAATACGGCACCCACAAAGAGGAGCTCTCGCCTTTTTGGGTTTCCAAATATTTGGTGAGCAACGCCGAATATCTCCCTTTTGTAGAGGAGGGCGGGTATGAAAATAAAAGTTTTTGGGATGATGAGGGGAAAAAGTTTTTAGAGATTAGCGGCGCGAAACATCCGCCGTTTTGGGTGGAGGAGGAGGGAAGATACCGCTATAGAACCCTCACGAAACTTATAGATATGCCCCTTTCATGGCCCGTGGAGGTCAATGCCCTCGAAGCGGCGGCGTTTTGCCGCTATAAAAGCCAAAAAGAGAATAAGGAGTACACACTGCCCAGCGAAGCGGAGTTTCGAGCACTTTATGAGTATGCCGAGCTAGAGGATATCCCCGAGCTTGAGGACAACTACGCCAATATTAACTTCAACCACACCTTTAGCTCCTGCCCCGTAAACAAGTTTATGTTCATGGGGCTTGGCGACGTGATAGGCAACGTATGGCAGTGGAGCCGCACGCCGATTTTCGGGTTTGAGGGGTTTGAGGTACATCCAGCGTACGATGATTTTTCCACTCCGACTTTTGATGGCAAACATGCCATGATCTGCGGTGCTTCGTGGGCGAGCAGCGGCAATCTTATTATGAAACACTCCCGCTACGCGTTTCGCCGCCATTTCTACCAGCATGCGGGGTTTCGCTACGCCATAAGCTCTCAAAACGGCGGGGAAAAAGAGGATATCTGCGAGAGCGACGAACTTGTGTCGCAATATTGTGAATTTCACTACGGCAAAGAGTATTTCGGGGTGGAAAATTTTGCCTTGGCATGTGCTTCGATTGCCAAAAAATTTGCAAACAAAACCGCCAAAGCGCTTGATATCGGGTGTAGTGTCGGGCGTACGACCTTTGAACTCGCAAAGAGTTTTGATGCAGTGGAGGGGATCGATTTTTCGGTGCGCTTTATCGGCGTTGGTTCTAGGCTTAAAAACGAGGGTTCCATCGCTTGGCATGTGAAGCGCGAGGGGGAACTTAGCGACAAACATACAACGACGCTTCGAGAGTTAGGGTATGAAAACCTCGCCAAAAAAGTGCAGTTTTGGCAGGGAGATGCGTGCAACCTCAAGCCCAATTTCACGGGCTACGACATGGTAGTGGCGGCAAATCTCATCGAGAGGCTCTACCAACCCCGCCTCTTTTTGGAAGATATTGCAGGGCGCATCAACGAAGGGGGAATCCTTGTGCTCACCTCCACGTACCGATGGAGCGAGAGCATAGCGGCAAAAGAGTTTTGGCTAGGCGGCTATGAGGATGCAAACGGCAAAGAGGTGTACACGATCGAGACACTCAAAGAGATTTTAGAACAACATTTCGAGCTTCTACACACCCAAGATGTGGAGTTTGTGATGCCAAAGAGCACAAGAGATTTCCGACATGCCATAGCCGAGGCGAGCGTGTGGAGGAGAAAATAGATGGCAATTTGCCATATTTTTAGCATGGTGTGGGATATGTGGTACCATTGCGTTATTGAATTGCCCAATCGGTACAATATTTCATTAGACAAAGGTTTATCATGACTATTAATATGTTGCATCCACATAAACAATTGCAGGAACGTACATTTTCGGTCGTAGAACTCTTTGCAGGAGCCGGCGGTTTAGCTTTAGGGCTTGACAAGGCAGGATTTGAAGCAAAAATTGTTGTGGAAAACAATAAATGGGCATGCCAAACTTTGCGAAAGAATAGACCTTATTGGCATGTTGTAGAGGGTGATATCGTAAAAATAGCGGATGAAGGGATACGAAACTATTTTGATTTTGACGGTGAAATAGACTTACTTTCAGGTGGTTATCCCTGCCAAGCTTTTAGTTATGCAGGCAAAAAGCTGGGGCTTGAGGATACACGGGGAACACTTTTTTACAGTTATGCAGAGATATTAAAAGAGTTACAACCGAAGATGTTTTTGGCAGAAAACGTAAAAGGTTTGGTAAGCCACGACAAAGGAAAGACACTTCAAACGATGATTGATGTATTTGAAGAGGTCGGGTATAAAGTGTATTATCAAGTTTTAAATGCGCTTGACTATGAAGTAGCTCAAAAAAGAGAGAGAATCGCTATCATCGGAGTAAGAAACGATGTTCGCAAAAGCATAGGTTTTGATTATAACTTTCCACAACCGATAAAGAAAAAACTCCTTCTTAAAGATGTTTTGCAAGACGTTCCCGCTTCGTTGTGCGCTAGTTATAACGATAAGAAAAAAGAGATTTTTGCTCTTGTCTCTCAAGGGGGCTGCTGGAGAGATTTGCCCGAAAAGATTGCAAAAGAGTATTTGGGGGGAAGTTACCATCTTGGGGGCGGCAAAACGGGGATTGCACGTAAAATGTCTTGGGATGAACCGGGGCTTACCGTTTTATGTAGTCCTGCTCAAAAACAAACGGACAGGTGCCATCCTGATGAGCTACGCCCGTTTAGCGTAAGAGAAAATGCACGAATTCAGTCATTTCCCGATGAGTGGGAATTTGCAGGTTCCATGGCAGAGCAATACAAGCAAATAGGTAATGCGGTACCGGTGAATTTGGCATATCATATCGGGATTTCAATCAAAAACTATCTTAACGGTCACAAGGAGAAAAGCAGTGCGCAAGTACAACTTGCATTTCATTTCTGATATAAATTTGTTTAATCATGTCAAAGATACGGTTTTAAAATATAGATTCAAAATTGATTTAAAGCAATTTAATAAAAATTTGGTTGATCCGATCAAGCTAACATTCGATAGTAAAGTTTATAAAAAAGATTTGCAGACACTTTTAGACGATGAGATTATGAGACAAATCGATAAATCGAATACAAATCATATAGGCTATTTTCATCAGAATATCTTCAAATATTTGGGGAATGGTTGGCATGTGCCCGAAACGGGTTTTGATATTGTTAATGAAAAGAAAAAAATCTTTGTTGAGATGAAAAACAAGCACAATACTATGAACTCTTCTTCATCGCAAAAAACATACATGAGGATGCAGCATAAGATTAATTTGGAACCTAAATCTCAATGTTTGTTGGTGGAAGTTATTGCAAAACATAGTCAAAATGCACCATGGATTGTTTCTTTGGATGGTGAACAAATATCCGATACACGTATACGGAGAGTTTCCATAGATAAATTTTATGAAATCGTAACGGGAGAAAAAGAGGCGTTTAAAAATCTTTGTGAAAAATTACCGTTAGTGATTGATGATGTGTTAGGCTCGGTTCAGGAAGAGATGATGGAAAATAGCGTATTTAAAGAACTTCAAAAAATCTCTCCGAATATTTTAAAAAGCTTGTATTTGCTCTCTTTTTCTAAATATGAGGGATTTACAAACTTTAATGTTTTGGAATAGTTTTTGGGTATGGCGATGAACTACGATTTCTCCACCTCCGCCCCACGTCAGCACACAAACGCCGAAAAGTATGTTTTGCGCCAAAAGCTTTTTGGCACGGAGGATGTTTTGCCTGCTTGGGTGGCGGATATGGACATCGACACACCCTCATTTGTCCTTGAAGCGGTAAAAAAGCGGCTTGAACATCCCGTGATGGGGTATGAAGAGATACCCGAGTCGGCTTATGCGGCGCAGAGTGCGTGGATGCAAAAACATCACGGCGTTACATTTGCGCTTGAGGAGTTGTTCTACTCCCACTCGGTGGTGGCATCGATGAATGCGACGATCGAGGCGTTTACCAAGGAGGGGGAGGGGGTGATCGTGCAGACACCCGTGTACCCGCCGTTTTTTCATGCGGTGCGGGAGCTAAACCGCAAGCTTGTAAAAAACCCTCTCAAACTTTTGGCATGTGGCACATATACTTTTGATATCGAGGATTTAAAGGCGAAAATCACGAGTGATACAAAACTGCTTTTGCTCAGTTCCCCCCATAACCCCGTAGGGCGGGTGTGGAAGCGTGAAGAGCTAGAGGCGGTTTTAGAGGTGTGTGCGGAACATAATATCGTAGTATTTGCCGATGAGATCCACTCAGATTTGGTGTTTGCACCCCATAAACACACCCCTTTTGTCTCTCTCTCGCCAAGAGCACGCGAACTCACAATCACCGCCATCGGAACGGGAAAAACCTTTAATATGGCGGGGTTTGCGATGAGCAGTATAGCTATCTGCGATGTTTCGCTTAGGCAGAGGTTTGCAAAGGTGTATAAAAAAATCCATTTTGCCCACGGGTGTTCCCTCTCTCACGTTGCGTTTGAAGCGGCGTACAAAGAGGGGCAAGGGTGGCTTGAAGCGCTTAAAATCCACTTGATGCACAACTACGCAGCACTCCAAGCGGTGTGCGAAGAGTTTCCGCATGCCATAAAACTCACCCCCTTGGAGGGCACCTACTTGGCATGGCTTGATTGCCGCGGAATGGGATTGGGTGACAAAGAACTTCGGGAGTTTTTTGTTTGCGAAGCCAAGCTGGGGCTCAGTGCCGGGATTAGTTTTGGGCGCGAGGGGAGCGGGTTTATGCGCTTGAATTTTGCGGTAGCATCCGATACAATGTCGCAGATAATACAGAGACTCCAAAACGCACTTGCAAAGAGGTTTCATACGCCATGATTACCATCAACTGGGACGATTACAAACATTTTAAGACCACCGAATATGTCGAGGGGGACAACTTTGACATCCTTTTGGAATTTTTAAAAAGCTACTACAACATGAAGCGCCCGCTCGAGATTTTCGAGACGCTCTGTGAGGACGAACTTGCCCGCATGATGCTCCAAAAAAGGGAGATCGCCGATGCGGTGGCTCTTGAAGAGTATATGAAAAAAAGATGAGCGAGAGCCTAGAAAGAATAGAAAAGTTTTTGCAAAAACACCACGTACTCACCCTTGCGACCTGCGCCGAGGGGGAGGTGAGCGCATGCAGCCTTTTTTATGCGTACGATGCCACATGCCAAAGGTTTATCGTAGCAAGCGCCGATGATACCACCCATATTCGCCATATTCTTCAAAATCCGCGCGTTGCGGGAAATATCCCCTTAGAGACCAAGATAGTAGGGAAAATCCAAGGGGTGCAGTTTCGCGGATTTTTTGCACATGCCAAAGAAGAAGCGCGCACAATCTACTTCAAACGCTTCCCCTACGCCTTGGCGATGCAGCCCAAACTTTGGGAGATCAAGGTCGATTTTTTTAAGATGAGCGACAATACGCTGGGGTTTGGGAAAAAGATTATTTGGCAGGAAACTTCTCTTTAAAGAAAGCGCAGTCGCTTCCCGTGCTTTGAAAAACGACGAGCGAAGGGATGTGAGGGGATTTAAAACCGTAGGCACGGCAGCCGTGGGGGCGCTGAGGTTCCCATGTTACGAAATAGTGTTCACATCTTCTGCAGTTTATTCTCTTCATCTCTTGTTCTTTTTGGGCGATTTAAGGTCGCTATTTTACCACATTCGCTACAATTAGCCCAATTCATTTTAAAGAGAAACTATGGACAAAATACTGCTCATGTTGCAGCTTCAAGCAACCCTCAACGACGCTACGAACGGGGAGGATTGGCGCAAAGGGATCACCAAAAATGCCAAAGAGATCAACTGGAAACGTTGTATCTACATGGAATGTGCCGAGATGATCGACAGCTTTGCGTGGAAACACTGGAAAAATATCGACGCCGCGCCCGATTTTGCAAACCTGCAAATCGAAGTGGTGGACGTTTGGCACTTTGTGATGAGTTTGGCGATGGAGGAGTACGACCGCCATATGCTCGGAACCATCGAAGATATCGCGCTCAATGTTTCGCAAAGTGAAGCGTATCTGGGATTTGAGAGCGCCAAAGAGACGTTTGATACCCAGTCAAACATCATTGCAAAAGTGGAAGATGTGATGTTTATCGCCCTTGATAAAGAGAAAATTGCCATCGAAAAACTCATCGGCGAGTTTTTTACCCTTGCCGCGATGAGCGGACTCAATTTAGAGTCTCTTTACCGCCTTTACGTGGGCAAAAACATCCTCAACCAGTTCCGCCAAGACAACGGCTATAAAGAGGGAACCTACCAAAAAATATGGGACGGCGAGGAGGACAACGTGGTGATGAAGCGCATCTGGGAAGAAAACGGCGACATCAAACCCGACATCCTCTACAAAGAGATGGCAAAAATCTATTTTTCGTTGCATAAGAGCTAAACATTGGCATCTATTTTAGAGATCGAGAATCTTTCGTTTGGGTATTTAAAAGAGAAGCTTTTGTTTGAAAACCTCTCACTTACTCTCAAAAAAGGGGAGATCAAAGCGATCGTAGGGGAGAGCGGTGCCGGCAAAAGCACGCTGTTTGAGCTGATTTTACAAAACCTCAAACCCCTCTTTGGAACTATTAAAAGTGCGAAAATCTCTCAGGTGTTTCAAGACCCCTACAGCTCGTTTCATCCCAGTTATACGCTGCTTAATCAGATCGAAGAGGTTGCAAGCTTAGAGGGGATGCACGCGATTTTGCACACATTAAACCTTGAAGAGAACTTACTTTTAAAACTACCTCACGAACTTTCAGGGGGACAGCTCCAACGCGCTTCGATTTTGCGTGCGATGCTGATGCGCCCCGAACTTCTTTTGCTCGATGAGCCGACAAGCGCGCTTGATAACGTGATCCAGTTGGAAGTGATGCAGATGCTGCTGCAAAACCTCGATACGATGGGGATGTTGCTTATCACCCACGATATGGATTTAGCGCGTTGGTGCGCCGATGAGATCATCATCCTCGGGCAAAAGTAAGAAAATTGTTAAAAATAAATGATAATTTTTCTCCCTTAGAAGCGGATGGTGTATAATTACGCTATGAAAAACTATACACAAACATTACGCGAACACAATTTAAAAGCGACCCCGCAGAGACTCGCTATCGCAGATGCGTTGGATGCAAAAGGGCATATAAGCTTAGAGGATTTATATATGCTTATGCTGAAAAAATTCGACTCCATCTCCCTTGCGACGATCTACAAAAATATCCATATTATGATGGAAAACTGCTTTATTCAAGAGGTAAAACTCCCGCATGCCAAGTCGGTGTACGAGCTTACCAAAGCCTCCCATGCCCACTTGGCATGTAGCAAATGCGGCGCGGTAGAGGATATCTCTCTCGATCTTGAGAACGTCGTTGCCGAAGCTAGAGCAAAAAGCTCCTTTGCGATCGAATCGAGCGAACTTGTACTCTCGGGTCTTTGCAAAAACTGCCGCTAGTTTTTGCAAGGAATTTTCATCTAACTCCCCCGTTTTAACATCCCCTTAGAACACTTCAAGTATAATCTCACATTTCATTTTTCATAAGAAGGGATTCTATGCGCGGATATAAGATTTTTGCCGGCAGTTCAAGTGTTGATTTCGCTAAAGAGGTGTGTAAAATTTTAGACGTACCTCTTGCAAAGGCGGACGTAAAAAGATTTAGTGACGGAGAGATTTCGGTTCAGATTGCAGAGAGCGTGCGCGGTCGCGACGTTTTTATCGTCCAATCTACGGGTGCTCCGTCGAATGACAACCTTATGGAACTTCTGGTTATGACCGACGCATTACGCCGCTCGAGTGCCAACAGCATCACTGCGGTCGTTCCCTATTTCGGATACGCCAGACAAGACAGAAAAGCCGCTCCCCGCGTTCCCATTACCGCTAAACTCGTAGCCGACATGTACGAAGCCGCAGGGATCAGCCGCGTAGTAACCATAGACCTTCACGCAGGGCAAATCCAAGGGTTCTTTAATATCCCCGTCGATAACCTCTACGGTTCGATCACTTTTGAAAATTACATTAAAAGCAAAAACCTCAAAAACCCCATTATCGCTTCTCCCGATATCGGAGGGGTGGCACGCGCGAGATACTTTGCAAACCGCTTAGGTTTAGAGATGGTTATTGTCGATAAACGCCGCGAAAAAGCCAACGAGAGCGAAGTTATGAACATCATCGGCGATGTAGCGGGTCACGACGTGATTATGATCGACGATATGGTCGATACTGCGGGAACGATGGTAAAAGCCGCTACGGCACTTAAAAACAAGGGTGCAAACTCTGTTATGGCATGTGCAACCCACGCAGTTCTTAGCGGCAAAGCGTACGACAACGTCAACAACGGCGAACTTGACGAGCTAATCGTAACAAACACGCTCGTTTCCAAACCTCACGAAAAGATCATCGTCCTCTCCGTTGCACCTCTCTTTGCCGAGGTTATCCGCAGAGTCTACCACAACGAAAGCGTGAATTCGCTTTTCGCGTAAGTACAACCGCAAAAGGGAGCTCTCCCTTTTGCTTGGCATGTGCAATTCTCTTATAAAATATTCTTCCCCGCAGGTCTCAGTTTAACACTCCAAAAGGTAATACTAACGGTAATATTTGTATAATACCAAAAAGGAGACTTTATGCACACCATTACACTCAAAACCGATGACAATTTTTTTGCAATGTTAAACGAGATGGTAAAAAATTTGGGTACGTCACGAAGCGAACTTATCAGAAATGCCGTCATCAACTACAAAGAAACTTTGGAAAAAGAGAAGTTAAAAATGCAGATACAAAAAGCCTCGATGAGAACAAGAGGGGCATCGCTCAATATCGAAAATGAGTTTGAGGAGACCCTCAAAGACGGGCTTGATAATGTTTAAGCGAGGCGAAATCTATCTTGCAAGCCTGAATCCGAAAAAAGGAAACGAAGTCGGCAAACTTCGCCCTGTTTTGATCTATCAAACA
>Ga0265295_1009561_pt1 | contig 10327 bp, 7 predicted proteins | sample Munlansysbiofilm_FD_192503 | JGI IMG/M metagenome (GOLD analysis project Ga0265295, IMG submission 192503) | Leachate microbial communities from a municipal landfill in Southern Ontario, Canada - Methane capture system biofilm | ecosystem: Engineered > Solid waste > Landfill > Unclassified ... | reverse complement strand
AGTATTTAAATCGTTTAAATGTGAAACACTTAAGACTACCAGTACCTTGGTGGTATTTAGGCGAATCGCCTTATATCGAATCAAAAGATTATATCCATCAAGCATACAAATGGGCAGATAAGTATGACATGCATATCTTACTTGACCTACATACCGCACCAGGTTGTCAAAATGGGTTTGACAACGGGGGCATTACAGGTGTAATTGATTGGCCAAAAGACCCTAAAAACATCGACTTAACCATTGATAAACTTGAAAGTTTGGTCAAAGAATATAAAGACTACAAGTCCTTTTATGGGATTGAAGTCTTAAATGAGCCTCATGTCTCCATAGACATGAATATCATCATCGATTTCTATCAAAGAAGTTATGACCGATTAAGAGTGATCACCGATAAATTAATCGTATTCCATGATGCCTTTAGACCAACAGACCCAATGTTTAAACCATTCTTTAAGGATAAAGTGAATGTGGCATTTGACTTACACTTATACCACTGTTTTAATGAATCGCTTGCGAATGGAACGAAAGAAAACCACATCGAAGAAGTATTAAGAAGGCACCAAATGATTCAAGAAATTGAAACCTATGTTAGAGTCATCATTGGTGAATGGTCACTTGGCTTAAGAGAATCTGAAAAAGATTTTAAAGATACCTTCTCACATGACTTATTCATTAAGCTCTTAACCGATGCACAACTATTCGCTTACAACCAAGCATTTGGTTTTTACTTCTGGAGTTATAAGATTGACCGTGAGACTCATTTGAATTGGGACTTTAGACGCATGGTCGAAAAAGGATTCTTACCAAACAAATTTTAAAGGAGACAACATGAAAGCATTATTTCATATCGATGAACGACATAAATGGCCAATGGTTCAAGCTAACATCAAAAATATGTTAGCAGAAACAGACGCAGAGATTGCCTTAGTAGCTAATAGTGAAGCCGTTGAATTATTCATCAAATCAACGATTACATTAGAAGATAAAGTCACATACTATGTGTGTAATCACTCAATCACACAAAGACACCTAGATCGTAATGACTTAAATAAAAAAGCTAAGATTACGGGTAGTGGGGTCGTACAGATCGTCAAACTTCAAGATGAAGGCTTTAGATATATCAAACCATAGCACAGGAAACCCTGTGCTATTTCTTTTTAATTTGTTATAATTAATGTAATGTAGAGGTTATTTTATGAAGAAATTACTGAGTTTATTACTGTTTACCATCCTATTATCTGGATGCAGCAGAAGCAATCTAATCGTCAGATATCAAGATGACTTAAAAATAGAACAAGATGGCATCATTTATTTAGTCGATAGTTTCTATGAAGGTGGGTCAAACCTAACATTTAGACTGGCACTAGAAAACATAACAGATGAAGACATCTTAGTACCACTTGAAAGCCTAACTATTATTAGACTATCGAATGGTGTTGGTTATCCAGTGAATTGTCGATTGTTTGACGATAATACAAATGTAGCAGCGAATTCAAAAGTTAATTTAAGTTGTGTGGTTGTATTACCAACATCCATAGAAGATGAACACTATAAATTCATTTTTGATCGATTTGTCTTTAACTTGTTTGAGAAAGAATAATACCAATTAAATATAGTTCAAATATCAAAATACCACAGAAGTGAACTCACTGCATAAAAAAATACACATTTATTGCATGTGAAAGAGCTTTGAAGGTATTTTATTTTTTCTTATATTTATTAGTTTATAAAAATATGCTATTATCTTATTAGGTGATAACATGTCGAAAATTAAAAACAATCCCCCATCAGCAGATATATTGATAAATTCAATGCGATCAATTGGATATTCTTTTGAATCTGCAGTTGCAGATGTTATTGATAATAGTATCAGCGCATCTGCAAAAAAAATACTTATCGAATCAGCAAGTGATCCACTGAATCTATACTTTTACATACTAGATGATGGCATTGGTATGTCCTACGATGAATTAGAACAAGGAATGAAGTATGGAAGTCATAAAGTAGATGTAGAAAGAAAACCAAATGATCTTGGTCGTTTTGGTTTAGGACTAAAATCTGCATCACTTTCCCAATGTAGAGTATTAACGGTAATATCAAAGAAAAACGGCTCTATTAGTGCCTTTTCATGGGATCTTGACCTTGTCATGAAAGAGAAAGAATGGGCAATTATTGATTTAAGTGAGGATGATCTCTCAAAGTATCAAGGGGTAAAAAAACTTCAAGAATTAGAATCCGGAACACTAGTTATATGGACACATTTTGACTTTCTTGAGAAATCATCTAATGGTTCTCCTTACAATGAATTTATGAGAAAAGTAGATGATTCGGCCACTTATTGTAGATTGATTTTTCATAGATACATAGAAGACGAATTGACAATTATATTTAATAATAGAGAACTTAAACTGTTGGATCCATTTCTTACAAGTAACAAGAAAACAGATAAGAGAAAAGAAATAACTGTATTTATTAAAAACGATAGTGGTATTGAATATCCAATCATCATACAACCTTATGTTTTGCCATATAGCAATGATCTTTCAAATGATGATGTAGAGCTATTGGGTGGGTTGGATAAACTTCTTCAGGAACAAGGCTTCTATATTTATAGAAATAAGAGATTGATTATTTGGGGAAAATGGTTTAGATTAAAACTTCGGTCGGAAGATGCGAAATATGCAAGAATCAGAGTAGATATTCCAAATACACTAGACGATATTTGGAGCATAGATATCAAAAAACAAAATGCTACACTACCCATGAGTATTAGAAATACGCTGGTTTCAGCAATCGAGGAAACTTACAATTATTCATCAAAGAAAACAAGAGTTAGAACAGTAAAACATAAACAAGAAAATAATATAAAAACTATTTGGTATAGAGAAGAAATGAATGGTAAATTTACATATAAGATTGATCGAGACAATCAGTTTATTAAAGAATTTGACGTAGAAGATTCTGAAACATATAACAGATTAGATAGATTATTAAACTATATCGAATTATGTCTACCGGTTCAATCAATATTAGTTGATGTTTCATCAAGTGTTTACAATGAATCTTTGTCAAAAGTTCAAATTAACGAGATGGTGATAGATGCTGTTGATTACTTTAATAAACTAGTAATTCTTTTGAATAATAGAGAAGCTGCATATAAAGCGATTAGTAAAATGGAACCGTATTGCAACTATCCAGAAGTTATTAATCTAATTGAGGAGAAAATCAAAAATGGAGAATAAGTCAAAAATCGAGCTGGGAATTAGACTTTTCGATAGTGTTTATGAGTATGATAGAAGTTTTGGAAGTTTCGTAATAAATGAAGAATATGTAAAAAAAACAATAGAAAAAATAGCTGTTATGGAAGAATTTGATGAGAATGAAAGACTTCAAATAAAAAGAGACATTGAACATAGATACCAAATTAAGCAAGAAAAAGGCACTGTAATTCTAGGCGATTATGAGCACGAAGAGTGGTATAAGAAAATTAAAGACTCACTTTTACATGAGCATTGGTATGCATACAAAAACTATCTTCGAGTTAAATCGAATTTTTCACCAAACGTATTAGACAATCTAGACCTAACCTTAGATGACTTGACAGAATGCCTTGGAAATCCTAATTCTGAAACAATGTTTAGCAGAAGAGGTTTAGTTATTGGAGACGTTCAATCTGGTAAAACATCTAACTACATAGGACTAATGTGTAAGGCTGCTGATGCAGGTTATAAAGTAATTATTCTTTTGACTGGAACAATTGAATCCTTAAGACGTCAAACACAAATTAGAGTTGAAGAGGGGTTTATTGGATATGACGTAATCTCTCAAAAAAGAGTTGGTGTTGGTGAAAAAAAGGCACTTAATGTACACAGTTTCACATCACGTGAAAGTGATTTTACAGGGAAATCCGGTGAAGATACAGGTCTAAGTTTTTCTGATCAAAAAACTAAAGTATTGGTGATTAAAAAAAATGTTTCAACGTTAAAAAAGTTATATAAAGCAATGAAAGGTTTAAACACGTTATCAAGTTATGATTATATTGATGCGCCATTATTGATAATTGATGATGAGTCAGACAATGCTTCAATAAATACCAATAAACCTGATAGTAATCCGACTGTGATCAATCAAAATATAAGAAATTTCATGAAACTATTTTCTAGATCATGTTACATTGGCTATACAGCAACACCATATGCGAATATTTTTATTGATCCATTATCAATTGATGAAATGTATGGAAATGATTTGTTCCCAGAAGATTTTATTTACGCGTTAAATGCACCTTCCAATTATTTTGGGGCTCACAATATATTTGTAGAAGATTCGCCTTATCTTGTCAATATTAGGGATGAAGATGATAAATTATTTTCCCATTCTCATAAAAAAGACTGGAACGGAGAATTGCTCTTTAATTCATTTTACGATTCTATCAAAACATTTTATATAGCAAATGCAATTAGAGACTTGCGAGGAGAGTTTAATACTCACAGGACTATGCTCATCAATATCTCTAGGTTTATTAGTGTTCAAAACAGAATTACAACTTTAGTGAAAAATTACACTGAAGAACTTAACATTGCTATAAGACAAAACATATTAAAGGATTTTTATATTGCAATAAAGAATCCTTTTATTAAGGAATTGCATGACCAATGGGAGAAACACTATCGTCATTTAGAGTTTAGTTGGCAACAAATTGCGAATATTTTGTTTGAGTCTGTAAAGGATATTGAAATAACATGTGTAAACTCACTTGAGAAAAATAAGCTGGACTATGAAAAATATAAAAAAACAGGATTAAGAACTATTGTAATTGGTGGACTCGCATTATCAAGAGGACTAACACTTGAGGGCTTAATAATAAGTTATTTTTATCGAAATACATCTACATATGATGTATTGATGCAAATGGGCAGATGGTTTGGATATCGAGAAAAATATAAAGATCTTTTTAAAATTTGGATAACTGAGTATACAGCAAACTGGTACTCGGATATTTCTGAAGCAACACAAGAGCTTAAGAATGATATGGTAACAATGCGTCAACTTGGAAAGACTCCAAAACAATTTGGTGTACGTGTAAGAAATGATAATAATGACTTAGGTATTACTTCACCAAATAAAATGAGAAACACAGTAGAAAAAGTTCGTTATGAAAGTTTTTTTGGTAATTTTTATGAAACTGCATATCTTCATAAGTATCATAATGAAATTGAAAGTAATTATGAACTTGTCAGGGACTTTATTAGAAATAGAACAAATAGAATGGAAAACAGCAACAATCCTGTATTTAAAGATCAAAGTTCTAGTGAAATTGTAAGTTTCATTGAGAAATTTAGCATTCCTAATCAAAATGTTAGATTCGATAAAGTTCAAATAATTGATTTTATACTTGATCAGTGTAATGAACTTCGTTGGGATGTTGCCCTTGTTCAGGGTGATAGAAAAAATGGAAATACTGAAATCTCAGGTGTTATATTTCATCCAATTGATAGAAAAATTGATATTCGAAATGATGTTATAAGAGTCAGTAAATCACGTGCAAGACTTGGTGGTCCAAGTGATACTCGTTTAGGTTTATCAGAAACTGATATCAACGATATAAGGAATAATATAGAAAGTTCTAATAACGCACAAAAATATTTGATTGAGAAACGTAACCCACTACTCCTTATTTATTTGATTGATGCGACATTATCAAATGAAAATTCCGATGACTATGAAACTCAAAAACTATATCTTCATTTGAAGGGTAGAAGTGAGTTACTAGTAGGTATTTCTGTGGCATTTCCATCTCGAAATGATGTAAAAGGAGACATAAAAAAATATAGAGTTAATGACAATTACGATTATTTTAAATATGCTCATGATTATGAGGACGAGACTGAAAGTGAGAACGAGGAGGTAAATAATGGATAATGTAAGATTAGCATTTGATGGTATTGTTGAGAACTCATTCTATAGAAGAGTCGATAAAACACATAATTTGGATCTATATTTTGGGAAAAACGAAAATGGAAATATATCATTTCAGTTTAGACATAATTCAAAAGAGATAATTAAGATTAAAGGAACAAAGCTAATTTCCATTAAACAGGCAATATTAAGTGACTATATAGTTTTGGAATTTTCTCTATGCAACAATAGATACAAAAACCTCTTTTATACATTTGTAGAAGACCTTATTACATCTAGCTATGTTATTGAGTTAGAACAAGCATATGTGTTTTTACTGAATCGATATGACTCATGGAAAAAAATGTTTAGTACCACTAATGAGAAAGTACTTACAGAAAATCAAGTTATTGGTTTAATCGGAGAACTTTTAGTCTTAGATAGGTTAATGGATAAAAAAGGATTTGAGAAAGCGATTAAATCTTGGACTGGATCGGCACTCACGCATAAAGATTTTTCTTTTGATGATACTTGGATCGAAGTAAAAAGTATTCAATATTCAAATAACACTGTTAAAATTGCATCAATAGAACAATTAGAAAGTAGTAATATTGGGCATTTAATGATTCTAAAGTTCGAAAAAATGAGTTCCGAGTATCATGGATATAAGTTGAATTTGTTGTTTAAAGAAATCCTAAAGAAAATTCCAGTCAATAACATACGTGAGGTTTTTTTAGAACAAATGAGCATTAGGGGATACATTGAATTAGAAGAATATGATTTATTTTCATATCAATTAAAGTGGGATAAGATGTATTTGATAGATGAAAAATTCCCAAGAATCAGTAGAGCAACATTAAGTTCTGCTATAATTGATGTTTCTTACAGCCTAGACTTAAGTTTCATTGAACTATATGAAGAGGAGTTGTTTATATGAAACTGGATGAATTTAGGGTTGAGTTCATTGAAGAGATTAGACGAGATGCAGTAATAAATCAAAAGTCTTCAGATGTTGAATTTTTGAATAGAAGTGTATCTGTTTTAACTGAAATTGGTGAGTTACTAGATCCTCAATTATACTATTTTGGAAAACAAGGACCAGGAAATCGTTCAATTCAATTCGATGCTTACGGATTTGATGAAGCAGATAAATCTTTGAGTTTAGTAATCAATGATTTCAAGGATCAAGATGAACCGGAAAATTTAAACAACAACAGAATTGATCAGTTATACTCAAAAATGATCGCATTTTTAGAGTTGTCCATTGGACCACGACTAGGTGATTATTGTGACACATCTGAAGAATCGTACAAAATAGGAAGAGAGATAAAAAGAAGGTTCTTTTCCGACACAATTCAAGCGAATATTGATGATTCAATTGAGAAGATTAAATTGTTTATATTGACTAATTCAAAATTGAGTAACGCTGTAAAAAAAATTGATAAGCCTAGTTTCAACGGGAGAAAAGTAGAGCTTAGCATTTGGACAATTGAAAGATTTTATGATATTTTCATATCGAATTCTGAGAGAGAAGCAATCACTATTAACACTACCGATTATGGCTTAAAAGGTATACCATGTATTAAAGCGGATATATCCGGTACAAATGATTATGAGGCTTATCTAGCAATTGTACCTGGATTGTTTCTTGCGAAAGTCTATTATGATCATGGTTCTAAACTATTAGAAGGAAATGTTAGAGCATTTTTGAGTACAAAAGGCAATGTTAACAAAGGAATTAAGAGAACTATATTATCTGAACCGACAAAGTTTTTCACTTATAATAATGGGATTGCTACTACCGCTGAATCGATAAGTGTGTATAGCGAAAATGATCATTTGTACATATCATCCTTTAAAGATTTACAGATTATAAATGGCGGACAGACAACTGCTTCGTTAACAACAGCAATGTTTAAAGAGAAAAACGACCTCAAGGATGTTTTTGTTCAAATGAAGTTAACGGTTATAAAAAATGAAGACTACTCTGAAATGGTACAGTTCATCTCGAGATACGCTAACAGCCAAAATAAAGTGACGAATGCGGATCTATTCTCTAATCATGGATTTCATGTACTATTCGAACGACTATCAAAAGAGAATCCAGCTCCACCAGCTAAAGGTAATCTACATAGCACTTTTTGGTACTATGAAAGATCCAGAGGTAAATATCAACAAGAACAATTCAAAATTATTCTCAAATCTGAGAAGAATGCTTTTGAACGTAAATATCCAAAGAATCAAGTTATCAAGAAAGAAGAACTTGCAAAATATATTAATTCTGTATCAATGAAACCTCATATTGTTAGTAGAGGTAACATGAAGAGTATGGATCACTTTGCTAATGAAATTGATAAACTTTATCGAACAAACAAAGAGAGCATCAATAAAGTTTATTATCAACGCGCCATTGCGGCAGCAATTATATTTAAAGAAGTTGATAGTATGGTTTATAAAGCCCCATGGTACCAAGTCAACGGAAATAAATCTAATGTAGTCACATACTCTATTGCAAAACTAATGCAATCAATCGACGAATCATATATGATAGATTTTCAAAGAATTTGGGACAAGCAGACAATGTACCCATCACTTCGAAGAGAATTTGAGAAATTAACGCTCATAACCAATTCATACATTAGTAATAGTGGTGGTCAAATCGTTAATGAGTATTGTAAAAAAGAAGAGACTTGGATAAATTTTAAGAAGGTCTCATATACAGTGTCAGATGAATTCTCAAAAGATTTAATTTTTAAGGCAGACTATGAAGCGAAAACTGCAAGTGCAAAGAAGGAAGTAAAGTTAGAGAATCAAGTGAAAGACGAGATTTATGTTGTTAATAAAGGCGGGAAATACTGGCAATCAGTAAGTGAAAAAGCCAAAATATATATGGATTTTCGCGAGAAAGAGCTCATAGAGTTGGCAAGTAGAATAGATTCTCCAAGAGGTAAAATTCCTACGTCTAAACAGGCAAAAGAGATTCTAAAAATTGAAGAAAAATTGAAAAATGATGGTATAATCTAGTAAGAAAGGTGGGAACTTCATGAAAGTTGTAGAATTATTTTCTGGTATTGGCAGCCAAGTTAAAGCTTTAAATTATGTTGCAGAAAGACATGGAACAACAATTGAAGTTCTAAACACATGTGAATGGGATATACATGCTATGGTTGCTTACAATATCATTCATAATAGAACACCTTTAAACGAGAATGTTGAAACAATGTCTAAAGACGAAATAGTAAGTCAATTAATAAAGTATTCACTCAGTTCATCAGGCAAAGAACAAATGAATATAAAGTCATTGGCATCGTTTGAACTTATCGCATTAAAACACATTTATTCTTCAATCATCAATAACAATAATTTGGTAGATATAACAACTGTAAAAGGTAATAGTTTGCCAAAAGAAATTGACTTGTTGACATATTCATTTCCATGTCAAGATTTGTCAAATGTGGGCAATTTTCACGGCTACAACAAGGGTATAGATAGAGACGTCAAAAGTAGAAGTGGATTACTTTGGGAAATTGAACGAATATTGGAAGAAAGACTTGAACAAAATTTATCATTACCTAAGTTTTTATTGTTAGAAAATGTGACAGCACTAATTGCTGAAAGACATAATAAGAATTTTATAGAGTGGCAAAATAATCTAAAAGCAATGGGCTATACAAATGAGATCTATAAGTTAAAAGCAACGGATTTTGGAATCCCTCAGACAAGAGAAAGAATTATCATGCTTAGTGTGATGACTAATCATAATCAGTTTCATGAAGAAGCTGTAAGACAAGTTCTTGATAAGTTTGATATACGCAATAAAGATGTTCAAAAAGATTTGAAGCTAAGTAGGCACACTTTAAATAGTATATTAAGACGTGATTACACTAATCCTAAAGTTTTAGCCGAGGCATTGGAATGCCAACCTAATGACACACCATCCAGAGTAAGAATGTGGAATGATAACATCAAGATTGTTGATGAAAATGATAAAATATCTACCAAAGTAAGTACGATTACTACAAAACAAGATAGGCACCCAAATTCCGGTAACATTTATTTTAATATCGAAAATGGTAAGTCAAAATACAGATTTCTTACACCTAGAGAATGCTTCATGTTGATGGGATTCAAGGAACAGGACTTCGAGAAGCTTAAAAAAAACAATTTTTATTATAGAGAAGGTAGGCAGTTCTTCACAAGGGATAAGTATTATCGAATGACTGGAAATAGTATTGTTGTTAATGTTTTAGAGGCAGTGTTCGAAGTAATGTTTAAGATCGATAAAATTATATGAATCAGTTAAACTAGACTAAAAAAGTCTAGTTTTTTTCTTATTCATAATTCTAAAAGAAAACATAATTCCCCACTAATAAAAAAACTATAACTATGTTATAATACAAATGTAAACGCTTTTATAAAACGAAGG
>Ga0265295_1009560_pt1 | contig 10327 bp, 7 predicted proteins | sample Munlansysbiofilm_FD_192503 | JGI IMG/M metagenome (GOLD analysis project Ga0265295, IMG submission 192503) | Leachate microbial communities from a municipal landfill in Southern Ontario, Canada - Methane capture system biofilm | ecosystem: Engineered > Solid waste > Landfill > Unclassified ... | reverse complement strand
GTGAGAAAATCAAGAAGACCATCAGTGTCGGGGTGAGTGAATTCCCGCACGATACCAAGGCGTTCTGGCAGGCGATCAAGTATGCTGATGTGGCACTGTATCAGGCTAAGGAAGGGGGGCGCAACAAAGTGGTGCGCTTTGAACCCCACATGTGGGTTGACGATGAGTTCTAGTTTTCATGCAATACACAGGTGGATCTGCTCCTCTTTGTCTTTGAAGAGGAGCAGATACTTGAGCCGGGTTACGCTCTCCACGGTAAGGGGATCTGGTGAGTGTCAGACTACAACCACCTGTCCTTCTGCATCGCAATAACGCATTACTTCCCCGATCAGGGTGGCAACTTCTCCTGCTGCACGCAGACGTTCGAGCAACCTGTGCGCCGCTGGCGCTGGCACCGTCATCAGAAGCCCCCCTGAGGTTTGGGGATCGCACAGCAGGTCGAGGGCCAGGGGGTCGAGCGTATCTAGATCGCGCAGGTTTTTTCCGTAGTGTTGGCGGTTGCGGTAACTTCCTTCGGGAATCAGCCCCACCTCTGCCATCTCGGCAACTCCTGGATATGCAGGGAGGGTTGCGGAGTCGATCCTGATCTCCACCTTACTTGCCTGCGCCATTTCACTGCAGTGCCCCAACAACCCGAACCCAGTTATGTCGGTGCATGCGTGTACACTCTCTTTAAGCATCACCGCGGCTGCATATTTGTTGAGGCGCATCATTCCAGCAATTACAGCGTCTATCTCTTTCTCTGTTACAATCTCTGCTTTCAGCGCTGTTGTGAGAATGCCGCTCCCCAGCGCCTTGGTCATGATCAGCTTGTCTCCAGGCTGACACGTGCGGGTAGTAATGAGTTGGTCCGGATGTACCGTGCCGGTAATTGCCATGCCGTATTTTGGCTCATCATCCTCGATGGAGTGCCCCCCCGCCAGTACCGCTCCAGCTTCGTGTACCTTGTCGCTTCCACCCCGCAGAATTTGCGTCAGAATATCCATATCCAGACAGCGTGGAAACGCTACAATGTTCATGGCAGTGATGGGTTGCCCCCCCATGGCGAAAACATCAGACAGTGCATTGGCCGCCGCAATAGCGCCGAAAGTGTAGGGATCATCCACTACCGGGGTAAAAAAATCCACTGACTGCAGCAGATATAGTGTATCGCTGATACGATAGATACTTGCATCCGCAAACGGAATATCTTCGGAGAGAAGATTTGGGTTGGTGTTGGGTGGCAGTTGGCTCAGAACCTGAGCCAGGGTCTCGGGACCCAGTTTGGCCGCTCACCCGGCGCTGCGCGCCATCTGACTCAGAGCTATTTTCTTGCTATCCATAAAGATATATCCCTTTTAAGTTTTTAACTGCTTATCGATTCTCTATTGTAGGGGCTTGTGACACCCATTCCAAGGGATACTTTGCAATGGGTGTCACGAGTCTCCACCTGTACCGGATGTTGAACAGTTGCTTTCACTAATCACAGACCACCACTACTAAGGGGTTATGCCGGTGCAGGCAGCTTCCAGCCCTCACGTGCATCACCCTTGCGCAGGGTGTATTTTTGCGTATCGAAATGTTCCAACAGTGCCTGCACCGGCTTGCGTGCACTGCCGATGAGGTCGCGGTATTCTGCTAAGGTTAGGCTTGAATGGGAGGCGAAGTGTTGAATAAGAGCATTCAGCGCCTGAGTATATGCATCTGGATGGATAAAAATATCATCCGTGAGTTTAAGGAGTTTTTGTGTAAAAAAGATGTAGCCGAGCAGATCCTCAGGATTTTCAGCGCCGAAATCGATCCGTCCAAGCATTTCAATGCGTCCCTTTACCTGCACCCCTGCGTGTGCGTATTCAGCGCAGATGGCGGCAATTATTTGTTCCTGCGTTGCATTGGGATACGGAGTGAATTGTGTCTCTTTGATCCACTCTCCCACCCGTTCCAGTTCAGCTTTTTGGAGTAGATCCTCAAACGCTTTGTTACTCAGGTGTTTGGGTAGCAAGGCTTTCAGGGTAGCATGCCCCATCCCCGGCAGGAGAGGGCTGGCTGCATGGTGCGCGTTAACCGCCTCTTTTACGCGGTGGAGCCACAGTTTCATGCTGCTGGCATCGACCCACTGATCGCCAAGGGCAATAACCTGGCCGCTGTTTTGCAGGTGCTCAAGGTTGGTGCTGATGCGCTCACGGCTTAAGGCGGAGATCTGCTCCAGATCTTTCACCCGTGCGCATTGCAACTCACTGAGCTTTTGCAGAATAAAAGAGCCTTCGCCAGATTCTAACTCTGTGAGCGCCTGCTGTATCTCAGGACGAAAACGTTTATGCTTTTTTGCGCTCGGGTCGATGACGGTACCGCCACCGATGGTGTGCATAGGGGAGTAGGAGCGGATAATGAAGCGATCTTCTCGATGCGCAACTAGCGGCTTATCGAGGTGGATTTGCACCAACGCACTTTCCCCCGGTTCCAACTGTTCCCGATCGAGAAGGGCCACCACCCCCACAACACGGCTGGTGCCCAGATACAGATGTACTGGGTCGCGGAATTTTAGCGGACGCTCTGCATCCTCCAGCAGGGTTAGGCGTGCATCGAAGCGACTGGTCTGCGCAAAAATTCCCGGGGTGGTCACGACACAGCCACGCTGAAGATTTTCGCGCTGAAGTCCTGCCAGATTCAGGGCCACGCGCTGACCGCAGCGTGCTTCAGAGCATTTTTTGTTATGCACCTGAATATCGCGAATACGCACCTGCTCGCCCAGAGGCAAAATCTCCACAGTGTCCCCGATGGTTGCGGTTCCGGTTAAAAGGGTGCCGGTCACCACGGTACCGAACCCTGCGACACTAAAGTGGCGATCGATAGGTAGGCGCATGGGGCCATCCGCGTCGCGCTCGGGGATGTGAACTGCCTGTGCTGCAATTAGCGCAGTGAGCTCCTTGATCCCTGCGCCGGTAATGGATGAGACCCTGGCCACCGGGGCATCAGCCAAAAAACTCCCCTGCATCGCATCGCGGATCTCCTCTTCTACAAGATCGGCCCAATCCTCTTCCACCAGGTCGATCTTGGTCATTACAATGATTCCGCGCGCAATATTGAGGAGATTGAGGATCTGCAGATGCTCCACGGTCTGGGGCATAACCCCTTCATTGGCATCTATCACCAAGAGCACCATGTCAATTCCGCCAATACCCGCAAGCATATTGCTGATAAACCGTTCATGTCCGGGGACATCGATAACCCCGATCTGCTCTCCACTGTCGAGCTTGAATGCGGCAAAGCCGAGATCGATGGAGATGCCGCGCTGCTGCTCCTCTTTTAAGCGGTCGGTTTTGATTCCGCTCAATGCCGCGATCAGTTCTGTTTTGCCGTGGTCCACGTGACCGGCGGTACCCACAATAATATGTTTGTTATGCGAAGAAGACATCTCTACAAGCCTTTGTCCTTATCTTGATTCAGGGCGTGTACTCCTGCGGCCACCCCCTGCGCCAGTGTCTCAAGTTGGAACGCAAAAACAGTACGTAGATTGAGGATCAGGGCATCATCCTGAATCCGCCCTATAATCGCAGGTTGCTGGCGGCGCAGCTGCAGGGCCAACGCCTCCAGGCTCAGCCGAGGGCAGCGCAAGGCGACTGCGCTCCCGGGCAGAGCGGTCGTGGGGAGAGCTCCGCCCCCAACACAGCTGCTCTCCTCCACAATTTCGATGTGGCAGGCGCTCCCAGCAGAGCCACGCAAGTGTTTGTCCAGCTGTTGCGCAAACATACTGCTCCGTTCGTGCAGAGTGGCCGCAGTCATATTCAGCATCTGCAGGACGGGGATATTTTCAAGCGCTTGCTCATGATCCAGATACTGGCGCAGAGTGGTCTCAAGCGCAGCAAGGGTAAGCTTGTCCATGCGCAGTGCACGCGCAAGAGGATGGTGGCGGATAATATCAATCGCCCACTTTTTACCCACGATGATCCCTGCCTGAGGCCCCCCTAGGAGTTTATCTCCACTAAAGGTGATAACGTCTATGCCAGCTTTCACCTGTTCTGCTACTGTGGGTTCACGTGGGAGACCGAAGGCCGAGAGGTCAAAGAGCATCCCGCTCCCGAGATCCTCCATCACGGGGATATCGTGCTGACGCCCCAAGCTTACCAGCTCATCCGCATCGACGCTCTGAGTGAAGCCGACAATACGGTAGTTGCTCGTATGCACCTTGAGGAGTAATCCTGTCTCAGGATTGAGCGCCGCACTGTAGTCACTTAGATGGGTTTTGTTTGTTGTCCCCACTTCACGCAGGTGTACCCCGCCAGCTTCCATTACATCTGGAACCCGGAACGCACCCCCGATCTCCACCAGCTCCCCGCGAGAAACGACAGCTTCCCGCCCGCGCGCGAGGGCAGTAAGAGCAAGAAGAACTGCACCCGCATTGTTATTAACCACCGCCGCTGCTTCAGCACCGGTGAGGCGGCACAGGAGTTGATCCACATGGGTGTAACGATGCCCGCGCTTCCCACTTTCCAAGTCAAGTTCCAGATTTGAATAGCCCCGTGCAATGCTGGTGATATCTTCTAGCGCCGCGCCACACAGGGGCGCGCGTCCTAGGTTGGTATGCAGCAGGGTGCCAGTGGCGTTGATCACTTCACGCAGAGACGGGATAAGCTTTCTTTGCAGGCGCGATCCGGCATCTGCACGGATCGATTCCAGCTCTGTGTCGAAGTCTGTATCCGCCGCAAGAATTGCCGCGCGCGCATGCATGACCGCTTCGCGGGCGGCTTCAAGCACCAGAGAGTGGGGGGCGGTAGAGGTTGAAAGCTGCGGACAAGCTAGAACTTTGTCTACTGCGGGGAGGTTTTTTAACTGCTGTTGTTTATCATGCATGTTTAATGCTTTCGCGTGGATAAAAGGGGAGCGCTGGTGAAACAGCCTCCAGAGAAACGGCCTCCGAGGCTCGTATCCCCGCATGGAACAGCTCAAGCACAGGAGTTGATAGCTGTTCCCTCCCTCGATGGTGTGTTTGTTGCATGTTCGCACCTGCGCTCACGGTAAAGGTATTGATCTTGACGTCACTACTGCGTTAATTGTTTCAGCTGTTTGGTCAGGCGCCACTCTAACACATTACGCTTCAAGACGATAGATTCACCGTTGCCGCAACCTGGAGATTAAGGAAGAGGTCAAGAAGAGGCGCAAGGTTAAAATATATATAAAAACAGATAAATCAGGGAAGAATCTTTAATGCCACAGTCAGAAAAAAATAAATATGCTAAAGTTTGCTTACAGCCTGTACTGCGGATTATACTCCTGCTGTTTCTGAGCGCAGGCGTCCTGCTGGGCAGCTATGGATGTGAAAAAGAGCACACCTGTGACGCGACGCTGGAGTGGGAATGTAGCATTGACGCTTTGAGCAGCTTTCTGCTGCAAAAAGAGGTGTATCAGCATGATGAAGCGCAATGGTATTGTGATAACTTAGTTTTAAAAGGGCATAGCGACTGGCGTCTTCCCACCGATTGTGAGTTATCCGCTTTAGCGTCTAGGTTATCCGCGCAAACAGAGGGTGTGCCGTTAAGTAGTCGAATGGCAACATGCTGGAGTTCTACGCCATATCACGATTCGCTCTTGCGCTATTGGGCGGTTTCTGTTTTTAATAACCAAGCTGCGCCGTTAAGTAGAGATACGTATAACGCAGTTCTATGCGTACGGGATACGCGCAGATAAAAACAATTTGTAGTTTTAGTTGTGGCAGGATATTTTTGTGAATGATGCGCGAATTCAATCGGGGTTGGCTCGGCCAAGGCTGGCAGACTTATACCAGCGGATAACTAGCTTTGTAGGGCAGGAGTTTTTCGCCCACCTGATGACTGAGCTGGCGGTTTTCGCTGATGCTGACTACGCGTTTATCGGTGAGTTTTCTGGGGCGGATAAAAGTAATATCCTAACCAAGGTGGTATATGCTGACGGTAAAATTGCGGAAAATTTTGAATTTCCCCTTAAAAACACCCCCTGCCATATCGTTCTTAACGAAGGTATTACGTACTATTCTCACGATCTAATCAAAGAGTTCCCCCTTGACCACCTCGCCATTAGCCTTGATGTTGACAGCTATATTGGGATCCCCCTGGTCAATTCCAAAGGTGAAGTTCTAGGACCGATGGCGGTATTTAGCCGTACCCAGATGAGTAACATTGATGAGCTCGAGACCGTGATGCACATGTTCGCGATCCGAGCGGCGGCAGAGCTGGAACGTTCCAAGGTGGAGAGCCGTCTTGAAGAAGAAGTTTTCTTCCTCCAGAGCCTGTTGGACGCTATCCCTAATCCAATTTTCTACAAAAACCGCGCCGGTTACTATCTTGGGTGTAACAAAAGCTATGAGTACATTGCCAACAGTTCACGCCAAACCCTGATTAACAGCAGTATCGAGCAGGTGTATTCGGGCGAACGCGCAGAGCTTGGGGCACGCACCGACGCCAAAGTGTTTACCGAGGAGCAGGCACATACCTATGAAACCAGCTTAAAATGTGCTTCGGGGGAGCTCAAGCACGTACTGTTCAACAAGGCACCATTTTTCGACAGCAGTGGGCGGGTTGCAGGGCTGGTGGCCACCATTCAGGATATAACCACCATTAAGCAGATAGAATCCGCGATTCAGTCTCTGGTGGAGGGGACACTCGGATATGCTGGTACCGCATGCTACCGCCGTGTTGCACAACAGTTGTGTGACTGGTTTGGTGCTTCGTGCTGCATTGTGGGGCAGTGTCTGAGCAACGGACGTATCCGCGCCTTGGCGTCGTTTCAAGACGGAGTAAATCACGAAGAGTATGACTTCGACCCCACCAACACCCCGTGTCAGTTGGTTATCAATTCAGGGATGTTTATCTCAAGGGAAGGGCTTCTGCAGCGTTTCCCCCATACGCCGATGGTGGTGAAGCTGCAGGCGCAAGGCTATGCCGGCACCCCCGTCTATGGTCGCGATGGCAAAATTATTGGGGTTTTAAGTGTCCTTTCCCGCACCCGCATTGACAACTTGCAACGCGCCGAAGATGTAATGGCCATCATGGCGGCTAGAGTTGGGGCAGAAATTGAGCGCCAACAGTCAGATAGGGAGCTACGAGAAAACCGCGACCACCTTGATTTCCTCGTGTATCATGACCAACTCACCCACTTACCGAACCGCAAACTATTTCGTGACCATGTCCAGCATGCCCTGTCACGTGCACGCCGTACCCGTCAGCAGGTGGGGATTCTGTTTCTTGACCTCGACCACTTTAAAAAAATCAACGACTCTTTAGGGCATGAAGTAGGGGATGTTGTGTTGCAGTGTATTTCTGAGCGGCTCCAAAACATTGCCCGCTCTGGGGATACGGTGGCACGTATCAGCGGAGATGAGTTTGCAATATTAATCGATCGGGTGACAAGCTCAGAAGAGGTGGTGCGGTTTGCCCAAGCGATTAATCGCACTCTGGCAGAGGTTATTGAGATTGAGGACTACAAGCTTTTTGTCACTGCAAGTGTGGGGATAAGTATGTACCCGCAGGATGCAAAAGATGGCGAATCGCTCCTCAAGGCGGCCGATGCAGCTATGTATCAGGCTAAATACCTCGGGCGTGCCTGCTACCGTTTCTATACTCCTGGCCTCAATGAACGCGCTGGCGAACTCCTCAGACTTGAGGGGGCGTTACGCCAAGCTATTGAAAAAGATGAATTGCTCCTTTACTACCAGCCACAATTTGACCTGCACAGCGGTAAGGTGTTTGGAGTGGAGGCGCTTCTGCGCTGGCAACATCCTCACCTTGGTCTGATGTCTCCGGCGGAGTTTATCCCGATGGCGGAAGAGACTGGGTTGATTGTCTCTATCGGAGAATGGGTGCTCAATGAAGCGTGTAAGCAGGTTCGCGCTTGGCATGCTGCTAGATTGCCGCAGGTGCGGCTGTCGGTGAATATCTCCGGGCGCCAGTTTCATCAGGCTGGGCTTGTTGAGACCCTTAAAAAGATCCCGCAACACACGGGTTTGGAACACAGTCATCTTGATTTGGAATTGACCGAAAGCATCCTTATGGATGACATTGAGGACTCTATCAGTGTCATGGAGCAGATAACTCAGTTGGGGATACAACTCTCCATAGATGACTTTGGAACGGGTTACTCATCGCTGGCGTATCTCAAAAAATTCCCCATAACGTATCTAAAAATAGATCGCTCCTTTGTTCGCGATGTTACCCATAATCGTGACGATGCCGCCATAGCTACGGCGATTGCAGACCTAGCGCGGAATATGAAGCTGGAAGTTATTGCCGAAGGGATAGAAACTGAAGAGCAGCGCGATTTCTTGCGCGACACAAACTGTAAATACGGGCAGGGATTCTGGTTTTCGCCTCCGCTACCCGCAGATCAGATAGCGCTTCTTTTAAGTCAGAACGCCAGTATGGACAAATGAATTTGTTAGTCTTTCCTGCACTATCTAGTCTTCCCTAATCTTCTATAGGACCAATTTTTTCAATTGTTTCCCCATCAATCAGATGGATTTCATCTTCATGCTGGCGAATATCGCCATTGAGGGTGGAGCCAGGTTCAACGCTCAACTCGCGCGTCAGGAGAGTACCTTCAAAATAACTCCCGTGCTTAAGCTGTATGTTGTCGCACGCTAGCTGTCCGCGCATCTGTCCATGGCAGATACAACTGCTGCAGCGCACATCCCCTTGCACCGTCCCCGAATTGCCCACAATCAGGTGCTCTCCAGTTAGGGTGCCATCGAAGGAGCCATCGATCCGCATGCTACCGCTGAATTCTAATTCACCCTGCATGCGGGTCTTCTCCCCCAAAATGGTTGAGATGGGTGCGCCGCCGTGGGAGCTAGGTGACTTCGCTTTTTTTCTAAACATAGACTAGGTACTCCGCAGGTTTGTTTTAGGTGAAATGGTAGGCAAAAAGCACAAACGGCACGTAGCTAAGCGCCATTGTTTTCACTCCCATTACTTTTCACTCAGATATATCAGCGGGTAAGGGTTGATCGGTTTGTCCTGATGGCGCACCTCGTAGTGCAGGTGTGAACCGCTCGAACGCCCAGTGTTACCCATGGTGCCAAGGCGATCTCCCCGCGCCACTGTATCGCCTACTTTTACCTTAACTCGATGTAGGTGTGCGTAAATGCTCAGGTAGTTTCCCGCGTGCTCTATCTTAACCATATTGCCATATCCACCATTGGCCCCAGCGAACACAACTGTACCTGCGGCAGTGGCGAGGACAGGGGTGCCTATCATGTTGGAGATATCGATGCCGTAGTGAAAAGCCCGCCTGCCGTTGAAAGGATCGGTGCGGGAGCCATAGCCGGATGAAATCCAGCCGCTGGTTGGCTCCCCTAGAGGGATGCTGTTTGCAAGCTTGATTATATCGTTGGCGTAGTCCAGCAGCGGTTCCGGTTCGTCCAGAGGGATGGGATAGTATGGCCCCCCTTGATTCCCCCTTTGCGCTGTTGCGGTGATTGCTGTATCCGCAGTGGTAGGGACTTCGACTCCAACCTGGGTGAGAATCTCCTGAATCTGTTCACTGCGTTGGCGTAGTTCTGCCACTTCTTGGCGAAAGAGCTCGACTTTTTCACGCCGCAGAGTTTCGAGTTCATGGCGCATGAGGCGTTCCCGTTCTTGCACTGTAGCAAGTTCGAGTTGTGTGAAGCTCAAGTGTTCGTTCAGATCTTTGCCTTGTATTAAGCTGTGCATCCCAAGGCCTGCGCACACACATAAAAATGCCACTAACACAGTTCCAACAACAGCACCAAAGCGCAAGCGGGACACTTTGAGAGACACCGCGCGGCTACGCCCCTCGTCGCCCGAAATGATCACATGTAGTTTTCTAGACATAAGCATCGATTCTGTCAGGAGGTGGATGTTGTAGAAGCGTCTCCAGCCACGTGTCTTTGCGCAGCTGGGGATTTACTTTAAGTGAGCTCGAACAACAAATTCTGTCTTTTGCCTTATCGCGCCTGTACATGTACGGGGCAGCTACGTATACTCCGCACTGTTTGCGCCCCTGCCAGATACAGCAGGTTGACTCTGCATTTTCTCTGTTTAGATAGCGTGACGCCATGTTTTTGCGTCATTCTAATTGTAATAGCATAGTTTATAAAATGACGCGTCATACTAGGTTATTAAGGTATATTTTGTCAAATATTTGCGCGCACACATAACTACACATAACTTTGTACGCTGCGCATCTGGGGCGCATCCGCATATTGGTAGAGGGTGGAATTTTGAAAAATAGTACGCACAACAGAATAATTGTGATAGGGGGCGGAGCGGCAGGGATTCTAGCCGCGGGAACTGCAGCCGCAGCTGGTGCTGAAGTGCTAGTGCTGGAAAAGATGCCGCGAACCTTGTTGAAAGTGGGG
>Ga0265295_1009559_pt1 | contig 10327 bp, 8 predicted proteins | sample Munlansysbiofilm_FD_192503 | JGI IMG/M metagenome (GOLD analysis project Ga0265295, IMG submission 192503) | Leachate microbial communities from a municipal landfill in Southern Ontario, Canada - Methane capture system biofilm | ecosystem: Engineered > Solid waste > Landfill > Unclassified ... | reverse complement strand
GCTGGCTTTCGCCGCCGGCTGGACACCGTGCATCGGCCCTATCCTCGGTGCCATCCTCGCCTTGGCTGCAGGCACCTCCACCGATACCATGCACGGCATCGCGCTGCTGGCCACCTACTCTGCCGGGTTGGGGATTCCGTTCATGCTGGCGGGCCTGTTATTTCACAAGTTTCTGGAGTTTTTCAACCGCTTCAAGGTCCATATCCGTCTGATGGAGATTCTCACCGGAGTCCTGATGCTTACGGTGGGTATCCTCCTCTTCACTAACCAGTTTGGGAAGATCTCTTCCTGGCTGTACCAGATTATCCCCATGTAGACTGCCAAACAGGTTCAATTACATGGATTTGCATACCAAAACCAAGAGTTTTGCTTAATTCTGGCAGGTGCGCACATCTTTTATCTTAAGTTGTAGAGACGTGCGCCCCTGCCAAGAATTGGTATCCACCTGGTAGAGGATATCAACTCGGCCCTGTAAAACATCCAACTTGTGCGCTAGACCAAACCCAATACAGGGCAAGCTGCAACCACCGCTCTGAACCCGAAAACGCAAATGCCCTCCACCTACCACGCTTGCCTGTTGCACGTTCAAATCTGTACTCATAAATACCGGCTCCGGGTTTCCCATCCCGAACGGAGCAAGGAGCTGAATCTCTGCGTACATCTGGGGGGTCACCTCATCCAAGGGCACGAACATATCATAGGTGATGTGCGGCCGCAGATCTTCAGGTCGCAGCTGTTGTAGTGCATAGCTCTCCAACGTGTGTGCGAAACCAGCAACATGGGCTGAATCTATACTCAACCCCGCCGCCATCTCGTGTCCACCAAACCCCTGCAACCACTCAGCACAGTTTTTCAATGCCAGATGGAGATTAAAACCACGGATCGAGCGCCCAGAGCCTTTACCCATCCCGGTTTCGGCATCTACGGCAATCAGTATAACTGGACGGTGGTATAACTCAACCAGACGGCTGGCCACGATACCTATCACTCCAGAGTGCCAACTAGCATCGGCCAACACAATAGTACGGTGCGAATCAGTTAGTTCAGCGCCGACCCGTTCAAGCACGTGGCGCAGCGTTGCAGCTTCGATCTCGCGCCGTTCAGTATTGCAACGCTCAAGTTCGGCGGCAATAGCCTGAGCATGGTGCAGATCGGAGCTCAGCAATAGTTCTACTCCAGCGGCGGCATCTTCGAGGCGGCCAGCTGCATTCAGACGAGGAGCGAGGCGGAATCCCACCACTCCTGCATTAACCGCACTCACCCCTGCGACCTCACGCAATCGAGTTATTCCAGGGCGATAGTCTCCTTCCAACAGGGGCAACCCCGTTCTTACCAGAATGCGATTTACCCCCGTCAATGGGACAATATCCGCGATTGTGGCCAGCGCGACCAAGTCAAGCAGCATTCGAATATCAAACGTTGCTGAGTCAAGCTTATCCTGTCGACGTAGCGCGCTATACAACCCAACAACCAGCATGAATGCAACCCCAGCACCGCACAAGGGGGCATATGGATACGCTGAATCGGGGAGCCATGGATTTATGCAGGCGTAGGCTGGAGGCAACTGAGTATCGGGTTGATGGTGGTCGGTAATAATAAGATCAATGCCAAGTTTGCGGGCTAGGCGTGCTTCTTCCACCGCAGAAATACCGCAGTCAACCGAAATTACCAGGCTTACCCCAGCTGCTGCGTCTCTCTCTAATGCGGCGGAATTCAAGCCGTATCCATCACGCTGGCGTAAAGGGATATTGTAAGTAACTCTGGCTCCGAAATGTTCCAATGCCGTGCACAGAAGTGCTGTAGCGCTGATTCCATCCACATCGTAATCACCATGTATGGAGATATATTCGCCAGCATCAATAGCACGTAACAACCGCTCGACTGCTTTGGACATGTCAGGCAACAGGAGTGGATCGGGGATATCCTTCAGGCGCGCATACAAGAACGCCTGCGCCTGTTCTTGTGTCACTACGCCTCGCAGCGCCAACAACTTTGTTTGCAGAGAACTGACTCCTGACGTCTCTTTTAGATGATCCAGCTGACTCATCTCATTTGTCTGGGGCACAGTGCGCTGGTGCCAGGCACGCTCGGTTTGCGCACACATAGAAATAGATTTAGAAACTTCGGACTCAGACACCAGAGACTACTCCTACAAATAAAAACAGGGCCGTATGTAAATTACGGCCCTGAGTAAAACTAAATCAACTTATGCTCGCACCAAATTGAGTGCACGGTTAGCCGCTAAGCCTTCTTTACGTAAGCCTTGTCCCACACCAGCAATACCGAGCTAGCGACGAATATAGACGAATAAGTACCCACAACAATGCCAACAAGCAGAGCGAAGGCAAAATCGTGAATCACGCCGCCGCCAAAGATAAACAGGGACAGCACCACCAGCAGGGTTGTGAAAGAAGTAAGAATGGTACGCGACAGTGTGTCGTTGATACTGCGGTTGATGAGAAATGGAAAATCTTTGTCGTGGTAACGTCCGCGATTCTCCCGAATGCGGTCGTAGACGATGATAGTATCGTTCAGCGAATAGCCGACAATGGCCAAAAATGCGGCCACCACGGGCAGGCCAATCTCTTTGTCAAACAAAGAAAAAATCCCGAAGGTGATAAGCACATCGTGGATCAACGCAACGACGGCACCCACGGCAAAGCGCAGTTCGAAACGCCAGCTTATGTATACAAGAATGCCAATCATGGCGTATACAACAGCCAACAGCCCTTTTTGGCGCAAATCCTTGCCCACTTGAGGGCCAACCATCTCGATCCGCCGTAGTTCCACGTTGCCGGCACCGAACTTCTCATCCAGCTTCTGCATCAGCGCCGTGCGCAGCCCCTGCAGTCCATCGTCGGTTTCCTCCGCCCGGATCAGAAATTCGCTATGCTCATCTCCAAAACGCTGAATCATGGCAGACGATAGCACCTCGGGTACCAACACTTCTTTTATCGCGGTGGCGTCTGTAGGACTACTAAAGCGTACCTGAGCTACGGTACCCCCAGCAAAGTCAACCCCGTAGTTGGGGCCTCCTCGCATAATCAAAGCAGCAAAACCAACCAGAATAAGGACAACCGACACTATAGCCGCATACCGACATTTACCTACAAAGTCAATATTTACATCGGGTTTGATCAACTCCATCAGTTGCTCCTTCTTATATGCTGATCTTCCGGACACCACGTACATCCAGGAAGAAGTCAAAAATCAGACGTGTAACGAATATGGCGGTAAACATGGAGGCCAGAATCCCTACCGACAGGGTCACGGCAAACCCTTTGACTGGGCCGGTTCCGAACTGAAACAGAACCAGCGCCGCAATCAATGTGGTTACGTTCGCATCCACAATAGTGATGAAAGCCTTGGCATATCCAGAATCGATGGCGTTGCGCACAGACTTGCCGTTGCGCAGCTCCTCACGAATGCGTTCGAAAATTAGAACGTTGGCATCAACCGCCATCCCTATGGTGAGGACAATTCCCGCAATTCCCGGCAAGGTCAAGGTGGCCTTGAACATTCCTAGCATCGCCATAATAAAAATCATGTTAAGGATCAGGGCGATATTGGCTACCACTCCAGAGGCGCGATAGTAAACCAGCATCATCGCAATTACCAGCGCCGCACCGATAAGTACCGAGTTGATCCCCTGCTCGATGGAATCGTGCCCGAGTGAGGGTCCTACGGTTCTGTTTTCCAGAATATTGACCGGGGCTGGCAACGATCCGGCACGCAGGACAATGGCTAGATCCGTTGCCTCTTGTTCTGAAAAAGAGCCACTTATCTGCGCACTACCACCGGAGATGCGCTCGCGTATAACGGGAGCGGAGTAGACCGTATCATCCAGAACGATGGCCATGCGTTTGCCCACGTTCGCTGCGGTTATCTGGTCAAAGCGTTGTGCACCGGCAGAGTTGAAGTCAATAGATACATAAGGTTCGTTATAGCGGGTGTCGATACGCACCTGCGCGTCGGCAAGCAGATCTCCGGTCAGAGAAGCCCGGTCCGTTACTACAATGGGGCGCTCGGTTACATTGCCAGTGCGCGCATCCACATTGCGTTCATACAGCAGGGAAGTCCCCGGCTTCAATATGCCGGCCTTGGCTGCTTCGATATCGGCATCCTCAACAACCATCTTGAATTGCAACTGTGCCGTCTTGCCAAGCAGATCAATAGCCCTCTGTGGATCTTTTACCCCAGGAAGCTGAATGAGAATGCGATTCTCAGATTGGCGCTGAATAACCGGCTCACTCACCCCGAATTGATCCACACGGTTGCGCATGGTTTCAAGGGCTTGGCGCACAGCAAAATCTTCTATCTGGGCGATTTCCTTGTCACTGAAGCGATAGTCCTTCTCAACATATCCCGACACCGCCGCAATAGTCATAGACTCAAGGGAGGGGAAACGTTCACGCATGAGCGCATCCACTTCTTTGCCTGCTTCAGCGTCATATACAGTAATTTTCAAGCGTTCGCCGTCAAAACGATCAACTGACTTAAAAATTATGTCTTGCTCGTTGAGAAGCTGCTCCGTCTCCTCAATAACACTGTCAAGCCGACTCGCTACCGCTTCTTCAACCTCTACCCCCAGTACCAGGTGCATGCCTCCTTGAAGGTCCAGACCCAGATGGATTGGATCAAAGAGACTTTGCCACCACATGGGCAGACGATCTTTCATCACCGTAGGTGCCAGCGAGGCGAGGGCTACTAGCAGGCAAAACAAAACCAGCATCCCACGCATTTTAATGCTGTTCGTCATATCTCAACTCCACTCCTTCAAGAAGACTGTGGGGTGCGTAGCACCCCGGACAAAATTGGTCCCGCGTCTGTTATGCGCTTAAGTGCCTAACAGAAAGAAAAAAGAGACTACTCACTCTGTGCAGGAGCTGCGGATACTGAGGTGCGATTGACTTTCAATTTAATCCCTTTGTCCACCTCCAGAGTGATTACATCATCCTGTACCGTCACAATTTTTCCATGAATGCCCCCGGCAGTGATTACATTGTCGCCAGCCTTGAGGGATTCAATCAATTTGCGGTGCTGTTTGGCGCGTTTCTGCTGCGGGCGGATGAGCAGAAAATAGAAAATCGCAAACATGAGAACCAACATAATGATTCCCTCGTAGCCCTGCTGACCACCCTGTGCTGCACTACCACCCATTGCATAAGCTGTTGAAACCATAATAATTATTCCTCCTGATTGAGTTAATGACGTAGAATTTTTAAACCCCGTTTATAACCTGTTGAGCTGAGCTTTTCAAGTACAAGACCACCATAGAATCACTATGGTATGAAATTGGCTTGGAATTGCTCGGATATTTTATGCCCGCATTGAATAAAAATCAGCGTAAAAGCGCGCAAACTCGCCTTGCTCAATCGCGCTGCGCATCTGGTGCATAAGGTGTAAATAATAATGCAGATTGTGCTGGGTATTAAGCATTGATGCGAGAATTTCATTGCTCTTATACAAATGGCGCAAGTACGCGCGACTGTAATTGCGACACACATAACAATCGCAGAGTGGATCGATCGGCTCGGAGTCGTCTTCGTATTGCGCCTGCTTGATGCTGATTTTACCCGTATGCGTGAACAACAGCCCATTTCTAGCATTACGTGTTGGCATGACACAGTCAAACATATCTACCCCGCGTCGCACCCCTTCGACCAGATTTTCAGGTGTGCCCACCCCCATCACATAGCGTGGTTGCTGGGAGGGTAGCAATGGCAAGGTGTAGTCCATTACGGCATACATTTGCTCTGCTCCCTCGCCGACAGATAGGCCGCCAAGCGCGTAACCGTCAAATCCTATATCTATGAGACTCTGCGCACTTTCACGCCGTAGATCTTCATACATTCCTCCCTGCACGATTCCGAACAAGGCACTGCCATCGCTGCGATCATGTGCATTACGGCAACGCTGGGCCCAGCGCATAGAACGTGTAGTTGAATCAACTGTATATTCACGTGTTGAGGGATACGGGATACACTCATCAAAAACCATCACGATATCAGCCCCAAGAGCCTGCTGAATCTGGATCGAAGATTCGGGGGTAAGGACTTTGCTGGATCCATCCAAGTGGGATTGAAACCTGACCCCATCTTCGTCAATCTTGCGCAGTTTCCCCAGGCTGAACACCTGAAATCCCCCGCTGTCGGTGAGGATAGGGCCGGACCAGTTCATGAACGCATGTAATCCACCCAGACGCTCGATGAGTTCGTGTCCGGGGCGTAAAAACAGATGATAGGTGTTGCCAAGGATAATCTGCGCGCCAACGTCGTGCAGGGTTTCCGGCGTAACTGCCTTCACCGTACCCTGGGTGCCAACAGGCATAAACACAGGGGTTTCAATGGTGCCGTGGGTGGTGGTTATGCGCCCTCTTCTGGGGCCACTGCTGGGTGCTGCTGCATCGGTGCGCAACAGTTCAAAACTAAACGCCATGGTCGAGCCGTTCCTTCGAAAAATCTCAAGAGGCTGATGCCAGTCTCCTAGGTTATGAGCATGCAGTCGCCGTAACTGAAAAAGCGATACCGTTCCTTCACCGCTTCGGCATACGCGCGCAAGGCAAAGTCGGTGCCCGCAAAGGCACTCACCAGCATCAGCAAGGTCGACTCTGGCAGATGGAAATTGGTCAACAACGCGTTAATAATCTGAAACTGGTATCCAGGATAGATAAACATATCAGTCATACCGCTGCCGGGTTGAACCTCACACCTCCCCTGCCCTCCCTGTTCAACCGTGGCGGCGTACTCAAGGGTGCGGGTAACGGTTGTACCAAGAGCAACAACCCTGCGGCCCTCTATCTTTGCCTGGTTAACCGCAGCTGCGGTTTGCTCCGGGATACTGTAGGCTTCAGCATGCATACGGTGTTCCAGAATATTATCCACCCGTACTGGCAGGAACGTTCCCAACCCAACATGCAGGGTCAGAGGGGATACAATAACCCCTTTTTGGTGTAAATTGTGCAGAATTTGCGCGGTGAAGTGCAACCCGGCTGTGGGGGCGGCGACAGCGCCAGGGACACTGGAAAACGTGGTCTGGTAACGCTCCAAATCTTGGTGCCGTGGCTCACGCTCGATGTACGGGGGCAAAGGGATGCTGCCCTTGCGCTCAAGCCAGGTGAGGAAATCCGGACCCGAGTAATCAAAACGGATGCATTTATATCCATCCTCGCCGCCCTCCAGCACTTCAGCGTCAAGCTCTTGTGCAAGCGTCAGTCTGGTTCCAGGGCGCGGGGATTTTGAGCTACGGGTCAGACACATCCAGCATTGCCCCGAAAATTCGTGCAGACGCCGCACCAGAAAAACCTCGATCTTCCCTCCGCTGGACTTATATCCATGCAGACGAGCAGGGATAACTCGGGTGTCATTAATAACTAGTACATCTCCACCGCAGAAATGATCTTCAATGTTTCTAAACAGGCTATTGCGTATATGCTCCCCGTTGCGTTCTAAAACCATCAGACGCGAGTCTTCACGTCGGGCAGCGGGTTGCTGCGCAATCAGTTCGGAAGGGAGGGTATAGTTAAAGTCACGAAGCAGCATGCTACAAATCAGAAAAAATAATTAGAGGCAACATAGACAATGACAAGGCCAGAGAGCATCAGGAATAGCCCCATACCACGCATGGTCCGTTCGGGCAGAGGCAATATCTGCAACAACATTTTTTTAACTCCTAGCGGTGAGAGGAACCAAGGCACCCCTTCTACCACCATCACTACTCCAACTACTGTCAGAAAAAACTTCATTCACTTAATTCTTTGCAATTCGGCGCACTGGAATTATGCAAACGGATCACAAAAAAACCCGCCAGCATGGCGGGTTTTTTTGTCAATATCCCGTTACAATCAAACCAGATCTTTCGCCGCTTTATAGATAAGTTCAAACAACTCTTCAACATTTTCTTCGGCAATACAGGAGAACGCAATGCGCAGATCAGTCTTGTTCACTGAAATGGTCCCCACACCGTATTTGTCCAGTAAATGTACGCGCAGATTCTCTGCATCTACGTTCTTCAGTTTCAGACACATGAAGTAACCAGAGTTGAACGGATAGTACTCCCATACCTCCGCAAACTTGGAGGCTGCCAGCACCTCTTTAACCTTCAGTGCCCGCCCTTTCATGATGTCGAATTTTTCTTGTTTCTGTTCCAAAAACTTATCTGAGCGCAAGGCATCAAGAACAAAGGTCTGCCCTGGGTGGGAGCAGTTGGAGATGGTTGCACGAATGCAGCCAAGGGTCTTCTTTTCTAGCGCAGTCAGTACGGCATCGCTCTTGTCGGCATAGGTAATGAATCCGGTGCGGAAACCCCACACATATTCCTCTTTTGTGGCGCCATCAAGTTTGACGGCAAGTATGCGCGGATGCAGATTAGCCAATTTTCCGTACAAAGATTCCTTCATGGAATCCTCGTAAAACAGCCCAAAGTAAGCGTCATCTGTGACCACAACTAGATTGCAGCCATCTTCAGCCACTTCCTTAAGCACTTTGACAATCTCATCTCCCTCTTCAACTGTAGGGGTATAACCACTTGGATTATTAGGGAAATTCAACAGTACTACGGCCTTATTTTTTTCCGCCGCAACATTCTCCAGCACGGTCTTGAAAGCTGGAACATTGAACCCTCCCTTGACGGTAAAGGTGGGGAATTTTTTAATTACTGCACCTCGGCGGGTGGTGAAGGTGAGGTTATAGTTACCCCACATCATATCGGGCATGACCATGTGATCGCCGGCATCGAGAAACATATCCGCGACGATGGAAAGACCATGGGTCAGCGCACTGGTAACGATGGGAACCCCGAAATTCTTACCCTGCATGCTCGGATTTTCCCGCAGCATTTTTTCGCGCCAAAGTGCGCGCAATTCTGGCTTTCCGGCCGGGGGAGCATAGGTGAAAATATCCTTTGGATCATACGCAGAGAGTTTATCGTGAATACACTGCAGGTACATGGGGCCGTTGCCCTCAGTAGCGATACCAATGGTAGCATTGTATTTATGGGCCTTGTCTTTAGCTTCTGCCGACTGGGTAAGAATCCCTTTAGGGAAAAATAAATTTTTCCCCAGATCGGAGAGTACCTCCAGGACATGAGGATTATTCTGTGCCAATACATCATTCAGTTCTTGAGCCAGTGGATTCATGATTATTACCTTCTCTCTCAAGTATTGTAAGGAGCCGATCACCTCGATCGGAACAAAACACAATTGTTGATTAAATCAGGATTGTTGGGCCGATGTCAAATGCTATTTGCCGCGTGCGACCGGTTCGGAAAATTCTGGTCCCCTGTGGTTCTTCTGGCAGGCTAAGTAACGGTGGGGATATCTTCCCAGCGAGTGGTGTAGGCCGGTGAAAGGTGGGTGCGCTTCATGCGCCAATCTTCCTTTATTCCCTGCCCGCCGAACCATACCCTCCCTCTGCCACTATTATTAATAGCATCGATAGCCTGCATCAACGCCGGCTTATGCTGCTGCTCTGAAGTATCGTCGAACAAACCCGGCTGTACCTCTTTTTCATGACATAGATCAGTCAGCATCACTCCAGCCTTGGCGTAGCGGTAACCGGAACGCCAGATGCTCTGCAATGCGCTGGTGGCCGCATGCACTAGTGCCAGGGTGTCATTACTCGGAAAATCCAGCCGCCGCTGGGCTGAGTTGGAATAATGGCGTTCAGTTGTGCTATAGGCTCCGGTGCGGATAAACACGGTAATCTGCTGTGCAGTTTGTCCCTGCTCACGTAACTTCTCAGCCGCCCTGACAGTATAGGTACAAACTGCTTCGCGCAATTCATCAAAGACGGTAATACGTTGTGCAAAAGAGCGTGAACAAAGAATCTGCTGCTTACTGACTGGAGAAGATTCAAGGGTGAAACAGGGCTGGCCATTGAGTTCATACACGGTCCGCTGTAGGTTTATCGAGAAACGATGGCGGATTTTCTCCGGCGAACTTCCGGCCAGATCTGCTACGGTGCAGATTCCTATGGTCTGCAGCTTGTCCTGCGTTCGTCGTCCTATTCCCCACACCTCTCCTACCGGGGTTTGCTTGAATAACTGCTGACGCTGTTGAGGGTCGCATAAGTCAACCACTCCACCGCTGGCGGCTGCACGCTTAGCCGCACCATTGGCGAGTTTAGCCAGGGTTTTAGTCGGAGCGATACCAACACAGGCTGGAATTCTGAGCCATTGAAGCAGACGCTCACGCACTTTACTCCCGAATTCCAGCCGCTGTTGCAGCGGTGCATGTTCATCGGGAAGGTGCAAAAACGCTTCGTCAATGGAATAAACCTCCATACTCGGAACCATAGCATCAAGGATGGTCATCACCCGCGCAGAAATA
>Ga0265295_1009558_pt1 | contig 10328 bp, 9 predicted proteins | sample Munlansysbiofilm_FD_192503 | JGI IMG/M metagenome (GOLD analysis project Ga0265295, IMG submission 192503) | Leachate microbial communities from a municipal landfill in Southern Ontario, Canada - Methane capture system biofilm | ecosystem: Engineered > Solid waste > Landfill > Unclassified ... | reverse complement strand
TGAATTCAAATAATCCATCTTAAAATTAAACTCTATATTTCTATTTTTAAGATTTCCCAGATTTTTTTCTAACCACTTAATAACCGGATCGTATGTCTTTACAACGTTTTCTGGTAAAGAACGACCTGAAATCTCAAAATAATTTTCTACTGGATCGAAAACTATCCGAGGTGTTTTTGGGGTGGCTTCAATAATTAATGCTTCCATGTTCTATCCCTAATTTTTTCTCTCTATTTCGTATAATGGAAGAGAAAGATAATGATTGATTTCCAAAGATAATGTTTTTATAGGAAAAACAAATAATCTTAATTAAGAAATCGATTTATTTAGAATTCCCCTGCAATATTAATTGTTTTTTTTAACTAAATGCAAAAATATCAATCAAACAGTTTAGTTTTGTGATAAAATAGCTTTTATGAATATAGCAATAGACATAGGAAATACATTTGTTAAAATTGGATATTTTGAATCGAATGAGTTAATTGATAATAAAGTTTTTCGAGTCGAAGAGATTGATTGGAAATCAATATTTATGGGTGAAAATTTGTCGGTCATTGTTTCTGCTAGTGGCTCTATTACGGCGGAAATGAGAAAAAATCTTGATTCCATAAACGGTTCTGTACATCTATTTACGCACAATTCTAAAATGCCAATTTCCATTGAATACGAAACTCCTAAGACGTTAGGCTTAGACCGAATTGCTGGTGGAGTAGGAGCTAATGTGCTGTTTCCGGAATCTAAAGTTTTAGTTATCGATGCCGGTACCGCTATTACCTATGATTTTATGGATGGAAATGTATTCAAGGGTGGCAATATTTCGCCGGGGTTATCGTTACGCTACAAGTCGTTAAATTATTATACAGCACAATTGCCACTTGGAACTCCTCCCTCGGATTTTATGATCTATGGGAAAAATACAAACGATGCCATCGGCAGGGGAGTTTACAACGGACTTTTATATGAAATTGAAGAAACCATTCATAAATTTAAAGAAGTTGAGGAAAATATTTCCGTTGTTTTAACGGGAGGAGAGAGTCATTTCTTTGTCAATAAAATAAAAAGAACCATCTTTGCCAAACCAAATTTAGTTTTAATTGGTCTTAATCGGATTTTAACATACAATGCATAAAAAAATATTATTTATAGCAACTGCAATAACATTCACTATTAGTGGTGCTTTTGCTCAATTACAAACACAAAGTCCCTACTCAAAAATTGGATTAGGATTAATGGAAAACACGAGCAATATCGTGAATAGTGGCATGGGGGGAGTTGCTGTTGGATTATTTAAACGAAATTCACTGAATATTGCTAACCCGGCTGCTTTAAGTTCCATAGACACGCTCACTTTTGTATTGGAATTTGGTTTGAAATCCGATTTTTCTCATTTGTCTGTTCCCGGCAATACAAAACAATCATTCTCTTCTAATCTCAATTATTTTGCCTTTGGCTTTCGAGGCTCGAAAATATGGAGTGCTAGTATAGGGCTAATTCCAATTTCTTCCAGAGGATATAAAATTATTGATAGTGAGTTTGTTACTGGAATTGGTGATGTTGAAAAATATTATATTGGTACAGGGGGAATTAATAACCTTTATTTAAGTAACAGTTTCGATATTTTCGAAAATTTTTCGGCAGCAATTACAGCAAGTTATACATTTGGACGACTTGAAGAGACCAATACATTAGTTTTTCCAGGATTGGGAGGTAGTTATAATACTCAACAAGGAATAAAGCAACAAATAAGCGACTTTAGTGTCTCCTTTGGTGCCCATTATCGAATACTACGATCCGAAAATTCAATGTATAATATTGGACTTACGTATACTCCAAAGACAAAACTCAATGGAATCGAGAATATGTTAAAAGGGGTTACTACCGGTGAAAATTTATGGTCCGTTGACGACAATGGATTTGCATATTTAATCGACTCCAGCTTCAATAAAGATATAGTGTTAGAAAGACCAATGAGCTTTTCATTGGGACTGGGAATAGTGACGTCTAATAAAAAAACGATTGGATTCGATTACTCTTTTTCAAACTGGAAGGCAACGAATTATAGCAATACAAAAAACTCCCATCGATTAGCTTTGGGAATGTCGGTTATTCCACAATGGAATTCTGCAATAAGTTATTTTAAACGATCAACCTATCGTTTTGGCGCATTTTTTGAAAGTACCAACCTGACTGTCAGTGGGACCGATATACCAAACTTTGGAGTTGCAACCGGTGTAGGTTTTCCAATTCGTCGAGGTCTTTATAACCTAGATATTGACTTGCAAGTTGGGCAGATGGGAACAAATACCAACAATCAGATTAAGGACTACTTTGCTAAAATGAGCCTTAAAATTCGATTCAGTGAAATATGGTTCTACAAACCTAAATATGATTAATTATTTTTTGAAATAAACTATAAAAAATTTAAACCCATGATTCTGAGAAAAATATTTGTAACAATCAGTTTGTCAATAGCGTTTTTCACCTTTTCAGCCCTAGCACAAAAAGGTGTTGAAGATGGCTCTAAGTACGGGAAAGGACAAGATAGTATTCGAGCGTTAGAGAATTTGTCAATGTATCAGCAGTATTATAAGCAAAAGGCATATAATGAGGCTGTTAAGGCATGGAGAATTGTGTTTTTTGAAGCACCCAGAGCAAGCAATAACATGTATATTCATGGGGTAGTGCTTTACAAAACTTTAATTAATTCAACAAAAGATGTTGCATTACGAAATGCTTATGTTGATACTATTATGATGATTTACGATCAACGAATTAAGTACCAAGGAAATGCAGCCGAAATTTTGACGCGAAAAGCAGTCGATTTGCGCGATTTGAATAAAGATCGATATCTCGAAGCATATGATTTTTTAGTTGAAGCCATAAACATTGATAGAAACCAAGTTCCCGGTTTTGGAATCAATGCGTTTATGCAAATTTCATTAACTCGATTTTTGAAAGAGGAGATTAATCAAGATCAGATGGTAAGCAATTTTGCAACATCAATGGATATCATGGAGCATAAATTGAAAATGGCAACCAATGAAAAGGATAGAGAGTCGGAAAAGCAAATTCTTGATAATGTTCAATTGATATTTTCCAATAGTGGAGCAGCCACCTGCGAGACACTCGTTCCCGTTCTGAAACGTAAATACGACGAAAATCCAGATGATGTGGAAACAATTAACGCTGTTTTGAATTTATTGAAAACCGTTAAATGTGAAGATACAGAGTTATATGCAAAAGTTGCAGAAAAATTGCACAGTATTGAGCCATCAGCCAATTCAGCCTTTAAATTGGGGGCTTATTTTATCGCTAAAAAAGATTTCGATAAAGCAATTCCTTATTATGAGCAGGCGATAACTTTGGAAACGAATGACAGTTTAAAAGCGGGTTATTACTCCGATTTAGCTCTCATTATGATGGCAGCTAAAAAGAACCCCGTTGAGGTTCGTAGAATAGCAAATTTGGCGTTGAGCTTGAATCCAAATGATGGACGTTCATTTATTGTTATTGGTCGACTTTACGCTTCATATAATAGTACTATTAGTGACGATGAATTTGAAAAAACCACTGCATATTGGGCAGCCGTTGATAAGTTTATGCAAGCTAAGCGCGTTGATCCAAATTTAGCAGATGAAGCCAACGGATTAATTTCTACCTACTCTGCCTATTTCCCAACGCAAGAGACAGCTTTTTTTAACGACTTAACTGATGGACAAGAATGGACAGTCCCCGGATGGATTGGTGAAACAACACGAGTTAGGGTACGTAAATGATCCGAACATATAAGAACATGTACAATAGTGGTGGGTTAATTGCATTATTTGCAATTTGCCTACCACTGTTTTTTTATAGCTGTACCGATAAGATTGACGAAATGCGTAGCGTTCCAAATATCGTAGATTTACCCAGCATGTCGGCTGAGAATATGGATATGTATCATAGCCAGTATGGGAAAGTTAATCTACATGTAGTAGCAAAAACGGTGAACCTTTTTTCCATGATCGAACAGCCAAAAACAGAGTTCCCAAACGGAATTTTAGTTGAGTTTTTTGATGAAAATATGAAGATAACCTCTTATCTTTCAGCCAATGAAGCGGTATATTATGAAAAAGAGCTACGATGGGAAGCATCAGGAAATGTTGAAGCTAAAAATGCGGAAGGAACCATTTTCAACACTGAATTTCTTGAATGGGATGAGAATAGCGAAGAGATAAAAAGCGATAAGTCCATTAGAGTCACTGATAATGATGGAATAATTGTAGGACGCGGATTTCGTGCAAAACAAGATTTCACCGACTGGAAAATATACAAGACTACGGGGGTATTTAATGTGAACCAGAAGGATTTTGCACCAATTCAAACAGATAGTGAAGATACTCCTTTCTGAGAATTACAGAATAATTACTAAATTTGGATTGTCTAATGTATATTAACAATTTAATATTCATAAATAATGGTTATCCATTTTTACATCTAAATTTAGAACCGATTTTCTTTCTTTACCCCATTTAACGGATGTTAAAAAGGTATAGTGCCCACTTTGTGGGACGGTTTAGAGGAATTGATTTTCAGATTTTGTTGAAATTAGACTCGAAAGTGGATAGACATTTAATAAAGTAGAATAAGTGCAAACATATATTATAATTACTGTTATAGCCGTCTTTTTTTCTGCGTTTTTCTCAGGAATAGAGATTGCTTACATTACCGCCAGTAAATTGAAAATTGAAATAGAACGAAAAAAAAGTCGATACTCCTCATTTATAATGGGATTGTTTCTAAAGAACCCATCTCAGTTTATAGCAACAATGCTTATTGGCAACAACTTAGCGCTCGTAGTATATGGTATTTTTATAGCCCTTATTCTTGAACCGTTTATCCGAATTGTAGTAATTAATGATTGGCTCGTCTTACTCATTCAGACACTAATTTCAACAATGGTCATATTAATCACGGGCGAGTTTACTCCTAAAATATTATTCCGAATTAATCCAAACAAAGTATTACGAGTATTTGCCTTTCCAGTAATGTTGTTTTATATCATATTGTTTCCTATTGCTCGTTTCACAACAATTTTGTCCAACCTTTTTTTACGACTTATTGCAGGGAAGAAAAGTATAAAGAGAGGAAAAGTTTCTGTTTTTGACCGTTATGACCTCGGAGATCTAATCTATAATCATAAACCTGATACTCAGAATCAAGCACTAGCCGAGAGTAACGTGAAGATGTTTCGCAATGTGCTCGACTTTAGGGATATAACCGTGCGAGAATGTGTTGTTCCACGAAATGAGCTGGTTGCAGTAGATTCTACGGAAGAAGTTTGTGATGTAGTTTTACTTTTCACAAAAACAGGATATTCAAGAATATTAGTGTATGATGATAATATCGACAATATCATTGGCTATGTTCATACAAGCGATATGTTGATTATGCCAAGTACAATAAAAAGTATTATCCATGCTATACCAATTGTTCCTGAAACAATGCCCGCCAATAAACTATTGGGGAAACTCATAAAACAAAGAAAGAGTATCGCATTGGTTGTTGATGAATTCGGAGGCACAAGCGGAGTTGTTACCATGGAGGACATTATAGAGGAAATAATTGGGGAGATTGAGGATGAACATGATACGAATCTATATGAAGAGAAAAAGTTAGAGGATAATAAATATTTGTTTTCTGGACGATTGGAAATTGATCATTTAAATGAAAAATATGGTTTTGGAATTGAGGAAAATGAATCCTATGAAACCTTAGCCGGATTTATAATTCATCATCATCGAAATATTCCCAAACAAAATCAAGTGATTACAATTAGTAACTTTACGTTTAAAATAATTAAAGCTACGGGAACTCAAATTAAAACAGTAGAAATGTTATGTGAATGAGCAATAGAGGAATTTTAAATTCATTATTAAACAGGAGCGTTTCAACCGACAATTTTGAGTTTTATTAACCAATCGGCTAGCGAATAATAATTTTGTTTGCTTTAATTTTATGTTTAATATTTCCCTGTAAGATATGGGAAAATGATGTTTATTTTAATAAAAATGATTTATTTATGAGCAAAAGATGAATCGATTTTGCTATAATCAATGATTTTTACTATTTTCGCGGTCTTAAAAATCTTTATAAAAACATTTTAATTCATTAATATGGCAGCATTAAATAAGATACGTAATCGAGCAGGATTATTAATAGCCGTTGTAGGTGTAGCTTTGCTATCCTTTATCTTAGGAGATCTCTTTTCGGGCAAGGGTCAACAAAATCATCAACCCGATATCGCAAAAGTAGATGGCGAATCTATCAACTACCTTGATTACCAGAGGCGTGTTGACGATGCAGTTGAAAACATGAAGCGTCAATCAGGACAAAACTCTCTTGACGAGCAAACACACGCTCAGATTCAAGATCAGGTTTGGAATCAGTTGGTGAATGGTCTCATTATGGATGCGCAACTTAAGAAAATTGGAATTTCAGTTTCTCCTGAGGAATTGCTCGACATGGTACAAGGGTCTAACGTACATCCTGAAGTAACAAATATACCCTTATTTAAGAACGAAGAAACAGGACAGTTTGAACCAGAACGAGTTATTCAATTTATTCAAAATTTAGATAGTGATCCTACGGGCCGCTCTCGCGACGCCTGGATGTCTTTTGAAGAATACTTACACAATGAAAGAAAGTCGGATAAATATTTCAGTGCCATAAGCAATGGGATCTTTGTTACTGATTTATATGCCAAAAGTGCTGCCATTGAGAAATCGACAAAAATGGATCTAAAAGCGTTATATCTTCCATATACTGATATTGCTGATTCAACCATCGAAGTAAAACCCAGCGAGTTGACCTCATATTATGATAAAAATAAGACTAAAAACCAACAAGAGTTATCCATTGATGTGGAGTATGTAATTTTCCCCATTGATGCTACTGTAGCTGATAAAGAGGTTATTGTAGATGAATTGAATGATCTTAAAGAAGAATTTGCTTCGGTAAACGATAATCAAAGTTACGTAAGTGCGAACTCTGATGGAATATTCGATCGTAAGTTTTATGCCAAAGACGAGTATCCAAATAGCGAAGTTGATTCTATGATGTTTGCCATGCAAAAAGGGGAGATTTACGGGCCTTATCAAGAGTCTGAAAGATTCAAGATCACTAAATTGGTAAAGAAAGAGCAACAACCCGATTCTATTCAAATAGGACAAATTGTTATTGTCCCAACTACACAAGAAGAAGTTTCGATTAAGAAAGCATTAGCTGATAGCCTTTTAAACGTATTAAATAAGGGTGCAAAACTTTCAGAACTTTCAAAACATAGTGTTGATGAGTCAAGTGTAGAACTAACATGGGTCAACGTTGAAGCATTACCATTTAGTCCAGCCGTTATTGCTGCAAAAAAAGGAGAATACATTCTTGAGGCAACGGCACAAGGATTTCATATAGTATATATTGCCGATCGTGGAAAAGAAGTTTTGAAAATCCAAATGGCAACCATTGAACGGATAATATCTCCGAGTGAAAATACACGTACATTTGTTTATCAAAAAGCAAATAGCTTTGCAGCAACAGCAAAAAACGAAGCTAGTTTCAATAAAAACGTTGAAGATCAGGGACTTGTTAAGCGACTTGCCAATAGTCTGGTTCCTACCGCAAGAGATATTCGGGGTTTGACCTCGGCACGTACCTTTATTCGAGAAGCTTTTTACGCAACAGAGGGCGACATTATCGTATATCGTAATAACAATTCGCCAATATTTGAGTTGGGAGACAACTACGTGGTGGGTTATTTAAAGAAACGAAAAGAACAAGGATATACACCATTTAATGATTTAAAAACTACAATCGAAGCTACCGTGCGCAAAGAAAAGAAAGCCAAGCAATTGATCGCAAAATTAGCTCCTGCTATTAAAGAAGGGGGTGATATTGATCAAATCGCTGGAAAAGTTGGAGCTACTGTAAAAGAGATAAATGGTCTTACCATGAGTGCTTTTAGTGTTCCCGGTGTTGGAGTTGAACCCAATATAAACGGTGTAGCTATGACATTGCAAAAAGATGAAATGTCAAATCCTGTGGAAGGTAATAATGGTATATATTTACTTTATGTTGTTGATAAGATCGAAATGGAAGCAGATAAGTTAGCCATTGAACCTGAAAGAGATAATTTACGAAAAACACTACAAAATAGAGTAGGTTCAGAAGTAGCCAAAGTTCTCGAAGAGTCAGTTAAACTAGAAGACAATAGATTAACCTTTCATTAAACGATTTGTTAAATATTTTAAAAGCGATTAGGACTCCTAGTCGCTTTTTTTATGATTATTTTCAACCAATACAGTGTTAATGTCAGCACTGGAGTTGTGTCGTTAGTGAACGTGATTTATTAACTACAAGACACTCCTTTTTTGGGGAATTTAACAAAGCTACCTCATTGGGTATCTTTATAAAAAAACAACCAATATAGGTTGCTCTTTAAATCGTCTTCTCTGATGCAATACTTTTTATTTCTCAGCACTATTTTAATTGCCAATAGTAAGTATTCCCGTTGTTTGGTTGTAATATGTACTATACTCAGACATATAAAATTGAGCCGGTCCTTGAATTACTGATCCATCAAAAAGATAAAAACGGGATTTACATTCGGGACATTCCATGAAAACACTGTTTTCCTTATTTATTAGCTTAATCCAATCTTGATGTGTTGTTGAAGGACACATACGGTCGTAGGCTTTGAATTCGTTCTGAGAATAGCGATATACCACAATTCCTAAACCGCTTGCGCCACCTGTAATATGAATGGAGGTGTTAATGACAAAAGAATTAAATTCCGGAAGAGTCAAATTTATGGTAATTGGATTTATGCCCCGCGGAACAGGGCTTTGCTCGTTTTTGCATCCAAGAAATAAAATAAATGTCGATAAGAGCAAATATCTTTGTACCTTTGAGCGTCGCATAGGTGAGTTTTTTATGTGTGGAATTTAATATCATAAAGATACTACAAAATCAGTTTCAATTGTTTGGAGAATTGGATCTAAAATGATCTCTAGGTTAACATTATGGGTTTCTTACTTAATAAACGACTATTATTCGTATTTGTTTTTGGGCTGTTGTTTTTGAGTCTAAGTGGTCAACATCAATATTCAATTGATAAGTCGCAACTAAAACAAAGTCGTAGGTTAACCACAACTGAGTTCTTTGAAAAAAAGCGCAATCAACTTGACGAGCGAAAGGCCATTTCAAAACAGAGCAAACTTGACAGGAAAACTGATGCCATAGCACGGCGATACGCTAAAAAAAAACAAAAAAAGTATGTGCTTCGACGTATGAAGGAATCAAAGAAAATGGCAAATCGAATTAATAAGGGGAAACCATCTGTAGATTTTATAACTTATATACAATTTAAAATGAAAAGATATTATGGACGACTTTTTTGAAATTGTGATTTATGTAGTTGTTGTTGGTTTTTTTATTTTTTATAATTTTATTAAAGGCCAAAAACAAAAAGAACGATTGGCAAATCAACCCACCATCCCCATCAATTCCGATTTAAACGATGTTGATGATTTTGGTGATGTTTCGAATATGATGGATGTAGAACCAAAGTATTCCCTTATTAGAGATTTACACCTCTCAAATGACAAAGTTGAGGTGCGTAACTCTAAAAAAACTAAAGAAAATGTTAATAAACAGTCTCCCGTTATTTTAGGGGCGAAAGAGGGAGTATTTAATCCCATTTATGACAATCAAATATCTAGTAAACAAAAAATTAGACGGATTAATTTAAGAGAGGCAATTGTCCTTTCTGAGATTATAAATAGGCCCTACAATTAAAATTATTAACAAAATTTTAACTTTACGGTCTATATCGTTGTGAAATTGAAAAGAGAATTTCTATATTTACCGATTCAAAGTGGAATGTTTATTCAAAAATAAGTGATTATGTTCAGAAAGTTACTCTTTGTTGTGAGTTCTGTCCTTTTAATGGGCACAGTATGTGCGCAGTCGTCTGGGACGATTAGAGCACGTATTCTTGATGCGAAAACTAAAGAGCCGGTCCCTTTTGCCAACGTAACCGTTGAGCGCGATGGGGAACAGCTTACAGGTGGAACGTCAGATTTTGATGGAGTTTGTCTAATAAAACCGGTGCCAGCCGGACGATTTACTGTTAAATCGTCTTTTGTAGGGTATTCTACCCAGCAATTAAACGCTGTTTTGGTTATTGCAGATCAAATCATCTATATTGACATTGAATTGACTCCTTCGTCTTTGCAAATTGACGAAGTGATTATTGTCGATTACAAGGTTCCGTTAATTTCTAAGGATAACAC
>Ga0265295_1009557_pt1 | contig 10328 bp, 19 predicted proteins | sample Munlansysbiofilm_FD_192503 | JGI IMG/M metagenome (GOLD analysis project Ga0265295, IMG submission 192503) | Leachate microbial communities from a municipal landfill in Southern Ontario, Canada - Methane capture system biofilm | ecosystem: Engineered > Solid waste > Landfill > Unclassified ... | reverse complement strand
TTCCTCTCGTCCTCGATGTAGGGTATGAGTTTGGCGAGGATTTGATTTTCTATGCTTTGGAGCCTATCTAATCCTTCATTCAGTTCCATTCTCTCCTCCTTGTTGCTATCAAATACACCGGTATGATTGCCAGGTAGAACGCCCAGATATACACAAGCTCGAAGTAAAACAGACCTATAGGCATTTCCGGGTAGAGGCGGTTGATCAGGGCGTTGACCACGATCAGCCGGGTGAGTTCCATCACCGGATAAGCCACCAGAAGCAATATCAGGATTAGCACGAGTACTCTCATCAATAACACCCTCCTTGGCTAAAATAGGCTCCCCTGCAAATAAGCGAGCGAATCGAAGTTGCCGAACATTTTGCTCATGACAGGAGCGTACTCTTGACTGACCCACCAAGTTTTCGAGAACGGGTACCACTCCCGCTCAGTGTGGGGTATGGCTTTCTTGACGGCTTCCACCAGTTCGGCATCATAATCGAATTTGATCAACCAGCCGGGCCTGCCTGCGGCATCTCCGCCTTTAACGCACTGTGTCAGATTAGGCATGCTGTGCCTCCTTTCTTCCCGTACCCTTGCACCTGTAGCAGTCCAGCAGCGTGTCCTTGCCACCTTCATGCTTCAACCGGGTAAAGAGCCTGCCTCTCCCATCGCACACCGGGCAAAGGGATTCCAGCTCACTGATTCGGCCATCTATAAGGTTTCTTATCTCTTTTAGTGCGTGTATCTTATCGGCTGTGATCATTCTCGTTCCCTCTCTTTAATCCCTACCGGGGCCGGGTACGACTATTCCCGGCCCCTATCGTCAAACCGGCAGGAGAAAGCCGGAGACGGGTCTAAAATGGTAGATCATCCTCTGGACTATAATCGTCTTCCCTCTGCCCTCCGCCCTGTTTCCGGTCGAGGAAGATAACCTGGCTTGCGATAACCTCAACCCGGTAGTGCTTCTGTCCGTCCTGTCCGTCCCAAGAGCGAGTATGAAGCCGCCCCTCGACGTAGACCAGAGAGCCTTTATTCAAATATTGGTTGCAGCTTTCCGCCTGCTTGTTCCAGGTGACAACATTCACCCATTCGGTTTCCTCTTTATTCTGTCCGTCCTGTGTGTACTTCCGGTTGCAGGCCACGCTAAACGTGGTGACCGGGGAGCCGGAAGGGGTGTAACGCATCTCCGGTTGTTTCCCTATGTTGCCGATTATCATCACACGATTTAAACTAGCCATAATACTCGTCCTCTTCATCGTTAAATACTTCGTCCTGACATTCCTGGCAGTATCCGGTAATGTCATATTCGCTCACGGAAATACTGTCCCGGAATCCGGTTACAGGCTTTCCACAACAGACGCAAACCTTCTGTTGTTGAGCCTCTCCCACCGTCCGCCCGAAAGACTGTTTTGAAAGATTGTCCAGAAAATCCTGAATATGCGGATTACGTTCCACCCTTCGCCTGCTTCGCCGCTTTCATGTTAATAACCTTCGCTATAGCGGCTCTGTGGGTATCGTTGAGCTTGCCGCTCTTTGCCAACCATTCCAGAGTGTCTTTGACTGTCTTTTCGACTGGCAGGTGCAGCGTACCGTTGATATAATCCATCATGCCCTGCTCGGTAATGGATAGCTCAGCCATTTTGTCGAGTATCCACTTGTCGGAGCCGGGAACTATGTTGCCGTTAGAATCGCTGGGAGCTGGGGCATTAGGCCGGGTAGCCTGCTGCCTTGGTGCTGGTGCCATATCCTCTCTGTACTTCGCACCATCCCATAACCCAGCGTAAACGTCCGCTGCTACCCCCAGCATCTTCATAGCTGTTCCCAGGGCGTCGGTGATAGACATCTTGTAGCCCTCATCATTGGCATGCAGCCCGGCTTTCTCCTTCTCTGCCAACATATGCCCGCCAATGCCGGGTATGGCCTCACTCCACTGGTCACCGAGCTTGACGTATAAGTTAATATGAGCAAATGCGAATACCTGATTGTCCGGGGCCGGTTCCGTCCACAACCTCACCACCTCATACCGCCAGCCAATCCCACAAATGCCGAATTGCTCGGTCATAACCAGATATCTCCACATCGGGTTTATATCGCTCTTGCCTTTGAGCCTTCCAGCCTCAATTGGTTTCAAGGCTGTCCTAGGTGGCTGCTTGACAGCGTTCCAGATTTTCAAATTCTCACTCATCGTTTCTTTCTCCAATCAATCTTATTTTCCGTTGGTTTCTGGCAGATCTCCCCTGTACAGGTTGGACTTCTTGAGGGCATATCCTAACAGGGTTGCTGCTTCTTGCTGTACTGCTTCCATGCTGTCTCCGTTGGCCTCAATCTTGAATCCCAAGACACCCTTCACAGCCGCTTGTTCAAAAACCACCTTGTATTTGGCTCCGTCTATGGAGTGGACTACTACTTCTTTGATCTCCATTAATTCCTCCATTCCCAGGCCTCTTCTTGCAGGTCCGGGTACTCTTTCGTTTGTAATGTCACCCGGTAAAAATTGACCTTCAGCACGGGCATATTCATATCAATACCGGGTATGGTACTGGCAGGTGTCAGCGGCTCCTGTGCCGTCTTCTCTTTCCTAAACAGTCTCTTCAATAGTCTCACCTTGCGCCTCCTTACTGATATGCTCGTAGTACCTAATCTGTGTGTCGTTAGGCAGTTGTCTGCTTCTCATGCCGTGGGGCATTGACTTGCCGGAAGCCAGTATCCTTTTGGCCTCGTCGCAGTGCCTTACCCCGATAATGCACCCACAGGGCAGGGCCAGCTCGGAGTTGTCAACATAGGTCGCTGGCAAGGTCTGGATATTATTCTCTTGATTTTTGCATTCATCTTGCGCTAAGATAATATTGGTTGTATCCAATTGGTTTCCTCCTTTGGCTCAGGAAATGCGAATTCCTGAGCCTTTTTCTTTAATGCACGTTCCCGCAATTCTGGCAGACAGACTTTCCGGATCCTTCAGGGTGTGCGGTTTATCGCCCTTCTGAAACAATGAGCTGTGTTTGCGCTCTCCCTTGCAATTCGGGCAATATCTGGTAAACGTCGCTCCGGCGAAATACTCTATTACTGGCACTTCTATCCCTCCTTTATTTCCTGCTTCTGGTATGTGTCCTCTACGGCCTTGGTGAATATCTTCCGCAAGAAGTAATCACCCTCGATGTCCAGTTTCTTTTTGCCGAATATCTCCACAGCCTCGAACTCCGTGATCACCGGCGAATTAGCCATCCTGTGCTCTTTATGCGGCTTCATGGCCTGCCTCCTGGCATATCCGGCAAACCCGTTCTTTCGGCGGCAGCGGGTTGACTAAAGACCGCTGAAACTTATCGCCGCAAACCCGGCACTTGTAGTTCCTTACCCTGTCTAACCGGCCCAGCCGGTAAGCCTTGCACCTGGTTGTGACTCTCATTTTCTTCCGTCCCGATTAGTCTTTTTCATGCCGATTTCAATAAGTTCCTGATTTACCAGCAACTGCAATTCGGGAAAGCAATAAGCTACAGCGCCTAGGAAACTTTTTTCCGGTTCCCTCTCCCCAGCCTTCAGCAGATACCAGAGTGTCCGGCTGATACCCAGCTTGCGAGCCATTTCTGACTCATTCAAGTTCAAGGCTTTCTGCTTTTCTGCAACCGCTTCTACAACTCTGTTCATTTATCTTAACTTATCCTCCCTCTTTTCCCTTCAAGTATTGATACATTGTTAATCATGTTATACACTTATTCAACATGTATTACTCATCTGTGATTAATATAGTATCATAGTTAAACGCGGTTGTCAAGTATCAATTGTTTAACCACGTATCATATTGAAAAGCTCGTGAGGGATGGTACAATGATAATCACTATGGCAAAAGAGAAGTTGCCCCCGGAGGGGAACGAGTTAGCCAATCTTTTATATAAGGAGAGAGTGAAGCTCAAACTTAGTAAAAGAGAGCTGGCAAAATTGAGCGGGGTAAGTCGTACTACCATCATGCTGATAGAGACCGGGCAAAGGGGCAATGAGGTAGAAGCCGATACACTTGTGAAGTTGGCTAATGCCTTGCAAATACCGGCTAAGCCGTTATTTGAAGCAATAGGGGCTAAGTATAATGAGCCCGACATATTAACAGGTAAAGCTGAAGACTGGGAGAAACACGCTGCTGAAGGATTCATAAAGGTTCCGGTTTACCCTGATTACGTCCAGGCACACGCCGGGGAAGGATTGCATGTGATTGACTACATCGCTGTAAAAGTCCCCGCCTCCTTGCCATCCACCATTAAGGCATACCGGGTTAGTGGGGACTGCCTCGAAAATGAAAAACTCTATGATGGCGATTATGTGATCGTGGATCACGACCGACAGATTGATAACGGGGATAAGGTAGTCCTGATCTGCGCCGACCAGGTGCATGTTGCCAAACTCAAAATCATTGGAAACGAGTACTATTTTGAGAATAAATACGGGACTTATAGGCCGACTGATTGCAAGGGTATTGCCAAGGTGATTGGCAAGTATACCGTTTATGTATAAAGAAATAGACCTCTATTGAGAAATTCGGAGGGTTAATATGGCTAAACCTGCACTTGATAAACAAACTAAAAAGGCCATCCAGGATGCCAGGGCAATGATGGACCAGGTAATCAAAATGGACGGCAACGAGGCCGAAACCCGCCGTCGCATAGAGCGTATTTTCGAGTCCCTTATGGGCTACGATGCATTCAAGCACATTACGCGCGAGCATGCGATACACGGGATTGGAGATACTGAACATTGCGATTTTGCCATTGTTACCGAGGACAAGCCCCAGGTGCCGGCTATACTCATTGAGATTAAGAGGGTAAGCATCGAACTGGCCACTAAACAGTTAAAGCAAGCCGCCTCCTATGCTATCAATATCGGTTGCGAGTGGGTAGTCTTAACCAATGGCATCACCTGGCAACTGTATCATATAACTTTTGGCCAGCCGCCCGAGACAACCTTGATCGAGGCCTGGAATCTGATGAATGATGATATACCCGTGCTTGCCGACAAGTTCAGGATCATCAGCTATAAGAACGTAAAAAGGAGCGGTCTCAAGATTCTGTGGGAAAAGCGTAATGTATTAACCCCGTATAATGTCACCAGATTATTGCTTTCCGAGGAATCGATATCTATGGTCAAAAGGGGCATTAAAAAGAACACCGGTGTCAATGTGACCCCTGAAGAGATCGTTCGTTCCATCAGGCATCTGTTCAATGAAGCCGCCCTGTCTGAGATGGAGAAGGTCAAGATATGCCTTCCCGTCAAGAAGCCAGCTAAACCTGCGCCTGTCAAGAAAATCGAACCAGTGACTAAAACAATCATCGAACAGGCAGAAGAAGTGATCAATCAAACTCAATAGAACTGCCGGCAGCCATCAATTTGCACGCCATTGCCTTTAAATGCCGAATCTGGGCAGTCAGGATAGTCAGTTACGCCTTAGCCCCTGAAGTCGCTGTGCCGCTTAAGCTGGAAGGCCTGGCTGTTAAATATAAAGGATAGGCCCTTATGAAAGTCGCAATTTATTGCCGGGTCAGTACAAGCTCGCAGTATGAAGATGAAATCCCGATCCTGGGGCAGCTTGAGGAATGCCGCAAGTTTGCCGCTGAAAGGAAATGGGAAGTCGTCAGGGTTTATGAGGAAGCCGGACACGGCTGGGACGATACCCGCCCGGTCTTCCAGGAGATGTACAATGAGGCCAAAAAGACTCCCCGTCCTTTCGACATTATACTTACCTGGCGGTCTAACCGCCTCTTTCGTTCCGTAGAACACCGCCTGGCCTATACCCGCATCCTGCGCCGGCACGGAATCCGCTTTGTCTCCCTGCATGAGCCGGAGATGGAGGGGGCATCCGGGCAGCTCATGGAAACCATGATGGCAGCCATCGATGAATACTACTGCAAGCAGGTCTCCGAGGACACTCTCCGGGGCCTTAAATTAATCGCCTCCCAGGGATATTCCACCGGCGGCAGGCCTCCTACCGGATACCGCAATGTGCGGGTAGCTTCGGGCTTAAAGGCCAATGGAGAGCCGATCATGCGGACCAGGTGGGAAGTAGACCCGGAGACAGCGCCGCGCGTCCAGCAGGCATTCCAGATGTGCCTTGAGGGACATACCAATGAAGAGATAGCCCGGACTACCCGCGTGACGACGGCCAAAAACGGGCTGTCCTACCTTTTCCGCAACCGGGCATACCTGGGTGAGAGGATTTACAATACCACCCGGCGGACTGACAAGAAAACAGTCCGGCTAAAGAATGAAGAAAGTACCATTGTTCGAGTGCCGAACTCTCATCCGGCTATTATTTCTCAAGAAATATTCGATGCCGTCGGCAAGATACTGGATGCTAAAAGGCCGAATATCGGGCAAAGAAAGTACACACCCCGGGATTATGTTCTTTCCGGGATCCTGTGGTGTCCGGAGCATGACCAGCCCTACACCGGGCAGCCTTCCGGCTATAAGGCCGATTACTATGCCTGCGCCGAACGCAAGAAGCACGGCAAATCGCGAGCCCCCTGCGAAATGCTCAAGAAAGACCGGATCGAGGCATTCGTTCTGGATAAGCTCCGAACGAAGATATTCACGCGGGAAAGAATCCGGGCCGGGCTGGAGTGGATTGCGAGAGAGAAGATCCGTAACCGGAAAGAAGATAATACCGAGATAATAAAGCTTATGGACCAGATAAGAGACGTTGATTCAGAACTGGGACGCCTCCAGGAGGCCATAACCCAGGGCGTGAACCTGGACGCTCTCATCAAGCCAATCAATGATCGGCAGGCCCAGAAAAAGGAACTGGAAAGACAGCTATCCATTATTGAGTCCGCAAAGCAAAGGGCTTTAAACATGCCGACGATCACGGATGAAGAGGTGGAGAGGGTGCTGAAGGCGGCCTTGCAAGCTTTTGAAACCAGTAACCCCAGGGAGCTTAAAAACCATATCGCCGATTATGTGGAGATGATAGAAGTCAGAGGGAGAGAACTGAAGATATTTTACACCTTTGCGCCGGGTGAAACCATTAGCGACTATAAGCGACCGCTCATTAGCTACCAGAAGCGACCCCAGGGGGTATCAGGCAGTAACTATTGGTTTGCCTCTTTCCTTCTGGACACCTCCATCTTTCCCCGGACTGCATCTATACACCAGTAAACCACATGCCGGGATTTTATGCCAGTCTACCCCTTTATTTCCTCTTCCCTCGGCAGCGGCTAAAACACCAGTTTGCCCTTATAGATAACGTCCAGCTTATCCGATTCCAGGAAGTCGCTTGCCATTGCGATTTTGTGAGAGAATAGCGGCATCATAGCCAGTATATAAGCCCTGGCAACAAGCTCAAAGCAATAATAGAGCGCATTGTCCCGGTATCCCAGAGAGAACACCTTGCCGGTTAACCGGTAAAGGATCAGCCGTGGAATCACATATCTCACTACACCCAAGAAATCATAGTTAGAAAGCGGATTGTCCGCTATCCTCTCCGCCTCACAAGAGGCCATGCGGGAGTACTCCATCTGTGGATCGAGATAAGGCTTCAATCGCAATACGCACACTTCCCGCCCGTTGTACTCGGTATTAGGCAGGTAGCGGCGGCAAGCGGCTTTCGATATGGCCTCGACTATGCAGTTATCGCGGACTGCAATAGCCCCATGTCCATATTCTGAGCGCATTAACCACCTTTTAAGCCTGCCGTAGATACCAGGCGCATTGTCCTTAAAGAGAATGATATCACCCTCTATCACGGTTATCCTCCCGACGGCCAGACTATTTTGATACCCACCAATCCGCCCAGTATCACTATCAAAGGCAGCACCACGTAAAGCAGTATCATCTTGATAGTGTCGCTGTTCTTGATAAGCAGTTCGATCTTCTCATCGATCCGGCATTGAAGGTTGGTCATGTCCTTGTCGCAGTCACGCCTGAAATCAGTAATATGGTCTTCACAGCGTGTTACCCTCCCGTCCAGTTCGTTCACCCGGCTTTCTACTGAGGTTACTCTTGATTCAATGTCTGCCATAAGTGGGCCTCCTGGTTATTTAAGATTACTCAATATCATATTCTATCCAGCCGTCCGGCTCGTCGCCGGGGATGCTGCCGTTGCCGGTTGCGCTGATGTTCACCTGGTAGGTGCTGCCACTGGGAACGAAAAATGATAACGTGTGATAGTTTTCTATAGAATTTGATTGATTAGTTAAATCCGATAGATTGCAGCTCCCTCCGGCAGTAATCAAATCCTCGTCGTCATCTATCTCGACGCTGGCATACGCGCTGCCGCTCAAGGTCGTCCCGATGTTGGTTATCCTGGACCGGAAAGTGACAACAACAAACCTGTCTACCGTGGCGGTGTACTCGGTATTGAAAGCCCTGTCCCCTAGTCGATTATGCGTGGTTATGGAGAGCGAACCAGCTCCGGCCTCTCTTGCCTCCAATGCCCGTATCCGCTTGACCAGCGGCTCTATAATCTCCCGTAGTCCTCTATACATCGCACAGCTCCAAACTGATATCTTCCTTCCCGCCTTCCACCGCGATTCGCACGCCTATGATTTTCTTGTTGCTTTCAATGCTCTTATAGCGGGCAGTTACCAGGTCGCCGAAGAAGTATTCCCGCCCGTACAGGCAGCCGGGAGTTTGCATGACTCCGAAGTTGAAGCTTTCCTTGGCCTGGTTCTCGGCAAGGAAGGCGTCTGATCCGGCTTCCAACTGGCTGGTAGTATATTCATTGTTTGCGCCCCTGGCAGCCTCGCACTGATTCCAGGGTGATTCCGCTATTGATCCGGCGCTCGTCTTCAGTGCCAGTATGCGCTCACTGGACAGGCCGGTCCCCATGGAAATGACGGCATTAACCTCTCCATCCCGGTTGAGGGAGTATTCAGGAGCGGCCATATTGCCGTGTGCGAGTGAAAACACTACCGGGGCATTCCCGGCGCTGTTCAATCCGGTAGCCGGGTTCAAACCGCTGGTAGAACGGTCATTACCCCACGGGCTTAGTTTAGCCTGAAACTCGAAGAGCCCTTTCCCTTTACCAACGATGCCGAAGTCCACTCCGGTAGCGTTGGCTACCTCCTGGCAGATATCCAGCAGCTTTATAAACGGCTTTGTTCCGGTCCAGGTGGTTCCAGCCTCGCCGTCTGCTTCGATCGACAGGCCGGGCATAACCCCTGACAGCAGCAATCGAGGCGGGTTGGTGGCTGAAGGCCCGGCATTCTCGTCCACATACGCCTTCATTACCGACTCGCCCGGCCCGGACTTATCGGTGTAGGCACTGCTGGAATAGTAGCATACAATTCGCCTCGTCAGCAGGTGGTTGTATCCTACCCCGTGGCTGACGTATATGGAATTGCCGTCTTCCAGTGTTCGTCTTTCATGCGATCGGTGGAAGCCCTCATATTCCAGCGTCCAGGGTATGCCTGCGTTGATATTGCGCCTCCAGACTTCCAGTTGCCCGTCAAGTTCGAACATCTCCGCATTGGGAGAGTTGCCGTCTATTTCCAGTATGTGCGTGCTGATGCCGTTCACTACCTTATATATATCCAGCCTTGTCCAGTCGGTTAATACTGCCACGATATTCCCCGACTGGTCGCGCAGGTCTATCCGGTACCTGGTGCCGCCTGACAATACCTGATAGGCGTCCGGCGTGGGCGTGGAAAGGGTAGTGAAAGACTCGGAGGCCGTAAAAGCAGATGCCCCAGCCGAGTTCTGGGCGGCTGCCTGAAACTCATATTCAGTGCCGGGATTCAGTCCGGACAGGTCATAGAAAAATACATCATCCGTGCTCAGCGAGTTCTGCCAATCGGTAGTTACCCAGCTTGCCGCTCCGACTTCCCTGTACCTGAACCTTCCCTCGCAGCTATCCCCGCCGTCATCTGTAATCTGGCCTCTTATGCGGGCTGTTTCCTTGGTGACATTAACAGCATCGAGTGTGATTACTGTCGGGACATCTGCATCCGCGAGGGTTGTAAAACTCAATTCCTCTCCGTAAGTGGTACCTGCCGAGTTGCGGGCATAAAACTGATAGTAATAAGTTTCTCCGTCATGGAGACCGTAAGTGGTCACAGACTCCCCATAATAGCCCGCTCCGAAACTTCCATCAAAATGAGCGTCAGAAGTATAAACCCCTGTGCTGGTTCCCCATCTCCAGCCGTACCTGTCGCAGTTTTCGCCGCCGGTATTATTAATGGTACCTCTCCAACTGGCGCTATGGGCGGTGATATTTTGCGCTTCTTCCGTGGTGACTGTAGGCGCTGACACTCCTGCCGTGTACTCATAAGCCCCGATGTCGTAGCTATCCCCTTGCGGCCTGCTGGTCCCGACATAGTCGGTAGCCGGCGCTGAAGTCGAAGATCCTGCATCCTTAGCTGGAGACCCG
>Ga0265295_1009556_pt1 | contig 10329 bp, 5 predicted proteins | sample Munlansysbiofilm_FD_192503 | JGI IMG/M metagenome (GOLD analysis project Ga0265295, IMG submission 192503) | Leachate microbial communities from a municipal landfill in Southern Ontario, Canada - Methane capture system biofilm | ecosystem: Engineered > Solid waste > Landfill > Unclassified ... | reverse complement strand
CGGCGATCTCTTTGGCTTTGCCTACCTGCTCTTCGTCGTTATTGACCTCGTACACCTCGAAAAACGTCCCTACCTCCATAAAAACGACGGTATCTTTGCCGTATTTGGCTTCAAAGAAACGTTGCAGATCGAAATATATCTGTGTCAGCAACTTATCGCCGTTAAGGATCGAGTCAATCTCGGATGCACGCATAAAAAACCCCGCTTTAATTTGGCGCAATTATAACATAAAGCTTTTTGGCGTTTTATATCCTTTGCAAGTTCTCTTTTGCGATTCGTTTGCGATTTTGCTTCGATATCATTGGCACCGATTATGTAATTCTACATAAAACAATAGAATTAGTTACGAAATTAAAGAATTACAATTTAGTTTCAACTAAAGTCGCTAAAATAACCAAAAGAAACCGTAAGCATTACAAAATTCACACAAGGAAGTACACGTGCAACAAGTTTTATTGACACTTTTAGGCTCTTCATGTATAGCCCTCTCGCTTTATGCGCAAGCCCCGCTCTCTAACGGAGAGTTCCCGCTTATTCAGCCTGTCTCGGTTGAAGAGGCACCTCTTTTAGAGGCAGTAGAGCAACCAAAAGAGGAACCTAAGGTAGAAGCCAAAGAGGAAACCCCCCAAGAGTCGCCGCAAGAGCAGAACACGCAAGAGGGAGATGCCGACAATGACGGCGTTGCAGATAGTAGCGATTTGTGCCCAAACACCCCCCAAGGGGTCAAAGTCAACGAAAACGGCTGCGAACTCGATAGCGACAACGACGGCGTAGTCGACTCAAAAGACAAATGTCCCGACACGACGAAGGATTTCATGGTTGACGGATACGGATGCCCCCAAACGGCAACCCTTAAAGTCACTTTCGAATCGGGTGCCTACAAGCTCACCGATAAGATTGTAAAAGAGGTTGAAGAGTTTGCCCTTTTCCTCAAAAACAACAGAGGGTATCAGGTGGTGATCGTCGGCTATACCGATAATAAAGGCAACGCCAAACAAAACAAAGCCCTCTCCCAAAAACGTGCCGATTCCGTTAAACAAGCATTGTTACGCTACGGCATTAAAGAAACACGCCTGACCGCAGTCGGCAGAGGGATAGAAAACCCCGTAGCGGACAATGCGACCCCCGAAGGTCGTGCCGCAAACCGCCGTATCGAAGTCGAACTTATTCAATAAGGAAAAAATATGAAAAAAGCATTATTTCTATCTATCTCTTTAGCAGCGCTTCTTAGCGGCGCAGACCTTCGCACCACCGTTGATGAAGTGATCGCAACCAATCCAAATGTCCAAGAGAGACTCAAAAACTACAACGCAACCAAAGAGGATCAAACAACCGCATTTTCGGGTTACTATCCGAAAATCGATCTCTCTTTGGGGTTCGGTACGGAAAAGACGGACAAATCGGATCGCCCGAGCATCGCCGATACTTCCGATAGTTTTAGCGTTTACCAAAACTCTCTCACCTATACCCACAACCTTTTTAAAGGTTGGGAGACCACCTACCAAGTCAAACAACAAGAGTACAGAACGGCTGCGGCGGCATATAGCTATGTCGATAGCGTCAACACCACGACCTTTGAACTTGTCAATGCCTACTTGCAAGTGATGCGCCAAAAAGAGCTTTTAGATACCGCGCAAGAGAATATCAACATCAACGAAGAGATATTCTCAAAAGTACAAAAGCTCTATGACTCGGGGCTTACGACGCTCTCGGAAGTCAACAAAATCGAAGCCTCTTTGGCGCTTGCCAAATCTAACTACGTCGTTCAGGAAAACACCTTGCTTGACGTGACCTACAACCTCCAACGCATCGTCGGGCGTTACCTTGACGTCGGCGAGATGGAAAAACCCCTCTTAAACGTAGCACTCCCTGCAAACATCGAAGAGGCGGCACGTTTTGCGATGCAAAACAACCCTGCCCTGCTTATCAACAAATTTAACGTCAAGGTTGCCCAAGCATCGTATCATGAAAAAAAAGCCCCTTTTTACCCCCAAGTCGATATCGAGGTTTCCCAATCGATGAACAAAAATCTCAGCGGGGTCGAGGGGAAAGACGATCGTTTCAGAGCGATGGCATTCTTAAAATACAACTTTTTTAACGGTTTTGCCGATCAAGCCGCATTGCAAAAAAGCGTAAGCGAAATCCACAGAGAAAGCGAGTCGGCAAATGCCCTGCGACGCGACGTTATCGAAAAACTCAACTTGGCATGGGCGGCAAACGAAAAACTCGGCGATCAACTTGACCATCTCAACTCTTATAAAGAGTATGCACTCAAAACGCTTACCCTTTATGCCAAAGAGTACGATCTGGGACGCCGTTCGTTGCTTGATCTTCTCTCGGCACAAAACGATTTTATCGGTGCAAAATCGCAAATCATCAACACCGAATACAGCATGCTTTATGCAAAATACAGAATCCTCAACGCGCTTGGAACCCTCGTTCCCACCATCTTGGGGGATGATGAGATTATTTACTCCAACGTGGGGCTCAAAGGGCAAGAACCTCTCAACAACGATACCTTGCCGATTAGTTTCGATAGAGACAAAGACCTTATCGTAGACAACGAAGATATCTGCCAAAACTCTCTTTCAAGCGAGATGCGCAATCTCTTCGGATGTAAATTTATCTACGAAGATACGCAAAGAATCGAGCGCTACAGCGGCTTTACGTTTGACGATAGCACGGATGTTCTCACCGAAGAGGGGCAAAAAAGATTAAACGATCTTATCGCGCAAATAAGCTCCTACGGTTTTGGCAATATGAAATTTGATATCTTAGGGCATGTCGATAACGAAACGCTCTCCGAAGCTGCACGTAGCGATCTTTCTCAAAAACGCGCGCTCACAATCAAAACAAAACTGCTTGAAGCAGGGGCTCTTGAAGAGCAAATCGAGTTGCATGCCAAGTCCGACAAAGCGCCGATTCTTAGCAACGAGCTTAGCCAAGGGCAAGAAGCAAATAACAGAGTCGATATAATTATCAGAAAATTAAAAAAATAAAGGTTCTCAATGTCAATCACCGATGCTGAAAACTTAAAAATGGACGCCTTGCTGGATTGTTTGGTTCTCTTTACCAAACTCTACCACAAGCCGTTTTCAGCCGAAGCGCTTACCGCGGGATTGCCCACCGAGTGCGGCAAAGAATCCCCCGAGCTTTTCTCTATCAACAACGCAAAAGGTCTTTTCTCCCGTGCGGCAGAGCGTGCGGGCTTAAAATCAAGCCTCGTTAAACGCCACATTCGCCAAATATCGCCGTTGCAGCTGCCGATGATTTTGCTCCTTTCCAACCAAGGCGCTTGTATTTTGGACCGTTTCAGCGACGACCGTACCCAAGCAAAAATCATCATGCCCGCCGAAGAGGCGATCGAGCAGTGGGTCGATGTCGATATTCTCGAAGATGAATATATCGGCTATGCGTTTATGGTCAAAAAAGCGTTTGAGTACAGCGACGACAACATCCGTACGCTCCACCTCAAGCAAAAACATTGGTTTTGGAGCACTATCAAGCTCTCAAGCGGTATCTACAAAGACGTGCTCTATGCTTCTTTGCTGATCAACCTCTTCGTCCTTGCCTCCCCTCTTTTTACCATGAACGTTTACGACCGCGTCGTTCCCAACAACGCCATAGAAACCCTTTGGGTGTTTGCCATCGGCGTCGTAATCGTCTATGCGATCGATACCTTTTTAAAATTCACCCGAACCTACCTTTTAGAAACGGCGGCAAAAAAAAGCGACGTGATTATGTCTTCGATCATCTTCGAAAAAGTGCTCGATCTCAAAATGGCACACCACCCTGCCTCGGTAGGTTCTTTTGCGAGCAACCTCAAAGACTTCGATTCGATCCGCTCTTTTTTGACCAATGCTACCATGGCGGCGATCATCGATCTCCCTTTTGCGGTGATTTTTTTGGCGGTGATCGCTTATATCGGAGGAACGCTCGTTCTCATTCCCATGATTACGATGTTTTGTATTCTAGCCTATGCGTTTTTTATCAAAAAACCTTTACGCGACAGCATCGAGAGCACCCACGAAGCGAGTGCCAAGAAAAACTCGATCCTCATCGAAACGCTTAACAATATCGAAACACTCAAAACACTCGGCACGCTCGGAAACGTCCAATGGAGATGGGAGGAATCGACGGGGGAGATAGCGACCAAAAGCCTTAAATCGCGTCTGCTTTCTGCATCCATACCTACCGTCACGCAGTTTTTCATTCAACTCAATACCGTTATGGTGATCGTCTACGGTGTCTACCTGATCCAAGATTTTCAACTCTCTATGGGAGGGCTTATCGCCATCGTAATCCTCACTTCAAGAACGCTCGCACCTATGGGGCAGGTTGCCGCACTTATGACCAACTACGAAGATACCAAAAGTTCGTACGAAACGCTTAATGAGATCATCTCCAAACCGTGCGAACGTCCAAGCGGCAAGAAATTCGTCGAGCGTCCAGATTTTAGCGGACATATCGAGTTTGCGGACGTTACCTTTACCTATCCAAACAACGACGTTCCCTCGCTCAAAAACGTATCGTTCACGATCAATCCGGGGGAAAAAGTCGGTTTTATCGGGCGTATAGGTTCAGGCAAAAGCACCATTGCCAAATTGATTCTCGGACTCTACGAACCCGATTCGGGGCAGATTCTCATTGACGGTATCGACATCAAGCAGATCGATCCTGCCGACCTTCGCAAAAACCTCGGCTACGTTGCACAAGATATTATGCTCTTTCGAGGCACGCTCAAAGACAACATCATCTACCGAGCCACACATGCCAGCGATGCCGCGATGATCCGCGCGGCACAAATCAGCGGCACGGCGGAGTTTGTCAAAAAACATCCGCGCGGCTATGAGATGCCCATCGGCGAACGTGGGCAAGGACTCTCGGGCGGACAGCGACAAAGTATCGGTATCGCCCGTGCTTTTTTGCTCAATGCGCCTATTATGCTTCTTGACGAACCCAGCAACGCGATGGATCAGCTCACCGAAGCAAACCTTATACAAAACATGCAAACGGCGCTTAAAGACACCACCTCTCTTTTAATCACGCAAAAGATGACTCTCTTAACATTGGTCGAACGCGTTATCGTTATGCACGAGGGGCGCATCATTATCGATGCACCTAAAGAGAGTGCCCTTGCACAACTCCAAGGCGGAGGTAAAAAAATTGAAAAGAAATAACAAACCCGTCGAATACACAAATAAAGACTACGAATTTATGAACAGCCTTAGCTCTGCGGTGTTGGAGCGCGCTCCGACAAAGATGAGCAAGGTGCTTAAAATCTGGCTTTTTACGGTTTTTGCATTTATCATCTGGGCTTCCGTTGCCGAGATCGACGAAATTACAAGAGGCGACGGAAAAGCGATTCCTTACGGGCAAAATCAGCTTATCCAAAACCTTGAAGGGGGGATCGTCGAATCTATCCTCGTAAACGAAGGGCAAATCGTAAAGGAGGGGGATATTCTTTTAAAAATCAACAATGCAAAATCGCTCTCTGCGGCAAAAACGAATACGCTTAAATACCAAGAACTCGAAGCCAAAAGGATGCGTCTACATGCAGAAGCCAATATGCTCCCCTTCAAAGAGGTAGAAACCGAAGATGAGGAGTTGCGGTTTCAAATCGCATTGGCAAAAAGACTCTACGAATCGAATATGCTCGAGTTCCAAGCCAAAGATGAAGCGATGGTCAATCTCATCGATCAAAAAAAGCAGGAGTACAAAGAGGCGCAGGCAAATATCCACTCCCTTAGAAAATCGCTCGAGTACGTCACCGAGGAGATTGCCATGACCGCGCCGATGGTTCGCGAAGGGGTTAAGTCGAAAGTCGACTTTTTAAAACTCAAGCGTGAAGCCAACGAGATCGAAAACCGTATCCAAGCGGCTGAACTCTCCCTGCCCCGCCTTGAATCGGCTATCAGCGAATTTCGCAACAAGCGGATCGAAGCGAAACAGCTTTTTATCAACACGGCAAAAAGAGAGCTGAACGAGGTTACCGCCGAAATAGCGCGCCTGCAGGCGCAGCAGGAGGAGTTTTCCGATCAAGTACGCCGTACCATGGTTGCCTCTCCGGTGGACGGAATTATCCAAAAGCTCTACATCCATACCGTAGGGGGTGTCGTCAAACCGGGCGAAGACCTCATAGAGATCGTTCCGACGAGTAAAAAACTGATCCTAGAGGTCAAAATAAAACCCAGCGACATCGCCTTTATCCACCCCGGAGCCGAAGCAAAAGTGAAGGTTTCTGCCTACGACTATGCGATCCACGGCGGACTTACGGGCAAAGTGATTTTTATCTCCCCCGACACCATCACCGACAAAGAGGATAATACCTTTTATATCATCCATGTAGAAACCGAAAAAAGCTATCTCGGCACCGACGAGCGTCCTCTACAGATCATACCGGGGATGACGGTAAACGTCGATATAATCACGGGACAAAAAACAGTGATGCAGTATATTCTCAAACCGATCTTAAAATCGAAACAATACGTTTTCACGGAGCGATAAAATGCAACTCGTACTTTTTAGCAAAAACCTCGATATCGTCGATGAATGGAGCAAACAACATGCCATAGAAAACTCTTTGGCATGCCATGATCTTGAGAGCCTTAGCAAGCTTTTACAAACCCACCCGCATGCCATAGTCGTAGCAGACTTCGATACCGTAGCACCCGAGATCAATAAACTCATAGCCGCAAACGGCGTGCCCAAAAACCTTGTCGTACTCGAGAGAACACCCGCAATCATCACGGGTAAAATGCTTCTCTCACATGCCATAAAAGCCTACGGCAACTCCCGTATGAGCACGATCCACTTTAACCAAATGCTCCAAGCGGTGCAAGAGGGAAAAGTATGGAGCTATCCGGAACTTACCTCTGCGCTGATTCTCATTAAAAAACAAAGCAAAATCAACGAAGAAGCGGAAAACTTCATCCGTGAGAGGCTCACGCCTCAAGAGATAGAAGTGGTACATCTGATTTTAGAAGGTTTTACAAACGATGCCATCGCCTCGGCGCTGCATATCACCACCCGCACGGTCAAAGCACATATCACCTCGATATTTACAAAACTCCACGTAAACGACAGAATCTCTCTCGTACTTTTACTCAAATAGAATCTTTTTTAGATTCTATTGCCGCCACATGCCAAGAAAAATTTGTTATCTGTAAGTTTTTAAAATTTTGGAGGTTTTTGAAAAGAAAAAAGAGGGATTGAAGAGAGCTTATTAGCTCTCTTCGGTGTGGACTTGCGTGTTTATTTGTAGTGTAACGGTTGCATCCCCGCTCTCAGCCGTATACACGTTATAAGAATTTTCACCTTCAACAATACTATCACCGAGTTTCCATTCGCCTTGTTCCAAAAGATGTACCGTATCGTCCGCATCGCCGTCAATGCGCAATGTATGTGCATCATCCGTCATCGATAATACATCTTCCAACGTAAGAGTAACATCTTGTTTCCCTTCACCGAGTTTAATTGTTTCGATATTAGAGATATGCTCACTTAATCCACTGAAATCGATCTCTTGATTTCCAGTAATTAAAAGCGTATCATTCCCTTCGCCTCCGTCAATAGTATCATTACCAGTTCCAAGCTGGATAGTATCATCACCAACTCCACCGAAGATAACATCATCGCTATCTGTTCCGCTCAAGTCACTTGTCATATCTACATTCACTTCAAGATTAAAATCTACATTCTCCCCATTACTGTTTGCTGCAGTGATTGTGAATGATTCATTAAAGTCTGTCGAAGTACTTGTGCTTACAATAGTATATTGATACTCTCCAGATTCAAAATCTAAAGTTAATTTTCCATTCTCAGTATTCACTCCACCCTCTGGGAAAGTCTCTGAAGTATATGAATCCGTTCCAATTTTTATAGCTACTAAACTACCTGTTCCATCAGTACCAAAATCTACATTATCCATAACATTACCACTAATAATGTTCACATTTGGAACAATATACGTCTCCAATTCTGTCGCATTAGCTATAACCATGACATTCACGTCTACAAGTGCATTATCTGCCTGAGCCAACTTATCTAAATAGGTTGTATCTGTAATTCCTGTACCAATTCCGATAACATTCAATTCATCAAGATTTTCCTCAACAAACTTAGTCCATGCAGTTACATAAGCAGTATCCAACCAACCACTCTCAGCATCATCACCTATATTAAACCATTTATCGTTACCTTCCCTATTTTCTGCTGTAGGTTCACCATCCGATATAAAGAATCCAACCGTTCTGTCTGCCTCTGGAGGTGTACCAAAATTACTATATGTCTCATAAACTGCATCTTCATAGTTTGTCCCTCCCTTTGCACTTAAAGAATTAATTTTATTAATCGCATCTTCAGCACTCATCCAACCACTTGAAGCTCCTGACGAACTAAATGTCGTTAATTTAACATTCACATTTCCCATATCCGAATATGAATCAATCATTTTATTTATAGCTTCTTTTGCTATATCAAGACGACTTTGTACGCCAACTGTATTTGAATCACCATCCCAATCCATACTTCCAGAAAGGTCTAATGTAATCACAACATTAGTATCTATCTTAGTAGCTTCATTAGTTGCATCGGCAATTTCTTTAATTTGGACATTTAGCACTTCATCTGTTGCTGTAGGAGCTGTTAGAGTAACAGTTGTTGCACCTGTTGTTGTTACTGTATTTCCTGCATCATCTGAACTTGTCACTGATACATCTACTGTTCCATCTGCAATTAAATCTGAAGTTGCTACTTCTACTTCATAAGTCAAGTTACCTTCATTATCTGGTACAAGTTTTGTTTCGTAGTCATGTCCGTTTACAGTTACTGTTACTGTATCACCCGCTGCAATATCTCCGCCTGTTGCACTTCCGCTTACTATTTGTGTAGCTTCTTTTGCCTCTTGTGCATTAAGTATATTGTCATCTGCGATATCATTTACTGTAACTGTTCCTGCTGTCGCCTCTGTATCTAGCGTTAATGTAGTTGTTTTACTCGCTGTATTACCATTATCATCTGTAACTGTAGCTGTAACCGTTACTTCTCCATCAGTTAAGCCTGAAATGTCCACATCTGTACTCCATGTTCCATCTCGATTTTGAGTAGCATTACTTGTTACTGTATTTGTTCCATCTGTGAATGTCACTTCTACGGACACTACATCTTCATCTACACCGCTGATTATCGCTCTAACTTCATCCGCATTCTCTGCGTTTACTACTGCATCTACTGCAATAGCTAAGTTACTATCTGCATCCGCTGTTGTATCATTTGGTGTGAATGTTCCAGTCGCAACATTGTAAGTTCCATCTGTAAATTTGATTGTCTCTATATTTCTAAGTTCATAAACATCACCGTTTGCACCTTGAAGAAGTAAACTTCCCTCAGTATTTTGATTTAATGTGTAATCATCGAACTTGCCATCAACAATAATTTTATCCGTACCGTCTCCGCCATCAACAACCAAAGTATTGTTAGCATCATCTGCATTAATACGAAGCGTGTCATTGCCTCCGCCCATAACAACAAAGTCATCTCCCGCTTCCGTTGCGACGTTCTTCCATGTTCCATGCCAATAATGAACCGTATTGGATTCTGCACTTACATTGCCCGCCGCATCGGTTTGTGTTGCTTTAAAGAATTCGTTATCGTTAACCGGTACATCACCGAGGTTGGAGATATCAACTTCCCACGCACCGTTTGCCGCTACTACGGCTGTAGCAACTGCAACGTATTGCCCCGTTTGCGTATCATTTCCACCGGTTGTAGAATTTGAAACAGCATAAAGCGTAACAGTTTCACCCGGCGTCCCCGTACCGTGTAAAGTTACATTTGCATAATCTCCCTCAGCATCTGTGATGTTTGTGATGATCGGTGTTTCCACTGTCGTATCTACCGTGAGTGTATCTCCTAGGTTTTCTGTAACGGTTATAGACGTATTGCCTGCTTCATCGCTGAGTGTCGCCGTTACCGTTGCTTCTGGTTCTACGTCTATGCTTACGCCGTTATTGATATCCTCTTGTGTAAGAACTACTGTCGTTTCTGCACCATCTACCGTATATGTAAGCGTATCGCCAACCTCTGAACCTGTTACGCCGATTGTAACGCTAACCGTTCCGTCTTCGTTAAGCTCGTTTTGGTTAAGCACGCCGTCATTGTTCGTATCACCCGTTACCGTGATTGTCGGTGTAGCTATCTCGGTATCTACCGTGAGTGTATCTCCTAGGTTTTCTGTAACGGTTATAGACGTATTGCCTGCTTCATCGCTGAGTGTCGCCGTTACCGTTGCTTCTGGTTCTACGTCTATGCTTACGCCGTTATTGATAT
>Ga0265295_1009555_pt1 | contig 10330 bp, 9 predicted proteins | sample Munlansysbiofilm_FD_192503 | JGI IMG/M metagenome (GOLD analysis project Ga0265295, IMG submission 192503) | Leachate microbial communities from a municipal landfill in Southern Ontario, Canada - Methane capture system biofilm | ecosystem: Engineered > Solid waste > Landfill > Unclassified ... | reverse complement strand
CTGGCTTCCTCGACGGTTGCGACCTGCAGACCTGCTTCTTCGGCGATTGCCCAGCTCTTGGAGCCCTTGTACAGGCCGACCACCACATCAACCCCACTCTCATGCAGGTTCAGCGCATGTGCATGTCCCTGGCTGCCGTAGCCGATGATGGCTACCTTCTTTCCGTCTAGCTTTGAGAGATCTGCCTGTGAATCGTAATACATCGTGCTCATTCTTTTCTTCCTCCGGCCCCTGGGCCTTGTTATCTAAAGCGCCACATGGGCGTTGTGTTCACTCTTCATCCTCACTGTAGGAGATGGAGCTCAGTGCTCTGGATCCACGCTCAAGGGCGGTGATACCGGTTCTGGCCATCTCAACGACGCCATAGGGCAGCATCAGGTCCAAGAAGGATTGGATCTTATCAAGGCTTCCTGTCATCTCCAAGGTGACGGTTGAGGCGGTGACGTCGATGATCTTGGCCTTGAAAATCTGGGCAAGTTCAACCACTTCACTGCGGGTGTCACTCTTGGTGGAGACCTTCACCATAACCAGCTCACGCTGGAGGCTCCTTGTCTGGGTCATCTCATAGACGCGCTTGACGTCGATGAGCTTGCTCACCTGTTTCTTGATCTGCTCGACAACAGGACGGTCGCCGCTGACCACGATGGTGATGCGGCTGACATCAAAACGCTCAGTCTCTCCTACTGAGAGACTGTCGATGTTGTATCCTCGTCTGCTGAAGAGGGACACAACGCGCATCAGGACGCCTGGGTGGTTGTTGACCAGGATGGCCAAGGTGTAACGGTTTTCGGTGGTATTCATATCGTGTATCTCTCCTTCGTACGATTTGGGTATAAGCTGATGCTCCCCAGAGTATTCGGGGGGCTGTCTTCCACGGTCCATGCAGGGGTGCTGCAGCCGTGGTCAGAGAATAATTAGGCTTACTACGATGTTGAGGAGGAGGGGGAGGAGAAGAAGGGGGAGGAGAAAAAGGGTGCGTCCAAGAAGGAAGGAAAGTGAAGCAAAAGAGCTGCTGCATGCGCGGTTGCAAGACTGCTCACAGTCTTGGATCATCCTATTCCTTGTACTGGTTGGGTGCTGATACTGCACCTGCTTGGTGAACGCGTTCACGATGCTCTCCTCGATGAACGGCGTGTGTGCCGTTTCTTGTTTGTAGCGCTCTTTAGGGAACTCTGTCAACCCTCTATTCACAAAACAGTATGTTTATGCAGAAAAAATTCGTTAGGTTTGAGCATATTGCCTCCACCCCTAAATGACTATACACTGCATCCATGAAACCCAGGCTCCCCTTTTGGATAACGAAAACGCTCTTTTCGCGACTACTGCTCTACTTTCTGATCGTTCTCATCGTCCCTTTGGGGCTCTTTTCCGCCTATTATGCACTAATTGGAGGAAGAAACCAAGAGCGATACCTGAAAAACCAGACGATGAATCTGGTGTACAACGACGCGACCAAGGTTGCGGACATCCTCGAATCGTATCGGCACAAAGCCTACCAACTCTCCACCCACCCCCTTGTGGTACAGATTATGGAAGAGGATATGCTTCTGCCCAACACCGATGAGAGCCGCGACCTCTACCAACTGCTCTTCTCCACCATGAAAGGGGACACCTACCTAGCCAGCGCCAATTTAGTGAGCAATTCGGGCAAAGTCCGGCTTTCAACCCACACCTTCCCCGAGGTGTACGACTTGCGGTACCACGGCAATGACTGGGAGGTGAACTCCATCATCAGCCAAAACCCAAATGTCTCCCCTACCGCCTCGATCATCAGCATCAGGGGCCACCGTCTGGCAGAGAATGGCAGGCAGGTCATCGCATCGATTTTGAGGCGAATCTATGATGGTGTCGGGAAAAACCTGGGGTATCTGGTCATCGACATCTATGCAGACGCACTTGCGAACCAAGTCAATACCGAACGCCTGCTCAACGATGTCCTGCTCTTCGAAACCAACTCCTTCTATGCAACAAGCTTGGTTCATACCGAGCAGTTCGGAACCTTTGACAAGTTTCCCGTCCTTGCCGAACTGAAGGGGGATTACACGCGCAGAGCCCTGCAAACACCCACCTCGGTAGCATCCATCACGCCAGTGCAGGGAACAGGCTTGCACCTTGCAGGCAGCGTCAACTCAGCCCCCTTCGAGGAGAGCCTCGATCGCTGGCTTTACGCCTTCAGCATCACCATGGGAGTAGGGTTGCTCCTTGCCATGATCCTCTCCTTTCTCTTCTCACGCTCGATCGTACGCCCGATACGCAACCTAGCCTTTCGCATGGCAGAGGTGGAAGGGGGCAACCTTGAGACGAAGGAGACCAACAGCACCATCGGTGAGTTTGTCCAGCTGGAGCACTCCTTCAATGTCATGGTTCGCCAGATTGTCAGCTTGCTTGCACTGACACGCGAAGAGCAAGAGAAAGTCAGTGAAGCTGAGCGCAAAGCCTTGGAGAGCCAGATGAACCCACACTTCCTCTTCAACACGCTCAATACCATCAAGGCTTTGGCAAAGCTGCACGGGGAGACAGACATCTACACCATCACCGTAAAGCTGGGCAAGTTGCTCCGCTCAACCATCGACAATCGTGAGAGCGAGTGCAAACTCTCCGAGAGCATGGCCCTGATCGACTCCTACCTCACTATCCAGAAACTGCGTTTTGGGGATAAGTTGAAAGCCACCGTGTATTTGGATCCGAGTTGCAGTGAAATCAAGACACCCAAGCTCATCATCCAGCCGCTGGTTGAGAATTCGATCATCCATGGTCTGGAGCCAAAAATTGGTGAGTGGATCGTAGATGTCAGGGTGGAAAAGATGGATGGGCGCATATTTATCACCATCAGGGACAATGGAGTTGGATTTCCGGAGGGAACGCTTCCTGAGGACCTTGATGAACTTGCCAATTCGACACATGTTGGTGTATACAATGTCTATAGAAGGCTGGCTCTGAGATATGGAAGAAAGATGACGTTCTCCATCACCTCACAACCAGGGAAAGGGACACAGGTCCTGATCTCCTTTCCGGATGACCAGGGTGACAAAGGGAGTGACAGATGAGCTATTCGGTTGTATTCGTGGAGGACGAGCAGATCGTCCGTGAGGAGATTGTCTCTTCCATCCGCTGGGAGTTGTTGGGATTGAATCTCGTGGGAACCGCAAGCGATGGGCTCGAAGGTGAACAGCTGATCAAGCGCACCGAACCCGACATCGTCATCACCGACATCCGCCTTCCGGCTCAGGACGGGCTTACCATGCTCAGCCACTGCCCGGTCAACCACGCCGTAATCCTCACTGGCCATACCGATTTCAACTACATGAAGCAGGCGATACGCCTGGGAGTGTTCGACTATCTGCTCAAGCCGGTCGATGACGAAGAGCTTGAAGAGACCTTGGCTGCCTTGGTGAAGAAAATCCAGGAAGAGGACAAGGACGTTGAACAGCTTCGCAGCAGGGAGAGTACGGTCGGCGAACTCATTCCCCTTCCGCGTGGAGTCAACAACCACGTCATCGACGCGACCATCGCCTTCATATCCGACAACTTTCATGAGCCGGTGGGCTTGCAAGAAGCCGCAGCCTATCTGGAGCTCAGTGAGAGCCACCTCTCCCGGCTCTTCAAGGAAGTGACCGGATTGAACTTCCTGCAGTATCTCAATGCTTGGAGGGTCAACAAATCCGTTGAGATGATGAAGGATCCGAAGAAGAATATCAGCGAGATTGCAACCAGCTGTGGCTTCCCCACCCCCGGTTACTTCGCCAAGATCTTCAAGCGCTTCATCGGAAAGACGCCCAGTCAGTTCCGCGACGAGATGTCTGCCCTATAAAACGGAAGCAAAGGCCTCACTGATTCGCTTCCCTGCGTTTCTGCCGCTTCGATCGGCATACAGCAGGCTGCTTATGCCCATTGCCCTGGCACGGGTGATGTTCTCTTCGTTGTCATCAATGAAGTAGGCAGAATCCGGCTCCGCAGCCTCTTGTGAGAGAATGCTCAGAAAGAATGCCTTCGATGGCTTGGTAAGGTGCATCTCATGAGAAGCGTAGACTGCATCAAAGAGGGAGAGTGCTCCCATATCGGAGAGTATCCTCCAGTGCGGATCGATGGTGTTCGAAGCACAGACGACTCGCTTGCCGCCCTTGCGCAACGCCTTCACCAAGGAGACAATCTCCTCGTTGAAGACTGGGTTGAAACAGTCGTAGAAGGGGTCCCCTTCCACCTTCACGCCAAAAACCTTGTACACATGCTCCCAATACTGGGAACTGGAGAACTCCCCCTCCATGAGGGGAAACTCATAGTGCAGATAGTCGGTGAAGAACTCGTTGCGGTCAAGCTTCCACGCTCGGGCAATCTTGCCCAGCATGGTGATGTTCTTCACCACTACATTGCCCATATCAAAGAGGTAGAGCTGATGGGTGGCCTGTGCCACTGGATCCACCCAAGCAAGATGGGGAAGCAAGTCAGCTTCGCTCAACTCCCCTTCCCATGCAAGAACACCCATGCCCAGCTCCTGGGCAACTGCTTTGGACTCTTCTTTCTCACTTACCAAGAGGCAGCGTGCATGGGGTATGTGAGGCCGCTGCAGGGGAAACTCAAGCAGGCGATCGGCAAACATGGTGAGAACAGAGGAGTTGGTCAGGTCTGAAACAAGATAGTCGTACATGTTCTTACCCCTTTCTGGACTCGTAGACAGCCGAGCCTCCTATAAAATACTTGGTCAGGGACATGAAAAGCAAGAACATGGGAATGGAAGCCAGAAGAGCAGCTGCCATCATGGCGCCCTCATCAGTACTCCGTTCCAAGGCAAAGTTTGAGATGTACTGGGGTATGGTCTTCATCTTGTCACTTTGGCTGACCAGAAGCGGCCACAACAGGTTATCCCACTGGCTGCGGAACGAGAGTATGGCAAGGGTGGCAATGACCGGCTTGCAATTGGGCAATACGATCCGCAGGTATATGCCGAACTCACCCATCCCGTCAACTCGCGCCGCATCAATGAACTCGGTGGGGAATGTTGTCAGATACTGCTTCATCTGGAACACCCCGAATGCACTGACCAAAAACGGGAGGATGAGTCCTACATAGGAGTTCTGGATGCGCAGCATCATGATCACCATATACAACGGGATCATGATCGCCTCGAAGGGAATCATCATGGTGGCCATGATCATCATGAAGATGGTGGTGCGGCCCCGGAAACGGAACTTGGCTAGGCCGTAGCCGGTAAGGCTTGCAATAAGGACCGTGGTCACGGCAACCGTGGTGCTTACGATCAGGGAGTTGGAAATGTTGCGCACAAAGATATAGGTCTGGTCATTGCCTTGGATTGCCTTGGTAAAGTTCTCCCACGCAAACCCTTCGGGAATCCATGAAAAAGGCATCCTCAGAATCTGGCGGCTGGTCATGAACGAGGCGGAGATCATAAAAACAATGGGCATCAAGGTGAAGAAAAGCATGGCAAGCAGCACAAGCGACATGCCGATTTTCGGTAGGGTTATCTTTCTCTCTATCTGCATTCTGTCCTCCTAGTAGTCGACATTCTCACTCTTGGTGGTCTTGAACTGCAGCAAGGTGAGCAACAGCATCATGATGAAGAGGACGACGCTCATGGCACTGGCCCTACCCAGATACTGTTGCTGGATGCCGGTGACATAGATATTGAAGGTGATGACATTGATGGGGGCCCTGGGAGCTCCATTGGAGTAGAGCATGTACTGGGTGCTGAAGGTCTTCAGGCACTGCAGCATGGCCATGACAGAGACCAAAACCACGGTGGGCTTGAGAAGCGGCAACGTGATGCGCCAGAAGACCTGCCACTTGGTGGCCCCATCAATGGTTGCGGCCTCATAGATGGTAGGCGGAATGGAGGCAAGACCGGTGATGAAGAGAATGACAAAGTATCCTATGTACTTCCAGAAGTAGATCACCATCGTGGAGACTTGCTCCATGACTGGGTCTACAAGCCAACCCTGGTCCACCCCCGGGGTGCCGAGCAACGCGTTAATCCACTGGTTGCCCAGTCCGCGAGGATCGAAGATGATCATCCAGATGGTTGCCGCAACCACACTGGAGAGGATGGCCGGACAGTAGTAGGAAATCTGCAAAAACTTCTTGGTCCTGTTGCTGGAAAGATTGCTGATGAAGACGGCTATCATCAGGCTGAGAATCAAGAGGGGGATGAAGGTGCCCAAGGTAAAGACCAAGGTGGCACGAAGGCTGTTGTAGAACGAGAGGCTGCTGGCCGCCCGCTCAGGATCGAAGAGTCTGATATAGTTTCCCAACCCAAGGAATTTGGGGGGTGCCTTGCTCAACGCACGCTTGTCAAAAAAACTGGTGTAGATGGCGTTGATGATCGGATAGAAGCTGAAGAGGGAGAAGAAAAGCATGGAAGGGACCACAAATATGAATCCCCAACGTGCCTGTTTTCTCTCAATCCCCCGGTATTTTTTCAAACCCATGTGGAACTCCTGGGAAACAAGATGGACAAGGAAGAGACGGCCCTGCCCGAAGCAGGCAGGACCGACCGAACGTGTTACTGCTCGTCTACGATTTCCTGGACAGCAGAACGAAGGTTGGCAAGGGCCTTCTCGGGGCTGACGCCGCTGAGCATGACCGATTCAACCGCATAGCGGATCTGGGTCTGGATCTCTGCAGAGTTTTCTCCGTAGTAGATCATGTGTGAGCGGGCCATGTCGTCGATGAACACCTGGCTGTAGGGCATATTCTTCAGCGTCTCGCTCTCAAAGAGGGCTTTGGTCGGCTGGATGATGTTGCCACCACGGGTCAGATACTCTTCTCCGTGCTTCAGCAGGTAGCCGGCCAGTTGCCAGGCAGCCTTCTGTACAGCAGGATCGCTGTCGGCATTGACCATGAAGAAGTGTCCGTAGTAGCAAGCTGCCACATCACGAACGGCATCCTCAAAGGTGGGATAGGGAATGACCATCCACTCTCCGCTGTTGAAGAAGGTGGGATTGTCCTTCGCGATTCTTCCCTGCTGGTAGAGACCGGTGTGGGCCATGGCGATGTCGTTGTTGTCCTGGTTGAACAGATTGCGTGCATTCTTGTAGGTCGGAGAGCCGAGGTTGCGGCCCGAGGGTCCCCACTGCTGCATGAAGGTAAGAGCCTTCAGCCAAGCATCGTCATTGACAATGGCTTTCTTGCCATCTGCGCTGATGAGTTCGCCACCAAGCTGCTCCACCATAGGAACAAAGAACGTCAAATAGTAGGGATACCTGAAGTCGAAACCGCGGCGGATGAGGATGTCGCCATCACGGATGACCAGCTTCTCGGAGATGTCTGCCATCTCTTCCCAAGTCTTGGGATAATCCTTCTCAGGATCGAGACCTGCAGAGCGGAATACCTTCTTGTTGAGGTAGATCGACCAGTTGGTCAGCTCAAGCGGAAGACCGTAGACCTCTCCATCAACGGTGACGGTGTCCAGCACGTTGGCCATGTAGGTGTCCAGCAGGTCCTGCTTGTTTGCATACCCAGCTGCTTCATAATCAACCGGAGCAACACGCTGGTTGGTGATGTAGGCATACTGGTTCTCAATCGGCAGGTTGAACATGTCAGGACCCTGATTGGCGGCGAAGGCGGTCTGCACCAGTTCGATCTGCTTGACAGAAGCCTGGGTGGAACGCACGACGGTGATGTTCGGGTTTGCTTCCATGAACTTGGCGATCAGCTCGGTCTCGAGCTGGGTGCGGGCCGGATCCTCATGGGTCCAGTACTGCACGGTTACGGGCTTGTTTTCATCAACAGCTACATCTTTCTGTCCCTGTGCTACCAAAGCAAAGGGGAGCAGAAGAAGAACGAGCAACATGCTTACAAGTGCTTTCTTCATAATCTGAGACCTCCTAAAGTCTTTCTGACTTCAGTCTAGAATGTCTTGGGGAATGCACAAGAAAAAGCTTTTGTGTTTGTTGGCGTGATTTTGAGTAAAGCTCAGCAGGGAAAGCAGAAATGTCTCACAAACATCAGTTTTCATGAGAAAGTGCTGTATACAAGCTCTACTTATGCTGGTAGGAGCGCAAGAATGAGGCTAGCTTCTCCATTGTCTCACTGGAGATGTCATGCTCGATAAGGCAGGCATCCTGTTCGGCGATCACAGGATCTACCCCAAGCACCTCAATCAGAAAACTGGTCAGGGTCTTGTGACGGAAATAGATTTGGGAGGCTTTCAGCTTCCCCTTCTCAGTCAGGTGGATATCTCCGTAGGTCTCCTGACGGATGTACCCATCTTGGGAAAGCACTTTCATGGCCCGGTTTACACTCGGCTTGGAGACGCCAAGACGCAAGGCAACATCGGTGGTGCGGACTTTTTCATGTTCCTCACTGAGTGCCAAAACGGCCTCAAGATAATCTTCCCCAGACTTTTGCATGCGTTGATGGTAGCATGCATATTCTGATTTGTCATCTTGCTCTCACAAAAACCTTGACACAAATGTTTGTATTAGCTAACTTGTAGGTGAGGATACACAAGATGCACATGACGATGGATGAACTTACCGTAGGGCAGACAGGAGCTGTGAAAGCGATCAACGCTCCCAAGCAGCTCAAACGCAGACTTATGGATATGGGCTTCACCAAAGGTGTTGGAGTCGAAGTTGTAAAGATGGCTCCGATGGGAGATCCCATGGAAGTTACCGTACGTGGCTACCATCTATGTCTCAGAAAAGCTGAGGCAAGCGTCATTGAGCTAAGATAGTCCATGCAAACACTTGCACTCATCGGAAATCCCAACTGTGGGAAGACCACCTTGTTCAATTTGCTTACGGGAACCAGTGCCTATGTGGGAAACTGGCCTGGCGTAACGGTGGAAAAGAAGGAAGGGATGACCAATGGTCATCGTATCCTCGACCTTCCTGGCATCTACTCCCTCTCCCCCTACTCTCCCGAGGAGAAGCTCTCCAGACGCTATATCCTCGAAGAACAACCCGACCTCATCATTGACGTCATCGACGCCACAAATCTTGAACGCAGCCTCTATCTCACCAACCAGCTTGCAGAACTGGGCAGACCCTTGCTTCTGGTCCTGAACATGGAAGACCTCTTGGAAAAAGAGGGCATCACCATCGATGCAAAGCGCCTCTCACAGATGACAGGAGCACCTGTTGTGCAGATTTCTGCCAGCAAGGGAACTGGGATTGAGGCCTTGCAAGCCCAGATTGAAAAGAGCCTGTCTGAAAAGAGACTGCCACTCTGTCCTCTCTTCTCCAATTTTGTTGAACGCTACATCTCCGAGATCATCGGAGACGACTACCTGCACCAGATACCCAAGGGACGGCAGATGCGATGGGCAGCCATCAAGCTGATTGAAGCAGACGAACTCTTCCTCTCTTCCATGCCCGCACCTCCCCCTGCTTTCAAGACGTATATTGAAAAAGCAAGAAAAGAACTGGAAGCCCACTTTGAGGATGACCCTGAAGCCATCATCATAGACCAACGCTACAAGGTGGCTGAGCATATTGCCAAGGACTGCCAGATTAGGAAGAACACAAAAAAAGGGTTTGATTTCGACTCCATTGCTACGCATCGCTTTGCAGCCATTCCTCTCTTCCTCGCCATCATGGCAGGGGTATTCTACCTCTCCATCGGCCTGGTGGGAGGATATACCACCCCACTTTTGGAAGAACTCTTTGCATTTCTTGGCGAGCAGGTACATCTGGGAGCAGACCGCTTTGGGGTACTCCCCCTGCTCTCGGGTATCCTTGCAGACGGCATCATCGCAGGAGTGGGTGCAGTATTGACCTTTGTACCCCAGCTCTTCGTACTCTTCCTCCTGCTCTCCATCCTGGAGGACTGCGGGTATATGGCTCGCATCGCCTTCATCATGGACAGGATGATGCGCACCCTCGGACTCTCCGGCAAATCGATCATCCCACTGGTCATCGGAACGGGGTGTTCGGTTCCTGCCATCATGAGCAGCCGAACCATCGAGCACCAGAAACAGCGGGAGCTGACGGTCATCGTCACTCCGTTCATCCCTTGTGGTGCCAAGATGCCGGTCTTCGCCCTTATGCTCACCTATTTTTTCCCCGGAAAGTGGTTCATCGCTCCGATGATCTACCTGCTGGGCATTGTTGCAGTCGTGATAACCGGCCTGCTTGCAAGAGCACTGGACCGGCACAAAGAAACCAATGCCTTCATTCTGGAACTCCCCCGCTACCAGCTCCCTTCACCTCGCAATACCTGGTTGCAGACCCGTGAACGCACCTTGGGATTCATCCAGAAAGCCGGAACCATCATCCTGCTCTCCTCGGTGATCATCTACCTCCTCTCCTCCTACTCCTTCACGTTGCAGGCGGTGGATGCCGAGCAGAGCATGCTTGCCATGCTCGGAAGAGTC
>Ga0265295_1009554_pt1 | contig 10332 bp, 14 predicted proteins | sample Munlansysbiofilm_FD_192503 | JGI IMG/M metagenome (GOLD analysis project Ga0265295, IMG submission 192503) | Leachate microbial communities from a municipal landfill in Southern Ontario, Canada - Methane capture system biofilm | ecosystem: Engineered > Solid waste > Landfill > Unclassified ... | reverse complement strand
TGTTTTAATCCACCAGAAACACCCGAAGCCACAAAGTCATTCATTACGGTATTTGAAGCGAGTGTTTGTCCAGCAGAGATGCTCTGCATCGTTTGTCCTTTGATACCCACACCTGCTTGAGACATTGCACCCGTACCCATGCGCTGAGCACCCCAATTTGCGTTAGATACTTCCGCACCTTTTTTGTATAAACCATAGTAATCAGATGCACCCATTCCAGATGGTACATCAAGACCTAAATGATCAACCATTGCTTTAGCTGCCATCTCATTCTCGTAAGCATCTTGCTTAGCTCTTTGCTCTGCACTTACTTCTTGTGCCGTTGAAGCTTCATTGCCTTTATATTTGTTCGCTAATGATGATATAGCACCCATTGCCATAGAAACTTCACCGCTAAATACCATTGCAGGAATTGAAAAAATAGCAATAGCACCTAGCGTACCAGCAATACCTGACATTGTTGCAAGATAGTTATAGTAATGTGGGATAGAGTCTGCCGTAGCTGGGTTTTGACCAATAGCAGAGATAACTTCTATCGCTCCTTTAGAGGTATATTGATTTACTGTTGCATTCACAATAACTAAGGAAACTTTGATAAGTTCGTATGTTGTTAAACCCTTAACAAAGTTTTTCCAAATCATAAAGCCCTTATCCACACCCATAGCAGTAGCCATAATCATCACAAGAATGGAAATAGAGTAAATAATGCCTAGCATAAAGTGATAGCCATAAGGGAGAATTTCTGCAATCCATTTCATCTGTCCAGCGCCGTTCATTTGAATATCTGCGATAGAAAAACGTCTTGTGGAATCTTGTGCATCGGAGAGTGAAATGGTGTGATTTTTAAAGGCTTTTTCAACCAAAGGAACGGTGGCAACATTGAGTTGAAAAGCTTTGTATTTTCCAAGGTCAGTTGCAATGACTGCATCTGAAACTTCCCCACCCATTTTAATATGTGATGTAATGACATCAGGTGAGGTTAAATCACTTGTTGTCATTTTATTGAGCTTATCTAAGAGTTTGTCTGAAACTATTTCATATTGAGAAATAATATTGTTATTCCAAAAAACATCACATTGATACAGTTTTGTACCATTCGTTGCATCTGTAAAATCAAGTGTATAAGAGCTACCTGTAATACCCAATGCACTTGGACTAATAGCTTTGAATATATCTTTTGAGGGGTTTTTGAAGTTAATCAATTTGTCTGGGTCGTCGTTTAGTGCACCTTTAATACCGCATCCCTCAACATATGCCAACAATGAACGAATAAATAAGCTAGTATTTGCATCATTAAGCCCATCAAAAGAGCTGTACTGTAAAACTTTAATTAAGTCGCCAATTCCCTTGCCTGCACCCACCGCTGTTGCAGAAGCTCCTCCTAAATCAGGGTCTATTAACGCAACGGCATCCTCATAAAGAAGCGTTAAGCTGTCCGTGAAGGTAGAAATGGTGCTGGTTATTAATGCAATGGGGTAAGGAATTTGATCAACTTTGGCATAGGTTCTAGTAGGAAGACCTACATAGTTTGTGGATGTTCGCAAATCTTCGATGTGTATAGAAGCGGATGGAACAACACTTGTAGACATAAATAAGATACTACCTGTTGCGTAAATAACATTGGTTGTCCATGCTCTAAATTGTCCTGGCAACAAATGTCGATAGGTTATATAGGGAAGAAAAAATGTCATAAAAAGAGCAATAATTGTTTGTAGCTGACTGCTCGTTGCTATTGCTTGAACGAGGATAAAGGCATTTTCGATGGACTCTATATCCCCATACACGTAAATACCAAAATCTTTAACATAGGTATTGGCACTTGTCGTATCAATCGTGTAGGCATGTGCATGAGCTACAATCAATAATGCTAAAATAACTATTTTTCTTAACATACAATCAACCTTTGTAAGGGTAATACTTTTTTATAACCCACGATGCTAAAATACGTTTAATCCCCATAAAGAGAATTACAATAAAACACCCATAAAGAAACCATTTCGCCCATACATTCCCAAAAGAAAAAAAGATAGACAATAGCGCTGAGAACAACATTCCTAACAATAAAATGTAAAACAAAAAGGCTCCCATTAATGCCATTTCTTTTTTGGTTGCGTTCTCTTTAATTGCCGTAAAAGAGAAATAAAAAGGCAATGTCAATTTGATATTAATATCAAAAAGCCCATTGAATTCATCCTCAAACATAATGTGTAAAAGACTGAAGGCAATCGAAATAATCATGTAAAAAAGAGCAGGGGCTTTTGATAAAAGCTCCGTTATAAACGGAAAAAATGAAGCATGTACTGCAATGAATGAGTAAATGCCAATCAAATACATAAGAACTAAGGTACAAAACTTAAATATTGATTTTGTTTTAGTTTGATTCATTTTCAAGAGCCTTTTTCAAATACATGTCATAACTATCTGGGTAAATAGCTTTCATGCTTCTTATTACGAGATTGGAGTTTTCTTCACAGATGTTGAGTTTTTCTTCAATGTTTAAAAGAGGTATTTTCAGAGTTTTACATAGGGCCTTTAAGAATCGAAGTTCATCCATACCTACAGAACAGTTATTGGGCAAAATAAGCCTTTCAACCTTTTTCTCAAAAAGGGCACTCATAAGCGCATCTATGGCTAGAGAATCTTTTGGGTTATTTTTATCGTCTGATAAAACAATAAATCTCCAACCGTTTGCAGTACAAAACTGCTTAGAGAGATTGATTTGTTCTTCAATCACCTCTTTATCTTTTGCAGATTTCATATTGATAAAAATAATTGTGTATTTTTCTAGGGAATCTTGACCAATCGCAACAAGAACTTTGTGCAAAGAATAGAGCTTGTGTCTTCCTCTCTTTTTAGGTTCAGCGGTAATGACTCCTGCCTTTTCCCAATTTCTAATAGTAGCACTATGTCTTCCTAGCTCTATTGCCAACTCTTCTCTTGTTAAAAGTGTTTCATAAACCTGTTGAGCCATTATCGGACCTCTTTATTCGCTTCTGTTTTAAGAAATGCATCAATTTTTTGATCAAACGCTTGTTCTTTTTCGAGCTTTCTACTCTCTGAATCAACCTTGTTATCTGTATCTATAAACTTAGCATCATTGATTTCAACAATAGGACCTTGATAGCTATATTGGCGTTTTTCTTTCGGTAGAGCATTGGTTGTGATAAAATCTGGCTTGACTGCCCAAAAAAAGACATCATGACCAGCGATAAGATTGTGGCTATTGTCTTTGTATGCAACAATATGTGTTTTTAATACAACGCCCATATCAACAACGGCTCTTTGCGTTGGGGCATTGTCTTTTAGCATTGGGTCATAGATTTTTTTCTCTTCACGCTCTTTCATAAGAACTCTATACTCAATCGATGGCTCGCTTGGAGATGGAGTTTCATTTTTTGTTGCACAACCACTTAAAAAAGCAATGAAGACCACTGAGGTAATAGTGGTTAATAAATTATTTTTTAACATCAAATTCTCCTGCACAATCACATTCAATATTTTTATAAGCCACCGCAGACACCTTTTTTTTCCGTTTAAAAAGTTCATAAGCATCACCGCAGACACCTGCATCGCTATAATCGCATCCATGTTCTTCGCAATAGCCTTTTTCCTCTCCAATATTAATTAACTTACCAATACAACCTGTAAAGAGAAGGGGAATAAATATCCCCATAAAAATTAGACTTTTTTTCATTCTGAGCCTTTTTTATTTTCAAAATAATCAACATCTGCTGGAATATATTTTTCAAGTTGAAGCATTTCTCCCCCTTCAAAACCAATCGTGACTTCACGACCTGCTTTTAACTCAATCGTTGGATTAAGTTGTTCAAGAATCATCAAGTAATAGTCGCTAAATTTATCAAGGGTTGTGGAAGCTGTTTTGGTCGCACCATCTGTAAAAGAGTCTTGAATATTAGACATATCTGTCGAACCTGTTGTACCAGGATAAGCATAAACGGTACTACTGCTTTTTGTAGAGTTTTCAAGAGCCTTAATTGCGCCTTCAAGCAAGGTTAAAGGTATCGCTTTTTCAATAAGTTCACCTTCCTTGGTAACGAGACGACCTTTGAGTCCTTGTTTTCCATTTTCACCATAAACCCATCCCTTAACCGTACCTACAAGTTTGTAGTGTTGCCCATCTTCATCAATGGCACTACATGAAATTTTTGTGAGTCTTATATCTGCACTTGCCGATGCAAAATTGCCTGTTGCGGCGGCTTGAATAATGCATTCTTTGATGTTTTCCGTATGACCATTTGAAATTAACATCTCTCCTGTTGTAGAAAGCCAAACATTACGTGTTAAATCGTTGCCTTTTTGGAGTGTTGGAACATCTGCACCTGTAGTAAGCATGGCTTTTTGAAAACCAGCCATAATGGTCATTTTAGGAAGCTCAATCGTAGTGTTTACTTCAGAAGGTGCTTCAAAAGTTGTAAAATCCAAAGGAGTACCTTCCCCCATAGGCTCTTCAATGATTTCAATCTTTGCTCCAGCAGAAGAGGGGGCTCCTGCTGCATATAAATTAGAAGGAATTTGACTTGCATTATGCTCTTCTGGCTTAGGGAGAGATGGCAAAGATAACTTATTGAAGTCTAGTTGTTTCTCTTTTGTTTTTGATTCAATTTGAGCTATTTTTTCTGCCACTGTAAGGTTTTTTTGGTCGGTATATTGTTTTGCTTCTTCATTCACTTTTTGAATTTCGGTTTTAATCTCTTCAAGGGATGAAGAAATGGTATTTTTTGTGGATTCTTGCAATACCTTCATGCTTTCGTTAATGTTAGAAGCTGTATTCACCAAATCTTGTGAAATGGTTTGATGCAAAACATCCATTTTGTTTGACATGTTTTGCTCTACATTCTTAATGTCAGTACCAAGTTGTTCAACTTGTTGGTCTTTAATTTCTTGCCATTTGGTTAAAGAGTTTATTTCTAATTTTAAATCTTGAACTTTAGTTGGAACGTCTTTTCTCTCATCATCTTTTGAAAGGACAATGGCTGTTTTTACTAAACCAACGATAATAAACATTCCAACGGAAAGAAAAAGAGCTACACCAGCAACACGTTTAATTGTTTTTGATTTGAGATTTTTAACACGCTCATCAAGCGTAGAAAGCTCTTTCAAAGGGTCTTCATCATGTTTTTTAACACGCTCATCGTCCCCGTCTATATCATCTATACTATTTTCAACATCATCTGTCCTGTTTTGTTTCTCTTTCCAATTCTCAAACATGTCGAGAAAAGTTTTTTTAGTCTTTTTAGCTTCATTTGTTATGTTGTTCCAGTTTCCAAATGGGTTATTCATCATTACCCCTTTGTTTAATGATGAACAAACGTGCGTTCTCATTTGGTAATAAAATGTCTTTATTGAACGTTACGCCATATATGCCTTTTTGGTTTTTAAACATTTCCCAATCAAGCGTGATATTTGTTGTTCCCTCATTTATAACAAGATATTCAACACCAGAATATGTCTTGCCTTGGTACTCCTTAATGAGGCGAAAACGCAAAGGGTTGCTAATGTATTCTTTTTGTAAGGAAATGATTTCATAGCCCTTAGGAGGCTCATTGTTATAGAGCGCTTTGGTGAGGTTTACAACCACTTTATCATGATATGTTGATTCAAATTTTGTAGCAACTTCTTTGTTTTTTTCATAGTCTATAAAACGATAAATACTATCTGCAACATCTTCTTTGTTTTGTGTTACCTTTAGATTTAAAACGATGGGATATTTTTCATATCCAAAAACGATAAGTTGCGTCTCGCCAATTTTCTTAGGATAAAATTTAAAAAAGTTTTTGCCTTTGCTCCAATCCACTGGTTTAGGGGAAGAACTACCATTGCTTTGAGTATTAGATGGTGAACCTTGTTTTGCTGCCGAGGAGGGCATTTCTCCGTTTGCCATTTTGTTTGCATCATTCAATGTAGGTGGAGCAAACTTGGTTTGGTCTCCGCTACCCAATGGTGGCAATGCTGGTAATGATAAAGACGGTGTACTCTTGTCTGTTGTAATAAAAGGGGTAAAGTCATGCGCCTTAATCTCAAAAGGAAACTCTATTACAGTAAATTCTTTTAGAGGCATCAAGAGCGTAATTTCACGAACAATCGGAAGCTCTTTTGCAAACAAACCGCCTGTTGGTATAAGTAATGCAACTGTTAAGCTACTGCATACAATTTGTGCCAAAGTCTTCAACATACAACACTCCATCTTCGTAAATTTTTAAATCAATAGAATAACTGCACTCTTTTCGAGGCATCTCTTTTGTTCCAACTTTTTGTGTGGCTACACCATTAAACACCACTCGAAACTTGCCTTTTTCTATTTCACTAGGCTCAGCAACATGCATCACTGTAAAATCTTGGGAAATTCTGTTTTGAATGGCACTTTTTATAAAGTCCTGAATCTCTTTGTCTTTTTTTAAAGCTTGAGATGGTCTCATCGTTTTTTGTAGAATTGCGAATTTTTCTCCAATATTATCAACACTAAAATCAGAGATTTCCTCTGCCATAGCACGACCCCAGACTTCATAATAAGAGGCATCAGCCCAATTCAAACCTCTTCGGATTGTTAGGTCTTTTGATTGGTATATTTTTGATGGCATATCCAATCGAACACTCACTGTTTCTTTTAAATTTAAGTATCCAAAGACTAATGCTAAAATCACAAAGGTCTCAATTAAGATCATTTTCCACAGAATCTTATTAGTCTCGAACAAAGTCGCGTTAGCATCTTCATATTCTTTGCCTGCTTTAAATCCAAACATTTATTTACCTCCTAATCTGCAAAAAATTTATCGTTTCCATTAGGGAAATACTTCCCTGTATCGTTTTCTTGTAGCTCTTTCCATTTTTTTGGATCGTGTTTTAATTCATAAAGTCCTATGTTGAAAAACAGATGTTTTAGAAATCCTTTTGATGAGTTCTTCTTGGCTTGGACATAAACATAAACAATACAAGCATCAATGATGAAGGAGCCTAAAACCAAAAAAGAAAGGGGTGCTCCTCCAAATGCGAGAATTGAATAACATATTACAAACACAAAAAATGTAATTGCCACAACATCCGCAGGAAACATCAAGATCATTCTGAAATCATTAAAATATCTTAGAAATTCAACTCTCTTTTTTTTCATCTTTTCCCCATTTAAAATATAAAAATAGAGGTGAAAACCACCTCTATCAAATTACCATCCACCACTTGATGGTGTAATATTTGTCGAATTAAAATTCGGTGCAATTTCTGGACTAATAGCGATAATGACGCACGCAATAACTCCAAAAATAAAGGGATACCAACTCTTCGTACCAAAACTAATCAGAACAGCAATAATTAATGTCCAGATAATAAGAACTGGAAACACATTTTCTTCCGCCTGATCTCTAAAAATGCCCTTCATAACTTCTAACGGATTGGCTGCATTGGCTGAATCAGGCAACACAACTAAACACATCACAAAAAGCATCAACATGGCAAATTGAACATTTTCTTTTTTTAAAAAAGATTGGCTCATTTGCACTAAATGACCGACAATTACATCGAAACTTTTTTTCATATATCTCCTTTGAATTAAACTTCTTGACTCCTCTTTAGTACCAACTATGGTGGTTGAAAAAGTTTGGATAACGGCATCATTAATCTTTGCCCCCTCTAATATTTTTTTTAATGATTTCAGCAGGTCTAAGATGTTCTTTATCAACGGCACGTTTCAATTTAAGACTTTCAGCCTTTGCCTTCTTAGACACCAGAACAACCATCAAGACATAAAAAATTGCCATTATTAAAAGACCATTTAATAGGTGTCCTAAAATAAAGTCCATTTTGTCGATAGGCAAACCTTCTATAGCTTTGAAGAAAACCCTCTTAAGCACTTTTTTTGATTCAATGAAAGTTAAAATGTACTTTTTTGCAGAAACCCAATCAAATAAACCCTGTAAAAGAAAAACACCAAAAAGAAGGGAAAAATAAATAAATTCAAACGTCACCCAACTTTTACGAACAATGTCTGCATACCTTTTGGTTTTTGAAGGTCCTAAAATGAATTTACGCATCCTAAAAATTATGTACCCCGCAAAAAAACTGTGGGAAAGCATCGCAAATAGCACAAGATAGGCTAATAGGATATTCTTAGTAAATAGCGAAATAACAACAAATGCAAATAGCCCTGCAACAAGTGATACCAAAGAAAAGCTGACGGTTTTTAAATTGCGAATACCAAGCCAACGAAAATCAAAGTCCGTTATAATGGAGTTGGTATCACTCACCAAATCAGCTTTAGAAGATGCTAAAAATTGTAGTTGTCGCTCCAGAGCTTGAACAGGCCAATGCAACATAAAATCTCTAAAAATAGAGTTACTCTGTGAAGAAGAGGAATCATTTCTACCCTCCCAGTGCTTGTGTGGGTCTTTTTGATTCGTTTCATAATTTTTATATGGACTACCACTATGGTTGTGGGCTGGAAGATTTTGTTGCTGATGAGCAACATTATTTGCCCCATTCCCCCACGCCCCAAAAGGGCCATTGTCATTCTGCATTAACACTTCTCCTTTTTTCGATATGCTGACGCTTCTCTTTCACAAATTTTTTACATGTAAGTTCTAGTTCATTCGAAAATTCTTTAACCATCAATAAAACTTTGTTTCTCGCATTAATGTAGTTTTCAGCACTAATTTCTTTATCTTCAAATTTTTTATTTAACTTTTCCATTGTCGTTTCGAGATAAATGGTCGTTGTAAACAACAGATTTGATTCGGGATTAATTAGATGCTTCATGCAACCACCCCATATGCTTTAAGAAGCAAAAATACGAAATAACTATTAATGGGGATTAGAAAAAAAATAATAAAAAAGTGCTCAACAAGACTAAAAGTGTCAAACCGTAAGAAAGAGGGGAGTATTGCAATTCTAGTGTTTGGAAATAATGGGAAAAAGAACCCCTTAATCCCACCATTGGTTAGCATATCCCCAATATCGTGGTTAATCATTCCAAAAGCAATAGCGTAAATAAGTAGCTGTGATAGTGATGATTGTTCCATCATAAAAAATGCAAAAGTAAAAAGCACCAATGGAAGAAGTAAATAATGAGTAAAGGTTCGATGTTTAACAAAAGCTGAAAATACAACACTGAACATTTTAAATTTTTGCCCTATGTAGCTGTTATCTTCATCAATATCTGGCAAAAGCGTTCCAAACATTATCCCCACACCAAGCGTAAGTAATACCATAGGAGAAGAGGGGAGAGAATATCCTAAATGATTAGCGATAAGCACTCCACCCAATGTAAGGCTGGATGAGAGAAGAACATGCCCTTTAGCTGTCATCTTCGACTCTTTATGAATTTTTTTTCAAGTACACGAGCAGCCACATCAGCGGCAACAACTAAAGGAAGATAAATTGTTGTCTGTTTATTTTTATCTTCGTTGTGGTAGTTAAAAAGACTCACAAAAATATTGTCTTTAATTTCTTGTGATACATCGAAATCATTTAAAAGTTCTTCAGCAAATTTTGCACTTATTTTTTCATGAGCTTCGTTCTTCTCCCCATATGCGCTCTGAATGACGGGAGCTTTGCCAAAGTCATGCAGTAGAGCAATAACTAAAACAATGTCCTTAACTATTTGGGGTTCATCCTTGCATGTCTCAATGGAACAAATTGCACAATTCATTGTGTGGTTAAATAAATTTATTCTTGCAAGAATTTCATAATCAGTAGTAGTGAAGTGATCACCGTAAAGTTTAGCATTGCGAGGCACACTGCTAATTTCTTTAAATTTGTATTCATGCATCAATTCACATATTCTAGTTGCAACATCTAAAAGTTCTTTGTTCTGAACCCTAGAAAGGACATACACTTGGGATGGTTCTAAGATAGTATTGCTTTCGTATTCTGGAGCAGTTTCTAGCACGAGGGGCGAATGTTCCTTTTCTAGTGCTTTATTTTGCTTATTGATAGCATTGAAAATTTCTGCCGTTGAGGCAAGTCCAGAATAAAACTCAACCAAATCTCTTTTGACAAGCATTAAATTTCTTTCGTTACAAATTCAATATGGCGTAATGGATAAGAAACAATTAATCCAGAGTGTGTGCATAGCTCGAAAACATGCTCTTTAATCTCACAACTAGCGATTGAAGACAAGTCCAATTCAAGAGCTTTTTCATATCTCCTGTACAAGATGGATGCCAAATTTCCCATATCAATAGACATGTGTTTTCCTTTTTGAGATAGATTTAATCCGTTTAAGGTTTAGTAGTGTTTTTGATAAAAATGTATGATTTTTTACAGTAACGAAGGAGTGTGCTTTGGTGTTTTTAGTGTTTTTTTGCTCAGTTTGTGAAAATT
>Ga0265295_1009552_pt1 | contig 10334 bp, 10 predicted proteins | sample Munlansysbiofilm_FD_192503 | JGI IMG/M metagenome (GOLD analysis project Ga0265295, IMG submission 192503) | Leachate microbial communities from a municipal landfill in Southern Ontario, Canada - Methane capture system biofilm | ecosystem: Engineered > Solid waste > Landfill > Unclassified ... | reverse complement strand
CTTGAGCCCCAATCTGCCGGTAGCGCAGAAGCTGCAAGCCCTGGCACAGCCAACCTGGGAAGATACACATAGAGTTAGCTTATTACCCTTATCCGGAATCAGCACCATCTCAATCAGGGCACCATCTTCAAGGATCAGGCGATGCTTGGTGCTGCCGTCCGAAGCTAATTTGCTGATCTCAATCTGGGGTAAGGAAAGCTCAAAATTGTTCATTATGTAGGTTTTGAAATCAAGGGGAAGATCACTCATCTTGTCCAGATCAAAGATATGCTTCTGATAAAGCCAATGCATCAATTGGCGGTAACGAAAGGCTGGAAATGCTTCCAAGACTTTCGCTTTGATTTCGGATGGACTTTGGGAAAAGATGTTTATTCGCATGTCTCAATAGCAGGGATACTGATCACCGGTAGTTTGTCATAATCTTCCAGATTTAGCTCGCTGATGCCCTGATCCTCTGAGGAAAGATATATCTTGTGTGCCAGAACGTCAATGCGATAGACCATGGCTTTGGTACCTTTATACTTAACGCAGGTGCCGATGATGGGATATCCCTTGCCTTCTTCCACATAGAAGTCTTCTTCAAAGTTCAAGCAGCAAAGTAATCGTCCACAGGGTCCGGATATCTTGGATAGATTCCCTGCCAGGTTTTGATCCTTGGCCATCTTGATGGTAACCTGGTTAAAACGTTTCAGGAAGCTGCTACAGCAATATTGATTTCCACACATCCCAAAGCCACCCAGTCGTTTTGCTTCATCACGGCCTGTGGTTTGATGCAATTCAATCCGGGTGCGAAAGATGGTTGCCAGTTCACGGACAAAGACCCTGAAATCAATCCTGCCATCAGCAGTGAAAAAGAAGGTCAGTTTATTACCATCAAATTGGTAGATGGTCTCGATAAGCTTCATCTCAAAGGGATATCTCAAAAGGAGGTCGTTGAAGGTATTAGTAGCTTTATCTTCCTCAAACCCGATGTTATTCAACTTTTCCATATCTGCGTCATTTGCCTTGCGCAGGATCTTATAGCTGCGTCCTCCGGCCAGGATATCACTTTCCTCACGGGGAACTGCCATGTGCACGATTTGGGCGATATCTTCACCTCGTTCCACTTCTACAATGATGATATCCTCGGGTTGGATTGGCAATCCCTCAGGGTTGAGGAAATAACCCATTCTTCCACTACGGAACTCTACTTCTATGTAATCTTGCATTTATTCTCCAGATAATAATCTATATAGATCTCGTTCAGCTTTTGCGAGCTCTAAGTTTCTGCGTTGCTTAACTATCTCTGCAGTATCGCAAAAGGCTTGAAGACGATATTTTGTCAAGCTTGCGGCTTCACCCCAGGAAAAATCCCTGATAAATCCGCTGAATAGCGCTGGGCCATAGAGATTGCATCCACATCCAATAACAAGCCCGGTATTGAGTGACGTATTGATCCCGGTTTTGCTGTGATCGCCAATGATGCAGCCCATAAACTGGGAGCCAGAATCCATCAGAGTGTCACTCATGTAATTGTAGTACTTTACATTCTTGTATGTATTCTTTAAATCGCTGTTGTTGGTGTCCGCCCCCAGGTTGACCCATTCACCGATATAGGCATGACCCAGAAAGCCGTCATGTTGCTTGTTTGAATAAGCCTGAAAGATGCTGCCTTCCACTTCTCCACCCACTTTACATACCGGGCCTATGCTAACCCCTCCATAGATCTTTGCCGATATCTTGATCAGGCTCTTTTTACCAATATATACTGGCCCACAAAGCACACTGCCAGCCATCACCTTTGCCCCGGAATCAATCACGATCGGCCCCTCAGAGGCATCCAGCACCACATTTGGTGCAAGCTGGACATCTTCAGCCAGCCAAATATTATAAGGGTTCAAGACTTGCACTCCAGGCTCTGTATCATAGTAGTTATCCTCTTCATAGAAGACATGCTCAAAATCCCAGGTGATCATCCGGGCATTATCATGCACCAATTCTGCCAGATGCTCATACAAGGGTAATTGAGTTGCCCTGATTTCAATCCCGGAAGGGAGCTCAAAACCAAAGGATAGAGGCTGTTTAGTACACAGGGCAGCGATCTGTTGACCGCTCATCAGGGCCTGATTGAGTTTGAGTTTCTTCACTTCCATTATGGATTCATCTGTGATTCGAAGCCGGGTATTGACATAGAGCTTTGCGCCTTTAGGCAATTCATTGATCTGCCAATCGGGATGTCTGTGCTGATATAGATCAACCAGGCATGGATTGATGATCACACTGCTACTCTCATCTGAGGCAAATAGATATTCCAGGCGTTGGCGGAGTTTCATGATTCCGCAACGCAGGTCACCCACAAAACGGGTAGCGCTAATGGGGTAGAAGGATTTGTGGTATCTATCTTCAAAGCTTACGAGGTGCATTATTTACTCCTTTTGGGGGACGTTTGCCATGCCATACGAAGATCCCAAACTGCCCCAGAACCATTGTAAATACCAGAAAGAACGTTTGGATGATCATCCAGATGGGATAGAAGTTCAGCATTCTGTTGCTGATGCCGAAATGCTTTCGGGAATATGAAATCATGCTCAGCTCTATTATGATGCGATACATGAATATGGCCAGTCCCAGTTTGAAATTGAGCAACATCATAATCAAGCCACCCCAATACAGGCAGGCCATAGAAAACAAAATGAAGAAGAACTCCGGATTGAAGCTAAGCTGATACTTCATGTTTGAAGCCCAGCGGCTACGCTGATTGATCAATTGTTTCCAGCTTCGGACAGGATGAGTGTGTGTGAAAGATGCGCTGGAGAAATTGAAGATAATCTTATGCCCCTTACGACGCATCAGTTGCATCAGGTTTACATCATCTCCGCTGATCAGATGAGATATTTTGGAAAATCCCCCCACATCCTCAAAGGCGGATTTACGATACGCAAGATTCTGTCCAATGCAGGCCCAGCTTTTTCCCAGAGTATAGCCTCCCCCCAAAACCATATAAGTTAGTGCAAAATCCAGGTGTTCATATTTCTGCAGGATGCTGGCTCTGCTCCAAAGGGGGATCAGAGTTCTTGAATATCCAGCCACCATGCTGACGTCATCAGCAAAGCAGGAGACCATGCTGGAAATCCAGGTGAAAGGCACGATGCAATCTGCATCCGTAGTCAGGATTATCTCTCCATCGGTAGATTCAATAGCTTTGCTCAAAGCCAGCTTCTTGGGAGAGATGACCTGCTTGCGTCCCAGGGACTTGATGTATTTTACATTGTGCCCTGCCTCAATGTATTGAGCAATTATCGACTGAGTTTCATCTTCGGAATCATCATCGGCAAAGACGATTTCATATAGTTCTTTGGGGTAGTCTTGAGAAAGCAGACAGCTCATCAATCTATGCAGGTTGGGCGCTTCATTACGTGCGACAACTACTACAGAGACCCGCTTTTTCTGATAGTTGACTGGGGCTTTGTAACGCTTCCAGCCAAAATAGAAGCGGATTACAAAGATGATATAGGTTGCAGCTCCGCTAAGAATCAGCGCCAGGAGAATCCAGAACAAGATATCTGCTATCACTCTAATTCCAACGCATCATTGTAACCCCATCTTGTGGGATAGAAATTGAACTGCAAAGTATCCGCCATGGCGGGAGGAATGTTATCCTTGATAAAGTATTCATCCAAACCTTCATTTCCGCTGGCCAGGAATCCTGAGCGGGGGTTTATCTTTTGACTCACGATTCCTTCTGGAACAGTGAACGAATATCGCGGATCTGATGCCGCAGGCAGCTTGCCTTTGTTGTCCAGTTTGATACACTGGGTCATAATCCTTCCCCAGATCGGCGCACAGACTGCGCTGGATGACACCGTGGCGTTGCTGTCAAACCCATTCCAGATTCCCAAGGTGAACTGAGGGTTGAATCCAATAAACCAGGCATCGCGATGATCGCTGGAAGTACCTGTTTTTCCCGCAACCTGCCAATAGTAGTTGTTCCTGGCTGAAGCTCCGGTACCTGAAGTTGCCACAGATTGCATCATTGATGTCATCAGGAAGGCTGCATCTTCATTGGTAACCTGACTTTTGGTAGTTATCCCGCGTTCCAGCACCTTCCCGTTCAGATCTTCAACTTTTGTGATGAATATGGGCCTGACCCGATATCCTCCATTGGGGAAAGTAGTGTAACCTGAGATAAGAGTGATGGGAGTAACCTCATATGATCCCAATGCAGCGGAGTAGTCCGTAACATCGCGTTTGATCCCAAAGCGCTGGAAAGCATCGCTCAGAGTATCCAGACCCAAGTCAATCGCCGTTTTGACTGCCCAGACATTGTAGGAGTGAGTCAAAGCCGTGCGCATCCGGCTAAAGCCATAATACTTCTTGCTATAATTTTGAGGAGTCCAGATCTTGCCATCTCCTCCTCTAAGACTGATCGGAGCATCGTTGATCACCGTTGCAGGAGTATATCCCTTTTCTATTGCAGCGGTATAATAGACTGGTTTTATGGAGCTTCCAGGTTGACGCCTGGCCTGAGTCATCCGGTTGAACTTGCTGTGAGTAAAGTTTCTGCCACCAATCAAGGCGCGAACATACCCGGTTTTGTTCTCCATCAATACCAGACCACCCTGCAGATACTGGGTATTGATATCAAAAGCATTGGGGCTCACCGTCGAGTACTTATTGCGATAGTTGTGTCTGGCTTCGATATCGCTAAGGTATCCGTTCAGCACGGAATCAGCATATACGGCAAGATCCTGATCCAGAGTAGTATATATCCTGAGTCCCCCTTCAAACAGGCGTTCTGTGCCATATTTACGCTCCAGATACAGGCGGATGTGTTCAATAAAATAGTCGGAGGCATATTGACGATAGGAGCTTCCTACCTGGCGCAGGGGAGAGACTACTGCCAGATCAAAATCCTCTTCGGAAATCATATCTGCCTTTTTCATCCGTTCCAGGATCAGATTTCGTCTTGCTAATGCTCGTTCAGGATTTTTGATGGGATTAAAGTAGTTAGGTCTCTGGATCATCCCCACCAAGGTGGCGGATTCTGCAAGCCCCAGGTCTTTGGCGTGCTTGCCAAAATAATACAAAGCAGCGGTTTCCACACCGTGGATCTGCCCCCCCCAAAAGATTTTGTTAAAGTAGATTTCCAGAATTTCCTCTTTAGAAAACTCCCGTTCAATTCTAAAGGCCAGCAGAATCTCTTTGATCTTGCGGGATATTCTTTTATCCAGGGTCAGAAACATGTTTCTAGCCATTTGCTGAGTAATCGTGCTGGCTCCCTGAGAAAAATCCCATCGCACCACATCAATTATTATGGCGCGCACATTTCCAAGAATGTCGATGCCAAAATGCTTATAGAAGTTCTTGTCTTCTGCAATAATCAAGGCATCCACCAAATGAGGTGGCAATTCCTTCAGAGATACTAGTTTACGCTTCTCAAAGGCAAAGAGATGGATCATTTTCCCATTGCGGTCATAAACCTCAGAACCGCTACGCAAAGTGAAATTACGCAGTTCGGAGGTGGGGGGTAAGCCATCCCGGTAAAACCATACCACTCCCAGAATGATACCGATCACTACACACAGGGCAATACCAAACCACTGCATTAGCTTGCTATAATTATGTTTATCTCTTCTTCTCATGTTGCAACCTTTAAACCGGGATTTTCTGCTGGATGTACAGGCAGATTCCGGCTGTGATAATTCCACTAATCAAGCCAAATAGAATCAGGATTGGTGTCAATACAAAAAGACCATCACTTTGAATAAGCATCAGCCGCACCAGGGCTAACTGCGCAAAATTGTGCGCTAATGCTCCCAAAACACTTATCCCAAATATACTGAAGCGGGGGCGTATCAGGAGGCCAATGCTCATAAACAATACAGCCGCGAACCCCCCTCCCAGAGACAAGAGCAGAACTGGTGACAATAGATTGAAGGTTGCCATTCCGCCGATGATGGACTTTGCGATGGTAACCACAAAGGCACTGCTTATCTTTCCATTTAGTACCAGATACAAAGCTACAATATTAGATAAGCCAATACGCAGAAAGGGAATCGGCATCAAACTCAGGATCAGGTTTTCAATGATATACACTGCTGAGGCAGTAGCGGTAAGAAAACCAAGGAATAGCCAGGTATTTTGCTTCATGAGTTGAAATACTGGTGGATTGTGGGATCCTGGCTGCTGTGCAAATCCTCGAAGCTACCATAATACAGCATCCTTCCCATCTCAAGGAAAAGAACCTTTTGACCCAGTTGTCCGATTGTATTGATATCATGTGTTATGGTAATCAGGGTAGCGCTATTGTGCTCAATGATCTGGCGCATGTAATACAGAGTTTCACTACTGGTAATGGGATCCAGCCCGGAAACCGGTTCATCAAAGATTATGTATTCCGGTTCATACACCAGAGCCCGGGCAATTCCGATTCGTTTGCGCATGCCTCCGCTTAGTTCAGCGGGATACAACTCCAGAGTATGCTCAAGGCCTACCAGGCTCAAGCATTCAAGCACACGGGACATAATCCTGTCCTCGTTCTTTTCACCCCGTTCATACAAGGGTAGTGCCACATTCTGATAGACATTGAATGAATCCAGCAGAGCTGCATGCTGAAACACCATGGCAAACTTTTGTTTCAAATCGTTGAGTTGCTGTTTATTGGCCTGATACAGGTTTACCCCATCAACCTCAATACTGCCCTCATCGGGAGGATATATGCCTAAAAGGCTCTTCATCAATACAGTCTTTCCCGATCCGCTCCGCCCCAGAATCACCAGGTTTTCATTATCTGGCAAACAGAAATCTACTTCATTCAGAATTAGTTTTCCGCCCAGGCTCAATCTGAGTTGCTTTACTTTGATCATGATTCCAGTTTCTTCACTATATGCAATCCACTATACAAAGCGCTGAGTAAGCCAAGGGCATTGGCCACAAAGTCATAGATACTCACGCTTCGGCCTGGGATATACTTCTGGTGATACTCGTCTAAAGCGGCACACAGGAGCATTATCAAAAACACCAGCCAATATCCCCACTTTCCGTATTTCAGGTACCTCAGATATTGATTTACCAGCATACCCCAGATAAAATACTCACCCCAATGGGCAAGTTTATCTATGCCAATGATGTTTGCTGAGGGAAGACCCGGATTGGGTATTGATGACAATAACCAGATGATCGCCATCCAGAGTATGGCAAGCACAAGGAAAAAGGATTTTTTCATCAGGAAATGCTTTGTATCTCCCAAGTCATCACCATCAGTCTTTTCTTCAGGTGAGCCTTGACCGGAATACCGCCTTGATTGACCCAGATACTCAGATGCAGGGATTCATCTAGAAAGTTATGGGTGAGCATATCCACATAGGGAGCTTTGTGAGGGCTTTGAGCTTTGAATCTCAATTCATATTTGGTGGTCTGAAAGATCCCCAATGAGGTTTTCAGGTTTTCGCTTTTCCCACCGCTTACGATTGCCTTCCAAGCTCTGCCATTTCCATCTACATAATACTCGCCCACGGCTTTGGGTATTTGGCTGATCCGAGTTAAAAGGGTGAAGATGTCATGGCTCTTTGCGGGAATTCTGTAAATCACCTCATTGTTATCGCTTTTGCGATACATTGTGGCTGCTCCCTGGGAGTAGATGGTAGTGACAGAATCTTTTAGGGCATCCTGATGGATAATGCGGGTATAGGTCTTGGGTAGATAGTCTTGATCAAATGAAACCTTGTAGGTATTGTTCAGATGCGGAAAAAGAGTCCTGATCCCATCATTGCTGGCTTTTACATATAGTTGATCTTTGCCGATGATGAGACTGAGATCTGCAACCTTGAAGCCCATGGAATTGATCTTGTATTTCAAGTTCTGAGCAAATACCCCGCTACTCAGCATGACTATGGCGATGATGATCAGGTGCTTTTTCATTGATTCTCGACTGGCATTACTTTAACCTGCTTAATGCTCTTTTCATCACTATCCAACACAGTGAAATTCATGCAATCCTCGTAGATGTAGCTTTCTCCAACCTGTGGTACATGGTTGAAGTGAGCCAAAAGGAATTCGGCGATGTTGTCATAATCCTCCACTGAGATATCGGTGGAAAACTCTTGATTAAACTGGCGTGCACTATAATTTCCACTTAGCAGGAATCCGCCATCATCGCATTTGCAAAACTCAGGTTGTTCATCGGCGTCATATTCATCGCGGATTTCGCCCACGATTTCTTCCAGGATATCTTCAAGGGATATGATGCCTGAGGTTCCGCCATATTCATCAACCACTACTGCTACTTGCAGTTTTTTGGCTTTGAATTGATTCAAAAGAGTTTGAATCTTCATGTTTTCGGTTACAAACCAGGCGGGGCGCATCAGATCTGAGATGGATTCCTTTTCTGGATAGATCAAGAGGTCTTTCACATAGATGATGCCAACGATATCATCGATGGTTTCCCGATACACCGGAATGCGGGAATACCCGCTTGCCACTATCAGTTCTCGCAATTCCTCCAGGCTTTGGCTTTCATCAATCGCGGTTATTCTTACCCTGGGTACATAAATCTCACTGATTTCAGCTTCGCGGAATCTGAACAAACCAACCAGCATTCTCTTTTCATGTTCTTCCAAGGTGCCGGAAGAAGATTCGCTCTGGATCAAATTGTGAAACTCTTCATGGGTAAAGCGATGCCCAATGTTTTTTTCAAACTGATGTTTGCTGGAGATCACATTGCTGATTTGTTCAAAGATCCACACAATGGGACTAAGCACGAACTGCAATGCCCCTAAAGGGTAAGCCAGGATCATACTGATATCATTAGCTTTTGATAGTGCTATCAACTTTGGGATAATCTCCCCAAAAAACAGGATGGCTGTTGTTACCAGTATGATCTGGATTGTAATCGTCAGGGATAGATTCCAGCCTTTTGCTTCTGCCATCTCATACGCAATGATGGTGCTAAAAGATGATATTGCCATATTCACAAGTGTGTTGCTCAGCAGCAAAGTGATTAACAAACGCCGGGGTCGGGACATCAGCTTTAAAACAAGCTTGCCGGATTTGGAATCACTATTCTCCAGCTTTTTCAGATAGACCCGTGATAGCGAGAACATTGCTGTCTCACTCCCGGAAAAGAATGCTGACAAAGCCAGAAACACGATTAAAATGATATAGTTGGTGCTAAGCAATTCCGCCCCCCGGAATCTGCTTTCGGTAATTATCTTCTGCGTCTTCCATTTTCTTTTTGTCTGCTGTCCTGATGTGATCGTATCCCATTAGATGCAATAATCCATGGATCAGGATCAGCCATAATTCCTCACTGAATGTTTTTGAACCCTTTTGTTCAAACACTTGATTTGTGTCAATGATTATATCGCAGAGGCGGGTTCTAAAACCTCCTAAATCTATCTCATCACCAACAAAACTGAGTACATCTGTGCTCCTGTTCACTCCCCGGTAAATCCGGTTGTATTCACGCATAACTGTGCTATCAACCAATTGAATAGATATCTCAAAATTGCTATCAGGAGCTTCATTTTGGCAAATCTGCTTTGCCATTACCAAAATCTGCTCTTTCGGTATACTGGGAGGCAATTCCCCCTGAACTTCAACGTTTGTCATGTTCTTCCGGATAGTCCAGACGCTTGCGATAGATGCTACCCAATACTGGCAACATTGATTGTTTGATCATGTTCAGATCCTTCATTGTAATCGGAGCTTCATCAAACTGCCCTTCCCGAATTAATCTGGCGATGGTGTCATCAATGATCTTGATTATGGCTTCCTCGCTCTGGATGTTTTTGGCTTTGGTGGTACTTTCCACAACGTCTGCCACCATCACCAACACGGCTTCTTTGCTTTGGGGTTTGGGCCCGGAATATTGAAATGCCTGCATTGGTGCATCCAGATTCAGCTTTTCTGCTTTGTCATAGAAATATCTGATCAAACTATTGCCATGGTGCTGCATCAGGATGTCGATCACGGGCTGGGGAATCTTGTATTTCCTGGCCAATGTAATGCCTTCAACAACATGGTTCTTAATGATCTTGGCGCTATCTTCCGGAGCTCTGGTATCATGAATCTGATTGGAATTCTCGTTGTTCTCGGTAAAGGCTTCAGTATTCACGATCTTGCCAATATCATGATAATAGCTGCCTACTCTGGCTAAAAGCGGGTTTGCTCCGATGGCTTCTGCAGCCCGTTCAGCAAGATTTCCCACGATTAAGCTGTGATGATAGGTGCCCACTGCGGTTGTTGCCAATTGCTTGAGGAGGGGATGGTTAAAATCCAATAGCTCCAGAAGCGTCTGCTTTGTTGCCCGGTTCCAACGCCGCTCATAATATGGCACAATGATCAATATACCAATA
>Ga0265295_1009550_pt1 | contig 10335 bp, 5 predicted proteins | sample Munlansysbiofilm_FD_192503 | JGI IMG/M metagenome (GOLD analysis project Ga0265295, IMG submission 192503) | Leachate microbial communities from a municipal landfill in Southern Ontario, Canada - Methane capture system biofilm | ecosystem: Engineered > Solid waste > Landfill > Unclassified ... | reverse complement strand
ATGCGGCGAATGATTTCCGGGGCGCCCGGGCTGGCTTCAAGGGGCTCAAGCGAGGTCAAAAATTCGGGGTGCACTGCCGCGTAGGTCTTGATCTGACCGCGGAGAAGCCGGACATGGTCGGCCATGAGGCTGCCAAGGTCTTCCTGCGCCGCGACCCACAGGTCTGTTTCCTCGATGACAAGCTGGAAGGAGACAAGGTCGAAATGCCGTGATGCGCGGTATGTGCGGAACGGGGACAGGTGGGCGGAGCGGGTCATGCCGACGGATTCTCGCTGCATGCGGACATCAGGCTTTCGGTCTGTTCTTTGGACATGGGCCGGCCGAGGAGAAATCCCTGGGCCAGGTCGCACCCGAGCTCCTGCAAGGTTTCAAGCTGCGGCTGGGTTTCCACGCCCTCGGCCACGATGCGCAGATCCAGGATTTTTCCCAGTCCGATGATGGCCTTGATGATCTCAAGGTTGTTGGGGTTTTCGAGCATGGTCTGCACGAAAGAGCGGTCGATCTTGAGGATGTCGATGGGCAGGCGCTGCAGGTAGGACAGGGACGAGTATCCCGTGCCGAAATCGTCCATGGCGATCTGGAATCCCATTTTCTGCAGTCGCTCCAGCCTGGATGTGGCTTGCTCGGGATTGTCCATGACCGCGGTTTCGGTGATCTCGAGCTTGATGTGCCGCGCGTCGAGGCCGGTTTCATGCAGCAGCTCCGTCAGCACGGGGACGAGCGATGCCTGCAGCAGATCTTTGGGCGAAAGGTTTAAAGACAGGCTGATGTCAAGTCCGGGGAATTGCGATTGCCATCCGGCCAGAATCCGGCATCCGCTGTGCATGACCCATTTGCCGATCTCGGTGACCAGCCCGGTCTCCTCGGCCACGGGGATGAATTCTCCGGGAGGGAGGTGGCCGCGCTGAGGGTGGTTCCAGCGGATGAGCGCCTCGAATCCCCGGAGCTTCTGTTCGCTTAAGGCATAGATGGGCTGAAAAAAGAGTTCGAATTCGTCTTCGACCAGGGCCTGGCGCAGGTCGTTTTCAAGCTGCACGGTCTGCACGACCTGGTCGTACATGCTTTTGCTGAAGACCTTGAACTGGTTTTTGCCCAGTTCCTTGGAGCGGTACATGCTAATGTCGGCGTCACGCAACAGGTCGTTGGGCGAGGTGTAGCGGGCGGTCTGCAGCACCACGCCGATAGACGCGCTGACCAGCACGTCCCGGTCCTGAATCTTGAGAGGTTGGCGGATGGTGTCCAGGATCCGGCGGGTGATGCCGATGGCTTCGTGATTGTTCTGGAAGTCTTCGAGCAGCACGGCGAATTCGTCTCCGCCCATGCGGGCCACCGTGTCCATGGTGCGCAGGCAATGGGTCAGGCGCGCGGCCACTTCCTGCAGCAGGTGATCCCCGGCCTGATGGCCGAGGGTGTCGTTGACCCGCTTGAAGCTGTCCAGGTCGATCATGAGCACGGCAAAACGGTATTCGCCATTGCGCTGCTGCCGGGTCATGGCCCGGTTCAGTCGTTCCATGAACAGCACCCTGTTGGGCAGCCCCGTCAGGTTGTCGCGCAGGGCCTGCCTGGTCAACTGCGCTTCGTAATTCTTGCGCTCGGAAATGTCGCTGAAGATGAAGAATGCCCCGGAAATCGTGCCGTCCAGCACATAGGGATAGCCAAGCATGGAGACGGGAATGATTCGTCCGTCCTTGGTTCTGCGCTGCGTTTCCGTGCTGACCGAGGTCCCGCTCAGTACCGTGGAGACGAAGGCGTAGCTTTCGTCGAGGCTGTCCGGGTGCAACAGCATCTCAAAAAGGGCATGGAGGTCGCTTCTGGCGTATCCGAAGAGGCTGGTGAAGCTCGGATTGATGTCCATGGGCGCCCCGTCCTTGCCCAGCAGCAGGATGCCTTGCGGGGAATTGTCGAAGAGCTGCTGGAAGAGGCCTTTCTGAATGGCGAGTCTGCGCTCGGCCTTCTTGCGTTTGGACACATCGCGCACGGAGCCTTCGAGGTGGCTGATGGAACCGTCGGATCGCTTTACGGTGCGCATGTTGATCGAGATCCAGGTTTTTTTCCCGCCTGCCATGAACGCGTCGAGTTCGAAGTTCTGAGCGGTGCCGAGCTTCAGGGCCTGGCTCAATAGCCGAACCCGGTCGGACGAGGAGATGGCGTGTTGCAGGAAGCCCTTGGCGCCGGCCATCAGGCTGTCGATGTTGTCGTACCCGAAAATGCCGGCCATGGCCGGGTTGGCGCTCAAGAGATCGTGATCGAGCGAGATCTGGAAGATGCCTTCGGTCGCGTTTTCGAAGATGGCGCGGTGCTTTTTCTCGCTTTGGCTCAGCGCTTTTTCCGTGGCGTTGCGTGAAATGGCCAGCGCCAGATGGTCGGCCACCGAAGCCAGCACGTGTGCGTCCTTTTCGCAAACAAAGTGATTGTTCTCGGGCAGCGCGATGACCACGGATCCCAGCAGCCGTTCCCCGTAGCGCAGGGGAGAGGCAAACCACAACGCGGGCTGCGCTTCGTCGTTATCCAGACCCTCCGGCCTGGTGTCCGTGATGTGCGGGGACAAGGATATCCAGGCCTCGGCGGAGAGCATGGAAATATGCTTCAAGGTCTCGTGCCTGGCCAGCTCTTGCCTGCTGAAAAATGGGAACGTGAGGTTTGAGCCTTCTTCGCCAAGAAGCGAGACGAACATGATCTGGACTTCAAGGTGTTCGGCCAGGATATCGAAGACTTTGGCGAGCAGATCCCTGTCCGCGAGGGGGGTGCTGGCTGCGGTGGAGACCAGATAGAGGATCCGCGTGCCGATCTCGACGCGTTTCTTGTCGGTGATGTCCCGGATGGACTGGATGGCTCCGGCGATGTTGCCGTCCTTGTCGTACAGCGCGGAAGCCTTGGCCCAGACGTAGGCTCCTCGCCCCCCGCGAAGGAGCGGGACAAAAATCTCCGTGGCCAGCCCTTCGAGGTTGCTCTGGGTGGGCTCGTACATGGGATAGTCGCGGCTTGGGTCCTTGCCGATGAAGTCCAGGAGAATGGGCCGTGGATGTCCGTAAAAGGCCGTGCCGTACTCATAGCCCGATTTGCCGAGGATTTTTTCTTTGGGAACTCCGGTCATGCCTTCTATGGCTCTGTTCCAGGCAATGACCCGGTGTTCGTTGTCGACCACCAGCGTGGCATCGGGCAGAAATTCGATGATGTGGTCCAGGTGTTGCCGTACTCCAAGGAGAGCCTCCTCGGCCATGGCGCGGTCGGAAATGTCCCGGATCAGGACCAGAATCAGGTTGTCCTCGAGGTTGGCGAAGCGGGCTTCGTAGTGCCGGGTCCGGCCTGTGGAGTGAATGGCGTACTCGGCCTGGAAGAATGATGTTTCGGCCAACATGCGCATGGCCAGGGAGAAAGCCTGGGGATCGGCGATGTCCGGGATTTCGCGCAGATTCTTCTTTAAGAGGCTGAGCGGTTCAACCCCGAAGAGGGCTTGCAGGCCGCCACGGCAATCCTTGATCAGGCCGTCGCGGGTGACCCACAGAAACACGTCCGGCAGGGCCATGAATACGGCGCGCATGACTTCGTTGCGGCGCACAAGCTCGGCGGAGCTGATTTCCAGAGCCCTTTCCAGGACCTCCTTTTCTTCATCGAAGTGGCGGTAGGCGTCATCGACGAGGCTCATGAACGGTCCGAGGTTCGCGGGCAACTCGCGCAGGGTTATCCGGGCCCGTTTGAGCTGGCGTTGCAAGAGGCGGTGCATGCTCATTTTTGCTCCTGCAGCACGGTGACCATCATGGTCTGATTGTGCAGGCCGCCGGCTTTGGCGGAGCCGGTTTCCCACTCTCCTGTGGAGTTACTGTGCATCTGGCTGATAATCATTATTCTTTGGGATGAGGACCCTAGTCCTGCCACCGCACGCGGATGCTTCGGATGCTTTCGATGTTGGTAAAAAATGCCTCGACGACTTCGGGATCGAAATGACTGCCCGAGCTTTCGCGGATGATGGCCAGGCATTTTTCTTCCGGGAAGGCTTCCTTGTAAGGCCTTTCGCTGGCCAGGGCATCATAGGTGTCGACCACCGCGACAATGCGCGCCGCAAGCGGGATATCTTTCCCGGCCAGGCCGAAGGGATAGCCGCTGCCGTCCCATCGTTCATGATGCAGGAGGGCCAGCATGCGGGCCAGGTCGAGCAACTCGTTTCCGCCCAGGTCCTTTCTATCCCACTGCTCGCAGCTTGAATGCGCCTCTTCCTTGCTGGTCAGGGGCCCCAGGATTTCGCAGCCGAACATGCAGTGCTGCTGCATGATTTTCCACTCCGCAGGGTCGAGCTTGCCGGGTTTTAACAGCACTTCGTCGGGGATGCCGATCTTGCCGATGTCGTGCAGCGGGGCGCAGTCGCGCAGGTTGGCGCAGTCGGCTTCGTCCAGCCCGAGAGCCTGGGCCAGAACCGCCGCGATTTCTCCGACCCGGATGACATGGTGTCCGGTTTCGTTGTCCTTGTATTCGGCGGCGCGGCTCAAACGGTGCATGATCTGGCGGCGGGTGCGTTCCAGTTCGGCGGTGCGCTGCTGCACGAGTTGTTCAAGGTTGGTCTGGTATTCCCTGTTTTCCCGGATCAGGCGGGCTTTCTCCATGACCTTGTTCAGTGTGTGGGCAAGGACGCTCAAATTGTGCAGAGGCTTGGTCAGAAAGTCCCAAGCGCCAATCCTCACGGCCTGCAGCGCGTCATCGACCACCCCCACCCCCGAAAGCACGATGATGGGCAATTCCGGCGCTTCGAGCCGGGCCTGTTGCAGGAAACCGTAGCCGTCCAGAACCGGCATGTTCAGATCGACGATGACGGCCGCAAGATCGGGCAGAATCGTGTGCATGGCATCAAGGCCTTCTCTCCCGTTGCTCGCGTCGAGAGTGTCGTATCCAAGGTCTTCAAGATAGGCGCACAGGGAGCGGCGCAGCCCGTCTTCGTCGTCGATAACCAGTATATTCATAGGGTTTCCCGCCTTGTCGGCCTGCACATGCTGTCGGACATGCCCGTCTTGATATGTTGAAATCCCGTCATCCGTCTAGGTATGTGGTTCATGTTTCACGGATTCCGTTGTTCCTGGCAGTTCGATGCTGAAAATTGTCCCGCCTTCGGCGGGGGCGGTGACGTACATGGCTCCGCCGTGTCCCTTGGTGATGATGAAGTAGGATACGGACAGCCCAAGGCCGGTGCCCGCCCCGGCGTTCTTGGTGGTGAAAAAGGGTTCGAAGATGCGTTTGCGGTTCTCCGGCGAGATGCCGGGCCCGTTGTCCCTGATGTCGATGCGCAGTCCCGTTTCCAGCTTTCTGATCCGGATGCCGATGCAGGGATCGGGAAGGGGCGGTTCGGCTTCGGCCATGGCCTGGGCCGCGTTGCGCAGCAGGTTGAGAAGGACCTGCTCGATTTCCGTTTCCGTGCACAGCAGACAGGGCAGGTTGTCCTCCAAGTCCCTCTCGATTCTGATGGATTTGAAATCGTAGTTTTTCTTGAGGTCGTAGTCGCTGGAGGCGAGGCGCAGGGAGTTTTCGAGGATGATCCGTATGTCGCAGACCGAGCGCCTCGACTCGCTGCGCCTGCTGAAATCGAGCATATGGCGGATGATCTCCGCCGCCCGGACCGCCGCGCCCTGGATATCGCGAATAAAGACATCGACTTTGCGTTCTTTCAGATACCGGTCCACTTGGCCGAGGTCTGCGCCGACCTTCGCGGCCGCATCAATGTTCTTGGGGAAGTCGGTCCTGGTGCGCAGGGTGATGGTCTGGGCAGCCTGCAGCACGATGCCGAGCGGGTTGTTTATTTCGTGGGCAATGCCGGCGGCGATGCCGCCGAGGGAGAGCATTTTTTCGGACTGGATCATGCTGTCCTGCAAGGCCCGAAGATGCGTTATGTCGCGGGTGATGGCCAGAATGCAGGGCGTTTCGTCGATGTTCATCAGCCTGGCCGAGGTCGAGCACTGCAGGGTGTGCCCGTCACGGTGGCGCATTTCGAATTCAAAGTTGTCGACCTGTCCGTCGCGCAGCAGGGCCTGCACGAACTCGGTCCTTCTTTGGTGTGCGGCAAAAATGGTCAGCTCCAGCGTGCTTTTACCCAGCGCTTCGTCCCGGGAGTAGCCGGTGGTGCGCGAGAAGGTTTCGTTGACCTCCAGCAGGACTCCGTCTTCCTGCCTGGCCAGAGTGATGATGTCCGGAGAGAGCTGGAAAAGGCGGGCGAACATCTCCTTGGAACGGCGCAGTTCTTCTTGGGCCTGTTTGAGTTCGGTGATGTCCACGGTCATGGACAGGACGCAGGCCTCGCCGTCAAGGGTGATGAGCCCGCCCGAATACAGGATGTGTCCGGTCGTGCCGTCGGGCCTTTGCAGCTGGGTTTCCATGTTGTGGATGTTGCGGCTGGCTTTGAGGCGCAGTAATACTTCTTGCTGGTGCGCTTGGTCGAAGGTTCCGACGTCTTTGGGAGAAAGCGCGAGAAGAGTCTCGCGGCTGATGTTCATCCGGTCCAGAAAGGCAGTGTTGGCGTCCATGTACTTGCCGTCCGAAAGGCGGGTGATGACCATGGAGTAGGGCGCGTTTTCAAAAATCGTGCGGAACCGCTTCTCGCTTTCCATGATCTCCTGCTGTTTTTTCTTGAGCATGGAGATGTCGCGGCCTTCAACGATGAAGTTGACGACCTGACCTGCTTCGTTGCGGAACGGAGACATCGTGAAATCGAAGAACGATTCCCTGCCTTCGGAATCGGCGTGCACGATTTCGCGCCGAACGGTTTTGCCTTCTCTGACCTGATCGATGAGTTGCCGCAGAAGAAACTCGGCTTTGGTTTTGTCCGGCCACCAGGGGCCGTCCCAGAATGGTTTTCCCAGGACCGCCTCAGGCTTGGCTTTGATCCATTCCATGCTCGTGCGGTTGGCGACGAGGAGATTCCCCTGCAGGTCGAGCAGGCCGATGGACTGCGTGGTCTGTTCGAGCAGCGCCTTGTTCAGGTTCTGGGTGCGCTGCATTTCGACCTGATCTTCCCGGCTCTTCTGGATGTCCAGATTGAGGCCGATGATGCGCGTCGGCCGGCCCTCGTCGTCCCAGGAAACGGCGCGGCCTTTGCCCATGATCCAGCGCCAGGAGCCGTCCTTGGCGCGCAGGCGGTACTGGGCTTCATACATGCCCTTGCCGCCTTCGCTGATGTAGGCGGAAAGGCTGGCCAACGCTTTTTCCCGCTCCTCGGGGTGGATCAGGGCGGTCCAGTCCTCCACGCCGTCCGTCACGGCCAGGGGCGTGTATCCAAGCATGGCGTACCATTCCGGGCTGTGCACTTCCCGGCCTTCTGCCGGGTAGTGCTCCCAGAATCCGGCCTGGGTGGTTTCCAGGGCCAGGCGGAAGCGGTCGACCTGTTCCGTCAGGGCTGACTCGGTGCGCTTGAGATCGTTGATCTTTTTGCGCAACGTGCGGCTCAGAGCCCAGGCGACTCCGGACAGGACAAGGAAGACGAAGGCCGTCAAAAGCGCCGCGAACTTCAAGGCTTCAAGGGTCTGCTTGCCCAGAAAAGAGGTCGGTAAGTGAATCCAGCGATCAGCGATATTCTTCATGCCCGGCTCAGGGATGGACGCCAGTGCCTTGGCCACGGCGCTGGCCAGAAGCGGATAATGCTTGCTGACGCCGATGGACAGCTCCTGGGTCGCGTCCAGATCTCCGGCGACGCGCAGGTTGGGCAGCTTTTCCTGCCCGATGTGCCATGCGGCCACGGCCAGGTTCTCCACAAAGGCGTCGACCACTCCGAAGGAGACGTCGCGCAGCCCTTCGCGAATGGTCTCCAATTCCACCACGGTGAACCGGCCTTGGCCGGCCTTCTTGACCAGCGTCGCCGAGGCGTAGCCGCGGACCACTGCCACGCGCATCCCGGCGAGATCCTCCAGGGACAAAGCGCCTTTCATATGGTGGGAGGTGACGATGACGAGCGGAATGCGGACAAAGGGCTGGGTGAAGAGCGTGTATGCGGAGCGTTCCGCGTTGTTGGCGATGGCCGGGGCAAGCGCCGTGGTTCCGTCTTGCAGGCCCTCAAGGGCCTGGGTCCAGGGTATGCCCTGCTTGCGGAAGGTGATGCCGAGGCGCTCTTCGATCCGGGCGATGAGGTCCGCGCTCAGACCGGTAAACGTGCCGTCTGGATTTTCGAATTCTATGGGGGGGAACGAGCGGTCGAAGGAAAGAGTCAGGGAATCCTTGTGTTCGGCCAGCCAGGCCCGCTCCTCGGGACTGAGGTCCAGCGGAGGGTTTGCCAGGCAGTGGCTGCCGACGGTCAGCAGCAGGAGCAGGGCAAGGATGAAGCGCATGGGCCATTCCGGGGATGAAGATGCAGACCGCATGACTCGGCCATGATTACTCCTGATACGTCAATCATCCAGCAGGCAGGAACGCGGAGGGTTCCTCCCCTTTTTCTGCGCACGTTGCGCTGGGCGTCGGATCCGAGGGCACGACTGACGCGTCGCTGTTCGGGCGATGCTTGGCTGGCTGAATCCGGATTTTGTATGACATTTTCTGCCTTCGCTATCCGGAGCAGTCAAGCATTTAATGTTGTTGAAGATATGAGCTGGATGCGGATCAGGCCCGCGTGCGGATTCTCGAACGCATGGGATTCATGGGGCCTATGATTTTTTTCGCCCATAGATCCCATGCTTCCCATTTTTACACCAAACCCTGCCACAATATTTTGCCGCCGATACCCATGAGCACCAGCCCTCCAAGCACTTCGGCGTAGTATCCGAGGCGGGTCTGGCAGCCCAGAAGTTTGCCCAGATGCATGCCTGCGGCCGTGAAGACGAGGGCCACCACGCCGATGATCGCGGCCGGGAACCAGATCGACAGTCCCAGCATGGCCAGGGTGAAGCCCACGGCCAGGGCATCGATGCTGGTGGCCACGGAGAGCATGATCAGTCTTGAGCCGAGGGTCGGGTCCTGGCAGACGTCGTTCTCGTCATGGTGCAGCCCTTCCCAGAGCATGTGTCCTCCGATATAGAGGAGCAGGGCGAAAGCGATCCAGTGGCCGAAGCGCAGGAAATAGTCGCGCACGAGGAAGCCCCCGAACCAGCCGATGATCGGCATCGCGGCCTGGAAAAGGCCGAAATGCCAGGCCAGGCGGAAGGTCTGCCGGTTGGTCACGATCCTCAGCGCCGCGCCGGAGGCGATGGCCACGGCAAAGGCATCCATGGCCAGGGCGACAGCCACGGCCAGAATTTCAACAAAAGGCATTGCGCTCTCCTGCGGGTGATGTGGCACAAGGCAGATAGCCCAGGACGGCTCCCAAGGCAAAGGCGAATTTGGCGCGATCCAGGAGCCTGCATTTTCTCATGCGTCGGCGGACCACAAGTTTTATTGACGGCCCTGTCCCCTGCTGTTTAGAGGGGTGCGCTGGTCCGGATTGAAGCCGGGTCTGCATTTTACAGGTAAGATGGTGGAGGATTTAGATGCGATCTCGGAATCTTGAAAAATGGACCGTGGAACGTTCCGTGGAACTCTACGGCGTGGACAATTGGGGAGGGGGATATTTTAAGATCACCCCCGATGGCAAGCTCGGCATCACGCCCTTTCCGGGCAAGGGTGTCTGCGTGCCCATTCCTTCCATTATAAGCGGCCTGCAGGAACGCGGCCTGGGGCTGCCGGTGCTGCTTCGGATCGAGAATCTGCTCGATGCGCAAATTTCTCTGCTCCATGATTCTTTTGCGTCGGCCATCAAGACTCTGCAATACCGAGGCGAATTTCGCGGCGTGTACCCCGTCAAAGTCAATCAGCAGCAGCAGGTCCTGGAGGAGATCGCCAAGGTCGGCGATCGCTACAACCATGGCTACGAGGTCGGCAGCAAGGCCGAACTGATCGCGGCCCTGTCATTCCTGAAGAATCCCAAGGCCTGTCTGGTCTGCAACGGCTACAAGGATCGGGACTATATCGATCTGGCCCTCTACGCCTGCAAGATGGGCTTTTTGTGTTTTCTGGTCCTTGAAATGCCGAGCGAGCTGCCGCTGATTCTGGACCGGGCCAAGGCGCTGGGCATCAAGCCGCGCATCGGCGTGCGTATCAAGGTCTCCACCCAGGCGGGCGGGCACTGGGCCGAATCGGCCGGGGACCTGTCCATTTTCGGCCTGTCCACGGCCGAGGTCGTGGACGTGCTCGACCTGCTGCGCGGCCAGTCCATGCTCGATTGCGTGCAGCTCCTGCATTTCCATCTGGGCTCCCAGATACCCAACATCCGCGACATCCGCACCGCCGTGCACGAGGCCGCGCGCATGTACGCGGAGCTGGTCAAGGAAGGCTGCGCCATGGGCTTTCTGGACCTGGGCGGCGGTCTGGCCGTGGACTACGACGGCTCCCATACCA
>Ga0265295_1009547_pt1 | contig 10336 bp, 11 predicted proteins | sample Munlansysbiofilm_FD_192503 | JGI IMG/M metagenome (GOLD analysis project Ga0265295, IMG submission 192503) | Leachate microbial communities from a municipal landfill in Southern Ontario, Canada - Methane capture system biofilm | ecosystem: Engineered > Solid waste > Landfill > Unclassified ... | reverse complement strand
TTTCTGCCCGATAATGGCATTTCCAATTTCAAGATTGAGAAGTTCAATAAATTCACTTTCGCGACGTATTAAATCACTAAGCTCTTGAATGTCAATGTTTTCATTCATAGTCTTTCAAAATTTTTAAATTCATTTTTTTACCAATTGCCGCAGCAACTTCAAAAACTATTCCTACGGCTCAATCACTGTCAAAACGACAAATTAGTAAAATTATTATGAAAAACTAACAGAAAATCACCTGAAAATTTGTCAGTTTTGAAAAAGGTACATTCTTCAGTTTGCTGTTTTCTATGATTCTTTCAGAACCATATCAATTGTTATGGCACACGGTATAAGTGCTTTTTTACTGTCCGAATTTGCGAAGGCAGGATCAATGCTTACCATATATTTGTCTGCTGTTGTAAATATTTCCTTTGCTGTGCCAGCCCATTTTTTACTGATTTTTCCGATTTCTCTTCCTTCTGAATCAGTGATTGAAAAACTCCAAGCTTTCCAATCTCCCTTTACTTCTCCAATGAGCCTGTTTTCCATATCAGTGATTAAAAATTTCGGTTTTAGCAGTCTGAATTTTTGCTGAATTTGTGCAATAGGGTTGCCTGCCGAGTCAAGAACTTGAATTTTTGAAGTAAAAAATGTAAATCCTCGTTTTATTGTTGCTTCGATGCCTCCATCAGAATTCATAATATTCAGTGTGAAGGGAAGCATGGATTTGCTAAGGAGCATTCTTAAAGCCTTCTGACCAGCGCTTATTTTTTGTGCAACAGCCCCTATTTGAGTACCCTCTTCGTTGAAGATTTTATATTCATTTTGAAATTGTAGAAAATTGATTTTTTCATCAATTAAATAAGTGTTGGTAGAAAAGAAATTTGTACCCATTTTTTTAGTGTTTTAGTGTTTAATTTTTGCAAATCTAATACAATGTTGCCTAAAATTTATTAATTCTAGCAATGGATATAATTATTAATGTGATAAGGGTGTTATTTTCTAATATAACGTATTGATGCACTTAATCTTGGACAATGATCAAAAGTTAAAATAAAACCCTATAGTCGCAACCAAAATTGCTATGACTATTTTAATGCCTTTGACAAGAAAGAAACTCTTTTTTGATTCGGCTAGAAGTGGGAGCCCTGCATGTCCTTCATGAACAATTGAATTAACAAGGAGAACGCTTAGAGGTATTATTCCTTGAGAAAACAATGAAATGAAAATAATATGAGGACCTGACTGAGGAATAATGCCAATCAGTGCGGCTATCATCACAAAAGTCCAAAAATATAGGGATTCACTCACTAAATTATCAATGTTTACGATGTGAAGTAATCCCTGAATTGCAGCAATGGATACAATAATCCACAGTAGTACGCGGAGAAAGTGTTTTTTGATAATATGGTTCCATAAATGCTCGCTTAGAAAATGTTCTGGTACCTTCACAATAATGTACAAACTTATTCCTGCGAGTAGCAAGAAGCTATACATCATCCATTTTTCAATAAGGAAAAATTGGAAATGACCATGTTCTTCACTGCCTACATCACCAACGGCATGGGCATGATCGTGTCCAAACAAACCAGTGATAAGGAAAATGATGAACACCAACAGCCCGAAAATTAACAGTCCGCGATGAAATGATGGATGTCTGAGATTGTTGAGTATTCCGGACTTTTCACCTGTCTCATCTGAACAATGAGCATGTTCGTGAATTTCAAAATGTCCGGTTTTCATTTTTCCCTTGAATGAAAACAATTTATTGAAAATGATTCCCACAATAATACTTCCGACAAAAAGTCCTCCCATAATATACAGACCTGTCACAGGCATCACAGACAGCATGACGAAAGTCTCATCGCCGATGGTTGCAATAAATGCAGCAAGTAAGCTTCCGAAGCCAACAACATGGTGAGTGTATAGAGAAACAACTGCATATCCACCAAGGCATCCAGGAAGTAATCCAAGACTGGCTCCAAGGAATACCTGTCGTGTTTCTGATGTTTTCAGCCGCTTCAGCCACGAGCCTTTTGTTTTGATATTGAAATATTCTATCAGCAACATCATAATAATCACAAAACTCGTGATCATCAGGGATTCTTTCAGGATATTAAGAACAATTTCCATAATGAAGATTTATTTTTTTTGATGTACAGCAATCCACACGCAATGTGGGATAGAGGAAGTGTAAATAACTTTGTGTTTTTCAAAAGCTTTGATGAGCAATGTGTCACCTTTGTGAAGTTCAATGGTCGATTCCGAAGTTTGTATAATGCTAGAGCCTTGCAAAAGTATCACCCATTCATCGTGGTCTTGTTCGTACCACCCTTGTTGTGGAGAGACGGCATTGTTTGAAACAATTCTTTCAATGAGAAATGCTTCAGTTTCTTCCATGACTTCAAAAACCTCTTCTCCATCAGAGGGCTCTGGCAGATTCATCAGTATGTTGCGGGGGATCTCTTTCATGACTGTTTTTATGCAGGGATTTTATCCAAGAAAATCAATACTGCCTTTGCCTTCCCTAATCACTTCGATGTCGTCTCCTGTACAATCAAAAATTGTGGATCCTTTCACATCTCCAAACCCGCCGTCAATGACAATATCAACGAATTGTTCATATTTTTCATGAATCAATTCAGGGTCTATAGTGTATTCAACGGTTTCATGATCAATTTCTATTGAAGTTGACACTATGGGATGTCCGAGTTCAGTGATAATTGCTTGAATAATACTGTTGTCTGGAACCCTGATACCAACGGTTTTTTTTTTGCTCATAAACAGTTTGGGGACATTGCTCGATGCGGGAATGATAAAAGTATAAGGACCGGGGAGGCATTTTCTCATTGCCCTATAGATGTTGTTATTCAGAGGTTTGGCATAGGTGGAAAGGTCGCTGAGGTTATTACAGAGTAGCGAAAAATTAGCTTGGCTCAGCGGAATTCCCTTAATCTGTGAAATTCTCTCCACAGCTTTGGGTTTGTGGATACTGCCGCCTATTCCATACACTGTATCAGTGGGATAAATGATGATTCCGCCATCATTGAGGCAATCAACAATCTGACGTATCAGTTTGGGTGAAGGATTTTCGTCGTAAATTTTCAGAAGCATTGATAGAAAGCTTTATACTTGCAAAATTAGTAAAAATCCACGAGACAAAAGGAACAATTGATGGCTGACATCTAGATTTTGGCATGTGAAAATCAGCATATTGAACTTGCTTTTAGCCAAAAAACTCCAAGAATTTGAAGGCTTATAAATAAAGAAGGGTAAGTTACTTATATCACACCGCTACGACCGTTTACCCTTGCTTTCTTTCGAACCTGGGGGAGTTCACAGGAGCTGGTTGCATAAGACTTACCCCACTGCAAAATTACAAAAATTCCTAATAAGGACAACATCTTTCGAAAAAATCTGTTTTCTTGACTGAATTTTGTACTTTTGAAAAAAATCTTAATGTCAGAACCGAGCTTTTCCTTTAAAAGAATACTGAATCATGCTTCAAAGCAAGGTTTCATAGCGGGCTTAATCCTTATCGGTGTTACGGTTGTTGTTTATGTTTTTTCTATAAACATGTACAGTCCGCTGATGGGACTAGTGAGTCTGGCAGTGACGTGGGGGACAATAATTATATTTTTATATAAGGCTGCTGCAGGATACAGAACTGAGCTTGATGTTTCGATAATGGATTACTGGCCGACGATGTTGTTGTTATTTATCACGGCACTTATTACTTTTTATATGTCAGCATTTTTCGGGTATTTACTCAATACGGTGATTGATCCTGAATATCATCTTGAACTCATCAGACAGTTTGAGGAAGATATTTTACCGCAGATGCCCGAAGAAATGAGAGCTGAAACTCTGGCTCGCACCAAATCGACTATGCAGCCTATGAAACAGCTTTTGTCTTCTCTTTTGGGATCCACCCTCATGGCTCTGATCTTTTCAGTAATCATGGCTTTCTTAGTTAGAAAAAATCCAAAACATAAAGAAAAATTTTAAAATATGGATATTTCAGTTGTTATTCCATTGCTTAATGAGGAAGAATCGCTGCCTGAGTTGGCGACATGGATAGAAAGGGTAATGTCTGCTCATCAGTTTTCTTATGAAATAGTGTTTGTAGACGATGGTAGCAATGACTCGTCGTGGCAGGTTATTGAGAAATTGGCATCAGATAATCCTTCCGTGAAAGGAATAAAATTTAGAAGAAATTATGGTAAATCAGCAGCTCTGAATACCGGATTTGAATACACTAAAGGTGATGTTGTTATTACTATGGATGCTGATTTACAAGATTCACCAGACGAAATTCCCGAACTCTACAAAATGATTATCGATGGTGATTATGATCTTGTTTCTGGGTGGAAAAAAAAGCGTCACGATCCTATCAGTAAGACCATTCCCACAAAGCTTTTTAATTGGGCAACGAGAAGAGTGACAAAAATTAAACTTCATGATTTTAACTGTGGACTGAAAGCATATAAATCTGATGTGGTGAAAAGCATCGAAGTGTATGGCGAAATGCATAGGTATATTCCTTTTATAGCAAAAAGTGCTGGTTTTTCAAAGATTGGCGAAAAAGTTGTGGTTCACCAAGCCAGAAAATTTGGGAAAACAAAATTTGGTGGATTATCGCGTTTTATTAATGGATTTCTCGATTTGATGACAATCTGGTTTATTTCAAAGTTCGGGAAAAGACCAATGCATATTTTTGGAATGCTCGGAACATTTTTGTTCTTTTTGGGATTTATCATTGCCGGATATCTTGCGTATCTGAAAATTTTTATGGCTGAAGGCAGAATGACTGAAAGGCCTTTGTTCTTTTTGGGGTTGCTGTTTATGATCATTGGGAGTCAGTTGTTTATAGGCGGCTTTATTGCAGAGTTGGTTAGTCGCTCATCACAGGAAAGAAACAGGTATCTTGTTCATAAAAAAACCTTTGAATATTAATCTTTTGTCAGGTAATAAGTATGAAAAAAGTTCTAATCATCGCTTATTATTGGCCTCCAACAGGTGGTGGCGGAGTGTATCGTTGGGTGAAATTTGTTAAGTACCTGAGAGATTACGGTTGGGAGCCGATTGTTTACACTCCATCTAATCCTGAAGCGGGTATCAGAGACGAATCCTTGTTGAAGGACATTCCTAGTGATATTACAATCCTAAAACGTAAAATCACAGAACCATATTCATTTTATAAAGTATTTACAGGGAAGAAGAAAAAATCTACATTCGATAACTTTGTTAAAACCAATAAATCAACAGGAAACAGCCTGAAAGAAAAAATCAGCATTTGGATTAGGGGTAATTTGTTTATCCCAGATGCTCGGTGTTGGTGGATTAAGCCTTCTGTTCGTTTTCTGAGAAAATGGTTGAAAGAGCATCCAGTTGACGTGATTGTTTCAACAGGTCCACCTCACTCCATGCATATGATTGGGCTGAAAACAGTTCGAAATTCTGGTATCCCTTGGCTTGCCGATTTTCGTGATCCGTGGACAAACATCGATTTTTATCATTTGCTGAGACTGTCGGGCTGGGCAGATCGCAAACATAGGAAGCTGGAGAGAAGAGTGCTTCAAACTGCTAATCGAGTGGTTACAGTGACTCCATCGTGGGGAGAGCTCATGAAGGAACTGGGTGCACAAAGTGTTCATGTGGTGAACAATGGATACGACAGTGAGGATTTTGAGTTTTTACCCATTGAACAGGATAAGGAGTTTTCGATTACACATGTTGGATCTCTCAACGGTGCCCGTAATCCTATTGCCTTGTGGAATGCACTGTCTGAAATATGCAATGAAAACATAGAATTTAAATCTAAATTGAAATTACGGTTTCTGGGTGCAGTTGATTATTCTGTAAAAGAAAATTTGAAGACATTGAACTTAATAGAACAGACCGAATTTTGTGGTTATGTGACACATGATGAAGCACTTAAAATCGGTGCTCGATCTGCGGTTTTGCTTTTATTACTAAATAATACTCCCGGTGTGCAGGGCATAATTCCTGGGAAAATGTATGAATATCTTGCCTCAAATCGCCCAATCTTGCTCATAGGACCCGAAGCTTGTGATTCAGCGCGTATTCTTTCCGAAACACAAAGCGGATATAGAGCGGGATTTGATGATGTTTCAGGAATCAAACAATCTATTCTTGCTTTATGGGAAGATGATAAAATTAATAAATCGAATACTGATTATCAGAAAATACAGCAGTTTTCAAGAAAAAATCTCACAGAAAAGCTAGCGAAAATACTGGATGATATGGTTCGTTAATTACCGACCTAAAATTGCTTTTGCATAATTTTTCCATGACATATCCGCTGCTGTTGTAGCTATATTCTCACGCGGAATTGGTTGTTCAATAGATTTGATCATGGCTTGTGCCATTGATTCAATGTCATCGGGCTCAGCAAGATATCCATTAAATCCATCCTTTACAGTTTCAGGGAAATGGCCAACATTGGTGGCTAGCATGGGCATCTTGAAGTTGTATCCTATTGACTCAACTCCCGATGGAGTGGCGTAAAGGTAATACAGCACAACTGCATCACTCACCTGAAAATATTTGTGAACGTCTTCGTTGGGAACAAATTCAATGCATTGATAAACATAATCTTCAATCCCTAACTTTGAAATTGCTTCCAACGGTCTGTAGTTTTGTTCGTCATCGGCTTTTTTGAGGAATAATTTTTTCGCAATGCCGAAGGTGAGTTTTTTTAACTTGGTTGAGAAACTTTTAGTATCCAATGTTTGCCAGAAAGCTTCGCCAACAATCATCAGTGATACATCTTTCCTTTGATTCACAACTTTGGCAAATGCCTCAATGGCATTGTGAAGTCCTTTGTATTTACGTATAAATCCGAAAAACAAAAAGACATGTTTATTCAGTTTCAGTTCTTTTTTCAAAGCTTCAATATCCAATGAAGGATCAGGTTTGAACATGTTATAAACAGGATGATATAGTTTAATCACCGTCTTGGCTTTTGGGTCGTCTGATCTGCCGCTATTGACAATGGCAAGATTCTCGTCGGGGAATAGTTGCTTCAGCTCGTTGTATGTTTTTAGTGCATGAACAACATAGGTGTGAGCATGTCTGATGCCTTTTTTGGTGAAAAACTTGTCAATTTTGCTGTTTTCTTTTTGGATGACAAAATGAAGATCAAATATCACTTCTATGGAAGTATGTTTCCGAAGTTTGCGAGCAATATTTCCAAGTGGAAGACCCTGAAGTGCAATGGCCCACTGAAAAATCACCATGTCAGGTTTCAGATCACGAATCAGTCTGTAGGTTTTTCTCCAAGTGGACGGTCTGTTGAAATTTGTCAAATAATGGACTTTGATATCTGTGCCTTCAAGCTGGTCTTTTCTACTTTTGCGATCAATGAAATCGCGAGGGATGATAGCTGGATATTGCTGTGTCCATGAAACAATATGTACTTCGCAATCGGGGACGGTATCAAGTGTTTTTGCAAGAGAAGTGTTATAGTTAGCAATGCCACCCTTGAATTGTGGTCCGGGACCGAAACAAACAATTTTTTTCATACACTAAAATCGGTTATTTTTTCAAACGGGCAACAGCAGCTTCGTATACTCTGCGCATACCTTCTTCAACTGAAATGCGTGGTTTCCATCCGAATTTTTCTGTGACTAAATCCATGTTGGCATATCTTGAATGTACACCTACGGGTTTGTCAAGGAGTGGTTTGATTTGGGGAGAGTATCCTGCGCATTTTGTAAACACGTCAATAATTTCTAGAAAACTAGTTAGTTTTCCCGATCCGATATTCCATCCTGAACCGTCGCTGACATTGTCCATGAGAATAAAAATAAGATCGATTACATCGTCAATATGGACAAAATCGCGTGCCTGTTTGCCGCTGCCCCATACTTCGAATGGATTTTCTTTTTTTGCTGCTCTTAATGCAATTGCAGGTACAGGATAACTCAAATCCTGATCTTCTCCGTATCCAGAAAATGGTCTGATGCAAACAACCTTTAGCCCATAATGTTTTGCTGCAATTTGTGCCAGAAACTCACCAGTCATTTTTGACCAACCATAAGTCATGTCAGGAACTCCGAGGTTTTTAGTGAAATCAATATCACCTTCGCTCAGCGCAATAGCATCGGCTTCGGTCTGAAGACTGATTGGATATGCTGCACTAGAACTTGGATATAGTACTCTTTCAGGCTGGTTGCGGCATAGCCAGTAGAAAAATTCCGCATCTATTGAAAGATCAAGAGCAACTTGCATGGGGTCGCCGTCAATTTTGGCTCGCCCGCCAACAATGGCTGCAAAATGAAAAACGTCAGCCAGTTTTTCATATTCAAGTCCGTAGGTATCCTGAATATATCTTGGGTTTTCACGGAGATGAAATAACAGCACTCTGAAATCTCCCTTCCAGAAAAAGACTCTTTTGTCTTTATCAATGATTTCTAAATCTTTGTTGAACTCTGAGGTGAAACTGGGAAACCATTCAGAAGGGTGGATTCCGATGGATAAGTCATCAACCATAAAGATTCTGTCGTTTGTTGTCTGTAAAAGCCTTTTAACCATGTTGCGTCCAACAAATCCGCAGGCTCCTGTCACTAGATGCATTTTCATGAGAATGTTGTTTTTGTGTAAAACTGATTTTTTAACAAAGTTATATTTTTTTTGCCATATTAACCCGTTTGCCATGCCTCTTTATTTTATTGCCATTGTTTTTTTTGTCGGATATTGCTGTAATGCAGGGCAAACTACAATATTTCAGCCGATTGTATTTAAAATTATTACATTTTTTCGTAATTTTGCTTTATTGATTTAAAAGAATCCCATGCAGATACAAGAAAGAATCGCTCAGTCAGTTCAGGTGTTGAATAACTTGATGAATGATTTGCCACTTATTAAAACCATTGAAGATGTTGGACGAGCTGCTGTAGGTGTTTTTCATTGTGGCGGTCGTTTGCTTTTGTGCGGAAATGGAGGTAGTGCAGCTGATGCTCAGCATATTGCAGCTGAATTATCAGGGCGCTTCAAGTTAGATCGCGAACCTCTTGATGCTGAGGCTTTACATGTAAATACCTCTTATCTTACTGCTGTTGCCAATGATTATGGGTTTGATGTCGTTTATGAACGACTTGTGAGAGCAAAGGGCAGGGAAGGGGATATGCTGATTGCCATTTCTACTTCCGGAAATTCCGAAAATATTGTTAGAGCCATTGATGCTGCTCGCGAAAAGAATATGATTATCGTAGGAATGACGGGACAGAAAGGTGGTAAAATGGTTGATTTGTGTGATTTTCTCATCAATGTGCCTTCTGATGATACACCGTTTATTCAGGAAATGCATATTCTTGTGGGGCATATCCTGTGTGAATTTATCGAACGGCAGTGTATGAACATTGATTCTGAAACTAAATAAAACAATATAACCTTTGTATTACGCTCATCTTTTATGCTTTTTATTACTAAACTCAGTTTTTTCACAAACACCTGATGTCATGAATATGAAAACAGTACCTGAAGTTGATATTGACCGTTTTATGGGCGTGTGGTATGAAATTGCTCGTTTTCCTCATCGTTTTGAGAAAAATCTGGTGGGCGTTACAGCAACTTATGAAAAAAGTGCTGATGGGAAAATCTCAGTCCTTAATCAAGGATACAAGAATACACTGAATGGAAAACACAAAAAAGCACGTGGAAAGGCACGCATTCCTGATTTGTCACAACCGGGAAAGCTCCAGGTTGCTTTTTTCCTATGGTTTTGGGGTGATTATTGGATACTTGAGCTAGATAAAGATTATCAGTATGTTCTGGTGGGAAGTTCTACTCCTAATTATCTTTGGATTATGAGTCGCGCACCACAGTTGGATGATAAAATATATAATGAACTTATGAACACTGCCCATGATTTGGGGTATGATGTGAGCAAACTTGAAATGGTTTTGCAGAAATAAATTTATTATGATTCAGCAAGACATTTAGAACTTTTTTTTATTTTTGTAACTCGAAAAACTACTTTACTATGGGAAGAGCATTTGAATACCGAAAGGCAAGGAAATTTAAACGATGGGGAAACATGTCCCGCGTATTTACACGATTGGGAAAAGATGTAGAAATGGCTGTAAAAGAAGGTGGTCCAGATCCCCATACTAATTCACGACTGCGATTGCTTATTCAAACTGCAAGAAGTGAAAATATGCCCAAAGAGAATGTGGAAAGGGCAATTAAACGTGCCACATCCAAAGAGGCTAAGGATTATAAGGAAGTTCTTTTTGAAGGGAAAGGGCCGCATGGCATTGTTATCGTTGTTGAAACCGCTACTGATAACAATCAGCGAACTGTTGCTAATGTGCGTGCTGTCTTTGCG
>Ga0265295_1009546_pt1 | contig 10336 bp, 8 predicted proteins | sample Munlansysbiofilm_FD_192503 | JGI IMG/M metagenome (GOLD analysis project Ga0265295, IMG submission 192503) | Leachate microbial communities from a municipal landfill in Southern Ontario, Canada - Methane capture system biofilm | ecosystem: Engineered > Solid waste > Landfill > Unclassified ... | reverse complement strand
CCCGGGGTCATGCAGAGCCTGGGGCTCGTCCTGTTCATCTATTCCGTGGGACAGCAGGCCGGGCCGGGCTTCCTGCATTCCATGAAACAGGGCGGGCTGGCCCTGGGTCTGGGAGCCCTGGGCATGACCACCGCCGGGCTCGGCGTGGCGCTGGGGCTCAAGGCCTGGCTCGGTTTTTCGCCGGACATCACCGCCGGGCTCTTCGCCGGAGCCCTGACCTCGACCCCGTCCCTGGCCGTGGCCGTTGAAATGTCCCACGACAGCCAGGCCCCGGCGGCCTACGGGGTGGCGTACCTTTTCGGGGTGGTCGGCGTGGTCCTGGTGATCAAGCTCATGCCCTGGGCGCTGCGCGTGAACATCCGGCATGAAGAGGAGGGCATGGAACGGGAATTGACCCTTCTGCACCCGCAGATGGACTTCACCCACCTGCGGGTCACCAATCCGAACCTCTGCGGCGGGCCCCTCAGACAGGTTCTGCCCGAGCGCATGGCCGGGGTGACCATCACGCGGGTGCTCAAAAGCGGCGCCTGCGCCCCGGAACTGGCCACGGCGGAAACGATGCTGGACATGGAGGATACGGTGCGGGTGGTGGGAACGGAGGACATGCTGCGCGAGGCCGAGATCATCATCGGGCCGCGCGTGCAGGCGGACCTGGCCTTCAATTCCGCGCTGGTCAAAAAGGAAATCCTGCTCTCGCGCAGGGAGGTGGCCGGAAAAACCCTGCGCGCGCTGAATCTGGGCCACATCTACGGAGTGCAGGTCTCGCGCGTCACCCGCAACGGGTTCGATTGCCCGGCCGGGGCCAATGTCCGCCTGAACCAGGGCGACGTGTTGCATGTGGTCGGCCACCCGGAAGCCCTGGAAAACGTCAAGAAGCTCCTGGGCGACGACGTGCGGGCCCTCTTTGTGGTCAATGTCGTGGTCATCCTGCTCGGGCTTTTCTGCGGAATGCTCCTGGGAGCGGTCCCCCTTTATCTTCCCGGCCTGGGCGTCTTCACCCTGGGGCCCACGGGCGGGGTGCTCCTGGCCGGACTGGGTTTTGGGGCGGCGCGCCGGATCGGGCCCATGATCACCGAACTTCCCGGCACCGCCACGGCCATGCTGCGCGACCTGGGGCTGGGACTCTTTCTGGCCGTGGTCGGCACCAAGGCCGGTTCGACGCTTGTGCCCACCCTGGCCCAATACGGACTGCCCCTGTTTCTCGCCGGAGCGGCCATCACCACCGCCACGGCCCTGGCGGGAATTCCGCTCTGCGCCCTCTTGCGCGTGCCGTTCCTGCGCATGCTCGGCGTCATCAGCGGAGGCATGACCTCCACCACCGGCCTGGACGCGGCCTCTTCCCTGAGCTCCACCACCTACGCCGCCACAGCCTATGCCACGGTCTATCCGGCGGCGCTGATCGGCAAGATCGTGGCCACCAAGATCATCATGCTTCTGGGCTGACCCGCGCGGGCCTGAAGTCTCTCACTCCCGACCCATGGTCTGGGGCATCGGCGCGGCCACGACCTGGCCCCGGACCCGCACGTCCCCCAGCGCCGAAATCTCCACTTCCACCACGATCTTCCGGCCCTGCCTCTCCGTGACCCGGGCCACAAGCTCAAGCTCCGGGCCCAGGGGCGTGGGCCGCAGAAAATCCACGTGCAGGGAAGCGGTCACATAACGCGCAAGCCGCCCTTCGCTCCCGCAGGCGGCCGCCGCGGCCGTGGCCACCCCGTGACAGTCCACCAGGGAGGCGAGCATCCCCCCGTAAACAAATCCGGGCAGCGCGATATGCTCCGGCCTGGGCGTGAAGCGCCCCGTTCCCCGCTCTCCATCCCAGTGCGTCCGGATATGCAGACCCTGGGCGTTGTTTTTGCCGCAACCGTAGCAGTAGCTCAGATCCTCGGCGTAGCGGTGCTGGACGGGAGTATCGGTCATGGAGGCTCCTCCTTGGAAGAAAAAACAGGTTCGATGGGTCCTGCGGGACCTATAGGTCCCAATCTTTATGCAGTGCAAGGGCGCAAAGCTAACATCCCGGCATGAAGTGCAGGCTTTGCGGGGAAAAACCCAACCAGACGGATTGTCCCGGATCAAGCCTGCCCTGGGCCAAAAACTGGCGGTCCAGGGCCGCGGTGAAGCGGGACTCGCCGCACGAGACGTCCGCGAACCAGGAAAAGCCTTCGTGCCGCACGGCCAGCAATGTTCCGGAAAGGCTGATCCTCTCGGGCGCGACCGCGTCGTGCAGAGACACAAACACGTCCTCGGGCCTCAAAGCCACGTGGCCGGGAACGGTCGCGACGGGAGCTGCAAAGCGTTCCCCTTTGCCCAGGCGGCATTCTCCCCGCCCCTCCACGGGAAATATGTTTTTCATGCCCACAAAGCCCGCCACGAACGCGGTCGCGGGCTTGCGGAACACGTCGCCGACCGCGCCGACCTGCTCCAACCTCCCGGCGCGGATCACCGCCGCCCGTTCGGCCAGGGTCAGGGCGTCCACGAAATCGTGGGTGACCATCAGAAAGGTCAGCCCCGAATGCCGGTGCAGATCCTTGAGCGTCGCGCGCAGATCTCCCCGAAACTGGGGGTCCAGGGATGAAAGCGGCTCGTCGAGCAGCACCACATTCGGCTCGCAGGCCAGGGCGCGGGCCAGGGACACGCGCTGCTTCTCGCCGCCGCTCAGGTTCAGGGGCAGACGCCCGGCCACATGGGACAGGCCAAGCCGCTCCAGCAGTTCAAGGGCCATGCGCCGCCCCTGATCCTCGGCGATGCCGTGGTAGCGCTGACCGTAAGTGACATTGTCCAGCACGCTCAAATGGGGAAAAAGGGCGTTGTCCTGATAGACGAGGCTCACGTTTCTGCGCTCCGGCGGCAGGCCGTCCACCCTCTGCCCGGCGATACGGATGCCGCCCCGGGCCTGATCGACCAGCCCGGCGATGGATTCGAGGATCAAGGTCTTGCCGGAGCCCGTCGGTCCCATCAGGGCGAAAAACTCGCCCGGCGCCACGTCGAAGCTGACATCGCGCAAGCAAAAGCCCCCGAAGCAAAGGCCCAGGGAGTCGACGCGGATCATGCCTCCCTCCTTCGGGGCCGGGAAACGACCCGCACGGCGAAAAAGAACAGCAGGCTGAGCACGATGAGAATCACGGCCACGGGCTGCGAATACGTGAGCCCGTAGGCGGTGAAACGTTCGAACATGAGCACCGGGGCGATCATGGGGTGGTAGGCGACGATGACCACGGCCCCGAACTCGCTTAAGGCCCGGGCCATGCACATGATCATGCCGACCAGCATGGCGCGGCGGCACAGGGGCAGGGTCACGCGGAAAAAGGTCGCGCCGGGACCGGCCCCGAGCGAGCGGGAGACTTTCTCCAGGCGCGGGGACACGCTCTCGAAACCGGCCTTGGCCGTATTGATGTAAAAGGGCAGGCCCACGAAAAAGAGCACCACGGTGATGCCCGTGACCGTGCCCATGATCTCGATCCCCATGCTCCCGAGCCAGCGCCCGAACCAGTTGCCCCGCCCGGCCAGGGTCAGAAAGGCGATGCCGATGACCGGATGCGGGATCATGATCGGCAGGTCGATGAGGCTCTCGACGATCTTTTTGCCCGGAAACTCCTTGCGGGCCAGGACATAGGCCAGGGGCGTGCCGAAAATCAGGGCCAGCAGCGCGGCCAGGCCTGATGCGCCCATGGACAGCCCGACGGAACGCAGCACATCCGCGTCAAGCAGGGTTTCCCGCATCTGCTGCGCATCGGGAGAAACCACGGTTCTGGCCAGGGGGCCGACGATGAAGAGCAGCACCAGCACGCACGAGACCACAAGCCAGACGTGAAAGACGCGGCCGGGAAGAGCCTCGAAAAAATCTTCCCGGCCGTTCGCGACGCCGCGCGCGTTCATCTATTCTGCGACCTTGACCAGCGCCCCCAGCGATGCGGGAAGCGCGGCGTGCATCTCCTGCGTCGCCACGTTGACGGGAACAAGCGGCGGCTGCCCTTGCGCCTTCAGGATGGCAAGGCCGCCCTTCTCGTCCAGCAGATAAGCCAGAAAGGCTTCGGCGGCTTCGGGATTGGCGGCGCCCTCAAGCATGGTCACGCCGTAGGTGATGGAACTGCCCTTGAGTTCGACGAACTCGCCCGGCTTCTTGCCCGTGACCTTGACCACGGCGGTCTTGTAAAAGGGATCCATGGCGTAGTTGCCCATATTGATGTGATCGTCGAAGGTCACGTACTTGAGCCCGTGCTGCACGGCCACGGACATGTATTCGAAGGCGTAGTCCATGTTGCCGGATTCCATCATGGAAATGAGCTCCACGGATTTGGGGCGCACATTCTTTTCCGGCCGGTTGGCGAGCACCTTGTCATACAGCCCGGCCTGGCCGCTGAACTTTTCGGCAAGCTGGATGGCCATCAGGCTGCGATAGCCGCACGGGTCCAGATTCGGATCGGAGTGACCCCAGACCACATCGGGACGCTGCAGGATCTCGGCCCAATTCGTGTCGTTTATTTCAGAGGCGTATTTGCTCGACGGCGTGTAGCAGAGCACGATCTGGTTGGTGGCGAAACGGGCGTTCCACTTCGCAAACTCGGGCACAAGCATCTTGTCGATGACCTCGTAGTCGGCCGAGGCCATGATATCGGCGGGCTTGCCAAGCTCCGTGATCATGCGGGCGAGCTTGGTGCTCCCCCCTGCTTCACGCTGTACGTCGACCTTCGGGTATTTTGCCTCAAAGGCTTTCTCCATGTCCGCAAAAGGCACGGACAAGCTTCCGGCATGAAAAATGACCAGCTTGCCCGAAGGTTCGGCAAAAGCAGGACTCCCCGCGCAAAGCCCAAGCACGGTCACAAAAAGAAACATTTTCAACGAAAAAGAACACATGAGCAACCTCCTGGTGAGATGGGAAAGATCCCCAGCATTATGCCCTTCACGACTTTTAAGTCAACAAAGACAGAGAACTTTAAATACGACCAAAAAGGTCGACTCCATGCGAAGCCAACAAAAAGTCCAGTCCCTGGCCGCGCCAAAGACTGGACTTTTCCGCATGGAAAATCGGACGACGGTTATTTTTTCCGGGCCGAAAGCCAATCGACGATGAGCCCGTGCTGCTCGTGAGTGACCGCAGGGGCGTTGCCCTTGGCCGGCATCCGGGCCACCGTGGCCGACCAGGCAGCCTGGTCCTTGACTCCGTAGGCGACGCGGACCCGGCCCAAGTCGAACCCGAAGAAAAAACGATCCAGTCCAGACACCAAAGAGTGCTCAGCGTTTTCCGACACGGCCCAGGGAACAGAACACGCCCGCCACGCAAAGCCCTGCGCAAACGGCGAAAATGATGCGCATGCTGGCCAGAAACTCCGGGATCGTTTCCGGGGCGATTTGGCGATCATTCAGCAAAAAACCGAAGACCACGGCGGAGATGCCCATGGACAGGGTCATGCCGAAGGTGCGCATGGTCGCGACCAGGCTTGAGGCGATGCTGTAATGCCGGGGTTCGACGCTGCCCATGACCACGCTCATGTTGGGCGAGGCGAACAGGGCGAACCCGAGGCCCAGCAAGGCCAGAATCGCGCCGATCTCAAGCAGCCCGGTGTGCAGGTCCACCCCGCACATCCCCAGCAGCCCCAAAGCGCACAGGGCCATGCCCAGGCTGGCCAGCCAGGCCGCGTTGAAGCGGTCGGCCAGAACCCCGGCCAGCGGGGAAAGCAGGCTCTGCACCACAGGCTGGACAATCAGAATGAACCCGGCATGCATGGGCGAAAAGCCCTTGACCACCTGCAGGTACAGACTGAGCAGAAAGCCCACCGCGAAGGTGCCCGCATAATTGATCAGGGTCGCCAGGCTCGAGAGCAGAAAGACCCTGTTGGCCGTGAACAGCGAAAGATCGATGAGCGGATGGGCGACGCTGCGCGACCGCAGCACGAAAAAAACGCCCAGGATCAATGCCGCTCCGAGCAGGGGCAGGCCCCGTTCCGGGCTGGCCAGCCCGGTCAGCCCGTTGACGCAGCAAACCACAAAGGCGGCATACAGAAGGCTCCCGATCAGATCGAAGCCTTCGCCATGCGCCGGACGCCATTCATCCTTGATCCTGCGGGCCATGATCCAGGCCAAAAGGCCCGGAGGCAGGCACAGAAAGAAGACCGAGCGCCACCCGGCCAGAGAAGTCATCATTCCGCCCACAAGCGGTCCCACGGACAGGCCGAGGTAGACGCAGGCGACCATGATGCCCATGACCCGGCCCCGCTCGGTGCGGGGGTACAATTCCGTGACGATGGCCACGCCCGTGGACAGGATCATGGCCGCGCCCACCCCCTGCACGACGCGCAGGACCACGAGGCTGGTCACGGACCAGGCCAGGGATGCGCACAGCGAAAAAATCACGAACGCCGCCGTACCCCAGACAAAGGTGCGCCTGCGACCCAGGATGTCGGCCAGCCGCCCGACAGGCAGCAGAATGGCGGCCAGGGCCAGGATATAGCTCCCCGCGATCCAGCTGAGTTCCACGGCCGTGGCCCCCAGCTCCACTTGCATGACCGGCAGGGTGATGGCCACGGCGGACATCATGAACGGAACCAGAAAACTGGCCACGGACGCGGCGGCCAGCGCGGATGTACGAATATGCATGCTTCCTCCGAAGATCGGCCCTGCTTAGTCCCGACCGGCCCCAGGGGCAAGTCCCGCAACCAAGGATGCGAAAACGGCAAAAACGCCCCTCTTGTTTTCAGTCAATCGATGATCTATCGGCATGGCTCGCAAGGAGATGCCATGCTCACATCCATGAAGTCCATCATCGACAAGGCCCTGACCCTGCCCCGACAGACCGTGGCCGTGGCCTGCGCCCAGGACGCCGAGGCCATGAAGGCCGTGGCCGAGGCCCAGGCCATGGGGCTGGCCGATTTCATACTGGTCGGCAACACCGATAAAATCAGATCCATCGCCGAAAAGATCGCGCTCGATCTCGCGCCTTTCGAGCTGGTCGACGCCCGGGGCGAAGCCTGCGGCGCGGCGGCCACCGTGGCGGTCGTGGCCTCGGGCCGCGCCCAGATCCTGCTCAAGGGTTTTGTCGATTCCTCGGTTCTGTTCAAGGCCGTCCTCGACCGCGACGCGGGCCTGCGCAACGGCGCAACGGTCAGCCACACTGTGGTCATGGACGTACCCGGCTTCGACAAGCTCTATCTGCTGACCGACGCGGCCATGATCATAAAACCCGATCTTCAGACCAAGCGGGAGATCGTGCGCAACGCCGTCAAGGTGGCCCGCGCCCTGGGCAACCCGGACCCCGTGGTCGGAGTCTTGTGCGAGTCCGAGAAGGTCAACCCGAAAATGCCGGCCACCGTGGACGCCGCGGCCCTGGTGGAAATGAACCGCAGCGGAGAACTGACGGGCTGCCGCGTGGGCGGGCCCTACGCCCTGGACAACGCCATCAGCATCGAGGCTGCCCGGCATAAAGGCATGCGCGACCCGCTGGCGGGCAAGGCCGATATTCTGCTGGCCCCGGACCTGGCCGCGGGCAACATCTTCTACAAGAGCCTCATGTATTTCGCCCATGCCCGCTCGGCCGGGGTGGTCATGGGCACCAAGGCCCCGGTGCTGCTCAATTCGCGGGCCGACTCCCACCAGACCAAGATCAACGCCGTGGCCCTGGGCATTCTCATGGCCGCAAGCGGAAGCCATGCATGAAAATTCTCGCCATAAACCCGGGTTCCACCTCCACCAAGATCGCGGTCTTTGACGACCGGCAGGAGCTCTTCGTGGAAACCATCCGCCACGACGCAGCCGATCTCGCGCGCTTCGAGCATGTCATGGACCAGGAGGAGTTCCGGCGGGAGACCATCACCCAGGCCATGATCCGACACGGGCAGAGCGTTTCAAAACTTGGCGCCGTCATCGGCCGGGGCGGACTCATGCGTCCCATCCCCGGCGGCGTGTATGCCGTCGGCCCGCAGATGCTATTCGACCTGCGCTCCTGCGCGTTCGGGACCCACGCCTCCAACCTCGGCGCCATCCTGGCCCACGACCTGGCCACAGACGCCGGCATTCCCGCGCTCATCGCCGACCCCGTGGTCGTGGACGAACTTGGGCCCCTGGCCCGCTACTCCGGACACCCCTCCATAAAACGGCGCAGCATCTTCCACGCCCTGAACCACAAGGCCATGGCCCGGCGCGTGGCGGAAGGGCTGGGACGACCCTACGAGGAGCTGCGTCTCATCATCGCCCACCTGGGCGGAGGCGTGTCCGTGGGCGCGCACGAACTGGGCCGGGTGACGGACGTCAACAACGCCCTCGACGGAGAGGGTCCCTTTTCGCCCGAACGCAGCGGCAGCCTGCCCGCCGGAGAGGTCGTGAACTGGTGCTTCGCCCCCGGCGCGACCGAAAGGGATATCCGGCGCAGGATCACGGGCCAGGGCGGTTTCCTGGCCTATCTGGGCACGGCCAGCGGCATGGAAATCGAGGAGCGTATCCGCAAGGGCGACGCATTCGCCCGGGAAGCGCGGCAGGCCATGGCCTACCAGGTGGCCAAGGAAATCGGGGCCATGGGCGCGGTGCTGCGCGGACAGGTCGACGCCGTGATCCTGACCGGCGGACTCGTGCATGACCGGGAACTGGCGGCCAGCATCGCCGAACGCGTGCAATTCCTGGGGCCGGTCATGGTCCACGCCGGAGAGGACGAAATGTCCGCCCTGGCCCTGGCCGCCCTGCGCGCCCTGGCCGACCCCGGTATTATCCTGACCTATCCGCCCCGCGCGACTGCCGAATCCGCCTAAGCCCGGACCGCGCCTTTGCCCGCCAAATCCGGGATTAAACGGGAATTGCCCCTTTTCCCGCAGGGCGCTCTGGGTTAATGATGACAGATATTCTGCACCGCCAAGCCCAGGAGCCAAAAGGGAATGAACAAAAAAATCGTTTGGGATCAGTCTTTTGAAACGAATATCCCCGAAGTCGACACCCAGCATCAACGCCTGGTCGAAATCATAGGCACCCTGGCGGACGGCATAGGTTGCGCATCCATGGACGACCTGCAAGCAGTCCTGGTCCAACTCAAGGAATATGCCCAGTACCACTTCCGGACCGAGGAGACGATCATGGAAGCCGCGGGCTACGCCGATCTGACGGAGCACCGGGATGAGCATCTTGCCTTCTTCGACCAACTCCAACTCTTTGATCTGGATATCATCCTGGCCTCGGAAGGACTGGCCTGGGACATGTTCCATTTCCTGAGCGGCTGGCTGACCAACCACATCCTCGTCGTCGACAAGAAATTCTCGACATCGCTATCGGCCTGAAACCCACCCGCGACCTTCGACTCAACTGTAAAGAGCGGCCCTCTCCCATTCACCTTTCAGATTCAGATTGCACGCATGGTCACGCCGCGCACAACCTGCTTATTTCTCCTCCCTCCGGAGCATTGCATGAGGCTACTCGTTTTTCTTGTTCTCATTCTGAGCGGATGCCACGCCTTCGCCCCCGTACCCCCGTCAGTGCAGCAGCCGCCGCAGGCGTACCGTCTGCCGGCCGGGGAACATATACCGGACGAAGAGTGGTGGCGCGCACTGCACAGCGCAGACCTCAACAGGCTGATGGATGAAGCGCTGCGCTCCGCCCCGGACATTCGCACAGCCCTGGCCCGACTCGAACAGGCCGAGGCCGCCGCGCAGAAAACCGGGAGCGCCCTGTGGCCGACCCTTGATGCCAGCGCCGAGGCTGCGCGGTCCTGGACCAAGCTCCACGCCCAAAACCAGGTCGAGAGCGACGCTTACGGCCTGGGACTGGCCGCCAGTTATGAACTCGACCTCTGGGGGCGGGTCAGGGCGCTACGGCAAGCCGATACGCTTTTCGTCATGGCCAGCCGCGACGACCTGCGCACGGCGGCCCTGACCTTAAGCGGCGAAGTCGTCGGGGCCTGGATATCCCTGTGCTCGACCAGGGAGCAGCTCGCCGTGCTTGAAGAGCAGCAGCGCACCAATGCGGCCATCCTCTCCACCCTTGAACTGCGCTTCGCCAACTCGCTCGCCTCGGCCCTGGATGTGCTGCAGCAGCGCGAAGCCATCGCCCAGACCGAAACCGTCATTTTCCCCTTGAAGTCCGAAGCCGTGCGTCTGGAAAACCGGATCAACCTGCTCCTGGGCAAAGCGCCGGGCAGCGTGGATCTGGCCGGCGCCACCACGCTCCCGGAACCCATGCCCATCCCAGGCACAGGGCTTCCGGCGGACCTGCTGCGCGAGCGCCCCGACATCCGCGCATCCTGGCAGCGCCTGCTCGAATCGGGCTGGGACGTGGCCGCCGCCAGGGCCGACCGCATGCCGGCGCTGCGCCTGACAGGAAATTTCGAGCACAGCGGCGGCGATGCGAGCCGCATCTTCGACAACTG
>Ga0265295_1009545_pt1 | contig 10337 bp, 8 predicted proteins | sample Munlansysbiofilm_FD_192503 | JGI IMG/M metagenome (GOLD analysis project Ga0265295, IMG submission 192503) | Leachate microbial communities from a municipal landfill in Southern Ontario, Canada - Methane capture system biofilm | ecosystem: Engineered > Solid waste > Landfill > Unclassified ... | reverse complement strand
CGGTCAGGTCGATTTCAAGCGCTGGTTCACCCACCATGCCCAACCGGGTGGTGTTGACCAGAAGCCCGGCCCCGTCCAGAGCGGCGGCGCGGTCTTCCCAGGCCACGGATAGGATTTCGCTTTCCCCCGGCAATGCCAAGGCTTCGGCCAAAGCCCAGGCTCGGGCCGGGCTGCGATTGGCCAGTCTGATTTCCCGGCAGCCGGCATCGATCAAGGCTGCAACAACCGCACGGGCCGCACCGCCAGCACCCAGGACGACAGCCGTTTCAGCCGCCGGGTCGATATCGGGGCAACATTGGCGCAGGTTTTCGAGAAAGCCGAAGGCGTCGGTGTTATAGCCTTCCAGCATACCGTTTTCCGACACGACGATGGTATTGACCGCACCGATGCGCGCCGCCAGGGGATCAAGCCGGTCGACCTGAGACAGCGCCATTTCCTTGTGCGGCAAGGTCAGGTTAACGCCCTTGAATCCCATGCGCGGCAGGGCGTGAAGGACATAATCCAGATTTTCGGGCCTTACCGGCAAGGGCAGATAGACGCCGTCGATTCCGTAAAGATCGAGCCAATAGCCATGCAACCGCGGCGATTTGGAGTGCGCCACGGGCCAGCCAATGACCCCGGCCAAGATGGCCTTGCCAGATAAGGACATATTTTTCCCCTTCAGACCTCGATCACGCCTTTCTCGCGCAGAAAGGCGAGGAGGGAGATCAAAGGCAGGCCGAGAATAACGAAAAAATCGCCCTCGACAGAGGAAAAGAGCTGTGCGCCCAAATTCTCCAACTGATAGGCGCCGACCGATCCGGTAAGCCCGGAATCGGCCTTGGTCAGATAAAGATCGAGAAAGGCGTCGGAAAAATCTCTCATGCGAAGCCGCGCTTGTTCGGCGTGATGCCAGAGCAATCGATCGCCTTGAACGACGGCGGCGGCGCTGACCAGCTCATGCGTGCGATTGCGCAGGGCGATCAATTGCGCGCGGGCTTCCTCGCGGTTCGCGGGTTTGTCGTAACGGCGTCCGTCACAATCAAGAATCTGGTCCGCGCCAATGACCAATGCCTCGGGAAAATGGGTTGCGACCGCACGCGCCTTCGCTTCGGCCAGGGCGAGCGCGATGTCGCGCCCGGAAGAACCGGTTTTTTCCAACCTGGCCTTAAGCGGCGATTCATCCAGATCCGACGGATGGGCGGCGATCTCCAATCCGGCGGAACGCAGCATACCCAGCCGCGCAGGGCTGGCCGAGGCGAGGATGAGAGATTTATTCCGCAATGCTGGTTTCTTTGCCGACCCGCCGCCAATAAAGCTGAAGAATGGCGGCAGAAGCTTCCTCGATCGAGCGATAAGAGACATCGATGATCGGCCAACCCTGCTTCGTAAACAGTCTTTTCGCCTGGGTCACCTCGTCACGGACCTTCTCTAAATTGACGTAGTCGGTTTCATGGTCCTGATTGAGATGCTTTAGCCGGTTGCGCCTTATATCGGTCAGGCTGCGCGGTTCTTTGGTCAAGCCGACGATCAAGGGGTTCTTGGCGTTCAAAACGGCTTCGGGCAGAGGAATCCCCGGAACCAGAGGAATGTTCGCCGCCTTGAATCCCCGATTGGCGAGATACATGCAGGTTGGCGTTTTCGAGGTTCTGGAAACACCAACCAGGATGATGTCGGCGGTTTCGATATCCTCGATAAGCTGACCGTCATCATGGGCCAGCGTGAATTGCATCGCGTCGATCCGCTTAAAATATTCCGCGTCCAACACATGCTGGCGTCCCGGTTCGGTTCCGAATTCAGAATCGAGAAAACCGGACAGCGCGGCCATCACCGGGTCGAGCAGGGGAATATAGGGTGTATGTAGTCGCCGGCAGGCGTCTTCCAGAACATGCCGGACCTTCGTGTCCAACAGGGTGGCAAGAACGATACCGGGATTAGCCTCGATACCGGCGATGACCCGCTCCACCTGGCTTTTAGAACGGACCAGCCACCAGAGATGAGGAATCGCCTCGATTTTCTCGAACTGGACCAAACAGGCGCGGGCAACGGAGGATACCGTTTCCCCGGTGGCGTCGGAAACCAGATGGAGATGGAACTTCTTCACCGTCATGGCATGCGGACTTTCCGTCTAAAGGCAGGAATCATGGGGATAACTCGTCTCTTTTCCCAAGTCTGCCAATTTCGATTCAGGTTCGCCATATAGGAATACAGCTCTTCGCCCCCATGTGGATTTTATCCGCGCTGGAACAAACAAAGCGGGGATGTTGCGAAGCCACAGGGCTTATCCCTAAGCATGTATAAGGTTTATACCACCTTTTTTTTATAAAAATCATACTGTTATGACGATTTTCCACACTTTCATACACATCGTTTGAACCGCTTCCGAAAAGCTGGAAAACTCTGTGCATAAAAGTGCCGATTCCTAAAATCCCCTTTATCCACAGGGATTCACAACCACTACCTCCTTCTTTACTTTTATAAAAGATAGAAGAGGGAGTAGCCCCCAGCCCCGATTTCCGAAGGCTTGATCCCATGACCAAAATGCCTTTTGCCGAAAAACCATTCCTCAACGCACTTCGGAACCTTGCCCCTTCACCACCTCCGATCTGGCTGATGCGTCAGGCCGGCCGCTATCTGCCCGAATACCGTGCGATACGTGCGGGCTGCGCAAATTTTCTCGACCTCTGCTATTCCCCGGACAAAGCGACCGAGGTGACCTTGCAGCCGATCGAGCGTTTTCACTTCGACGCGGCAATCATCTTTTCGGACATTCTCGTTATTCCCCACGCTCTGGGACGCGATTTGACCTACCGTGACGGCGAGGGGCCGAGAATGACTCCCCTCCGGAACCGTTCAGACCTTCTCTCTTTGACCAAAACAGGCGTCCTGGATCGTCTTGCCCCGATTTTCGAGACAACTCGCCGGACAGCGAAGGCTCTTTCGTCCAACACCGCTCTGATCGGCTTTGCTGGCGCCCCTTGGACCGTTGCCTGCTACATGGTCGAAGGCCAGGGATCGAAAGAGTTCAATGCCGTTCGCCGCATGGCCTATGGCGAAGACGCCCTCTTTCAGGAACTTATCGATATTCTCGTCGACGTTACTGCCGACTATCTGGGCGGACAGATCCTGGCCGGCGCCGAAGCAATCCAGATTTTCGATAGCTGGGCCGGGTTATTGCCGGAAAAGCCTTTCCGACGCTGGTCGATAGAACCCACAAAACGCTTGATCGACAAACTCAAAGGCCGGTTTCCGGACGTTCCGATAATTGGCTTTCCAAAGGGAGCAGGACCAATGCTTTCTGCTTACGCCGAAGAAAGCGGCGTAACTGCGATCGGATTGGATCAGACCGCGCCCCTCGGCTGGGCATTGAAAGAAATTCCCAGCCATATTGTTCTTCAGGGCAATTTGGATCCGGCGCTCCTGCTTGTCGGCGGCCGAGCATTGGATGATGGAATCGACGATATTCTGGAAAAAACGAAGAATAGGGCTTTTATTTTTAATCTTGGTCATGGTATTTTACAGGAAACACCACTTGATCATGTTCAGCAGCTTGTCGAAAGAATCCGAAAGAGTCGGATATGAAAATAGCTGTTATCCTTTTTAATTTAGGCGGACCAGATTCTATTCATGCCGTCAGATTTTTTTTGCGAAATTTGTTTAATGACCCTGCGATTTTACCGCTTCCTTTTCCAATAAGGCCTATTTTAGCGTCTTTTCTCTCCCGTCGGCGCGAAAAATTGGCCCAGGATATTTACCGGCGAATTGGCGGCAGATCACCTTTGCTGGAACAAACCGAAGCTCAGGCTTTGGCGCTTCAGAATCGGCTTTTGCAGGATGGGCTTCAGGCACGCTGTTTCATCGCCATGCGTTATTGGAACCCCATGACGCAGGAGGCTTTGGAGAAGCTTTGCCAATGGGGAGCGGAAGAAATCATTCTTCTGCCGCTCTATCCGCAATATTCCACCACAACTACCGGTTCTTCGTTGCAGGAATGGCAGTTACAAGCGAAATCTAGGAAAATAAACATCCCAACCCATTTCATCCGTTCCTATCCCGGCAATCCAGGTTGGGTTGATGCGCAGGCGACGCTTTTGCTGCGCTGTTTGGATGATTTTTCGGACTCCGGCTCTCTTCCAAGAATCCTGTTTTCGGCTCATGGCCTGCCCGAACGGATTGTCGCCAAGGGCGATCCCTATCCGGAAGAAGTGGCGATCACGGTAAATCAGATTCTGAATCGGATCGGAAAACCGGCTTTGGATTGGGTTCTCTGCTATCAAAGCAAGATCGGCCCTGTGGCCTGGATCGGACCTTCCACCGAATCTGAGATCATACGGGCGGGAAAAGACGGAAAATCTTTGATCGTCCTGCCGGTTTCTTTCGTTTCGGATCACTCGGAAACGCTGGTCGAACTCGATCTGGATTATGCTGAACTGGCGCGGCGGTCGGGTGTGCCGGCCTATGTTCGAGTTCCGGCGGTCGGGAATCATCCTTTGTTCATCGATGGACTGGCCGGTTTGGTTCAAAAGGCGTTGAATTGGAAAAGGGATTGAACAAGAGGCTGGTAAGCCGGGTTTTTTGACTTAAAGAACTTCCGTTTGACTCGCTTTATGAATTTGGTTAAAGCTGCAAGGGCCTTTCTGGCGCACCATCCTCATTTTTTGCATTCTTTGACGTGATATCCGGGCATATGCACTGCTCCGACGGTCACGTATCCCCCATAAAAGACGCCGCGTTCGCGGTTTTCTCATCCCCCTGATATGAAGCCAAGCCGACATGTTGGATAGCGTTATGAATCTTCAGGAACTCAAGGCGAAATCTCCAGCCGAGCTGCTGGGATATGCCGAAGAGTTGCAAATCGAAAATGCCTCGACCCTGCGCAAGCAGGACATGATGTTTGCGATTCTGAAGCAACTGGCGGAAAACGACACGCCGATCTATGGCGATGGGGTATTGGAAATCCTTCAGGATGGTTTCGGTTTCTTAAGATCGCCAGAAGCCAATTATCTTCCGGGTCCGGACGATATCTATGTCTCGCCCAGCCAGGTTCGCCGTTTCAGCTTGAGGACCGGCGACACGGTCGAAGGACAGATCAGGGCGCCAAAAGACGGGGAACGCTATTTCGCCTTACTGAAGGTCAACACGATCAATTTCGAGCCTCCGGAAAATGTGCGTCATCGGATCAATTTCGACAATCTGACGCCGCTTTATCCGGAAGAGCGGCTTCATCTTGAAGTTCAGGATCCGACCAAGAAGGATCTGACCACCCGGGTAATCGATCTGATCAGTCCGCTGGGCAAGGGACAGCGCGGTTTGATCGTCGCTCCGCCGCGCACCGGCAAGACGGTTATGCTGCAGAATCTGGCTCATGCGATTTCGGCCAATCATCCAGAAGTCTATTTGATCGTTCTGCTGATCGATGAGCGGCCGGAAGAAGTGACCGACATGGCCCGGTCGGTGAAGGGAGAGGTGATCAGTTCGACCTTCGACGAACCGGCTTCGCGTCACGTCCAGGTGACGGAAATGGTCTTGGAAAAGGCGAAAAGGCTGGTCGAACACAAGCGGGATGTCGTTATCCTGCTCGATTCGATTACCCGTCTGGCCCGGGCTTACAATACGGTCGTGCCGTCCTCGGGCAAGGTCCTGACCGGTGGTGTCGACGCCAATGCCCTGCAGCGTCCGAAGCGTTTCTTTGGTGCGGCGCGGAATATCGAGGAAGGGGGGTCGCTGACGATTATCGCCACCGCCTTGATCGATACCGGCAGCCGCATGGACGAAGTGATCTTCGAGGAATTCAAAGGTACCGGCAATTCGGAAATCATCCTGGATCGGAAGCTGTCGGACAAGCGGACGTTCCCCGCGATCGACATCACCAAGTCGGGTACGCGCAAGGAAGAGCTTCTGGTGGACAAGGGCGTCTTGTCGAAGATGTGGGTGCTGCGCCGCGTGCTGATGCCGATGGGCGTTGTCGATGCGATGGAATTCCTGATCGACAAGATGAAGCATTCGAAGAACAACTCGGATTTCTTCGATGCCATGAACAGCTAGTTTTTGGTTTTCGTCATCTTGAGTTAGGGGTGGTGTTTCACGTGAAACACCACCCCTAGTTTTTTGGGTTTTCGGACGATCACGGAATCAGAACGGTTGAGCCTGTGGTCTTGCGCTCTTCAAGATCGCGGTGCGCCATGGCGGCGTTGGCCAACGGATAGGTCTGGCGGATTTCGATGCGGACCGCTCCCTTATTGACGACATCGAACAGTTCGGCGGCAACGGTGAGAAGATCGGCGCGCAGGGCGGTATAGGTCGCCAGCGTCGGCCGGGTGAGATAAAGAGATCCCTTTGCGGCCAGGATGGTCGGATCGATCGGAGGAACGGCACCAGAGGATTGGCCGAAACTGACCATCAATCCTCTGGGCTTCAATGCGTCCATCGATTTTAGAAATGTTTCACGGCCAACCGAATCATAGACGACGGGAACGCCTTTACCATCGGTCAAGTCGCGCACTTTGGCGACGAAATCGTCGGATTTATAAAGGATGGTATGATCGCAGCCATGGGCGCGGGCCAATTCGGCTTTTTCCGGGCTTCCAACTGTCCCGATGACGGTAGCGCCCAGATATTTTGCCCATTGGCAGGCGATGAGCCCAACGCCGCCGGCGGCGGCATGGATGAGAATGGTGTCCCCGGGCTGAACGCGATAGACGCTACGCAAAAGATATTGGGCGGTCATGCCTTGAAGCATCATCGCAGCCGCGGCTTGTTCAGTGATGAAGTCCGGTAAAACCACCAGACGGTCGGCATTCATTGCCCGCATTTCCGAATAGGATCCGGGGGTTCCCATGGCATAGGCAACCCGGTCGCCGATTTTGACCTCGGTGACATCTTTGCCGACATCAACGACGATTCCGGCGGCTTCCATCCCGATTGATGCCGGCAGAGCGGGAAGGGGATAAAGCCCGGTGCGATGATAGACGTCGATGAAATTAAGTCCGACGGCAGTCTGACGAATCAGAGCCTGACCTGGGCCCGGCTTTGGCGTTTCGATTTCATCCCATTTCAGTTCGTCAGGGCCGCCATAGCGGTGAATGCGAATCGCCTTTGTCATGATCATCATCTCCGTCTGGGAAGGGGATGCCTTATTTCCACTCCTTCGAGGCCCAAAAGATAGCGTTTGGTATCGGTTCCCTCGATCCCCGAATAACCGCCAAGAGCGCCGTTGGCGGCGAGAACGCGATGGCAAGGAATCAGGATCGGTAAGGAATTGCGGCTACAAGCCTGTCCGACCGCGCGGGCCGCCGAGCCAAGGTCGCGCGCCAGATCGCCATAGCTGCGTGTCTGGCCATAGGGAATTTCGCTCATCGCCAGGCAGACTTCCCGCTGAAAATCGGTTCCGAGCGGGGACAACGGAAGGTTGAAAACCCGTAGCAGGCCCTCGAAATAGAGGTCGAGTTGTTTTTTTGCTTCCAGAAGAAGATTGCTTGGGGTGCTTGCCGCCGCACGGCCCCAATCAAGCGAGACGATCTGGTCGTCTTCCTCGAAAAGCGTCAAATCCCCGACAGGGCTATGAAAGCTGAAATGAGGCATAGTGGGATTCTAGCCCGAGATGGCCGGTACGGCAATCCTCGGACGTTGCGGAGCGGATGTCCGACACGCTAACGTCCGCTATGTTTAGACATAGGGATTAAAAACAGGATCGCGATCAGGAATGAAAGATACGATTTTTGCCCTGGCCAGCGGAGCAGGGCGCGCAGGCATCGCGGTCTTCCGCCTTTCAGGTCCCGCCTCAGGCGAAGCGTTGAAACGGCTAAGCGAGGCCGCTCTGCCGCCGCCGCGCTATGCTCAGCGCGTGAAGATCGCCTGGAAGGGAGAAAGGATCGATGACGGCTTGGCTCTGTGGTTCAAAGGACCGGCGAGCTTTACCGGTGAGGATGTGGTCGAACTTCATCTTCATGGCGGTTATGCCGTTGCTTCGGCTCTGACCGAAGCCCTGTTGGCACTTAGGCTTAGGCCCGCCGAGCCGGGAGAATTCACGCGCCGTGCCTTCGAGGCGGGCAAGCTGGATCTGACCCAGGCCGAGGCGATCGCCGATCTGGTGGATGCAGATACGGCGACACAGCGCCGTCAGGCCTTGCGGCAAATGGATGGGGCGCTGATGCGCCTTTACGATGACTGGCGGGAAAGGATTCTCGGCGCGTTAGCCCATATCGAAGCCGAGATCGATTTCGCCGACGAGGATCTGCCGGAAGGGTTGGCGGCTGGCGCTCGCCAGAATATCGCCGATCTGGCGGCAGGGATGCGGGCGCATCTTGATGACGGGTTTCGTGGTGAAAGGGTGCGCGACGGATACCGGATCGCCTTACTGGGAGCGGTCAATGTCGGGAAATCCAGCCTGCTGAATCGGCTGGCGGGACGACCGGCAGCCATCGTTTCGACGATGGCCGGCACGACCCGGGATGTGATCGAAATCCGTCTGGATATCGAAGGGCTGCCGGTTATTCTGGCTGATACGGCGGGTTTGCGCGAAAGCGCTGATTTTATCGAGGAAGAAGGCGTTAAACGGGCGCGGGAAAGGGCGGTTGATGCCGATCTGCGCCTGGTGGTTCTGGACGGAACGAAGCTTGCCGAGGTGGATTCGGAAAGTTTGGCGCTGCTTGCCGAGGGGCGGGCCTTGGCGGTAGTAAATAAAATCGATCTGGTGCGGAAGGATGATATCCCAACGCAGCTTGCGGAATCCCCGGTCTTTCCGGTTTCAGCCGAGACGGGTGAGGGGATCGACGTCCTTCTGGCCGCTATCGGGGACATGTTGGCGTCATCGGCGGAAGCGGTGGCGTCTCCGCCCCTGACTCGGGCTCGCCATCGCAAGGCGGTCGAGGAAGCTCATGCGGCCCTATCCCGGGCTCTTGACGAAGCGCTTCCGGAACTGGTCGCCGAGGATGTAAGAATGGCCTCCCGGGCGCTGGGACGGATCAATGGGCGTATCGATGTGGAAGATGTGCTCGATGCGATTTTCCGCGATTTCTGTATCGGCAAATAGGATTTTGGATTCGAGACCGATGAAAGATTATGACGTCGTCGTCATTGGGGCCGGTCACGCCGGATGTGAAGCCGCCGCCGCCGCCGCCCGCATGGGCGCCGCAACGATTCTGGTGACGCAAAAGCTGGAAACGATCGGCGAGATGAGCTGCAATCCGGCCATCGGCGGTTTGGCCAAAGGTCAGCTCGTGCGCGAGATCGACGCGCTTGATGGATTGATGGGCCGGGTGATCGACAAGGCCGGCATTCAGTTTCGGATGTTGAACGCGTCGAAAGGGCCGGCTGTGCGCGGTCCGCGCGCCCAGGCGGACCGGGCTTTGTATCGCAAGGCGATGGCGGAAGCGCTGGCCGAGACCGATAATCTCGATATCCGCGCTGGCAACGTCTCCGCGCTGTTTTTTTCGTCCGACGGAAAAAAGATAACCGGCGTTGGTCTGGACGACGGCACCAGGATTTCTGCTGGTGCGGTGGTTTTGACCTCCGGCACTTTTTTGAGAGGGGAAATCCATATCGGATTACGGCGCGTCCCCGCCGGCAGGATCGGTGAAGCGCCGTCTTTGGGTATTTCGGACTGCCTGGAGCAGGTTGGATTTGTTTTAGGAAGGCTGAAAACCGGGACTCCATGCCGTCTTGATGGACGAACCATCGATTGGGCTAGCCTGGAAAGTCAGCCAGGCGATGTTCCGCCCCGACCGTTTTCCTTCATGACGGATCGGATCGAGACGCCGCAGATTGCCTGCGGTATTACCGGGACGACCGAGGCTACCCACGCGATTATCCGGGCTAATCTGGACCGGGCGCCACTTTACAGCGGCCAGATTTCCAGCACCGGACCGCGCTATTGCCCTAGTATCGAAGATAAAATCATTCTGGAACCCGAAGGGTTGGACGATCCAACGATCTATCCGAACGGCATCAGCACCTCTCTGCCCGAGGATGTGCAGGAAGCGATGCTGAAGACCATCCCGGGATTGGAACGGGCGGTGATGCTGCGGCCCGGCTACGCTATCGAATATGATTATATCGACCCGCGATCCTTGCGCCCCAGCCTGGAAACCAAGGCGGTCGAAGGATTGTTTCTGGCCGGTCAGATCAATGGGACGACAGGGTATGAGGAAGCCGCCGCGCAAGGATTGATTGCGGGGGTGAACGCAGCCGGTCGGGCAGGGAACGCCGATTCCGCATCTTGGACCCCATTCAGTCTTGACCGTTCCCAGGCCTATATCGGCGTTATGATCGATGATCTGGTGACGCGCGGTGTGACCGAACCGTACCGGATGTTTACGTCGCGGGCAGAATATAGATTGTCCTTGCGGGCGGATAACGCG
>Ga0265295_1009544_pt1 | contig 10338 bp, 6 predicted proteins | sample Munlansysbiofilm_FD_192503 | JGI IMG/M metagenome (GOLD analysis project Ga0265295, IMG submission 192503) | Leachate microbial communities from a municipal landfill in Southern Ontario, Canada - Methane capture system biofilm | ecosystem: Engineered > Solid waste > Landfill > Unclassified ... | reverse complement strand
AACCAGAACACCGGTTGTCTTGCCACAACGAATCACACCTGAATTTTGTGAAATGCTTCGAAAATATCATCCGGTATGGGTCAATACTCATTTTAATCACACAAATGAATTCACTCCTGAATCTCAGTTGGCTTGTGCCCGTTTGGCTGATGCCGGCGTGCAGATTGGCAATCAATCAGTTTTGCTCCGGGGAGTTAACGATTGCGTGCATGTAATGCGCAAATTGGTCAACGGTTTGGCATATTTACGCGTTCGCCCCTATTACATTTACCAATGTGATCTCTCACTCGGTCTAACCCATTTCCGCACCTCAGTTTCAAAGGGTATCGAAATCATCGAAGGACTTCGCGGTCATACATCCGGTTTTTGTGTTCCGACCTTTGTTGTAGATGCACCTGGTGGCGGCGGTAAGATTCCGGTAATGCCTGATTATTTAATAACGCAAAGCCCTAATAAGGTTGTTTTGCGTAATTTTGAAGGCGTTATCACCACCTATACCGAACCGGATAATTATGTGGAAGAATGTCATTGCCCGGTCTGTAGTGGTGAAGAAAAAGTTGAAATGATTGGCGTTGCCAGCCTTCTGGATGGTCAACAAATGACCTTGGAACCAAAGGGTTTGCTTCGCAATCACCGCAGTCACAAGGAATAAACGGTACCAAATGGACCGATTGGCATCAGTTGCGGTTGAGAATTTGCTCGATATTGTTAAGCTAGATGATTTGCAATCACTGGCTTTAATTGGGCTTTCTAAAAATGCGGGTAAAACGACGTGTTTGAATCATATCATCGCTACCTGGCTTGCTACAGGACAAAAGCGGCCGCTTGCACTTACCTCAATTGGCCGCGACGGCGAAAGTGAAGATATCGTCAACGGTCGCGAAAAACCGCGGATTTATATCCCGAAAGGCACCTTGATTGCTACTGCTGAAGGAGCACTGAACCGAAAAGATGCGCTCCTCGATATTTTGGATTTTTCTAAAGTTCGAACTGCTTTTGGCGAAGTTGTCATTTGCCGTGCCATGAGCGATGGCTATGTTGAATTAGCCGGTCCGAGCGCTTCAGAAGAAGTTTCAACCATTGCTAAACTTTTTAGAAAACATGCACCGGATTGTCTTTTCATTATTGATGGTGCTCTTTCCCGGAAATCTCAAGCCGGTTCAGGAAACAGCGAAGCGGTCATTCTTGCCGTAAGTGCCGCGACCGCAACAGCACCGGAGGATTTGGCAGAGAAAACTTCATTTGCCTTAAACCTCTTACAAACCCCTCCAGTGGAAGCTGATTTAGAGGAAGAATTGGAGATGGCGATTCAAAAACATCCTGAGGCAAGGGCAATCATTTTCGGAGAAGACAGCTGCAAGACCTTGAATTTGCCGAATTTAGTTGGCTATGGGCAAGATATTGCCAAAGAACTTGAAAAAGGCAGCCATAGTTTGTTCCTTCGCGGTGCGGTTACTGAAATGGTTGTCAATGAATTAATCAAATCCGAAAATTTCAGAAACATCACGCTGGTTGTCGAAGATGGCACACGTTTATTTATCAAAGCGGAAAGCTATCGTAAATTGCAATTTTTAAATGTAAAACTTTCTGTCTTAGATCCTCTGGACGTTCGCTTGGTTTGCCTCAATCCAACCACAGGCAGCGGACAAGCCCAGGACCCCCTACCCTTATTGGAAGCTTTACGCGAAAAAATAACAGACATTCCGGTTCTTGACCTCGGACCGGCAAATGTGTGAGGCTCTGATGCAATCATCGGTCATTATTACTGCGGAATTATTGAATCAAGTTGGCTTAGCGGATGTTTTAGCCAATTGTTATTGCTATACCCCCCAGGGCAATCGATTAAAAAATGAATTGCTTTTTTATAAAAATGAATCAAAGGCAGAATTGGTTGAGGAATTGAATGCTATCAATGCTCTCCTTCGCTTAATGAGAGAAAATAGCCCACAATTGATGGAAGGTTGGACGCAACTGGCAAGACTGCGTGAATTACGCGGAACTTTTAATTCCCTTGAACATGGCTCACTGTTAGATGAAACGGAATTCTTTGAAATCAAAAGCGCACTGACGATTTTCAAACGCATTGGCAAACTCAGCCCAATTTTAGAAGCAGCCAGCGTCCATTTTAAAGATACATCAGAAGCGGCTCAGTTGTTGGAACCGAAAGGCAGAAGCACCCCTTCTTTTCACATATACAGCGATTACTCGCCTGCATTGGCAGAAATACGAGAACGCAAAAAGGTTCTGGAACATGAAATAAGCCAGACCAGAGGTCCGGAGCGAAAAGCCCTAATTACGAAACGCGCAGTCATCACTGCTGAAGAATTTAAAGAGGAAGAGCAAATTCGGCGAATGTTGGGAAGTAAATTGTTAACTTGGCTCCCGGAGATGCAGCACAATGCCGAAGTTTGCGGTTTGCTTGATTTTCGCTTGGCAAAAGCTGATTTAGCCATGAGATGGAATGCTTCTTTACCGGTCTTAGTGGATGACGATCAACCGACTATCATTCAAAACACCCGACTTCCAAAGCTTGCCGAAAACCTTGAGTTGCAAGGGCTTGAATTTACCCCAATCTCTATTGAGTTGCATAATGGCACAACCGTCCTGAGCGGTGCCAACATGGGTGGGAAAAGCGTCGCCCTCAAAGCGGTTTTTTTGGCAATTTTGATGACTCAATTAGGTTATTTTCCAGTTTGCGAACGACTTGAAACGCCGCTTTACGATTTTTTGGCTTTTGAATCCAGCCATGATGGCGATATGTTCCGTGGGCTTTCTTCATTTGGGCTTGAAGCAATCAAAATTCGTGATCACTACCGCCGGAGCAAAAAAGAACGTGGTTTAATCATTATGGACGAACCTTGCCGAGGAACTAATCCAGCCGAAGCTTCCGCAATTGTTCAAGCGCTTTGCCAAACGTATGGAAAATCAACGAACAGGTTTTTTATCGCCACCCATTATCCGGTTATTCCTGAAAAGGGAATTCGTTTTTATCAGGTAAGAGGCATCCGGCCGGAAGCATTGAAGGAAATGCCAGCTTATCACGTCAAAACCCACTCAGATTCTGAAAATCATGATAAAAATGTGAGTGAAGGCATGACAAAACAAGACCAACGCGAAGACATCGCTCGTGTTCGTAAAATTCAAAAACTAATGGATTATAGACTTGAAGAAATTAGTGGTACCCACACGGTCGCTTCGAGTGCAATCAAAATAGCTGAGTTGCTTGGTGTGGATGAGCCTCTCATTCACGAAATGAAAGCAGCCTGGCGGGAGGATTAATGGCAGAACTTAAACTTGATTGGGAGAAAGTGACTAAAGCTCGGGAAGCCGCCCGTCTGATTGCAGAAGACACAGTTAACTATACTCAACAATATACTACAACAACCGTTGAACGTTCTATCTGTCGCTTGCTTGGCATTGATGGGGTCGATCCGATGGGAGTTCCTCTTCCCAACATCGTAGTGGAACATCTTTCCGACAAGAACATGTTGGGTTATGGCGCTGCCTATTGGTTGGGCCAAGCCGCAATCGGTTTATCTAAGGATGTTCAAGAATTGGCCGAGATGGTTTCAAACGGAGAGCTCGATCTAACCCAAACTGATCCGGTAGACCCCTTTGAGATTCAACTTTGGGCAGAAAGAAAAGCTGAAGAAACGGTTGCACAAATCCATCACAATCGTCTTATTCGCGAAGGGCGTTTGCGTGAACATGGCGACAAATCCGGACCGCTGCTTTACGTGATTGTCGCAACCGGTAACATTTATCAGGATATCATCCAGGCGAAAGCCGCCGCTAAACAAGGCGCTGACGTGATAGCGGTCATTAGGACAACCGGACAAAGTTTGCTCGATTATGTTCCGTATGGCGCAACTACTGAAGGTTTTGGCGGCACTATGGCAACCCAGGAAAACTTCCGACTGATGCGGGAAGCTCTGGATGAAATCGGAGACGAGCTTGGTCGTTATATCCGACTTTGTAATTATTGTTCCGGGCTTTGTATGCCGGAGATTGCGGTAATGGGTGCTTTGGAGCGACTCGATGTTATGCTAAATGATGCCCTTTATGGCATTTTATTCCGTGATATCAATATGCAGCGCACCCTAATTGACCAATCTTTCTCTCGTTTGGTCAACGGAGCAGCCGGCGTCATCATCAACACCGGTGAAGACAATTATCTGACCACCGCCGATGCTTACGAAGAAGCTCATACTGTTCTCGCTTCTCAGTTTATTAATGAGCAATTTGCTTTGCTGGCAGGTGTTCCCGAAGAACAAATGGGACTTGGACATGCCTTTGAGATGAATCCTGAATTGCATAATGCTTTTCTATATGAATATGCTCAGGCTCAAATGGCAAGACAAATCTTCCCCAAAGCTCCTTTGAAATATATGCCCCCTACCAAGTTCAAAACCGGTGATATCTTCAAAGGGCATGTTCAGGACACGCTCTTCAACATCGTAACGGTTATCAGTCATCAACGCATTCACCTTTTGGGTATGCTGACTGAAGCGATTCACACCCCCTTTATGGCTGATCGCGCCCTTTCAATTGCCAATGCACGCTACATTGCTAACAGTTTTGCTGATTTTGGCGATGATATTGATTTCCGCCCGGGTGGAATCATGGAACAACGCGCTAACGAAGTGCTTGATTTGGCGCTTGACCTGTTGGTGAATATTCGCCGTGACGGTTTATTCCGAACGCTTGAAGAAGGGCGTTTCGCAGGTATTAAGCGACCTTTTGATGGCGGAAAAGGCTTATACGGAGTTGTTTCTAAAGAAGAACAATACATCAATCCATTTATCGAACCGCTTTGGGAAGAATCTCGCGAAGGCTCTGAGCGTTATCACCAGGCAAAGAAAATGATGGAAGGAGCGAGAGATGAGTAGCGGATTATATTCAACCAAAAAAGCCGATTTTGACACAAATCTGGACCTCACCCAGCTGAAACCTTATGGCGACACGATGAATGATGGCAAAGTTCAGATTTCTTTCACCCTCCCTGTTGCAGATAACGAAGTGGCTGTTGAAAGCGCACGTTTATTAGCGCTAAAGATGGGTTTGGAAGAACCGACCGTTGCCTACCACGGCTCACTTGATAAAAATTTTACATTCTTTGTGGTCTATGGCAGTCTTAGTCATACCATTGACTATACGCAAGTTCATGTAGAAGCAGTGGACGTCGATGTGATGTCAATGGAAGAAACCGATTTCTTTATTCAGCAGAATTTTGGCCGCAAAATCAAAGTGATCGGTGCCAGTACCGGAACCGATGCCCATACGGTTGGCATTGATGCCATCTTAAACATGAAGGGTTATGCCGGACACTACGGTTTAGAACGCTACAAAATGATTGAATCGATAAACCTCGGCAGTCAGGTTTTGAATGAAGATTTCATCCGTAAGGCTGTCGAATTTGACGCCGATGTCTTATTGGTTTCTCAAACGGTCACCCAAAAGAATGTCCACATTCAAAATTTGACCGAACTTGTGGAGCTTTTGGAGGCAGAAGGCTTACGTAAACGCTTTTTGCTCATCATTGGCGGGCCTCGGATAACCCACGAACTCGCTAAAGAATTAGGTGCAGATGCCGGTTTTGGACCGGGGAAATATGCTGATGACGTCGCCAGCTTTTTCTGTCAGGAATTGTTAGCGCGCAAGCAACAAAATTAACTTGGAAGGTAACACAACTATGGATAAATTGATTAGTATGCACGATGCCGTAAATCTTGTCCGCGATGGAGACACAATCATGGTCGGTGGCTTTTTGGCCGTTGGCACTCCGGATCGCCTGATTGATGCATTAATCGAAAAAGGTGTAAAAGATCTTACCCTGATTTGTAACGATACCGGTTTTGTTGATCGCGGTGTTGGGAAGATGGTTGTCGCAAAGATGTTTAAGAAAATCTACGCTTCTCACGTCGGCACCAACAAAGAGACCGGTCGCCAGCTGCTTGAAGGCGAAACAGAAGTCGTTTTGGTTCCCCAAGGTACACTCATTGAGCAAATCCGAGCAGGTGGTTTTGGCTTGGGTGGTGTTTTGACCAAAACCGGGCTTGGTACTGCGGTTGAAGAAGGCAAGGATATCGTCGAAATAGACGGTGAGAAATATCTTCTCGAAAAACCAATGCGCGCGAATATCGCCTTACTCTTTGCTGAAAAAGCAGACGTGAAAGGCAACCTCACCTTCCATGGCGCCACCCGCAACTTCAACACTTACATGGGCGCTGCTGCGGATATTTCGATTGTTGAAGCCCAAGAAGTTGTCCCTCTCGGAGGAATTTGCCAGGATGATGTGGTCGTCCCCGGCGTATTTGTTAATCATATTATTGATGGAGCGAAACTATGATGGATAAGCAACAAACTCAAGAATTTATTGCCCGACGCGTGGCAATGGAGCTGCAAGACGGTGATTTGGTCAATTTGGGTATTGGCTTACCCACTTTAGTCGCAAATTTTATCCCTGAAGGCCGCGATGTCTTCCTCCAATCCGAAAATGGTTTTATCGGCGTAGGTCCCGCTCCTGAAGAAGATGAAATTGACCCCTGCATAGCCAATGCCGGAGCAATGCCCGTTACCATCGTGCCCGGTGGCAGCTTTTTTGACAGTGCTGTCTCTTTCGGTATTATTCGCGGCGGACATGTTAACACAACCGTTTTGGGTGCCTTGCAAGTTGCCGAAAATGGAGATATCGCCAATTACATGATTCCGGGCAAGATGGTTCCCGGTATGGGCGGTGCAATGGATTTGCTCAGTGGCGCAAAGAAAGTCATTGTTGCCATGGAGCATACCGCTAAGGGAGCACATAAACTGCTCAAGAAATGCACCTTGCCCCTGACAGCTGTGAGCGCTGTCGATTTGATTGTTACCGAAATGGGAGTTATTGAAGTTACCGACAAAGGCTTTGTTTTAATTGAGTACAACCCGGATTATTCGCTTGAGGAGATTCATAACGCTACCGGTGCTGATTTAATTATTAGCCAAAGTCTGAAACCGATGATTTAGAAATAAAGCCGGGTTCATCATTTGATTGAACCCGGCTTTTACTAGCCCAAACAAAATCAAAGAATTCTAAACCAAACAATTAGTGCTTAAATATTATTAAGCACCATAGTAGTCATACTATAAAATAGACTTAGTTTAACTATTTGTCAACAATTGCATTGCGCTATTTAAACTTTGTAGTAAAATAATTTAATCTAACCCACAATTTTTCGTTTCATTCATATTAGGAGGATCTCATGAAGAAGTCTGTTTTATTAGTACTAACGGTAGTGGTTTTCTTTATACTTTCAGGTTTTACAGTTTACCCGGAAGGTAATCTCAATTCGGAAATGTTGATTTCAGGCAAAACTGGAGAGTCGGGTCTAAGTTTTAAATACGAAGACACTATTGGCACCCCAAACAAGCCATATATTTTTTCAAGTTCCCATCTCAATCAACCGCAAGGTTTATTTGTGGATTCCACCGGAGCTCTTTATGTGACAGAAACAGATGGTAGCCAAGTCCTTAAATACAATCCCTTAGGTGCGTTTGAAAAATCTTTTGGCGTATACGGACAACCCTGGCACCACGACAATTTTTTGAGTGAACCCAGAAGTGCAATAGTTTCTGATAATGGGCATGTTTATGTTGCCTACTTACATGCAATTAAAGAGTATGATCAAGACGGAGATGTGATAAGGATTTTCCCTGAGGAAGATCAATGGGAATCCGGAAGTGACAATGAACATTTCGATGAACCATTTGATTTAGTATTCAATGAGGATGAGAGCCTCCTCTTTGTTTCTGATAATAAAAACCAACGCGTCCAAATCTTTTCATTTGATTCTGATCGCAACTTTGTCTATGAAGGAACTATTTCAGATGCAACAGCCAATATGATAGATGGAGGTTTTAATAGTATTCGTGGGCTTGATATGGATTCATCAGGGAGATTGTACGTTGTAGATTTCCTTGAACATGTAGTACAGCGTTGTGAGAAAGCTGAACAATGGCAGTGTGCTGATTTCATCGGTACAGGAGGTACACCCGGTGACGATCTGAATCATTTGGACTGGCCAGTAGATGTATATATAGACCAAAACGACGCAATATTTATCGTTGATGGTAGCAATTACCGGGTTTTGAAATGTGATGACTCTGGTGTTTGTACAAATTTCCTCAATTTGGATTATGGATCAGATAACAATCAGTACACATGGTTAAATGGGATAACTGGTGATTCCTCAGGAAACATTTATGTCAGCGACAAGGATAATTTCAGGGTTCAGGTTTTTGACAGTTCAGGAGAATACCTTAAAACCTACGGCACCACGGGTGTGCCATATCTAACAGATGAAAGTTATCTGAACACACCATCCGGCATCGCATTAGATAGCGATGGTTCTATTCTTATTGTTGAACATCTTGGTCGTCGATTGATTAAATATGATGCTAATGGAAATCTCCTGTGGCAAGTTGGAGAAGCTGGTGTGTGGGGAGATGACAATGCTCACTTTGGGGCATATTGGACTGGTATCGAAAGCAACCCAGCTATCGATAAGGATCACAATATATATGTCGCAGATAGCGGGAATCACCGGATTCAGATATTTGACCAAAATGGAAACTTTATAAGAAGTTTTGGATCTTATGGTCAGGGAGTCACCCAATTTGACTACCCTAGCCATATATTTATCGATCAAACTACAGGTGATATATATGTTTCCGATACCTACAATCACAGAGTTCTAATTTTTAACAGTAACTTCTCCTATAAAGACACAATCGGTGTAACCGGTGAAGCTGGAAGCGACAACATCCATTTTTTGTATCCTCAAGGTGTTGTTATGGATGCTGATGGTTTCGTGTATGTGGCTGATTTTGACAATAATCGTGTTCAGAAGTGTAAGTCCCATAATGGAGCAGCTTATACATGTGAAACTTTCATCGGAGAAACGGGTGTTCATGATGGAAATCTCGGTCAAGTTTATCCTTATAGCATTGCAACAGACCACGAAGGACGCTTTTATATTACAGATCGATGGGCAGGACGGATCCAAATTTTCGATTCTAATGGAGCTTTCCTGACCTCCATTGAAGGAAACCACTCAGCAGAGGTGGACGATCCAATGGGTCTCGCTGTCAATGAAGAGGGTTTGCTTTATGTTACTAACAGGAATATTCACGCCATCCATATCTACTCACCAGGAATACCAAACTGGAAACAATCAAATGTTAATGGTTTCGGAGATCGATATAATGAGCAAATCGCTGCTTTGGCAACTTTTAAAGGTCAGCTCTATGCTGGTGTCAGAAATCTTTGGGATGCACCAACAGCAGAAGTTTGGCGCACTGCTGATGGAAGCAACTGGGAAAAAGTTGATGAGCGAGAAGCTTTTGGGTGTTATACAATGGCAGACTTTAACGGTTATCTATATTGTGCGAGTTACGATGGATGGATCTGGAGGTCAGCGGACGGCAAAAACTGGACAGAGATAATGAAAGACGGCTTTGGAGAAAATCAATACGGTATATTTCGATTAACTGTATACAAAGATTTCCTTTATGCTAACTCATGGGGAGAATATGGTGGCGAAATTTGGCGATCTTCTGATGGACTTGACTGGGAAATCTTCGCTCATGCAGGCTTGGATGGAGATGATTACACCGAAACTGTACGATCTGATGAAATTTATAATGGCTGCCTCTATTTAGGTGCACACAATACCAGGACTGGTGCCGAGCTTTGGAAGACAGATGGTGATACCCTCACAAAAGTCAGTGACAATTTAGGGAGAGATTTCTATTATGCTGTATCAGCATTATCTTCCTTTGATGGTTATCTATACGCAGCTCTTGTTAGCGATTCGGGTGTTGAGGTAATCCGTTCAAAAACTGATTCGAATTGGGAAACAATGATAATAATGAGCGATGTCGGTTCAAGTGTAAACGGACGTGTCAGCTTAGAAGTCAACAATGATGAACTTTTCCTGGTCGCACGAAATTCGGAGACAGGAATTGAGGTTTGGAAAACAGAAAATGGAACAAACTGGAACCAAATTGGCTTTGAAGGTTTTGGTGACAGTAATAACGAAACTGTCTTTTATGATAATAGCGTTACTACGTTTAATAATAAGCTTTTTATTGGAGCGACAAACTTTACTAATGGCGGTGAAATTTGGCAGTATGATAATGAAGATTACTCTATTTATTTGCCCATCATACTGAACAAACCTACAGATTGGTACATTGTTGCCAGTCCAACCACTAATTCTCTAAATGCAGTCAAAATGTCTTCTGCTAATCAAGGTTGGTCTGTTGGAAACTTAGGCACTATTATTCGTTGGAATGGTT
>Ga0265295_1009543_pt1 | contig 10338 bp, 11 predicted proteins | sample Munlansysbiofilm_FD_192503 | JGI IMG/M metagenome (GOLD analysis project Ga0265295, IMG submission 192503) | Leachate microbial communities from a municipal landfill in Southern Ontario, Canada - Methane capture system biofilm | ecosystem: Engineered > Solid waste > Landfill > Unclassified ... | reverse complement strand
ACTAAAGAAGTAGATGCAATATGATATTTTGCTGCACATGCTCTTATTGAAATATGGTTGTTCAAATGATCTTGAACAATCTTCAGTTTTTCTTCTACAGTATACAATTGAAATGCTTTCTTTTCTTTCATAGTACCTTATACCTCCTATTCTAAATATAACAAGAAAGTAGACTGTATTAAACTTTTTAATCTGTCTACTTTTACTATATCACTAGAAAGGTATCAAGCCTTTTTATTTTACATTAGGTTAAAAGGTTAAAAATATTCATTTGATATTTTCAATTTTATCAATTTAATCTCTAAACAAACAAATAGAAACAAACACAAGATAACTATCGGTTTGAAATAAGTGGAACAATACACTTTTTTATAGAGTGTAGTTTTGTAAATGATTTGAGACTAAAAATATTATTGCATTGACATCTTTTATTATGTATCTTATAATAAGTTTAACATATGTCAATTATATTGAAGGTTAACCGAGATTTATATACCAGTGGCATCATACTTACTATACAACTTAACTACTTAAATGCTGCTAAAAACAGATAGTAGTTTATTTGTTAATTTTCAATTGTTTTTAAAGCTGGAAATCCTCGCGGTGGTGACAGAGTTCCTGAAAAACATATTCATTATAATTACAGTACAAATTGGAAAGATCAATTAATAGGTTATGGTGAAATTGAATATATTAATGGAGTTCCTCAAACTGAGGCTACAGTTCAACAGTACACATATGATGCTCAAGGAAACCCAATTACAATTACTAATTTTGTTTATGATAAAACTACTTATGATAGTGCAAATTTATATTGGTCTGGAAGAGAATTAACTAATATTATTATTAATCAAAATAGTTCTATTCCTTTATATGAAATAAGATATTATTATAATAATCAAAGTTATAGAACGAAGAAGGAATTTTACACATATAATGGGTCTAGCTATACATTAAATGAAACTTTTAGAATATGAGCTAATAGATAATAAAGTAGTCTATGAGACAAATGGAAGTTATAGTATAATTTATACATATGATTATGATGGAACCTTAATTAGTTTTAGTTATGATGATGATATAGATGATCTATCAGTTGGTACTGAATATTTCTATATTTATAATCAAATGAGAGATATAACTCATATAATAGATATTAATGGAGAAGAAAAGGTTAGATATATCTATGATGCTTATGGAAATATTATTGATATTGATGCAATTTCACCGTATAGTGAAATTGTTGAAGCGAATCCTTATAGGTATCGTGGATATAGATATGATTCTGAAATAAACATGTATTACTTAAATAGCAGATATTATAATCCTGAAATTGGCAGGTTTATTAATGCTGATGGACTATTGGGTGAGTTAGGGAATATTCAATCAACTAACATGTATGCATATTGTGCGAATAATCCAGTAATGTATTTAGACATAAGCGGAGAATCATTTATCTTAACGTTGGGTATAGGATTCTTAATTGGTGCAGTGATAAGTGGGGGATTTGAAGTTGCAAGTCAAATTTAAGCATATGGACTTGATTTGGAAACAAGGAACTGGAACCAGTTAGGGTTGTCAATGTTGGGCGGTGGAGTGGCAGGAATGATATCTGCTATATCCTTTGGTGGAGGAACTGGGATACTCAGTTATTTAACTACTTTTGGTATTGGAGGAATAGCATCTGTTTCTGGAGGTTTAATTAGTGGAGCAGTGACCTTTTCTACTCCTTCAACTATAGTATTAGCTTTCTTGATTGGAGGATTTGCTAATGTACTCGCAAGAGGAATTTCTAATAAAGTGAACAAGATAATAGCTGATAAAGCTCAAAATACTTTGCGAAATAGTTCAGCGTTTAATAATATGACTTTATCTGATTTGGCAGGAACTGGTCTCAAAAATAATGGGTTAAACTCCTCATATGTAAAATTAGCAAATGAAGCAGTAAGACTTATAACATATTCAAATGGAGCTTTTAGGAGATCAATCCTTTATTCTATAATTAATTCAAGTTCTTCAAGTCTTTTATCAGGAGGGTATTAAATGATAAAACTAAAAGTATATTCAAATTACATGTATGTATCAATTTTAATATTATCCCTACTTTGTATTGGGCTTGGTCTTTTTTCGGTGATATATTACTCCTCTGAATTCATAATTGCAAAATTTGTATTATTAATAATGACAAATTTAGTTGGTATTCCTCTGTTAGTTTATTCTGGATATCTCAAGCAGACACTATATATTAAAGATGAGTGCTTGATATTAAAAAATATTTTCAAAACAATGGTTATTATACAAAAAGATGAAATATTGAAGATAGATATTCAGGAATTACCGACGTATTACTCTTGGGTTAAAATTACATGTAAAAAACATATATGTATTTACTCAAAAATGGATAGTGAAAAATTTGTAGAAAGTTCTGCTAATAAGAGTGGTGTTAAAAGAATTCAATTGTTTTATAGTCATTTTAAATATAAGATATTGCTAGATTTTTTTGACAACAAGAATAAATAATTATTTAAAGATTTTTATAATGCAACATTTTAAATACATGACTCCAGTGGTGTATATAGATTCAACTGGAGAATTTCCATTGTTAATATCGCTAGGGATAATTTTTAGCATTGGCGCTCTTTTTGGTGTTGATGGAACATTTATTGGGGATGTTGTTAATGCTGTTGCAACAGGAGAATGGACTTGCTCATCTTGGGAAACTTATGCTAGTGCAGCTGGTGGAAATGGTTTTGTTGTAGGTGCAGCTATTGGGGGAGTTACACAAATTTCTATGAATATATTAACTGGAAATAAATGGAATGATGATTTATCAGGTGCTGTAATTTGTGGTGGAGTTGCTGGTTTGTTGACTGCATCAGGCGCTGGATTTCTCTCAATGTCTATTTATACAGGTTTAGCAACTTCTACAGGAAATCAACTTCAAAACAATGGATTTAATCCTAATGATTGGAATATGGCTGAGTTTGCTACAGAAGTATTTATTACGGGACTTTTGGCAGGCGTTGGATCTGCATATGGGTCAAAACAAATTGGTGCAAGTGCAAAGCAGGTAAAAAATTGGTTCAAACCTAAATATTTTAGCACTATGGTAAGTGGTAAATTCATGAAGAAGATAACATAAGCAGTTGCTTACAGTAGCATTTCAACTGTAATTTACAGCCTTAAAAAATTTAAAATAGAAAATGGGATAGATCAGCCTTTTTTGAAAATTGGTTTGGATGGAAGGATAAGTTATGATTAAACACTATAATAGGGGAAGAATTTTCGTTTTTGGGTTGGTGTATTTTTTTTTAGTTTTACCAGTTTTATATGGATGGATAGCATTAATGATTGATTTTTTTCGAGGGGATTTGATACTTTTTGTTGATAACAGAAATTTGGTAATATATACAATAGTAATTCTTATTTTGGGCAATTTAAATTCTCATATCTTTATGGAATCTAGATTTTCAATAAGTCTAGATCATAACACATTGAGATATAAATCATATCTAGGAAGATCTATAGTAATCACAGCAAGCCAAATAAAGAGAATAATAGTATGTCCTGAAACCTTAAGTTTCAAAGGAGGTTACGAATCTATAATTATAATAAGAAAGGGATTTAGGAGAAGCTTATTTTTTATTGAATATTCAATGAAAAAAGAAAGTTATCAATATATGAGGACCATGATTTTTGATTTCTGTGATTCTTGTATGATAAAGCAATATAAAAAAGGTTATATTAAACAAATACTTTTATTTTTGTTGTATTAATTCCATTGTGATGGGCTTAAAATCTTAAAATATACACGTTAAGTGAGTGCTTATAAAATTCAATTGTAAAATTATCATGTCATGATTTTACTGTAATTTTATGTTGATTGTACTAAAAGCTGTAAGCTTCTAGTGCAAAAACAGTAAGCAAGGTATAACTCCAGAGTGAAACACGCTATATTTTTAGTTAAAATCATGATAAACACCGTAATGACAAGACAACGGAGATAATGAGGCTTTAACTCTACAATTAAAGTACAGATTTATTATATTATGACAGTTTTTTGTGGGGGTGCGTAACTTTTTCATAGGGGTGCGTAAAATTATGCTAGGGGTGCGTAAAAAACACTCAGGGGTGCGTAGATTTATCTAGGGGTGCGTAATTGTATCAAAATAGGTCAAACAACACATATTAGAAGCAATGGTTTGATACAATGTTATCAACCCTTTTTTATAGATTTCCCTCTAAAACATAAAAAACACTAAGGATACTGAGATTTAAATTGCAAGTAAAAATTTATACTTTAATGTATAAGTAACCTTCTCTTTGTAATAAAGCAAGTTTATAAACACCACTTGGAGTTATATGTGTATCCGTAAGTAGGTCATCAGTTAAAATATTATTTGATTTTAAACTATTATTACATAAATAATAAGTCGCTTTGGGATTAAGTTTTGTTTCATTTCCTTTTGTAAATTTGGTTACAGCTTCTCCGTTTACAACAACACTTACATCAGCTGTATCATCTTTTTTAAATAAATTGTTTACGTTATTTTGCATCCGAGTAATTTGTTCAAAATTGCTAACATGCAAAACCACCTTTAAAACTTCATTTTTCATTTTATTCACCTCTATTTTTTATTTATATTATATCACAGGAGTGATTGAGATGGAAATAAATGACCATCTAATTGGATGCTACAAACTAAAATCCTGGAGTGAACGTAACTTAAGTAAATTTAAACTTTATATTAGCATGTCAAAGTATATATTTATTTATAATGCATAAATAAAAGCTCTTAGAGTGATTTTTCATCAACAATAAGAGCTTTTTTCACGCTTGAATCAATATAGAAAGTTGTTCAAGAGTAGTAATATTTTCGCGTTTTAATAATAAAGTAACATTAAGGTCAAAATTAGTATGACCAATCAATCTAAATGCAGCACTAATAACATCAACAAAATCTTCCACTTTAAATTTATCAGCCATATAACAAATTGATATAAATCTAATAAACATGAAAACTCCACATAATGATTCAAATTCATCCCAGAGATTTTCGTATTTACTAGAGAATGGGAATTGTAAGTGATTAACTAAAATCTTTTCAAACATAATTTCTGCGTTTGGAAAGATTTCATAAAAATGCTTTTTAGCTTTTAGATATTGTTCTACTTCATCTCCGTCACTTAGATATTTAAAAACTTGTTCGGAGTAGGCTTTAATATTTGGACTTTGTTTTGTAAAGTGTAATAGTAATTTCTTCTGTATATCAAAAGAATAGTTAATATCTTTTTTTATTTGAAAGTCATTTGCAAAGAAATCAATACTGAAAGATTCATAATTTATAAGAAGATTATTATCTTCAGCTTTTTGAATACTTTGTAATACTCTACCTAAAAGTACAATTCTTCTAGGTAAAGACATATCTCGGTTATTGATTAGTAAATAACATAGATTACTTATTCCTTTATACTTATTTTTGTTTTCTTCAGATATTTTCGAATTATAAAAATTCATATTAAAGGATAATTGCATATCTTCAAAGCTTATAACTTTTTCATCTTGAAGTAATAATTCTATTACTTTCTCGCAACTGTTAGAACAAGAACATGCAGTATCATAGTCTATTCTTGGCCCTCTAGGGATAGTAATGGCAAACTGAAGGTAGAACCTGTTCACCACATTCGTAATGAAGCATACAATAACCATTGTCCATATGTAATGGACAATCATCATTTTCGTTTTTAGATATTATTGCATATCTATCTGCATTTGGGTTGTTTGTAATATAAAATGTTTTGTCTAATATTTTTCGTAATTTTTTAGAGCAATTTAAACTTTGAGTTTTAAAATATTCATTCATAGAGATGTTTACGTCCCATCCCTTACAACATGTATGACGGCATTCATTACCTTTACAGGTAAAGTTTTTATAATAATTAGGTACTTTAAAAGTATTAGTATATGGCATATTATCTTCTCCTAAAAATATCTCCAAGTTAAATATTATATCTTTTTTTAATTATTTGTCAAATAAAATTTCAAATATTTAATAATTGTAAAATTATTTTGTCCTATCAAAAATGTATTTCTTTTTGATTTATGTAAAAATCTATTGTCTTTTTATAAAAATAATAAGATAATGAATAAAAAGTATTACAATGTTTCTGATTATATCAAATTTTTAACAAAGGGGGTGTTAGAAGTGAATATAAATAATGATAGTAGTTGATTAAAAACTAGATTTTGTATAATTAATTCATAATTGATACTGTTTGTACCTTGAAAAAATTTCGATTTATAAGGGAGGGACATATATGATTCGAAAAATATTAATTATGTTTATTACTTTTTTTATTATTTTCATTTTTTCTCAGCCTGGAAATTCTTCGACAATAAATAAAAAAAGTATTATCTATGAATTCAGTAATAATAGTAATTTTTCTTATTTAAATGATGATGGATTACCAAATCCTAAGGGAAAAGTATACTTAACAATTGAATTAAAGGAAAATACTTTATATTCTAGAGAAAACACAAATTTATACAATACAAAAAATGGAGATTATGATCAACAATTAAAATTATTGAGAGAATCAACAAAAACATATTTTCAAATATATAATAATGATTTCATTAATAATTATAATTTTAAGTTTTATGAAAGAAAGTCTATCAGCTTCTATGCTCCATATATTCAATTTGAATATTCGGATTATAATAATCTAATGAAAGATAAGTCTAATATTGATGATTTGTTACAAAATTATCTAGTATCAAATGTTTACATAAGTGATGAATATTTATACAACTATACAACAAGAAACGATTTTCTTTATCTAAATAAATCTACAAGTAATTATGATTTCTCTAAAGCTTTAAATGATGTTGGATTATCAAATATGAAACAACAAACAGGAGAAGGAATAAATATAGGTATACTTGAATTAGGGATCTTAGATGATTATACTAATTTTCAAATTGACAAGGTTCAAACATATGGATATACTAAAGATGCACATACAACACAAGTTATGTCTATTTTAGGTGGAAAATCAGGGATTGCATCTAATGCAAATTTGTTTTCAGCTTCATATTTAGATTATTCTTTATACAATTGCATGAATTGGTTAATTTCAAAAAATGTACATGTAATAAATATGAGTGCTGGTGTTTTTAATAGTAAGTATACATCAACAAGTTCTTATATTGATTATATAGTTAAAACAAATAAAATATCTTTTATCGCTGCAGCGGGTAACAGAGAAAAGATACTCAATGCCCCATTTGGAATATCTAGTCCAAGTACTGGATTAAATGTTTTTTCTATTGGAAGTTATGATGTAAATAAGAGCGTTTCATATTTTTCCGGTGCTTGGGATGATCCATATCAAGGTAGAATATTAAAACCTACACTTGTAGCGCCTGGTGGAAATTTAATTGGAATCGATAACATACCTGATAAGTTAGCGGGTACAAGTTTTTCTGCACCTATAGTTACTGGAATTGTAGCTTTACTTATGGAACGCTACAATACTTTAAAGCTACATCCAGAAATGGTTATGTCTATAATCACAGCATCTACAAAAAAATTACCTACACAAACCAATACTTGGGATTCAGATGCTGGCTTTGGTTCTGTTAATTATTTAAACACATTTGATGCATACGAACATACTACAATGTATCAAATAAATTCTAATGTTTTACCTGATTCTTTAGTTCAAACAACAAATTTAATTGTACCAGCAAATAATAGTATAAAAATAGTTAATTTTGCATTATATAACTCATATACTAGTAATATAGCTGATGATCCAAATCGTGAGTTACCATTTGAATTTTCTAAATATATTATTAAAATTTATAATGGAACAACTTTATTATCTAGTTCAACAAGTATAAGCAACATTAATTTTTTAGAATATACAAATTATTCAAGTTCAGAAATAAACTTAACAATTAAAGTATTCTTATCCGGATCAAAAATAGGTAATGATATTGAATATGCTAGTTTATCAATTAGTGGTATACATACTCATTCTTATGAAGAAAAATGGATTGATAACTTTTATCACTTAAGTAGTTGTTGGTGTGGGTATCAAGTTCAAGTTCAACACATGTTTGAATATACAATATATTATGATAGACACATTGGGACATGTTCATGTGGCTATACATTCTCTGGACCACATGACTTTGAGCAAGTAATTGGATTTTCAATAGATAACAGCGAAAGTCCAATGTGGATTCCTAAATTCAGATGTAGAGTTTGTGGCTATATATCTTATGAACTATAAAAGGAGGATATTAAATGAAAAAAGTTTATTTGATTATTTATATGTTTTTCACAATATTTATGCTTTATGGATGTAATGATAAAAATGAACAATCTATAAAAGTTAATGTTATCTCTTCTAGTGTACATAAAGATTATGTATATAAGGAAAAAACAATGCTTATTACATCTAAGCAAACAGCTGATGAGGTCAGTCATTTCTTTGAAATGAATCTTAACAAGGAAGATATACTTAAATCTTATCTTTCTGAATCATTCTTTGAAGAATATGTTTTAATTACTGGTTATGTCAATACTTCGTATTTGGATAAGGATATAGAAATAAGTGATTTAAAAAAATTAGATCAAACTATAACAGTAACGTTGGTATCAAATTTACAAGAAGAAGATGAAGCTTATAAATCTTATTCAAATTTAAGTTATCATTTTTTTGTTCTTAAAGTAAATAAAGATGATATTCCTTCAAATCCAGTAATTAATGTGGAATTTGAGAATAATAGTACATACGCGCCTTTAGCACAACAATCTTTTAATGGAAATATAGATATTTTAAATATACATGAAATAGAAGATTATAATTATCAAGACAGGATTAAGTTAATAGAAAGTATAGATGATTTTAATGAACTAAATGATCAAAAATTATCAGACTATAATTATGATAATACTTATTTTGAAAGCAAAGCACTTATCCTTGCATCATATACTTACTCTTCTTATGAAAATGTAGTAAGTATAATGGGCTTAACAAAAAAAGATCAAGGATTAAATATCGTAGTTTCTACAAATGCTCCAACAATTATCGATGGTATGTTTAGAAAAACAAAACAAAAATTATTTATAATTGAAGTAAAAAAAGAAAGTATTCAAAATATTAATACATTAACTTTTGAAAACTATAATCTATTTAATGGTGATTCAAAAAGTGTTTATGATAACAATAATATAACAGCAGCAGAAGAAATTACATATGATACTGTTGAAGTATATGATAATTTAATTAGTCCAATATTCCTTTATAAAGTAGATAGTTTAAATAAGTTAAATGAGATTAAAGAAATTCATAATAAACTCGAATTAGATATTTCATATTTAAATAAAAGTGAGTATTCAGCTGATTTCTTTGAAGATTATAACTTAATGGTTTTAAACTTAAGTTATCCTTCATCAGATGGAAATGTTGGGATATATAAATTAATTAATCATGGAAGCTATCTTGAAATTATTACAACCTCAGAAAATTCAAAAGATGGTGATCAATCTTATGATTTTAAAGAACGTGTATTTGTAATAAAGGTTGAAAAGAATATAACCATTACTGGATTATCTCATTCAATTGAATATTTAAAAGATTAATAAAAATAAGCATTCAGAAGCTATGAATGCTTTTTCTTTTGTATAAGCAATATTGTCATAATTTTATACCTAAAATACTAGTAACATAGTCGTAATTATGATAAAATAGATAAAATGGAGGAAATGTATGACAGGAAAATTCTCGAAATACTTAAAAAGTAAAAAGCCAATTATAAAAAAATTGGTTGAAATATTAGGCACTAAGTATTCATATGTTAGTGTACTAGCTACTGATGTTTCTGGAGTTAGTATCAATGTAGATAAGTCTTCTACAAATGTAGCACCTAGTGGTATAACTGAATCTGGATTTGTTATTAAAGTATATAATGATTCTGTATATAGTGAATATTCACTAAATGAAATTGAAGAAAAGAATTTTGATGAAATTATTAGTGAAATTGAAAGATTAGCAAATGCAAATAGTACAATTGAAAATGTTAATGTAAATGTATTACAAGAAGAAACTTTAGAGAAAAAGTTTTACATAGCACGTTAAATTCTCTAAACTTTACTCCAATATATAATACAGGAAAAAGTTTAAAAGTCACAAGAGTAGCAGATAATTTTGGTTTAAAAATTGGAATTGAAGGTGAGAAGGCTTTTAAACACGCTCTCTCTGAAATCAATTCATCGATGAAAGTTCTCGGTTCAGAAATGAAAATGGTCGAGTCGCAGTTTGATA